>ULSO01059133.1_pt1 | contig 149599 bp, 137 predicted proteins | sample 1956701 | NCBI WGS metagenome assembly ULSO01 (sample SAMEA4835708, study PRJEB28245) | human gut metagenome | biome: gut microbiome; material: fecal sample | place: Denmark | collected 2008 | reverse complement strand
AATATAGGACAGAAGGCGACATCTCACATTTAATGCTAAATCCTGAATCCGCTTACAGCCGGAGCGCCGGACAGAGTTATCTCCACAAACCGCAATATAACGAGGATGGTATCTCGATGATCAGAAATTTACATAGGGGGATTTTATGACTTACAAAAAGAATGTTTCCAATATGGTGATTGCCACTTTATGTGTGGCATTGTTTGTTGTGACTGCAGTTTATTGCGTGCCGCGATTGTCTCTGCTTTCTTCCCGTGCATTATCAGCAACGGTTGTAAGCGCAGACAAGCATGGAACAAGTGGTTATGCGACATTAAAGATAGATGGAGCCAGAGCGGATGGGGGGACGATATTCTTTCATTACTATTATCCGGGAAGCAAATCACATTTAAAACAGGATGAATCGGTATTGGTAAGTGGTAATATTATATTTATGGATGAATCCACGGAACAGGGCGTGAATTCGGAATTGGTTGTCGGCACGAAGACGCCGGTGCTTATATGTTTGATTTTATCTCTAATGGGGCTGGCAGGGGCAATCAGCCTGTTGCCGATTACGATTCGCAATTTCCATCGGAAACCATGGAGCATAGATGCCGAGATGGAAGCGAAGGCAAAAACCGTGAATGTATTCTATACAGCAGAGATTTTAACACTTGTTGTGGCCCTGATTTTCTTTGCGGCCGGGATGACACAGGTAGCAGGGTATGCCTGTAAGAAGAATCACACGACAGGAATTGTCACATATCAAAGCTCTCGGCAGAGTTCCCAGTATATCAAGGTATATAGTGGAAATGGTGTAAGAAAGTATCAATCAAGTTATGGGAAAGGTGTCCGGCCGACATATACGGTATTGCAGATTAAGGCAGATTCATCGGTCAATGGTGCCGACACGTTCTGGTATGAGGGCCGTTGTATGGTTTTGGGTAATAAGAACGTGTATATTGGTTATGATGAGCAGTCGATGTCTGTCTTATCGCAGTTTGACCTGGTGATGACAATAATCGGAGGCGGATTCTTGTTGTTACATGTAGTTACTGCGTTGCTGATCAGTAAGAAAAATCCGTATGGCGGGAAGATTTTCTGGTTTTTTAAGTTCTGAGATTGGAATTGTTAAAAATCAGATGAGATTGGAATGGAAGATCGGAATTTGTGAGGATGATTATGATAAAGTTTTTAAATGATATCAGGAATGCAGAAAAACCAATATCCAATAATAGAAAAATTATAAATACTATAGCTGTATTGTTCCTTGGAATAGCTTTGGGGACTTTTTCAAAATTTTTGGATTTTCGTCAAGCTGAACTTCCCAGTGTGCTTATGGCAATAGATGGAGCATTAGATATTCATAATTTTCTTGGACGTTTTGCAATCTGGGTATTGATTGCACTGTGTATTTCTATTTATAGCAATTCTGCAATAAGAGCAAGCATTAATGTTTTTGCATTCTTTATTGGTATGGTTGCAAGTTACTATTTGTATTCAAACTATATTGCAGGATTTTTTCCAAGAAGTTATGCGGTGATTTGGTTTGGATTTACAGCTGTTTCCCCATTATTGTCTTTTGCCTGCTGGTATGCAAGGGGGAAAAGCAAACTGGCACTTATACTATCGGCGCTGATTTTGGCAGTATTGTTCAATATGTGCTTTGTATATGGATGCTGGTATTTTAATGCAAAATCTGTTTTGGAAGTGATAGTCTTTATTATTGGACTTATTGTTTTGAGGAGAGACACATTGAGGAGTTCTGCGCTAATGGGAACGATTAGTATAGTTCTTGCAGTTTTACTTGATATGGTTATTCCATTTCATTTTGGATAAACAACTTCAAGTTTGTGAAGTTCTAATTGAAATACATTATTGTTAATTTGAAATGAAAAAGGAAAATGCCTATGAATTACATATCGATTGCAAAAGAAACCAAACGAATCACCAAAGAGGGAAACTATAAATTAGACGGAACAACGATTTATCTGCCGGACCTGGATTATACGGATGTTACAGTATATTCGCCGGAAATGGGAGAGAAACTGTTAAATGCTCATGTGCCGGGGGCCGGAAGCATCGGGAAGAATATCAGCATTGTGGCAAAAGATTCTTTTCAGGTAGCAGGAGATTTTGAAAATCCTCTTGTCATGAATTTTGCGAATGCACATAAGCCGGGCGGTGGTTTTGAGATGGGTGCAACGGCGCAGGAGGAGTCATTATGCAGATGCAGTACCCTGTTTGCTTCCATTTCTTCGGAGAGGGCACAGGAGATGTATCGATATAATAATTCCCATGTTTCAAGTGTTGAGTCGGACTATATGCTGGTGTCCAGAGTATGTGTATTTCGAAACGAGAAATATGAGCTGCTGAAACAACCGTTTATGACAGGCGTTATTACGGTACCGGCTCCGAATCGAATCGGGCTGGCAGCATTGACTCCCGAAAAGAAAATAGAAGAGGCAATGCTTAGACGAATCAGAATTATGCTTCTGATTGCCAGAGAACAGGAGTATAAGTCAGTCGTGCTCGGAGCATGGGGATGCGGAGCGTTCCATAATGCACCGGAGAATGTTGCCGGTTATTTCAGAAAAGTCCTGATTGATGAGGGATATGCCGGCTATTTTGAACAGATTTGTTTTGCTATTTATGGGAGCGAAGATGGAAAAAATATAACGGCATTCAGAAAATGCTTTGCAGACGTTTTATAGATTTGACAGGATAAAATCTAATGCAAAACTGTTATTGGGAAAGGAAATAGGATGGAAACAGAAAGACTGATATTAAGAAAATGGACAGAGGCGGATGCAGCCAGTCTGTTTGAATATGCAAAGAATCCGGCGATTGGGCCGATTGCGGGATGGCCGCCACATAAGAGCATAGAAGAGAGCAAAGAGGTCATACGGACTGTGTTTAATGGAGCAGAATGTTACGCTATCTGTGAAAAAAACAACAACATTGCAATCGGAGCAATAGAATTAATGCTAAACGGGCATACCGATATGACGGAACGTGATGATGAATGTGAATTAGGGTATTGGATCGGACAGCCGTTTTGGGGAAGAGGATATGTACCGGAGGCAGCAGCCGAGCTTTTAAGACGGGCATTTGAAGACCTGGGAATGACAACGGTCTGGTGCGGATATTATGATGGAAACCAGAAGTCAAAAAGAGTACAGGAAAAACTGGGGTTTGTATTTCATCATACCTGTGATGAAGTGCCGGTGCCACTTCTGAATGAGGTAAGAGTGGGTCACACGAATGTGCTGACAAAGGAACAGTGGGAGAAGAAATAATTATTAATTTGCTTGACATTAAAACAGAAATGATATATAGTCCTTATTAAGAATGAATCTTAATAAGGAGAGCTAATGAATAATAATCGAAGGAATACGATTCAAAAAGATCTAGTACGAAATGCCGTATATGAGATGAGAAGGCATGTTACAGCAAATGAAGTGTATACATTTATAAAAGAAGCATATCCTACAATTGGAAGAGGAACAGTATATAGAAACCTTGATATATTGGTGGAGGAAGGTGCTCTAAGGAAGGTTGAAGTCCCGGATGGACCGAACCGATTCGATTTTACATTGAAAAATCATTATCATGTCAGATGCGTAAAATGCGGTGAGATTTCAGATGTAGATATGGATGAAATACCGGACTTGTTGGAAAGAATTCATAACACTCACGGAATTGATTTTTTAGATTATGACATTGCATTTAAAGGCATTTGTCCAAAATGCAGGGAAAAGGAGGAAAAACATGGATAAGAAAGCAATGTACAAGTTGAGCTATGGATTGTTTGTGCTGACAGCCAGGGAAGATGAAAAAGACAACGGATGTATTATTAATACAGCGATTCAGGCGGCTTCGGAACCGAATCAGTTAAGTATTTGTATTAACAAAGCAAATTACACGCATGATATGATTCAAAGAACCGGAAAATTCACAGTATCCGTTCTGAGCCGAAATGCACAGTTTGAATTGTTTAAGCATTTTGGATTCCAATCGGGAAGGGATATCAATAAGTTTGAAACATTTGAAAAGTGTGCCAGAGGCACAAATGGTATTTATTATATTACAGAAGGTACAAATGCATACATTTCTGTAACAATTACTAAAACAGAAGATTTAGGCTCACATACGATGTTTATCGGTGAGATAACTGATATGGAAGTTCTAAGTAATATCCCATCTGTCACATATGATTATTATCAGAATAATATTAAGCCTAAGCCGGAGGCAGTTGGAAAAACCGAGGATGGTCAGACGATATGGCGTTGCAGAATTTGCGGATATGAATATGTAGGTGAAGAATTACCGGATGATTTTATATGCCCTTTATGTAAGCATCCGGCATCAGATTTTGAAAAAGTAGTGAAGAAAACGGAGGTAAAAGAAATGGCAGCAAACAAATACGCAGGAACACAGACAGAGAAAAATTTACAGGAGGCATTTGCAGGAGAATCCCAGGCAAGAAATAAGTATACTTATTTTGCTTCTGTGGCAAAGAAGGAAGGCTATGAGCAGATGGCGGCATTATTTTTAAAGACCGCAGATAACGAGAAAGAACATGCAAAGATGTGGTTCAAAGAATTAGCGGGAATCGGTGATACAAAGGAAAACCTGGCAGCTGCTGCAGAAGGTGAGAATTATGAATGGACCGATATGTATGAGGATTTTGCAAAAACAGCTGAGGCAGAAGGATTCCACGAGCTTGCAGTAAAATTCAGGGCAGTAGGAGAGATTGAGAAGCACCACGAGGAGAGATATCGGGCACTTCTTAAGAATATTGAAACTGCTAAAGTTTTTGAAAAGAGCGAAGTTAAGGTATGGGAATGCCGCAACTGTGGGCATATTGTGGTAGGAACTAAGGCGCCTGAGGTATGCCCGGTATGTAACCATCCGCAGAGCTATTTTGAGGTACACGAAGAGAATTATTAAGGAGATGTGATTATTACGAAAGAGCAAATGATCAATTCAAAAAAGGCAGTCATGATAGGCTGTGGCTTTGTCGGTTCCGCATCAGTCTTTGCTTTAATGCAAAGCGGATTATTTACAGAGATCGTCCTTATTGACGCAGATAAGAATAGGGCAGAGGGAGAGGCAATGGATATCAGTCATGGTATTCCATTCGCCAGTCCGATGAAAATATATGCCGGAGATTATGATGACGTAGCAGATGCTGCAATCATTATCATATCTGCCGGAGCAGGACAAAAGCCGGGAGAGACAAGGCTGGATCTTGTCAACAAAAATGTAGCAATATTTAAGTCAATCATTCCGGAAATAGCAAAAAGAAATTTTGCGGGTATCCTGCTGGTAGTCGCGAATCCGGTGGATATTCTGACTCAGGTAGCCATAAAGCTATCAGGACTTCCGGAAAACAGGGTGATTGGCTCGGGAACCGTTTTAGATAGTGCCAGATTAAGGTACAAGTTGGGTGAACATTTATCTGTCGACAGCAGAAGTGTGCATGCTTTTATAATAGGAGAACACGGTGACAGTGAAGTGGTAGCATGGTCATCCGCGAATGTATCTGGTGTTCCGTTAAGCGACATGTGTGAAATGCGTGGACATTACAAGCACAAGGAAAACACGGCAGAAATAGCTGCAGCAGTCAGGAACAGTGCTTATGAAATAATAAATAAAAAACACGCTACATATTATGGAATTGCAATGTCTGTAAAAAGAATCTGTGAAGTGATTATGAGAGATGAGAAATCAATACTACCGGTATCACACATGATTCATGGTGTATATGACATTGACGGAGTAGCGTTGAGTATGCCGGCTATTGTAGGTGCAAATGGTGTCGAGTCAGATATACCCATTAATTTAAATGGCGAGGAAGCATTAAAGCTGAAAGAATCCGCTGATGCTTTGAAAAAGATTATAGAGACAATTGAACTATAAATCCGGTACATTCAGGGGTCTGCAAAGAAAAGTTTTTATTGCGTTTTTAAGTATAACAGGCAGGTGGTCGTATGGTAAGATCACTTGCCGTTTTTTATGAAATAGATTCTTGACAAATATATCGTAGTGGAATAGTGAGGACATCTATGGATAGTAGAATAAAAAGAATTTATGTACCAATGACAGAGAGTGGATTTTATATTTTATTTTGCCTCCGGCAACCGCAGCATGGCTACGGGATCAGCCAGCAGGTTAGGCAGATGACAGATGGAGAGTTGGTCATGTGATAAAACCCGGTTGCTTCCAATCCTGATAATCTATCTATGCTGCGTACTCCCTAATTTTATAGGAAGCATAGAAAGCAATTCTCCACTTAGAATCGGATTTACCATGTTCCTTGCAATCTTGATCCTGATATACAGTTATCTGATTGTTTATTGTGGTCTGAAGTTGCGGAAGTTGAAAGAAAAATACAGGAATGATTAAATGTCAAAAAACAATTAAAATGATTAGTTTTAGGATTAAAAAACAATTATTTTGATTGTTTTTTGATTTACAAATGCATATTTCTATGTTTTAATTAAAGAAGAAATCGGAGATCATAAAGCTGGAGGGTGAGCCTGTGAAAGAAAGATTGTTTATAACCCCGGAATATACAACAGCAAAGGAAATCAGAGAGATTCGAAAAGAATTGCATCTGACACAGAAGGAGTTTGCGGAATTGATCAATTGTTCCAAGCCAACAGTAGAACGTTGGGAGAGAAGTGAGGAAGTTATTCGTGGACCGATTGTTCCACTTATTAAAATGCTGCAAAAATATCCGGAATATGAACAGGAGATCAAAGTTCCGGAAAAGATATGGCCGCTCAGGTTCTGGTATATGTATGATCAGGATGTATGTACATTGATAGATGTGAATGAGCAGGAACAGAAAGTAGCGGTGAAAAATTATACGGATAAAATCATGTTTCGTGCATTTGGTACTGTGGAACATCCGGATTATAGTCAGTATCTGGAGTTTTTGAAGTCGAGGTGTTTCCCCGAAAGCAGAGATAAAATGAAACTGGTACTGAGGGATCTCGGACTGCCATTTTATGATCCGATCATGATTATAGAGAAAACGGAAGGCCGGATGGCAGAGGATGATTTTTGGATTCGTATAGAGAGGTAAATGAATGGTAGAACTATTTGAGCAGAACATTAGGACAAAGGATCGTCAGTCTTCAAAAGGGAATCAGTTGAAATGGGAGAATAACGGAATTTGGTATAAAGCTGATTACACAGGGTATGAGGGACTGGCAGAATATGTGATATCTCATCTTCTGAAAAAATCAACGTTAGATGCGAGTGAATTTGTATGTTATGACCTCGAAACAATAAAATATGGAACAGTGATATATAATGGAGCAAAGAGTATAGATTTTCTGAGTGAAGACTGGCAAATTATAACTTTGGAACGGTTGTTTCATAATTTTTTCGGGGAAAGTCTGCATAGGAGCCTGTATAGAATACCGGAGCATGAGGAAAGGTTGGATTTCTTGGTGCAGCAGGTGGAGCGGATGACAGGGCTTAAGAATTTTGGGATATATATGAACAAACTATTGACGATAGATGCATTTTTTCTGAATGAAGATCGGCATACACATAACATAGCCGTTCTGATGAATGGAAAAGGCGATTATACGTACTGCCCGATTTTTGATAATGGAGCGGGGCTGTTGGCAGATACAACTATGGATTATCCTTTGTCCGGAGATGTTTACACGCTTATGGACAAGGTTCAGTCAAAAACAATATGCGGTGAATTTGAGGAACAATTAGATATTTCCGAAGCTTTATATAAAATGAATCTAAAGTTTCGATTTACAAAAAAGGATGTGACGGAATTGCTTGCCGGTGCAGAGATATATTCAGAGGAGATACGAAATCGGGTGGAAATGATCATATTTGCACAAATGCGAAAATATCCGTATTTGTTTTCAAATATGTAGAAAAGTCGCCACCTGTCTTTATGGTACATTACGGAAAGTTTGAAAGGGGGAGTATGTGAATGTATATTGAATATAAAAGACTCACAGAAAAAGAGCTGGATACCTTTATTGAGATGAGAATAAACCAGCTTAGAGAAGAAGGGGCGAAGGAAGAGATTGATTTGGTTCCTGCCTTGAAGGAATATTATACCCATCATATGGCGGATGGAACATTTGTATCCTGGCTTGCTTTTGACGGAGAAAAGATTATTGGAACAAGCGGAATGTCATTTGTGGAGAAACCGCCATATTTTGGGTGCCCGAGTGGAAGGATTGGATTGCTGTCCAGCATGTTTACAGACCCGGAGTATAGAAGAAAGGGGATTGCAAGGGAGCTGCTATCCCGGGTTGTAAAGGATGCCAGAGAATATGGATGCGGGACGATACAAATTACAGCATCGGATATGGGCGTTAAACTATATACAGACTTTGGATTTGTACATAATGGTAATTTCATGCAATATAAGCTTTAGTATAAATATATGATATACTTGGTTTGATCAGTTGAACGAAAACGGGGATACGGTAATGGATATATTAGAGATTATGAAAGAAAGACACAGCGTACGGCAGTATAAAGATCAGGCTATCGAACCATCTAAAAGAGAAGAAATCAACTCGCTGATAAATGATGTCAATGCAGAGAGTGAATTATCAATTCAGGTTTTTTATGATGAACCGAAATGTTTTGATTCCCTTATGGCGCATTACGGAAAGTTTGAAAATGTAAAGAACTATATTGCGATAGTTGGGAATAAGAATCAGCAGGAAACGGCGGGATATTATGGCGAGAAGATCGTGCTGAAATGCCAGGAGCTTGGACTTAATACCTGCTGGGTGGCAATGACGCATGGAAAATCAAAGGCGGAAATCAAGAAGGGTCAGAAGCTGCTCATTATTATTTCTCTTGGATACGGAATCACACAGGGAGTTCCACATAAAAGCAAGAGTGTAGCAGAGCTTGGGAAAGCAGATCAGAAGACAGAATGGTTTGATAAAGGCATGGAAGCGGTAAGTCTTGCACCAACTGCGGTAAATCAGCAGAAGTTTCTTTTTGAACTGAAAAATGGAAATGTAACAGCCAAAAATCTTGGGGGATTTTATTCTAAGATTGACCTTGGAATTGCCAAATATCATTTCGAGACGGTAACCGGACGTGAGGTGGAATGATAAAGTTCGCGCAGTTTGATACCTTGAACATTTTCTTGTTAGTTAAGAAAAACTATGCTACGCTTAAAAATAATATTGGTACTTATTCTACATTAAGGGGGCAGTACTGAATATGAAATATCATTTACCGGAGCGGATAGTAAGGGAACTTTGTTCCTTTGCTCAAAAGTATTCTATTACAAGAATTGTACTGTTTGGTTCCCGTGCGAGAGGAACAAATGCAGAAAAAAGCGATATAGATATCGCTGTATACGGTGGAGACTTTGATAACTTTTACTGGGATGTTGCGGATTCAGGATTTAGCATTAAATGTGAGATGCCGCCTTCTGTCCTATATTTCATGTGCGGCAAGCTCTCGCACCTGCCGGCACAGGAGTCATATGACAAGAAGCGTCGGCGAGCGGAACCATCTCCACAAACCGCAATCTGCCTTATATATTCTCCTTGCATAATCCCCCCACTTTTACTATAATGAAGATTGATTCTGACGCAAATACAGTAAGGAACCACATCCCTTACTTACGATAGAACAACGATAGAATAAGAAAAGGAGTATGTCACTATGGCAAAGGACAAGAAACTAGTAGAAGCAATCACATCCATGGATGAAGACTTCGCACAATGGTATACAGACGTTGTGCTGAAGGCGGGATTGATTTCTTATACCAATGTAAAAGGATGTATGGCGATCAAGCCGGCCGGATATGCGATCTGGGAGCTGATCCAGAAGCAGCTGGATGAGCGGTTCAAGGAGACCGGAGTAGAGAATGTATATATGCCGATGTTCATTCCGGAGAGCCTGCTTCAGAAAGAGAAGGATCACGTAGAAGGATTTGCGCCGGAGGTAGCATGGGTAACATACGGTGGCTTAAATGAGTTGCAGGAGCGTATGTGCGTGCGTCCGACATCTGAGACCTTGTTCTGTGATTTTTATAAAAACGAGATCCAGTCCTACCGTGACCTGCCAAAGGTATATAACCAGTGGTGCTCGGTAGTTCGCTGGGAGAAAGAGACCCGTCCGTTCCTGCGTTCCAGAGAGTTCCTGTGGCAGGAGGGCCATACAGCACATGCCACCGCAGAAGAAGCAGAAGAGAGAACGATCCAGATGCTGAATGTATATGCAAAGTTCTGCGAGGATGTTCTGGCAATCCCGGTTATCAAGGGACGTAAGACAGATAAGGAGAAGTTCGCCGGAGCAGAGGCTACTTATACGATCGAGTCTCTGATGCATGATGGTAAGGCATTGCAGTCCGGAACCAGTCATAACTTCGGTGACGGATTTGCGAAGGCATTTGGCATTCAGTTTACCGACAAAGAGAATAAATTACAGTATGTACACCAGACATCCTGGGGAATGACCACCCGTATGATCGGTGCGATCATCATGGTACACGGTGATAATTCCGGTCTGGTTCTGCCGCCAAAGGTAGCACCGACTCAGGTAATGATCATCCCGATCCAGCAGAAGAAGGAAGGTGTCCTTGAGAAGGCTGCTGAGATTAAGGAGAAATTAGGAGCATTCCGTGTAAAGGTGGATGACAGTGATAAGAGTCCGGGCTGGAAGTTCAGTGAGCAGGAGATGCGCGGCATTCCGATCCGGGTAGAGATCGGACCAAAGGATATCGAAGCAAATCAGGCAGTGCTGGTTCGGAGAGATACCGGCGAGAAGATTGTTGTATCTCTGGACGAGATTACAGATAAAGTCGGAGAACTGCTGGAAACCATCCATCATGATATGTATGAGAAGGCAAGGGCACACCGGGATGCGAACACACATGTTGCAAAGAACTGGGATGAATTCAAGGAAATTCTGGATACCAAGCAGGGCTTCATCAAGGGTATGTGGTGTGGAGACACCGAATGCGAGACTGCTATCAAGGATGAGACCGGAGCAACGACTCGTTGTATTCCATTCGCACAGGAAAATCTGGGCGATGTATGTGTACATTGCGGCAAGCCGGCAACAAAGATGGTATACTTCGGAAGAGCATATTAGAATATACGGAAACTGAAACAGAGAACAGGCAGTGGTACAGACAGAAGGCATTTGGTACCGCTGCCTTTTTAGGTTATAGGGGATATCCTATTATAACGAATTACCGTTTAAAGCCGGAAAATAACCACTTGGGACACAGGGTTGCAGCAGAGATCACAGATATGTTAATTTTTAAAGATAGCTTTCCGGCTACAGAAGACAGATAGCTGGATTAAATGGAGCTATATAAAATAATAAAAACAGGAGTTGAAGGTATGAGTATGAGTAAAAGAAAGAGCAGGAGTATAGGGAAACCGGGACTGTCGATCCTAATAGCACTTGCTATGATATTGACATGGAATGCACTGGATGTGATTCCGGCACAGGCAGAGGATTTATCCGTGTTCATATACGGAGTGGAGCTGCAGGATGGGAAGTATTATGAGTTCAGTGGTTCAAGGTACAATAATAATGGAGCAATGGCAGAATCGGATACAGTACCTGCTTCCGGTAATTATATTTACTATACAAACGGAACGATGGAAGTGCGAGGGGATGTATCAATCTATGCCAATTCCGGAACACAGGCGGCCGGTACAATCCTGTCGATCGCACACGGTACGCTGACGCTCACCGGTGATGGCGATCTTCGGTTGGCAAATTACAATAACAGTGACACCCTGTTTACAGGAACTGCCGATGCGGCAGTAAAGACTGATGGATATAGCGGTTCCATCACGTTTGATACACGGGGCGGAAGTGCTATCAGTAAAGGACTTTCTCTGATCGATCTGCAGACAGAAGGAACCTTGCAGCTTGCCTGCGAGGATACGAAGGGAAGAGCTGCCGTATCCGCAGGGACTGTAAGGCTTGAAGGGGAGGATTTGCTCATTTACTTAAATGATGGTAATGCAGAGTTCCAATATGCAATAGAGGCAACAGATGCGCAGAATGGAGAAATCCGGCTGAACTTAAACAAACAAAAGCGTATAAATACGAACAAACTTGATCTGACGCAGGGGGTAAATGTAAATGTGACGGCAGCCTTATTTAAGGCGAAGAACACATATCTGACATCGAATGGCGGTACTGCCGGAAGAAGTGACAGTATTTTTCTGAAGAGTGAAGCGGTTGCAGAGGGAAATCTTGCGATCAATACGGTATATGATATAGAAATTAAGGCAAATACAGTCGCAGATGGTGATCTTACAATTACCGGAACAAATACCACCGGTTATATAAGGATAAACAGTGGACAGGGACCGATGGTAACAGGGGATGTAACTATAGAGGCAGAGAACGCGAGGACTACATTGGCGACAACCGGCGGTGTTGTGGTACAGGGTAATGCGAAGATTAATGCGAGAGGCCTGGGAATGCGTAGTGGAGATGACACGGTAATTGGCGGAAATGCAGAGATTCAGACTCGCAGCGATATGGAAATTACAGGCGCAGAGGGACATGCTGTAATAGCAGGCAGCACAATCTCCATGAATGCGTCGGAGGGAGATATAAATATAAGCAGAACAGGAAATACTCCGACCGATACACCATCCATGCTGGGAGGCGCATTACAGACCCGGAATATAATGGTGCACTACAATGATTGTGGGAAGCAGTGGCTGGAGATCATAGAGACCGGAAAGATATATGATGCAGAGAATTGTGAGCATCCGATCATAACCGGCATCGGAGGCAGATGTGCAGTATGCGGTGATTATGATATCCCTTATGCGGAGGTATATGGGGCGGATGGAACTCTGCGGTTGACATTAACCAATACTTTTGGCGGTGACTCGGCTGTGAACGTTATTTATGATCTGCAGGAGGGTGATACCGTAAAATTTACCAGAGATGTATATGCCTATAGTATGGATGTGAATCTTGGCAATAGGATTCTGATACTTGACCTGAATGGTCATACTCTGATGACGAAGAACCTCTCAACAGGCAGGAATCTGAAGATTAAGAACGGAATCTATCGTGGAACCATTGTAAATGATCGCGAAAACGAGATGAGTGGGGTCATGTTTGAGGATGTAATAGCGACACTTAGCAATCTGGAGTGGAAACCGGTACTGGGTGCTCAGCTGCAGAACAGTCATGTGACAGTGACCGGAAACGATGGAACCGGAAAGTGCTGGCTGGAGCTGCTGGCCATGGATTATGATTCGAGTCTGACATTGGCACAGGTGCCGGAGGGAATTGGCAATCATGGATATTACTCCGTGGATGAACTGCTGGAGGCATCGTCGTTAGACGAATTTCTGCCAAACGGGTATGCACTGGTAAGATTAAACACAGGTGGAGAAGAGCGGAATGCAATTGTGGATGCGGATGGCAATATCGCAACCAATATCGTTCTTCGCTATCGGCAGATGACAGATTCTGACATGGTGCTCACGCTGGATAAGACAGAATATGTCTATGATGGGACGGCAAAGAAGCCGGCAGTTACGGCTGTGTATGCCGGAGAGCCACTGGTGGAAGGTACTGATTATACAGTAGAATATCGAAGTAATACCAATGCGGGAACTGCAAAGGTGATTGTTGAGGGTAAAGGTGCTTTTCATAACAGCAAAGAGCTGAACTTTACTATTCAGAAGGGAGTGCTTAAGGCACCGGCCGGAATTAAAATGACTCCGGTAAGCAGAGCAGGTGCGAAGGATGGAACCATCGTGAATGTATCCGCAGATATGGAATACAGCACCGATCAGGTGACGTGGATGGAGATCGCAGGAACAGAGATTGCGGGACTTCCGGCAGGAGATTATTATATCCGTTATAAAGAGAGTCGGAACTATCAGGTATCACCGGTAACGAAGGTAACTGTGACGGTGAAGGCGGCCGGTACCACCACGGAGGCAGGAAGCACCACCACAGAATCCGGCGGCACCACCACAGAGACAGGAAGTACAACGGATGATTCGGATAAAACAACGGCGACATCTGAAAATGCAGCTGCAACCACCGGAACGGCAGATGCCGGAGCCGCCAGCAGCAGCACATCAGTATCCGGAACAACCGGCAAAGGCGTAGCGACCGGCGACACGGCGCCCCTGGCAACCACATTGATTCTGCTGTTTATGGCAGCCGGCTGCGCAATCGTACTTGGTAAAGGATACAGGAAACAGAAGTAAGACAGGCGTAAGGACTGGAAAAGGAGGACCTATGAGAGAGAAACAAGGAGTGTTGTTGACGGTTATGCTGGTATTGGCGGTAATACTGACGATCGGCGGTATCAACCGGCAGCCGGTACAGGCAGAGAGTTTAGCGGTTACAATCTGTGGGACAAAGCTGCAGGATGGCTATTATACTGCTAATGCGGAGGGAACCGGAGTGATATATCAGGGTGAAACCGTACCTTCCGGTGTAAATAACTATTTGCAATATAGCAGTACGGATGGCAGTCTGACAATCACCGGATTCGTGACTGTGAAAAGAAAGGCTGAGATGACAGATGCCTGTATCCGGGTTGAGAACGGCACGCTTCTGATAAAGGGAAGCGGCGGTTTGAGGCTGGATGATAGTGAGCGGGACGTAGCGGCACATAGTCTGATAGAAAGTACAACGAAGGCATCCATTCGTACAGAGAATTATAGTGGAGACTTATGGTTTTATGCAGATGGTACAAGTATGATCAGTGGATTTGCTACGGTAGAGTTAAAAACCGGTGGAGTGATTGTCCTGAGCATGGATATCTGTAAAGATGGACAGTCAGGTATAACGGCAGACTCGATTGAATTAGAAGCAGAGAAATGCAGTGTTTCACCCGGAATTAATAGGCCGCATGCACTGGATCACTTATTCTGCGCTACCGGAGATATTCGGATTACAACGACCGGAGAAGAAATTAAGCTATATACGCTCAGCAAGGGCACGATGTTAAAAGGTAGAAATATCTATCTGACACCGGCAGCAGACGAACAGGTCTGGATTGAGAATATTTGTGAAGAAGAGGATGCTGTAGCAGTCGAAGGAAATCTGACCATAAATGGCACAGGTGACATCAGAGTCGCCGGAAAGCAGGATGTATTAAAGGGAAACCTGTCGGTTGCAGAAAACAATCCGGCGGGGGTGTGTACGGTAACTCTGAAATCAGAACATGGTACAGCCGTTGCAGGCGATGTAAAGATAGACAGAGCCGGACAGAGTGTAAACCTTGTAACGGAGGGGGATTGTCCGGCAGTGATCGGAAATATAGATGTGAACAGCGGATCACTGAAGATGTCCTCAAGGAATAATTCGGCACTGGTGGGAAATTTAAAGGCGAAAATAGAAAACGGTTGTTGGATATATGGTGGCGGAGATTATCCGGTGGTCCGGGCGAACCAGTTCGATATGGGAAATAAGGGCGGAATTTTCCGATATGGCGAACAGGAGAGAGCAGATATTCCAATGCTGGATCCGGTTCCGAAGACGGGAAGAATAAAGATGTATGACGGCTATAATCAGGGGAATGATACATACAAGAAGGTATATTTCCTGTTCGATGGTGCCATATATGATAGTTACAATTGCCCACATCCGAAGGCAACAGATGCAGGATGTATTATATGTGGAGCTTCTCTGGAAACTGTAGAAGTAATTGTGCCGGGATCCGAGAAAAGGATACGATATGACAATCTGTCTGTGGCATTCAGACATATCAAAAACGGTACTTTGTATTCGGCAAAGCCGATCACATTTCTGTTTATGAACGATTATGAAAGCTCTGAAACAGCAACCTATGATGCGGGGACACAGGATTTGATCCTGGATCTGAACGGACATCAGGTAGAGATAAACGAGGTTCAGACGCAAGCGGATCTAACGCTGACTTCTTCTGCCGGGGATGCGGATGGACAGTCGCAGCAGGAAGCTTTCACGGGAGCGATCAATAATGGTTGCGTAGATTTTGATCACACGTTACGGATTGAGAATGTCAATGCAACGCTAAATAAGCTGAACTGGCAGGCGAATGGTGGTCTGGATGTCAGTGCAGGATCTGTAACCATAAACAATCATTGCTTCACGGAAAAAATGAACATGGATCGGGATTCGATCATTCGGATTATAGACATTGCTCCGGCAATCAGCAATTATGGTAAACTTTCTCTGGAAGAGAGCCTGGGAGGTATTGAAGAATATCTGCCAAAGGGATACAGTATCAACAGGCAGCGACCGTATCCGGAAGCAGCTGATACAATGAATCTGATCCTGGATGCTGACGGAAATATAGCACGGGGCGTAGAGCTTCGCTATCGCAGAATGTCAGATGCAGAGGTAGAGGTTACGGTAAATCCGTTAAGCTATGTATATGATAAGACTGCAAAGGAGCCGGCTGTGACGGTAGTGTATGGACAACAGGAGCTGGTAGAAGACGAAGACTATACGGTATCTTATCGGGATAATGTGAATGCGGGAACCGCTGCGGTAATCATTCAGGGAAAGGGCATCTATCATGAAGAGCAGACGGTGAACTTCACAATCGAGAAAGCGCAGCAGGCAGCACCGACCGGACTTGTTGCAGGAAATGCAACACAGGGGCAGAAGAATGGTATCATTCGGAATGTGACAACCGACATGGAATATAGTCAGGATCAGACCAGCTGGACGGCGGTGACAGGTACAACCATGAACGGACTGACCGCAGGCGATTATTATGTGCGATATACAGAGAAACCGAATTATTATGCATCACCGGCAACGAAGGTAACGGTTGGGGAGACGGCGACAACGACCGAAAACAACTCATCCGAAACGACGGAAGCGGGATCAACTGAGACGAGCTCGGCAGAGCAGAGTTCTACAACAGCAGGCTCCACGGAAAATCAGACTTCGACGACAGCGGTATCCGGTACAAACAGCGTGAAAACCGGGGATGAAATGCCGGTTGCCATGATGATCGTTCTTGCATTGATGTCAATCGGTGCAGCGGTTGTAGTCGGAAGTAATGTTCGGAAGAAATAAAGAGACGAATGTAATGAAAAAAGAATAGCAGGAAAACAAATAAAGCATGTTACTTAAAAATATTAAAAACTTAAGTAACATGCTTTTCAATTTTAACTAACTGTGTTACAATCAAAGAAATATATGGAAATCTTCTTGAGAAGGTGGGATACGGAAGAGTAAGGAGGAACTTATGGGAAAGAATATAACCATGAAGGATATTGCGAAGGAACTTCAGGTTAGTACGGTTACAGTATCAAAAGCATTATCGGATAAAGAAGGTGTCAGTGAAGCTGTTCGGCAGAAGATTAAGCAGAAAGCGGAGGAAATGGGATATCGCTATAATTCACTGGCCAGAAGTATGAAGGAAGGCGTGAGTTATAATGTCGGGGTTGTGGTGGCAGAACGGTTTTTCTCAGACAATGCATTCTATGCGAATTTATATCAGCGACTGGTCATTGAACTTAGCAAAGAGAATTATTCCTGCATTCTGGAGATTCTCTCCTATGAGGATGAAAAGCAGGATGTTATGCCGAAGATGATCAGTGGGAATAAAGTGGATGGATTGATTGTGCTTGGCCAGCTGAAGAAACATTATGTGACGGCACTGGAGAAAGAGGACATCACATATATGTTTCTGGACTGGTACGATGAGCAGTTCGCAATCGATACCGTTGTCAGTGATAACGTATACGGGGGCTGCATCCTGACGAATTACCTGATAGAGAATGGACACCGGAGAATCGGATTTATCGGTGACATTATGGCGACCAGCAGTATTCTGGATCGCTATCTAGGATATTATAAGGCATTGCTGCAGCAGAAGATTCCGGTACGGGAAGACTGGATCATTAAAGACCGTGATGAAAATGGACGCTTTATCCATCTGGAGCTGCCGGAGGATATACCGACTGCGTTTGTATGCAACTGTGATGAGATTGCATATTATCTGGTGAAACAGTTGAATGACAGCGGATACCGGGTACCGGAGGATATTTCGGTGGTCAGCTTCGATGATTTCATTTATGCAAGTCTGTGCAATCCGCAGCTTACAACCTTCCGCATCAGTCAGGAAATGATGGCGGAAACGGTTGTGGATGCGCTGACGCGTAAGATGAAGGACAGAACGTATCATGCCGGAAGAAAGGTCATCAGTGGAAATATCGTGATCCGTGATTCTGTATGCCGGATCAAGTAGGGAGTAGGTTATGAAAGAAAAAATATTTGGACTGGATTCGCCGTTTTTTAATCTTATGAGTAAGCTGGGCGACCTGATGCTCTTAAATCTGATGTGGATTGTCTGTTCCCTGCCGATCGTTACGGTTGGTGCATCGACCACGGCTCTGCTTTATACCGGGATGAAGCTGGCAAAGGGCAGGGATGGATATGTAGTGCGTAATTTCTGGTCTGCCTTTAAAAGCAATTTTAAACAGTCTACGATCATATATCTGATTTTGCTGGTGTTGGGCGGTGCTTTTGGGTTCTCTGCCTGGTACTGGATGCATCAGGAGAGCAATGTATGCCAGATTCTGGCACTTGTTTCCGTTGCAATCCTGATCGTCTGGCTGCTGGAGGTACTATTTGTCTTTGCGGTGCAGGCAAAGTTTGAGAATACTATAGGAAATACAATGAAGAATGCTCTGATCATGGCGGTTCAGAATCTTCCAATCACTCTGCTGTGCCTGGTGACTTTGGGATTGCTGCTTGGGTTGAACTATACATTTGTGGTGGCTAATGTATTGACGCTTGTGATAGGTATAGGAACTGTGGGATGGCTGCTCGGAATGTTTTATAATCTTGCATTTCGGAGATATATCCCGGTGAAGGAGGAGCAGGAAGCATCTTCGGAGGGAAGAGATTCAGAGAAAAGAGATGCTGAGACAGAAGCTGTGGAAGCAGAGAACGAGCCGGTACGGATCGTGTTGACGGAAGAGAATATGAAACGGCCGGAAAATCGGATGTGAAAATAAAAGAGATTGTTAGGTTAAAAAAGAAAAATTAACTAACAATCTCTTTCTGTTACTTAAACTAAGTCAAATTGATTAATATTACTTAATTAGCTAATTAATGAAAAGGGAATAAGGGAAATTTATTGGTTCCTTGTAAATGAACTGTGCAATATGCACAATAAAATGGAATGAAATATCATTAGAATATACAAAATAATGTACAGAAGTAAAAAAACGTTGACAACTAAATGTGTAATACGTATAATTAAAACATAAGTTAACGATAACTTAACAAGTAAAGGAGGAAATGGCATATGAGAAAGAAATTATTAAGTGCTGTATTAGCCACAACAATGATCGCAAGCTTATTAGCAGGCTGTGGCAGCAACGGTGGCAATGATTCAACAAACGGAGGTGCAAGCTCTGATTCAGCTTCATCAGAAGCTGCAGGAGAAATCACAGGAGAGATCACAGTTCTGACGCAAAGAACAGACCTGGTCAATACAGACTTGGCTGATTACAAAGCAGCATTCGAAGAGAAGTATCCGGGAACTACTGTCAGTTACGAGGCTATGGAGGATTACGAAGGGGATGTTTCCACTCGTTTATCAACCGGTGATTACGGTGACGTATTCATGATCCCTAACACAATTCCTCAGGATGAGTTAGCAGACTTCTGCGAACCGCTGGGAACTGTTGAGGAATTAAGTGATACATACACTGAAGCATATCTGTATGCAAAGCAGTCCGGTGGAGTTGTTTACGGATTAGCATCCGGAGCAAACGTATCAGCCGGTATCGTTTACAATAAGAAGGTATTCGAGGATGCAGGCGTTACAGAAATACCTAAGACAACCGATGAGTTCTTAGCTGCATTACAGGCAATCAAGGATAAGGGTGAATGCACCAATCCTTATTACACAAATACACATGATGCATGGGCATTGAGCCAGTGGGAAGGTTGCACACACGGTATGGACGGTGATGCTTCTTATATCGTAGATAAGATGGCAAACGATCCGACACCATTCGATGAAGGCAAGCCACATTATGTAGTATACAAGTTATTGTATGATATCATTGATCAGAAGTTATGTGAGGCAGATCCATTCACAACTGAGTGGGAGTCTTCCAAGACAGCATTAGCTACCGGCGAGATCGGTTCTATGGTAATGGGTTCATGGGCAGTCAGTCAGCTTCAGGAAGCTGCAAAGAATGCAGGCGAAGATCCGGCTAACATTGGTTACATGCCATTCCCTGTAACAGGCTCAGACGGAAATCAGTACGTAAGTGCTTCCGGTGACTATGCATATGCAATCAATGTTAACAGCTCAAACAAGGCAACAGCAAGAGCATTCATCGACTACATGCTTCAGGAATCAGGCTATGCAGATAAGCAGGGCGAGATCTCAATCGTTAAGGGTTCTGCAATGCCGGCTACTTTAGCTGATTTCGAGGGCGCTAACATGGTAATTGATAACCCGGCTTCCCCAGAGAATGAAGGTAAGTGGGATGCAGTTCATAACGAGTCAGAGCTTGGCCTGTGGAGCGGTTCTGAATATCAGATCGAGATTGTAGAAGCAGCGTTCGGTAATGTAGATAAGGATTTCGATACCATCATGGGTGAATGGAATGAAAAATGGAGCGCGGCATTAGAGTCTGTAAACGCTACCTGGGATAAATAAGGTAGTCTCCAACTGGAAATAGGGATTCATGGCTACAAAGCGAGACCCTCTGTAAATGTAAGGAGCCTCAAGTATATCTGGATATATTTGAGGCTCGAATTATAAACAGGTGGAAATCGTCAAAGCAGAATTCGAAGATGATTTATGAGCTTTAAGGAGGGCTGCATAATGGAAGAAAAGAAAAAGAACGCTCTGGTGGAGTTTTTCTCCAGAAGAGCCGTGCAGAAATGGGTGATCGTAATCCTGTTTCTGATCATACCAATCGCTTTGCTGGTAGTGTTTACCTATCTTCCGCTATTTGATATGGTTGGCTATAGTTTCTTTAAATGGAACGGAACCAGTAAACAGAAAACATGGATTGGTCTGAACAACTACATAGAAGTTTTTACCAGACCGGAATATCTGAAGGTACTGAAAACAAGCATTTACTATTTCATAGGATCAATCGTACAGATTATACTTGCATTGTTCTTCGCAACGATTCTGAACTATAAGATCAAGGGACGGAACTTCTTTAAGGGAGTTATTTTCTTCCCATCTCTGTTAAACGGTGTTGCAATCGGTCTGATCTTCCTGCTCTTTTATAAGGGCGGTGGTACATTGGATTCGGTCCTCACGATGCTTGGCATTCCGCAGCAGGCATTACCACTCTGGTTAGGAGATGTAGCGCTGGTTAATATCTCTCTGGTATTCGTATCCGTCTGGAGATATATGGGTCAGAATATGGTAATGTTCAATGGTGCGATCCAGTCCGTTAACACGGAGCTTTTGGAGGCAGCCAGCTTAGACGGTGCGAACAAATGGCAGCAGTTCTGGTACATCATTCTGCCAAACATCAAGACCATTGTCAGCCTGAACCTGATTCTGGCAGTTAAGGGCGCAATCAGTGTATACGAGATTCCAATGATCATGACCAATGGTGCAAACCAGTCAGCAACCTTCGTTATGAAGACTCTGGATACCGCATTTACCAGCCGGAAGATCGGTCTGGCATCTGCAATGGGTGTTGTATTGCTGGTATTTATTATGATTGTAACATTTATTCAGAAACGATTTATAGAAGGAAAGGAGGAAGATTAATATGGGTCAGACAACAAGCAAAGCACAGGCAACTGAAATCCTGCAGCCGGTAACTGAAGATGCACAGGCATCCGGCGGAGAAAAGAAACATCCTAAAGCAGGACAGATTATCTGGAAGATTGTACAGTATGCGATTCTGGTTATTACTTCCATTATCACACTTCTTCCTCTGGTAGTAGCACTTTTCGGTTCCCTTAAGACCTCATCAGAGTTCAATAGCACAAACGTACTTGCGCTTCCAAAAAATTTCTTCAACTTCAGCAACTACGTGACTGCATTTATTGACGGCAATATGCTGACAGGTTTCTTAAATACCTGTATTATCCTGGTATTTTCACTGGTGGCAACGATTCTGACCGGAACCATGACTGCCTATATACTGAATCGTTTTAAGTTTCCGGGTCGAAGGCTGGTAAACAACCTGTTTCTTCTGGCATCTCTGATTCCGAGTATTACGATGCAGATGAGTGTATTCCAGATTATTTCCGGGATGGGACTGTTTAATAACCGTCTTTCAGTTATCCTGTTATATGCCGGAACAGATATTATTTCCATCTATATTTTCCTGCAGTTTCTGGAGAATATACCGACATCCCTGGATGAATCGGCAATCATGGATGGTGCCTCTTACTTCAAGATCTACACAAAGATCATCATGCCGTTGCTGAAACCGGCAATTGTAACTGTAATTATTATTAAGGGTGTTGGCTTCTACAATGACTTCTATACTCCGTACCTGTATACACCGAAGCCGGCATTACAGACCATTTCAACAGCATTGTTCGCATTCAAGGGCCCATATGGCGCCAGATGGGAAGTCATCTGTGCAGGTGCGATCATTACCATGATCCCGACGCTGATCATATTCCTGTTACTGCAGAAGCAGATCTACAGTGGTATGACGCAGGGAGCTGTAAAAGAATAAAGACAAAGGAGATGAAACCATGGCAAATGTTAAGTTTATAGATAAGACCCCGCTGCCTAATATTCCGTGGCAGGAGAAGCCGGAAGGCCTGACTGGTGCACCGATCTGGAGATATTCAGAGAATCCGGTAATCGGAAGAAATCCGGTAGAAGGTGTAGCCCGAATCTTTAACAGTGCGGTTGTTCCGTATGAGGGAGCCTACATCGGGGTGTTCCGCGGTGAGCAGACAAACGGTATTCCGTATATTTATCTTGGAAGAAGTAAAGACGGTATCCACTGGGAATTTGATAAGGAGAAAATCCGGTTTCTGGATCAGTACGGAAAGGAATATATGCCGAAATATGCATACGATCCGCGACTGGTGAAGGTAGAGGATACTTATTATGTGATCTGGTGTACCGATTTCTACGGCGCAGCGATCGGCATGGCGAAAACCACAGATTTCAAGACATTTGTAAGAATTGAGAATCCGTTTATTCCATTCAACCGGAATGCGGTATTATTTCCGAGAAAAATAAATGGAAACTTTATGTTGCTTTCTCGTCCGAGCGACAGCGGTCATACCCCGTTTGGCGATATCTTCTTAAGTGAGAGCCCGGATATGACCTACTGGGGTAAACATCGTCATGTTATGGGACGCAGCAGTGAATGGTGGGAATCTGTAAAGATTGGCGGCGGAGCTGCTCCAATCGAGACCTCCGAGGGATGGCTGTTGTTCTATCATGGTGTATCCGGAACCTGTAATGGATTTGTATACAGCATTGGTGGAGCAATTCTTGATATTGATAACCCATCTGTTGTAAAATATCGTTGTGAGAATTATCTTCTGACACCGGAGGAATGGTATGAGGAGCGCGGATTTGTACCAAACGTATGCTTCCCATGTGCAACTCTTCAGGATGCCGATACCGGAAGAATTGCGATTTATTATGGTGCTGCCGATAGCTATGTAGGTGTAGCATTTACAAAGCTGGATGAGATTGTGGCTTATATTAAAGAACATAGCGTTGTAACAGAGACTGATACCGAGATCGGGATCCGATAGGTGCTAGTCTGTATAAATACAGGAAACAATGGAGGAGAATCAGATGTTACATCCACAGTATTATGTAGAACTTGACAAATACAATCGTTTGATTGAGCGAAAGAACCAGAAAAGCACCTTCTACAATGGTGTATTTGATCGATATGAATATCCGGTTCTGACCAGAGAACATATTCCACTTACCTGGAAATATGATCTGGATCCGGAGACCAATCCATACTTTATGGAGCGGTTGGGTGTCAATGCAGTCATGAATTCCGGAGCAATCGAGCTGAACGGAAAGTTTTATCTGGTTGCCCGTATCGAAGGCAATGACCGGAAATCGTTCTTTGGTGTAGCGGAGAGTGACAACGGAATCGATGGCTTCAGATTCTGGGATTATCCGATTCTTCTGCCGGATACCTGTAAAGAAGAAACCAATGTATATGATATGCGTCTGACAAAGCATGAGGACGGATATATATATGGAGTGTTCTGCTCTGAGAGTAAGGATACTTCAACCAATGATTTAAGCGCAGCAGTTGCAGCGGCCGGAATCGTTCGTACAAAGGACTTAAAGACCTGGGAGCGTCTGGATAATCTGAAAACCCTCCGGTCTCCACAGCAGAGAAACGTAGTATTGCATCCGGAATTTGTGAATGGCAAATATGCCTTCTATACCCGGCCGATGGATGATTTCATCGACACCGGTTCCGGCGGCGGTATCGGATTCGGACTGTGTGATGACATTGAACACGCGGTGATCGACGAGGAAGTGATTACCAGCAAGCGTGTTTACCATACGATTACAGAGGCGAAAAATGGTGCCGGTGCTGTACCGATTAAGACAGAAAAGGGATGGATCCATATTGCACATGGCGTACGGAACACGGCAGCCGGACTCCGGTATGTACTGTATGCATTTGCAACCGACCTGAACGATCCGACTAAGGTGATCGCAGAGCCGTCCGGATATTTCCTGGCACCGCTTGGAAGCGAACGGGTGGGTGATGTATCCAATGTGGTATTTACCAATGGTCTGATCGCAAGAGACAATGGCGAAGTGTATCTGTACTATGCATCTTCCGATACCAGAATGCATGTAGCAACAACAACTGTAGACAGACTTCTGGACTATGTATTCCGGACTCCGGAGGATCCGCATCGAAGTGTTGAGTGTGTGGCACAGAGATGTGACCTGATTCGGAAGAATCTGGAGTATTTGAAAAAAGAAAATAAATAAAGACGACAGAATTCTTGAAGAAACAGCTGAAAATCCCTTAGCGCCCGCGTATGCGGGCGTTTACTTTCCATAAAAACAGAAAACAGGAGGAAAATGATATGGAGAAGAACCGATTTACGGTATCACAGATGTTCAGTGATCATATGGTATTGCAGCGGAATAAGAAGATCAATCTGTGGGGAACCGGCATAGAAGGAAAGACAATTCAGGCAAAAATAGAAGGACAGAATGTAGAGACGAAGGTGGCAGACGGCAGGTGGAGCCTGCAGCTGGAACCGATGACGGCAGGTGGTCCGTATGAGTTACAGGTGATCTGTGATGGTGAAACCAGAATCTTCCGGGATGTTCTGGTCGGAGAGGTCTGGCTGGCCGGTGGACAGTCCAATATGGAGTTGGAGCTGATAAACAGTGATGATGGTGCGAATCAGGTAAAGGCTGCGGATCATGAGCTGCTCCGGTTCTATAATGTGGTTAAGACAGGTGCGCTGACAGATGAGGTTCTTGCACAACAGGAGAAGCAGCTATGGAAAGTATGTACACCGGAGCAGGCGGGAGATGTATCGGCGGTTGCCTATTTCTGTGCAAGACGGTTACAGGAAGAACTTCAGGTGCCGGTGGGCGTGGTCGACTGCTATATCGGTGGCACATCGGTTACCTGCTGGATGGACAATGATACGTTAAACCTGACAGAAGAAGGACGTGGATACATCAGACGTTATGCAGAGCAGATTGGGGATAAGACAGAAGAAGAATATCAGGCAGAAATGACAGAGTACAATCGTCAGTGGAAGACCTGGGATGACGGAGTGCAGGCAGAGCGGGCGAAGAATCCGGATGTGACCTGGGAGTATTTAAATGAGCATGTCGGAATCTGTCCATGGCCACAGCCGGCAGGGCTTACTTCGAATTTCAGACCGACAAACCCTTATTACGGCATGATGGAGAGAGTGATTCCATATACACTGCGGGGATTCTGGTATTATCAGGGAGAAGAGGACACGTATCTTCCGGAAGCATATGGAATTCTGATGGAATCCTTGATCCGCTGTTGGAGAGAGAAATGGAGAGAGGCAGATGCGCCGTTTGTGCTGACACAGCTTCCGATGTATATTGCAAATCATGAAGCGGATGACAGAAACTGGGCAAGATTAAGAGAACAACAGGCGAAGATCGCAGAACAGATTCCGAATACTTATATGAATGTACTGATCGATTGTGGTGAGTTCGATAATATTCATCCGACAGATAAGTTAACCGTCGGTGACCGGATGGCTGCTCTTTGTCTGGAGCATGTATATGGCAGACCATGCCATGCGGATGGACCGAAGATGCAGACAGTAGCCGGAGAGGATGCACAGGTCCGGGTTACCTTCAGCGGACAGCCGTTACAGGTGAAGGGAACAGAGATCGCATTATTTGAGCTGGCGGGAGCGGATGAAGCTTATTACCCGGCACAGGCAGAATTATGCGGAGAGCATGAGGTGATCGTGCACAGTGCTGAAGTTTCCGCACCGCAGTATGTAAGATATGCATATGTGAATTTTGGACAGGTAACGTTATTTGACATCTATGGTTTACCGGTAGCACCGTTCCGAAGAAAGCTGTAAAAGAAATCAAGGGGTGGAGTTATGGAAAACAAGCGATTAACAGTTGGATTATTTCTGGCAGATGTGGCAGATGACTTTAGCCGGGGAATCTGCCGGGGGGCTATGCAGGCAGCGGAGGAGCTGGATGTAAATATGATTATTTTTCCGGGAAAATATATTGACCGGAATCTTGAGATATTTGATGGAATCCAGTATGACTATCAGTATAATACATTATTTACATATGTAAATCCGGAAGAAATCGATTTGTTAGTCGTAACGATCGGTTCCATTGGATATTTGTCTACAGACAAGCGGCGTAAAAAGTTCCTGGACTATTTTGGTTCGATACCGATCATAACGATTGCTTCAGAGATTGAGGGATATGAGAATATCATGTATGATAATGCATCCGGCTGTCTGGCAGCTGTAGAATATCTGCTTTCTATGGGAAGAAGGAAGATAACCTGTATGGCCGGATATATGGATAACTGTGAGGCACGTGAGAGACTTACAGCCTGGAAGGAAACCTTGGAACGGCATGGGCTGGAGCTGGGAGAGCAGCAGATCAGGTATTGTAATATGTCCAGATTCTGCCGGGAAGAGGTAGAACAGCTGATTGACCGGAATCCGGAGCTGGATGCTATTCTATGCGTAAATGATGAAGTGGCATATTGTGTTTATGAGGTTTTGCAGGAGCGGGGAGTCCGGATTGGTGAGGATATCGCAGTTGTGGGATATGATGATCTATCTTATGCATATCGGTTGCAGCCTTCATTGTCGACTGTACGTGCAGATGCAACCAGACTGGGGGAACAGGCGGTGCGTGAAGGCATCTGTCATTTACTGAAGGGACAGCCGATTGAGCACCGCGTACCGGTTACGTTTATTCCGAGGGCGTCGGCAGGGGCACCGGAGGAAACGATGTCTGTAGAGTATGAACCGTTAACGGATATGTCGATTGAACGGTTTTTGGCAGACAATCATGCGGTAAATATGATAACCAGAGATATGTTTAATTTTGATAAATATGCGGATCAGAATTACGCGACTCTGTTGGAAAGACTTTATATGCTGCAGATACAGAATGCGTATCTGTGGCTGTTTCCTGTGCCTGTAATCCATCTGCAGGAAGAGAACTGGAGGAAACCGGAGCGACTGTTGCTAAAGGCCTATTCCTGTGAAGGAAATGTAATGGCAATCCCGAAACATTGCCAGGAATATTCGGTACAGGAGCTATGCAGTCATGAATATTTGCCGAACAGGCGGTATACGATGGTATTGTTGGATCTGTTTACGACAGATACCCAGTATGGACTGCTGATGATGGAGATGAATTATGATAAGAATTATTATCTGGAGTCCTTATCTTATCAGATGAGTGCAGCAGTCCGTATGTTAAAGCTCCTTCATAATCAGGAGGATATTCAGAAACAGCTGGAAGACAGCTTATATCAGTTGGAGCTACATAATATCCAGCTTGATAGTGCGTCTAAGCGGGATGAACTGACCGGACTCTTAAACCGCCGCGGTCTGGAGAGCCAGGTGGAACGGGTACTGCGGGATGTACGGAATCAGGGGAAATACCTGCTGGCTGTGTATGCGGATATGGATAATTTAAAGATTGTAAATGACCGGTTCGGACATAAGGAAGGAGATTTTGCCCTGCGGTCTATTGCAGGGATGTTAAAGCAGATCTTCGACCGAAATACGGATATTATCGGACGAATTGGCGGAGATGAGTTCGTGGTATTTGTAATCCGGGAGACTCCGATCGATATGAATCACTTAAGAAAGCAGGCTGCGGAATGCATGGCAGCATTTAATGAAAAATGTGAAAAGCCGTACTATGTACGGATGACGCTGGGTGGATATACGCAGAGCTTTACGACGGGATGTCGGTTTTCTGATTTGCTGGAATATGCAGATAGTGATCTCTATGAGGCAAAGAAGCTGCGGACGAAAGATATTATGAAAGCATAAAGGTAGCATACGTAGCCGGTATGAATCAGGCAGTTTCATTGACTTTACAAAAGGAATTGATTAAAATGATAACACATGGTAAAGATAGATTTTGTAAGGAATTAATGGAGAAACGAATATGAAGATTCAGATGCCGGAGGCAGCGAAATATATAATCGAGACACTGACGCAGAATGGATATGAGGCATATATTGTAGGAGGATGCGTCCGGGACAGTATCCTGAACAAACAGCCACAGGACTGGGATATTACAACCTCGGCGACGCCGGAGCAGACAAAGAGTCTGTTCCGAAGGACAATAGATACGGGGATCGAGCATGGAACCGTAACGGTAATGATGAACAAGACGGGATATGAGGTTACCACTTATCGGGTGGATGGGAAATATCAGGATCATCGCAGACCGACTGAAGTAACATTTACCGCCAGTCTGACAGAGGATCTGAAACGACGTGACTTTACGATCAATGCAATGGCATATAATGATCAGGACGGAGTCATAGATGAGTTTGGCGGACTTGCAGATCTGGAGAGAGGAATCATACGGTGTGTCGGAGTACCACAGGAACGGTTTGATGAAGATGCCCTGCGGATCCTGCGGGCAGTGCGGTTTGCAGCACAGCTGGATTTTGCGATAGAAGAAGATACCGGACAGGCAATCCGGGAACAGGCGCAGTTCTTAAAAGATATCAGTGCAGAGCGGATTCAGACAGAGCTTACCAAGCTGATCACATCCGATCATCCGGAGAGGATTCTGGATGCCTGGGAACTGGGAATTACCGCCATTGTGTTACCGGAGTTTGACGTTATGATGAAGACTCCGCAGCATACAATGTATCATAAGTATGATGTGGGACGGCATACGGTTGCCGTGATGCAGAATATAGAAGCGGATCCGGTGCTTCGATGGGCGGCGCTGTTACATGATTCGGCAAAGCCGATGTGCCGGACAACGGATGAGAATGGTACGGATCATTTCTACGGACATCCGAAGGCGGGTAGTGAAATCGCACGTCAGGTGCTCCGTCGGATGAAACTGGATAACGATACGATTCACAGAGTGGAACGACTGGTAGCCTGGCATGATTATGGAATCGATGGCAGGGTGACGAAGAAGTCTCTGCGTCATGCCCTGAATCAGATGGGACCGAATCTATTTGAAGATTATGCGAAGCTCCGCCGGGCGGATATGCTGGGACAGAGCGATTACGAAGCGGAGAAGAAGCAGGCAGACTATGAGAAATTATTGGAACTATATCATGAAATTGTGAAAGATGGTGAATGTCTGGCAATTAAAGATTTGAGGATCGATGGTAAGGCTCTGATCCGGATGGGTGTACAGCCGGGACCTGCCATGGGACAGATTCTGAATGACCTGTTACAGCAGGTACTGGAAGATCCGCAGTTGAACACAGTAGAGAAGCTGGAAGATATCGTACGGCAGAAGTATCTGAAGGACAAAGTTTTATAACCCGGAATGAATTATGACATCCCCTCATAAGATAGAACGTAGAAAGGCTTATGGGGGGATGATTTTGTCTGAGAAATTATCGGAAGTATGGGAATGCTATGAGATGAGCATTTCAAGTATGTATAAGGGGCGTGGTATGACCGTTCTGCGTACCGATCAGGGGATTCGGGCACTCCGGCCATTAGAAACCTCTGAGAGCCGGCTGGAGCAGGAGGCCCAGTTAAAAGAAGCATTATATGCAACAGGCTATCATAACACGGACCGCCTGATCCGAAACAAAGATGGGGAACTGATCACCTGTGACCGATATCATACACCGTATGTTCTGAAAGAGTATTTTGAGGGCAGAGAGTGTAATATTCATCAGGAAGGAGATATGATCGCAGCAGTTCTGAACCTGAGCGATCTACATATGGCATTGAAGGAGATTCAACCGGAAAATGCGGGGAAAGATCTGAAGGTGCTGAAAACATTTGAACGGCATAATCAGGAAATGCGGCGGGTGCGTAGCTATATGCGTAAGATTGCAACAAAGTCAGAGTTTGATTATCTTTATCTTTCCTGTTTTGATGATTTCTACAATCAGGGTGAAGCTGCACTCCGGCAGCTGGCAGCAGTGCATACGGAGGAAGGAGCGGGACGGAGGTATTATTGTCATGGCGCATATCATCAGCATAATGTTCTGATTTTAAAAGATGGCATGGCAACTGTTAACTTTGAACATTTTATGGTCGATAATCAATTAACGGATCTTTATACATTTCTTCGCAAGGCTATGGAGAAGAATGATTATCAGCCGGAGCTGCTATTTCGGCTGATCGAAGCATATCAACAGCGGATTCCGTTAGGCAGAGCGGATTATCAGTTTATTTATTATCTGCTGTGGTATCCGGAGAAGTTCTGGAAAATCTCCAATCAATATAACAATATGAATAAGGCCTGGGTGCCGCCGAAGACTTATGAGAAGCTGCAGACGATTATCCGGCAGGAGTCTGGCAAGCGGGAATTGTTAAGATGCTATCGGGAGCGGTTTGGCTTAAATTTACAAATAACTTAAGAAATGGTACAATAGTTACAATTTGAAGACGCATTATGAGAATGTGAGGTAACATATGAAGATAAGAGGATATATTGGAATACTTGGACTGCTATGTCTGCTGTTACTCTGTGGTGGCTGCGGACGGCAGCCGGCGGAGGATATGACCGAGGCATATGATCCATATGCACAGTCGGCAGATGCGGTTGCGGTGATCAAGAGCATGGATCTGGAAGCGGGAACCATGTCATTCGTATCCGTAACAGACGGGAAGGAATATGACCTGCTGTATAACAATGGCGTGGATGTCCGGAATAAGCACAAGGAGATCATATCCGGTTCTCAGTTAAAGGTGGGACAGATCGTAGATATTGTTTATAACACATTGAACAATAAGCTTCTGGAGGTACAGATCGATCCGGATGCATGGGAGGTGCGGAATATTTCCGGATTTGAGTTCGATACCGGCAATCGGCAGGCAACGATCCTAAATCAGATTTACCAGTATACCAATGATTTGATTGTAGTGTCCGGGGATGAGCTGATCCGGAATAATGAGATCTGCAAGGAGGATCAGCTGACGGCCAGAGGCTACGGAGGCAAGCTCTGTTCCCTGACGGTTGATCTGGGGCATGGATATGTAAAGCTTGAGAATTATGATACTTATATCGGCGGCATGATCGAGATTGGCTATGATGTGATCGTGCCGGTAACGGAGGATATGCTTCTGACAGTGCGGGAAGGCACTTATAAGTTAAAGATTACCAAGGGAAGCCATAGCGGTTATAAGAATGTAGTAGTTACCAGAGATCAGGAATGTGTGGCGAATCTGATGGAGCTGCAGATCGCACCGGATCCGGTCGGAAGCTTGTTCTTTAATGTGACTCCGGCAACAGCTAAAGTGATCGTAGACGGAGAAGTGATTAATACTGCAGATGTTGTGGAGCTGACCTATGGTAAACATCATATTCGCGTGAGCGCAGATGGTTATGAGACCAAAGAAGGATATTTCAAGGTTGATGCAGCGTATAAGATATTCAATATAGAGCTGGTACGTTCAGAAGAGTCCTCATCATCTTCCGGAACTACGGCAGGTGCGGGTACGAGAACGACCTCCGGCGGCGGTACGGGAACCGGAACTACAAGCGGTATGGGAGTTGTGACAACGGAAGGGTCTTCCGGAACCACAGAATCCGGCAGTACAACGGCAGGAGAGACTACAACATCCACATCCGGTGGTTCTGCCACAACGACAGAAAGCTCTACCGGAACAACGGAGATAAAGAAAACCGGTAATACGGTGACGATCACCGCACCGGTTGGCGCATATTGTTATGTGGATGGAGACTTAAAAGGAACAGTGCCTTGTACATTTGACAAAACAGTAGGCAGCCATGTCGTTACATTCAGCAAGACCGGCTGCCTGGTTAAGAGTTATACGATTCAGTGTAAGGATGATGGTAAGGATGAAACCTATTCCTTCGATCCATTGAAAACATTTGATTCACTTATGACAAGAAGATAATTAATTTTCTGAACCTGACTCGGAGGAAGAATCGGAAGCGGCGGAGGTATCTTCGCCGTTTTCGTTTACCTGTTTGGAAGCAAGCATTGCCTTATCCAGAGCGAGGAAGTCGTCATCACTGATATAGTAATACTCACCGTTATCCTGGATCGTAACAGTTACATCAACGCCATCGCCATTACCGATATTAGGAACGGCAGCAGTCAGGATGTCTAAAATACCCTGTGCATATTCTGTCTCATAGGCATCCAGTTCATAATCATTATAATCTCCGGCGGCAACACGCTTGTTCATGTTTTCAATATATGCCACCACATCATCATAGGTGATCAGAAGAAGGTCGATCGGATATATAGTAACAGTCACAGTATAAGTACCGTCTGTATTTGTGACATTGGATACCTCATAGCCGGCATGGCTGTAAACATCTTTAGCCAGTGTCTTGAACTGATCCTTAATGTCGGAACCTTCGACATCTTTGATCCCGTAGGCGGTCATCAGTGCATCAGCCAGATAATCGATGCCATCATCATAGACAGACTGTGCTTCTTCTTCCGTTGCTTTTGTAATCTTCATATAATTCGTAAAATCTGCTTTGTAGTTTGCATCTAACAGGCTGGTCACATAGTTGGCATAGGTCTTTTTGCTGTTGCCGAGCAGAGAACAGCCGGCCAGTGAAAAAATCATAACAGCAGTGAAAATGCCTGCGAGCATTCGTTTTGCAATGAAACCTGATTTTAATTTCATATGGATTCCTCCTGATAATTCGATTAGTGTTTAAGGTCCTGTCCGTAAACAAAAGTAGTATACCATACTTGTATATGTTTTGCGATAGGAATATTATGAAGTTTTACTTGCAATTCCTTCATGAATGAATTAGCATGATGGAAGCAGAGACTGTAGAACAAGCGGAAATTATGACAGAAATGCATAACAGGAATTGCGGAAATAGTGAGGAACAGATATGATTTTTGATACGCATGCACATTATGATGATGAAGCATTTGACGGGGATCGGGATTGTCTTTTAAATAGTATGCAGGCCGGTGGCGTAGGCCGGATCGTCAATGTCGGAGCCGGCATGGAGACTTCAGAGAAAACGGTGGCATTAACAGAGCAATATGACTTTCTCTATGGTGCAGTCGGCGTTCATCCGAATGAAGTGGGTGATATGACAGCGGAGGATATGGATCGGCTTGCAGGCTGGTCGGAGCGGTCTAAGATCGTGGCAATCGGAGAGATCGGGCTGGATTATCATTATGAAGAACCGCCGAAGGAGGTACAATTCCGCTGGTTTGAGGCGCAGATGGAGCTGGCCAGAGAGAAGAAGCTTCCGATCATTGTTCACAGCCGGGATGCGGCAAAGGACACCGTAGATATTATGAAGGCAGTTCACGCAGGGGACATCGGTGGTGTCATTCATTGCTATTCTTATACGAAAGAGCTGGCACGGGAGTTTCTGAATATGGATTATTATTTTGGAATCGGAGGAGTGCTGACATTTACGAACGCAAAGAAACTAAAAGAAGCTGTTGCCTATATACCGATGGAGAAGCTAGTGCTGGAAACAGATTGTCCGTATCTGGCACCGGTGCCGAACCGCGGGAAACGGAATTCCTCGCTGAACATTCCATATGTGGTAGAAGTACTGGCACAGATCAAGGGGATAAGTCCGGAAGAGGCAGAGCGGATTACCTGGGAGAACGGCTGTCGGCTGTACCGGATGCAATCGGAGCGGTAGAAGCGGGCGAAATGCAGTATCGAGGCAGGCAGAACGAGTGGCAGGCAGAACGAGCAACAGGGGGAACGATCGGCAGGCAGAAAACAAGGAGTATATATGGAGAAATTAAGTAATCCACAGGTGACAATAGAAACTATTAAAAAGTACGGGTTTGATTTCCAGAAAAAGTTCGGACAGAATTTCCTGATCGACGGACGAGTTCTGGAGAAGATCATGGATGCGGCAGAGATCGGCCCGGAGGACTGTGTGCTGGAGATCGGTCCGGGTATCGGTACCATGACGCAGTATCTGGCGGAACGCGCCGGTAAGGTGATTGCGGTAGAGATCGATAGCAATCTGATCCCGATTCTTGAGGAGACTCTGCAGGAATATGATAATGTCCGGGTGATTCAGGGAGATATTCTGAAGCTTGATGTTGCGGCACTGGTGGAGCAGGAGAATGCAGGAAAACCGATCAAAGTGGTTGCCAATCTGCCATATTACATTACAACACCGATCATTATGGGACTCTTTGAACGGCATGTTCCACTTATTAATATCACGGTCATGGTGCAGAAAGAGGTAGCGGACCGGATGCAGGTCGGACCGGGCACGAAGGATTACGGTGCCTTATCTCTGGCGGTTCAATATTATGCACAACCATACATTGTAGCGAATGTACCTCCAAACTGCTTTATTCCACGGCCGAATGTAGCATCTGCGGTCATCCGGCTGACCAGATATCCGGAGCCACCGGTGAAGGTAGAGGATGAGGCAATGATGTTTCGGCTGATCCGGGCATCTTTTAATCAGCGCAGAAAAACACTGGTGAACGGAATCGGCAATGCAGCGGATATTCCGTATTCCAAGGAGCAGGTGGCGAAGGCACTGGAGGCACTTGGAATGAGTGCTACCATTCGTGGTGAGGCACTGACCCTGCAGGAGTTTGCAGCACTCAGCGATGAGCTTGGAAGAGCATAGATGCAGGCCAATATATAGACGGGTATGCAGACAGATTTCTGTCGAAGAAATACAGACATAACATGTCCCGCTTCTTCATACAATGAAAACATGTGAGAGATTCGTTGTATGAAAGGAGCGGGACATATTGGATTATCGGAGATTTATTTCTTATTTATATAATTATGTAGACGGAGAAAAGGGGGTAAATGTCGGATATATACGATGCGAGCAACGGCACGGGATCTGCAGGCTAACTCTGAATCTGCAGGACCGGCAGCAGGGAGTGGAAGGCGGCAGTTATAAAGTATATCTGTATAAAATATCCAAAGAGGGGAATCCGGTCGGCTATTATCTGGACGAGTTCACACTGAGTTCCGGCTGCGGAGAGTTAAAAAAACAGACAAACTGTGAGAATGTATGGAACAGTAATCATAGGATTGAGGAGTTTGACGGAGTGGTTGCAATCTATGACAGGGGACATGCATACGGCAGTCAATGGAGCGATGAGCCCTTGCAGATTGAGCGATTCCATACATATCAGGAATGGCAGAAGCAGGGAGTAACGTCCGGAGTTTATATAAAAGAGAGTGAAGGGCTGGCGCTGCATGCGGCAGAACGGCTACAACCGGTGGAAGAGGATAGTATAACGGAACAGGATATAGATGGAGTACAAGAGGAGGTGTCGGATCAGAAGGAGGTGTCAAATCAGGGGGAGGTGTCGGATCAGGAGAATGTGTCGGCGCAGGAGGATGTTATGCCGGGTCAGGCTGCACCGATGAGCCGGAGTGATATTGCGGAAGCAACGCTTCGCCTGATGGAACAGCGGCCGAAGCTGCCGGATTTCGATAACCATGAGATCTATGACTGTGTGCGGATCGAGCCGAATGATATCGGACTGCTGGCGATGGATAACTGGCGGCTGGGTGTCAACAGCTTCCTGACGCATGGATATTACAACTATAAGTATCTGATGCTTGGAAAACTGCGGTTTCAGGATGGGGTGGTGAAAGCAGTGCTTGGTGTTCCGGGAGTCTATGATAATAAGGAACAATATATAGCCAAAATCTTTGGGTTTGAATTGTTTGTGCCGGTGAAGCACACAAATGTGAAAACCGGAAACTTTGGCTATTGGATTTCAGAAATCGTATAGGGATTTAACTTCGAGAATTGGTATAAATCCTGAAACTGATGATCAATCTCCGCTGCTTCGAGGGCACGGCCCTCATAGGTGAAACCGAGCCGGTGAATCAGCCGGATCGAGGCCTCGTTTGACGGCAGAATTTTCGCTTCGATACGATGCAGCTTATATTCCCGGAATGCGATTTCAAGCAGTTGATTGCATGCCTCATTCGCATAGCCCTGATGCCAGTAGCGGTGATCCAGCTTATAACCCATGGAGGCATGTTTCATGCAGCCCAGCCGGATGTCTGACAGGTTCACACAGCCGATGATGGTAGAAGGGTCTGATTTTAAGAACAGATAGTAACGGAGACTGTGCAGCAGCTTTGTTTCCTTGAATTCCCAGTCCAGAACGGCAGTCTGATAGCCTATTGTGTAGAAATTCTCGGCACGGGTCAGCTCGTATGGTTCAAAATAAGTTCGGTTCTCCTGGTAAAAGCGGCGGACTGCCGGTGCATGCTCGGCAGGCAGACACTGCAGCTGCAGCCGGGAGGTCTCACAGGTAAGCTGCATGGAAAGCTCCTTTCTGCGGATAAAGCATCCGTTGTTCTTTTTGATTGCTTATAGTATACTACAGGTATCAGATGAAAAAAAGGGGTTCCGGTCATGACAGAGGAAGAACGGTATATGGGATATGCGATTACGCAGGCAAAGAAGGCATTGGTCAATGAAGATGTTCCGATTGGGTGTGTGATCGTTTATCAGGGAAAGATAATCGCAAGAGGCTATAATAAGAGAAATAAAAAGAAAACGACACTGGCACATGCAGAGCTGGATGCGATCGCAAAGGCTTCTAAGGTGCTGGGAGACTGGCGGCTGGAGGACTGTACCATGTATGTTACATTGGAACCGTGCCAGATGTGTGCCGGAGCCATTGTGCAGGCGCGGATCCCGCGGGTGGTGATCGGCTGTATGAATCCCAAAGCCGGATGTGCCGGCTCAGTCCTGAATCTTCTGCAGATGCAGGAGTTTAATCATCAGGTCGATGTTGTCCGGGGTGTCCGGGAAGAAGAGTGTTCAAAGATGCTATCCGACTTCTTCCGGAGCCTGAGGGAGCGGAAAAAGTCGGATAGGTAGAAAGTGTATTGGCTAAAACATTAGTTCCGTCAGATACAAAATGCGGCATAGAGCGGAACGATTTTTTTGTTATCCTCAAAGCCGAAGTTTCTGGCCGATAGCTTAATAGCATAAGCAGGCTTGTAAGTGTCCATATAAACCTTCAGGCTCTTGGCTCTGGTGTTGTCGGCAGACTTGACCTCTATGGGAATGAGCTGTCCGTCACGCTGAATGATAAAATCAATTTCAGCTCCACGCGCGGACTCCCAATAGTAGGTGTGGTAGCCGTTAATGGAGAGCTGCACATTGACATAGTTTTCTGCCATACCGCCCTTGAAGTCGTTTATTTCTTCGACCATATAGAGAATGTCATTGGCGACTAAATCTTTCTTGGCGCAAAGCAATCCTAAGTCGGACACATAAATCTTGAACGCATCAATATCACGGTAGTTTTCAAGTGGCTTTTTGATTTGTTCTACCTTATAGACCTGTGACACGATACCGGAGAGGCAAAGCCATTCAATCGCATTTTTAAATTCAGAAGCCCGTCCGCCTTTCTTAATCAGCTTATATTGGAACCGGGTATTTTTCTTTGAAAGCTGAACGGTAATGTTGTCATAAGCAAGTCTGGTTTTCTTGATTTCATTCAAGTTATTATACTTGCTCATATCGTTGAGATAGCTTACAAGTATCGTATCCTGCGTATGGCGGACAAGAATGTAATCCTTTGTTTCGGCAAATTGTATCACGCACTCCGGCATACCGCCGACCACAAGATACTGACGGTAAAGCTGCATTGCGGCATCGTGTAAAGCAGATGGCAGCGGTGTATCGGTTTGAAAGCACTCTTTAATCTGTTTTACCAAATCGTCTTCGCCGAGTGCCAACATAAATTCCTCCATATCCATAGGATAAAGCGTTTTCATATCGACCTTTCCTACGGGAAAAGAGAATTTCGCTCGGTTGACTGCAACACCGAGCAGGCTGCCGGCGACAATGATATGGTAATCCGGTGCATTCTCACAAAAGTATTTGAGCGATGTCAAAGCCCTTTCGCAAAGCTGCACCTCGTCAAAGACAATCAGTGTTTTTTCCCTTACGATGGTCTGACCTGCGATATGGGATAAAATCGGTATCAGATAATCGGGACTGATGTTTTCCTCAAAGGTTTCATTCAGCTTTGGGTTGGTTTCAAAGTTGAAGTATGCTACATTTTCATAGTGGGTACGCCCGAACTCCAGAATGGAATAGGTTTTTCCAACCTGTCTTGCACCCTGTAAAATAAGAGGCTTGCGGTGCTCATTTTCTTTCCACGCTTCCAAGAAGTCCATAATCTTTCTATACATAAGCGGTCCTCCTTAAAGGTATTAAACATAGTATAGCAGATGTTCGTGTAATAAACAATGAAATTTTATTGATTTTTTACGCTAATCAACATGAATATTCCTGCAAATCTCTCACAATATGACACGATTTCCGCGATCGGTCTAAACGTGTCCTATATTTACTATACAAGTTTTCTTTTTTCTGTCATACCATAAGAAATGATAGAAAGAGGAGATGAATTATTATGAATGCTACGGTAGCAAAACTTAGCGTTCCGGCTGTTCTTTTCCTCACGAAAAGTACGATATCCGGGAACATCCTGGAATGCCTGAAAGAATTGGCATAGCAGCATGACATGGCAGTATTCAATGGAAATAAAGAAAAAAATGCCAGAGTCATTGCTTACAGATTTTTTGTTTAAGGATCGCCAGAAGCTTATCTGTGCAATGGAACGATTGGAAAACTGTGATATTGATTCTTTAGCCTGTTATGAAGTGGCAGTTGTGAAGGTGGTGGGTGAGCATTCCGACGACCACAACCTTCAACAGGTGTAGAAGTAAGTATCCGGGAAACTGAAGATGCCTGCTTAGCATTGACAGAAGACCCGGTTTCCGTTATACTATAAAAACAGTGCGTTTATCGCATTTTAATATGTTTTCAAATTTCTGTGCAGCCGGGGAGTTAGCGGTGCCCTATACCTGCAATCCGCTATAGCAGGGGTGATGGACTGGTTCGGGTCGCTTTTTTCATAAAGCTGCCCTTCGTAAGTGGCGTTGAAGTCTGGGTCTTGCGCAATGGATGCCCACGAACCGTGTCAGGTCGGGAACGGAGCAGCACTAAGAGGGATTTTCCATGTGCCGCGAGGGTGCCTGGGCTGAGTTAACTGCGGAGGTAACGTTTATGAAAATCTTCACAACCCAGTCCGCACAGATTTCTATTATTATATTGATAATTTTTCTTTACTGTTTGTATCATAAAATCACAAAAAAAATAAAAAATAGATAGCAATTTTTCAGTAAAGATGTTACCATAGTCTACAAGGGTTTATGTAATTACGGAAAGCAGGAGGAGAAGCCTGCTTTGTCTAGGTTGTAGTAAGGAGTATACGGGATTCATGGACTACCAGAAGGTAATTGAATTTGTAAAAGAACAGACAAGTCAAAATGGAAGACCGGCGAATTATCCGTTTCGCAGCCGTTATGAGCATATCATGCGGGTGTATCGATGGGCGATCAGGATACAGGCTAAAGAAGGCGGGAATCTGGAGGTTATTGCACTGGCAGCCTTGCTGCATGATGTCGGTTGGGAGATAGACGGCAGACCGCACGAAGAGGTAAGTGCAGAGATGGCAGTGGAGTTTCTGGTGAACGAGGGCTATGATGACGCACTGGTTGGCAGAGTCGGTGATATTATCTTAAGACATGAGAATCAGGATACAAAGGAGGACCTGTCCTTGGAGTGTCGGATCGTTATGGATGCAGATCTGCTGGATGAAGTAGGTGCCATGAGTGTGCTTTGGGATGCAATGGCGACGGCAGGTGAGGATGAGCCGACATATAAGAAAGCATATTACCGGATTAAGAATTATTACCGGATCAATCAGCCGAAGATCCGCAGATGTAAGACGGCAACCGGCCGTCAGGAATATAAGAAGCGGATGAAATGCATAGAAGAATATCTGAACCAGTTAGAACGGGAATTATTTTAGTGCCGGATGCGGTGTACGGAGATCGTACATTGCTTCCGGCATCTTTACATCCGGAATGGCATAAGGTATAATCTATTAAATATCAGAAGTCGATTCAGATGAATAGGATAAAGATAGGAATATAAAATCAGGAATTAGAGGAAAGAAGGATTTCAGAAATGAATAAGAAGACCATAGCAGTGCTTTTCGGAGGCCAGTCATCAGAGCATGAGGTGTCATGTGTATCAGTCAGAACGATTCTTCAGGCGATTGACCGTGAAGAGTACAATGTGGAGATCATCGGTATTACAAAGGAAGGACACTGGCTGGCAGTGAATTCCGTAGAGGCGATTGCAGACGGCACATGGAGAAACGGTACGGAGACAGCCGTGATCTCTCCGGATGCAACCAAAAAAGAGATTATCTACAATGGTCCGGATGGATACAGAGCAGTTGCGGTAGACGTGATCTTCCCGGTATTGCATGGACTTTATGGAGAAGACGGAACGATCCAGGGACTGTTTGAGCTGGCAAAGATCCCTTATGTAGGCTGCGGTGTGATCGCATCTGCACTGGGTATGGATAAATTATATGCAAAGATTGTAGTGGATACACTGGGAATCGCACAGGCAGCCTATGTGCCGGTACGTAAGAGTGAACTTGCAGATATGGATGCAGCGGTTGCAAAAGTGGAAGGAAAGCTCAGCTATCCGGTATTTGTAAAGCCTTCCAATGCCGGTTCTTCGAAGGGGATTTCCAAGGCACATAGTAAGGATGAGTTAAAGACTGCATTGTTGGAGGCAGCCAAGCATGATGCCAAGATTTTAGTAGAAGAAACAATCATCGGAAGAGAGCTGGAGTGCGGTGTGCTGGGGAATACAGAGGTAGAGGCATCCGGTGTCGGAGAAATCCTGGCAGCAGCAGAGTTTTATGATTATGATGCAAAGTATAATGATGCAGAGTCTAAGACGGTGATCTCACCGGAGCTTCCGGAAGGCAAGGAGGATGAGATTCGACAGGCAGCAGTTCGTATTTTCAAGGCACTGGACGGTATGGGACTGGCAAGAGTCGACTTCTTTCTGGAGAAAGACACGAACCGTGTGATCTTTAATGAGATCAATACACTGCCCGGATTTACCGGAATCAGTATGTATCCGATGCTGTGGCAGGCGAAGGGATTGGAGATCCGGCCACTGGTCAGCAAGCTGATCGAGCTGGCATATGAGAGAAGAAAGTAGGCACATGAGATGGATGTAGAAGCACCAATCGGAGTATTTGATTCCGGCGTAGGCGGATTAACCGTTGTAAAAGAGATCATGCGGCAGCTGCCGGGAGAGAATCTGGTATATTTCGGAGATACGGCACGGGTTCCATATGGTTCCAAGTCAAAGAAGACCGTCCTAAAGTATTCGAGACAGATCGTTCATTTTCTGCAATCGAAGGGCGTGAAGGCGATTGTAATAGCGTGTAATACTGCGAGCGCACTGGCGTTAGATGAGATCCGTCAGGAGATAGAAATCCCGGTGATCGGTGTGGTAGAGCCGGGCGCTAAGATGGCTGCAGAGAGTACGAAGACCAATAATATCGGTATTATCGGAACGGAGAGTACGATCAAGAGTGGAATATATTCCAAATATCTCCGGGCATTGAATCCGGATATCACAGTTGTATCTAAGGCGTGTCCGTTGTTTGTACCTTTGGTTGAAGAAGGTCTGCTGGAGGATCGGATCACGGATGATATGATCGGAAGGTATCTGCATGAGCTGAAGGAGTATGGAATTGATTCGCTGATCCTTGGCTGCACTCATTACCCGCTGATCCGAAATGCAATCGGCAGATATATGGGATCGGGCGTGAATCTGGTGAATCCGGCATATGAGACAGCAAAGAGTCTGAAGGTCTTACTGGCGGAATGCGGGATGCTGAATAAGTCCGGAAATATGGCACAGTATGAGTTTTATGTCAGTGATGGAGTAGATAAATTCGCTGCATTTGCAGATCAGGTGCTTCCGTATCATGTGGAGCGTGCTAATGTGGTAGATATTGAGAGTTATTAGACAGCAGGTGTTTAGAATGACAAAGCAGATTTTGCTGAATTTGACGGGAAGTCAGTTGGTTGAAAATGAAAAAGATAGTACAGAGCTGGTAACGGTTGCCAGATATTACAAGAAGAACGGTAAGCATTATGTTCTATATGAGGAGATGCCGGAGGGGGAGGATTCTCTGATAAAGAACACATTAAAGTTTGATCAGGATTCCTTTGAAATGATGAAAAAGGGGGCTGTGAATGCACAGATGCTCTTTGATCCGGAGAAGAATTTTACGACTTATTATTCAACTCCGGCAGGGCCGATGAGTATGAACATTAATACCATGGAATACCGGCTTCTGGAGGAGGAACATTATATCGAGGTGCTGATCCGGTATGAGCTGGAGATACATAACACCTATGTGACGGAGAATGAGATCCGGATACAGATAGCACCGCAGTAGAAAGGGGATATGCGATGCTGGAGTATGATTACGAGAAGATGTATGATTCCTATCTGGGAATCGAAACAAAGGATGCAGGCTGGGAAGACGAGGGGATTCCATCGGAATGCAACCGATATGAAGCAACACCCTATGATGTGCTAAGCGTGGTCTGTGAGCAGCTTCATATCAAGCAGACAGATTGTCTGGTAGATTTTGGGTGCGGAAAAGGGAGAATTCTTTATTTCTTTAATAACTATTTTCTATGCAGAGTCAAGGGCATTGAGCAGGATGCCGGGTTATATCAGCAGTTGGAGGATAATAAGGCGTATTATGATGTCCGTTTTAAGGAACGTGGTTCCTTGGTTGAGCTATATCAGATGCGGGCAGAGCATTATCCGATCGCCAGAGAGGATAATATTTTTTATTTCTTTAACCCATGCTCACCGGAGCATTTTGAGGAAATTCTGGAGAACATTGTCCGGTCCATTGAAGAGAATTTCCGGATAGTGAATCTGATACTCTATTATGCAGCAGATGATTATCTGCAGATTGTCCGTGATATGGGATGGAAGCAGAAACGGTTGATCAAGCTACCGAATTATGCCGAAGATACGGATGAAAAGATGTACATATTTCAGAACCCATTATAAGGGAAATATAAAATCCAAAGTAATAAAAAGTAATTAAAATATAAAAGAACAATCAGCCATCAGCAATTATATTATCGCCAGAGGAATATACAAGATTAGCAGAGATTGAGGAAACTTATTGGTGTTTCTGCCAGAACAGATGATCAGGGCTATAAAGAAGCAGCAAAAAGAAGAGAAAAGCATCATATATGATGGTATGATTAGAAGAGAAAAGAAGAAGCACTTCAGGTTCCGTCTGGAACCTGAAGCGCTTCTTTATCGTTATAATAATATTATAGGAACTATTTGAAAATAAAAATTACATATAAACCGGGAAAAATGACGATATATAGAAAATAATAGAAACCAGTGTAATAATATTAAAACTAAGTGTTTACTGATAAGGCACACAACTAAAAAATTATAGGGGGTATTAGAAATGAAAAAAACAAAAATTATTACAGTGGTTCTAATGATAGCAGTGTTTATGTTTTGTATGACCGGTTGTGAAGGTACCAGCGGATCAAAGTCAATAAAGATTAATTCAGCTAAATCACAAATGACACTTACAAATGTTAATTTCTATGATTTCTTTAATTATAAACTTGTTTCTGGTTATAGTGGGACGAGTTATGTGCCGAGTAATGGATTGAATTCGACAGAAATTACCTTTGTAGACAAAAATGGAACAACCAGAACAGCTTGTGTTAATACACCATTGGTAAATAAGCCGGCATCTGTAAAGGTATATATTAATTCATCCAAGACAAAGTTTGATACATATGACTGTAAATATTAATAAGTTGTATTGACAATAATTAGTTGTGTGCTTTATTATAAACATAGAATCAAGAGGGAGGTAGAGACGTGAAAAAGGGAATTAGGATTTCAATAATATCTATAATCGTAATCGGGCTATTATTGGCAGCTATATTTATCAGTAAATCAGGTGGCAGTAAAATTTCAGAGGGTACATATTATATTGAGAATTGTGAAGCATATCCTAATGCGTATATTACAGTTAGTAATAATGAAATACAGTTTCATAATATTGATTTAAATGCACTGTACAGAAAAGAGCAACTAGAGAACTATAATAAATTAGTAGAACGGGGAACAATTGCTAAATTGTCGGATAGTGTATTAAATCAGGTATCTGATTTGAATTATTTATTTGTGTCTAATGCATGGGAAATTAATTATGATGAGGTAGTAATGGATAAGAATGGCACTTTTACATACGTATATTTTTGCATGGTGCCGGATACATATTTTGGAAAAGTGATTCAGTATGATTCGTTAAGAAAAACAATTCAGTTGAATGATGAAGATGTAGATAAGATATTAGTATTTAAGGAGTAATAATGTGATAACGGTACGAAATCTTGGAAAAAAATATGAAGATATATCGGGTACAATCTGGCCGGTCAGAGGAGTGGATTTAGATGTGCCTAAGGGTAGATTTTTGTGCATTACTGGAAGGTCTGGCAGTGGGAAAACAACATTGCTGAAAATGCTTGGGGGAATACTGGATCCAACAGAGGGAACAGTTGAGGTAGAAGGTGTGTCTATATACGATTTGCCTGAAAAAAAGCTGGCTGCATACCGATCTGATAAAACAGGATTTATTTTTCAAGACTATTTTTTAGAGGACAAATATACGGTATATCAGAATATAGAAGTGGCAACGATGATTAACAGAATTCCTGAAAGAAATCGTAAGGATAAAATTGAGGATGCTTTGCAACAAGTCGGAATGCTTCATAAAGAATTTGTATTAGCTCAAAATTTGTCCGGTGGCGAGAAGCAAAGGATTAGTATTGCAAGGGCAATAGTAACACAACCGGATATATTATTTGCAGATGAACCGTGTGGAAATTTGGATGCAGAAAACGGAAAAGAAATTATGCAATTATTACGTAAGCAAGCACAGAAAGGAAGAAGCGTAATACTAATAACACATAATCGAGAGGACGCAGAGTTGACAGATGAAATTATTACATTAAAGGATGGAAAAATTATCAATTATGAGAATTAAGGATATCTTTAGATTAATAGGATATGAAATGAATCATGAAAGAACCGAGTGGATATCTTCTGTAATAATACAATTTATTATATATAGTATGGTGTTATTTTTGTTGGCCATGGCTGGTAATGTGGATAATATGTTTTGCGAGTATATAAGACCGGCATATCCAGATGGATTTGAATTTGAACTAAAAGGATTTACAGAAAAAGATATACATACTTTGGAAAAGATGGGATTTCAAGATATTACAATATATGAAGATAGAAGTGAGGGAACAGGGATACTAAATGATTTAGATAATATTTGGCTCTATAAGTTGACTGCGATTATGAACGGCAGGGATATTTGGAGTGCAAAATTGGATATGATACTTTCTATTATTTTCTTTGTACAGTTTGTATTTGAAACTATAGGAATTCTTATGCTTCTGCTGATGTTTAATAATATTTCAAATTCAATAGCCATGAAATTAGATTGGAGAAAAAAATATATAGATATGCTTATGGCAATAGGATGTACACAAAGCATATGTAAGAAAATATATTATGGTTTTTTCTGGTTCAGAAATGGAATGGCCTATATGGCAGCAATCGGATGGAATAGTATATGGTTGACATTTATGAATCAGATAATGGATAAACATATAGGGATTACTATAGAAAATAGATATACTAGCTTGAATCTTGTAATTGAAATCGGAATTGTTGGGAGTGTTATAGTATTGGGTCTACTGTTAAGACAATGGGGAAAAGTTCAATGGACAGAAAAGATAAGATAAGGATTATTTATTTGAATCTAAAGGCAGGCAGACCAATGGTATGCAAATTGGTAATTGGAATGTCGTTTTTAGTGACGCTTTTGTTCTGCTCGCTATCGGTTATATATTCGTATTTTTGCTATATGAGGGAATTTGAGAAGAAATATATTGCAGATTGTTATTATTATGAAAATATAGATGCATCTGAGGTAACAGGAGATTGGACAGGTAATTTGTTAAAGGATGCGGAAGAAAAAAGAATGGCCTATTGTGCAGAGCAGGAGATAATACTTTTACCGATAGAATTGAACAGGGAAGATGAAAATCTGACCGCAGGAGAAACAAATATAGTAATAGATAAGAAAACACATAGGATTGATGACTATTATATATATAATCGAAAAGCATATCAAAATATATATGATTCAAATTCTTATATTGAGATTGCATTATATCAGAAGGGGATAACAGTGATTCCTAAAATAATAACCCCAGCATATGATAAAGAAGCTATTTGGGTAGTTGGAAGGTTTCCGGAAAATTCCGGTGAAATTATGCTGGATACATATATTTTAAAGTTATTTGGAATTGAAGAAAATTATTCGGAGATCATCGGAAAGAATATAACAGTAGCGCAGGAAACTGAGAAAGGAGAAACTGTGATATTGCAGGAATATGAAATATCAGGAGTTCTTCAGGCGGAATATCTTATGAAAAGAGAAAATTTGGATGAGGCGGATATTCATTTTGAACATATATTTATAAATCTGCGAGATGGCGATATGGACCAATTTAGAGTAGTGGGTGGAACGGTCCGATACTATTTTGATAACTATATGGATTATATTCATAATTATGAAAAATCAGATGAATTATTAAGATTAAATCTGGAGCAGATATACGCAGAGATGGATACAAATATAAAACTGACCGGAAACGGGATACAATATAGCTTATTAAATTGGCTTATGAATTATGTCGGAAAGATATTAATAGTATTGATAGCTATATTTTGCATAGTTGATATGTTTTCAACGGGTTATATTTTGGAATTTTATCGGAAAAGAAATGAAAAGTATTTGTCTATGTTAGAGGTTATGGGAATGGTACGGGAGGACCGAAAACAGATTTTTGCAGGAGAGGTAAGTGTAATTATGTTTTTGGCGACAATGTTAGGCTGCTATGCATCAGTAGTTATTCTGCTGATTATGAATTCGTTTGTTAGACAAATACTGGATTTTTCATTAGTTGTGAATGTAATACCGGTTGGAGCAGCAATTGGTATTAGCTGGATATGCTTTGGAATAATAGTAATGATAAATAATAAAAGCAGGAGTATATAGAAGATGACTATGCGGGAAGAGGGGGAAAATACATGTTGAGGATTGCAATATGTGATGACGATAAAAGATTTACAGGTGAGTTGGAGAAAATAATTATTAAAGAGTGTAATGAATTAAAGACTGCGATAGAAACCGAAATTTTTTTTGATGGCAAAACTCTTCTTAATGATATAGATATGCATAGAAGGTATGATATAATTTTTATAGATATAGAAATGAGACAACTGGATGGAATTACTACTGTACGGAAAATAAGAGAAAATGATAATAAAGTAATCATTATATATGTATCTGCATATGAAAGTTATTGCAAAGAGTTATTTGAAGTTAATACATTTCGTTTTTTGCAAAAACCTATTGAGGAAAGCCGTGTCAGACTGTATTTTAAAGAAGCGTATAAAATGCTTCAACAAGAGAAAGGTATTTTTCAGTTTTCATTTAATAAAAAAGTATACAAAATTCATTTAGAAGATATTATTTATTTTGAAAGTAGAAATAGAGTGATAACGGTTTTTCTAAGTGATGGAAGTACAGAAGTGTTTTATGGAAAATTAAATGATGTTGAGGAAAAAGTTAAATCGGAGTCATGCTTTTTCCTAAGAATACATCAATCGTATTTAGTAAACTATGACTATATATTTGAAATTAATTTTTTGGATGTAGTTATATACGCTAACAATAAGAAAATTAAACTGAAAATTAGTGAAGATAGGCAGAAGAAAATAAGAAAGCAATTATGTGAACAGGCATTAAAGAAAGCAGTTTTAATGTGAGAGAAAATATGGATGGTGCATTTGAAATAGTATTAGTATTTTTTCAAGTAGTTATTATAAAAAAGTACTTGAAAGTATTTTTAGGGATAAATTGCAATTATTGCAGACAACTTATAGGTTGGGTTATATATTTTGTTTTTTTAATAGTAGGTCAAGTATTTCATATATATTCATCGTCAAGTCTGATAATTGGTAATATAGTATTTATTCTTTTAATTTTGTTGATTTCAAACCGAAAGAAGATATTTAAGAATATAATATTTTCGATTTTATTATGTTTTGGCTGGCTGCTTATTGAAGGTATAGTGGGTATTATCATAAATTTCTTAGAAATAGAGAATGAAATTATGCAGAAAATAGGCAGCTTTATTTCAGAGATAATTATGCTTTGGGTAGTATATTCGTTTGACTATATTAAAAGAGAAAAGAATCATGGGAAAATGAAAATTCAATATTGGCTTGGAATGGTGTTTATGCCAATTGGCAGCGTTTGTATCATGTACCAGATTTTTTTATTAAGTCTGTATAATGCTCAATATGTGATAATGTCGGCTATAACAGCGATATTTTTGCTTGGAATTAATTATATAATGTACGAGTTGTGTGGTTCTTTGGAAAGAGAAACCGAGGTTATGACTCAAGCCCGTTTATATGAACAGCAATTAGTGTTGTATAACGAAGAAGCGAAAGAAAGAGAACAGGAATATTTTCGATACAGGAAAATTAGACATGACATGAAAAATCATTTAATTGGATTGAGGTCGCTTATAAAAGAGGGCGATGTTCAGAGAGCTGAGAATTATTTGGATGGATTGTTGGATGATATAGAAATAGTAGAAGAGAAAATATGTAGTGGAAATGTGGTTGTTGATACATTAGTAAATGCCAAGTACACATTAGCAAAAAAGATGCATATAAAAACAGATATACAGGTATGTATACCGAATGAATTTAAATTTCAAGATAAACATTTAATGGTTATTTTAGGAAATATAATAGATAATGCAATCGAAGCAAGTATGAAATTGCCGGAAGAAGAGCGATATATAAAACTTATTATATTATATCAAAAAAAGATGCTTAATATCTTGATAATAAATAATTATAATGGTAGAACTCGTAAAAATAGATGGGGGGAATTTATTACAACTAAAGAAGAACAGGTATATCATGGACTGGGATTATCCGCTATTAAGCAGGCAATAGATTATTACAATGGAGAAGTAAAAATAACAGAAAAAAATGGAAAATTTCAAGTGTCAATACTTATCTACGAAAATAATATAAAGATACCGGGAAATTATCTCCCGGTATCTTAGGTGGTGACTGAATTTATTTCATAATCTTCTTGGCAGCTTCCTTCTGGGCCTTTTCACGGGCCTTTGCTTCTTTTTCTGCCTTTCTTGCCTTCTCATCATCCGCCATGATCTTCTGATATTCGGTCTGCTTCTTACGGAGCTTTGCACCGAAAGACTTCTTCTTGCCTTCTTCTACAGGCACAGCCTTGCCGCGGACACTCTTAACTTGAACGATATAGATTCCGCTGACCATAGCCTTTACTTCACCCTTGGTTGGAAGATTATCAAAGATGGCATCATCTGCGATCAAAGTCATGATCTGAGGGCCGACTTTAGCTTTTACGATCGGCAGCTTGGAATTCTGATAACGCTTTGGGGTCTGATCCATAACTACCTTTGGCAGCTTGGCATCTTTCATTTTCATAAACTTTTTGTCGATGATCAGCATGGAAACCGGTTGAGCGGCAGCCATCATCTGCTCCTTTTGAGCCATCTGCTTTTTCTGCATCTTATCACCGAAGATATACAGGGCAACCAGACCGGCAATCAGTACGACTAATACGATTAAAGCAATAATCCATGGATTCATAAGATTCCTCCTTTTCTAAATTCATTATTATTTGTTCCGGGTATATAGTTCATTTACAAATTTCTGGGTATAAGCGCCCAGATGCTTCTTGTCCTCGGCAGACAGAACTGCGATATCAATCGGAGCGCCATAGGCAATGGTAACGGAGCCTTTTGTCAGCTTCAGACCGGCATTGTTTTCCAGACAGTCATCTGTACCGATGATCGCAACCGGAATGACCGGTACCTTGGCTTTGCTCGCAAGCTTTAGGCTGCCGTCTTTGAATGCGGCCATCTCATCACTGTGACCACGGGTTCCTTCCGGACAGATCGTCATGCAGCAACCGGATTTAATATGTTCGACACCCTCGCTGATACTTTTTACAGCTGATTTAATGCTGGCCCGGTCGATGAATACACAGCCGATATCCTGCATCCAGAAGCCGAGAAGCGGAATCTTCTTAAGCTCTGTTTTCGCTACGAATCCAACCGGAACATTTGCGGTGGACTGCAGCAGAAGAATGTCCAGATAACTACGGTGATTGCTGACAAATACAACCGGAGTATCCGTTGGAATCTGCTCTGCTCCGACCACATTGCGCTTAATGCCGCCGATCGCAAATATAACGCGGAAGGCCCAGCGGATAATCTTATGGGATGCCCGGTATTTGACCATTGGCTTCTTCTTGCCGATCAGCCAGAGAACAAGGTGAAGCGGCATGGATAAAATCAAAAACAGAGCAACAAATATAAGGCAGATAATTGTTCTGAAATTGGTCTTCATGAAATCCTCCTAAATCAATCTAACGACCGTATAGCTTAGCGGTCTCATATAAACGTTCTTCTAATTGGCGGCTCATATCTTCCTCTGTAAAACGCCAGCTCCAGTTGCCTTGGGCAACGCCCGGAGTGTTCAGACGGGCCCAGGAATCCAGACAGAGTACATCCTGCATCGGAACAATCGCCATGTTAGCTACGGATGAGAAGCAGGCACGGATCATAACCCAGCAGATGTCGCTGGCATCTGTGCTGAAATAGCGGCGGAGCTTATCGCGGGATGCTTCAAATGCCTTCTGATACCAGCCGAGTGTTGTATCATTGTCATGCGTACCGGTATAGCAGACACAGTTTCTTGTAAAGTTGTGAGGAAGAAAATCATTCTCTTCCGGATTTTCAAAAGCGAACTGCAGGATTTTCATACCCGGGAGGCTGAACTTGTCACGAAGCTCCACTACGGAATGATCGATCTCACCCAGATCCTCGGCAATGATCGGAAGATTATAACCTAAGGTTGCTTCCAGGGTTGTAAAGAAATTCACGCCCGGAGCATCTTCCCATTTACCGTTGATAGCAGTCTCATCTCCATAAGGAACGGCCCAGTATTTATCAAAACCACGGAAGTGATCAATCCGCAGGAAATCGGTCAGAGTCAGCTGATAACGGATGCGGTCGATCCACCACTGGTAACCGGTCTTTGTATGATTTTTCCAATTATACAGCGGATTGCCCCATAACTGTCCGGTGGCACTGAAATAGTCAGGCGGTACGCCGGCAACGACTGTCGGATATCCTTTGGAATCCAGCTTAAAGAGGCTCGGATTCCGCCATACGTCTACACTGTCCCATGCAACGAAGATCGGAATATCACCAACGATCTTGATGCCTTTTCCGTTTGCATAGTTCTTAAGTAAGGACCAGTCATGGTAGAACAGGAACTGGATGAACTTATAATAGCCCATTTCCTTATCCAGCTTTTCAATCCAGGAAGCACGTTGTCTGGCAGTCGGTTTCTTTAAAGAATCCTCCCACAGATACCATGGAGCACCCTGGTGGTAGTCCTTGCCTGCCATAAATAAGGCATAATCCTCCAGCCAGAAAGTTTTTTCGCAGAAATCCTGATAGGCATTCATCAGTTCCGGATCTCCCGTGAAATCATCAGAAACGGAATCGTCTATAAAACGTTCATATGCCAGATGCAGTAAGCCGGTTTTAAATGAGATTAAAGTACCATAGTCAACCTGAACCGGATTCCAGACAGGCATGTCTGTGAAATCACTGTCATACAACAGTTTAACACGTTTTAAAAAGTCAATACTGATAATTAATGGCTGCCCCGCAAAAGATGAAAACGGCTGATACGGGGAGTCACCGAAGCCCGTATGGCCAAGCGGAAGCACCTGCCATAGATTTAAACCTGATTTTTCAAGAAAGTCAATAAAATGGTAAGCACCGTCACCCAGATCACCAATGCCGTAAGGACTTGGAAATGAGGTCGGATGCACCAGAATACCGGCATATTTTTCGATTGGCGTTTCTGCACCGGATATATTTGTCATTGGATGCTCCTCCTTTAATATTGTCACAACCTATTTATTATATCTAATAATAAAGAAAAAAACAATAATTTCAGAAAAGAAGTTATTAGTGGGAAAATTCTATTGACAATACAGGGGATTATTTGTATATTTAATTTGTATGAACATCCCGTGAGGGAGTAAAATGGAAAGAAAAGGAGGAGAGACAATGGATTCAAAAACTGCCAGAATGTTTTGTTTTATTCCGGTTGCACAGCTTGTTTTTTGGTTAATTGCGTTTTTTGCATATCCAGACAGAAAGGAAATAGGGTCTAGTTTAACACAGGGATTAATTGCGATTTTATGTGGAATTATTCCAGCAGTTGGATGGGTAATTGCAATTGTGCTTGATATTATGGCATTAGTTAAGATTAATCAGGAAGATACAGATCCAGAGTTACCGGTAATCGGAAGCTTAAATTGGTTTGGAAATTAAATCATTAAGATAAAGATTACATGGAAGGAGTTGTCGCATTAAGCAATTAGTGTGCAACTCCTTTTCTTAGTATATACGGACAGGCAGAATATACAGGAACAGAGAGCAAAACATAGAGGGACATATATGGAAATTATAAAAGTTCAGAAGGGGCAGATGGTTGCTCATAAAAATGAAAAAGTGAAATACTGGTATCTGGTGCAGGAGGGAATCGTTCTTCAGAAGTTTGAGTTTTCGGAGGTGCCGCTACGGAAGAATTCTATTATCGGGATCGGTGAACGTGATATTTCATTATGTGATTATGTGGCGGATGAAGATGTCGTGCTGGCGCAGTTCCTGTGCGAGAATACAGAGGAATTAAAGCTGATTCTGACCGGACAGGAGCGAATCCGGAATATTTTCCTGCGTGCGGCAATCGAGCAACGGAATGCGTTACTGACCTTATATTCGGACTTAAATAACCGTAGCCGGCAGTTTCATATGTTTGTGGAAACGGTTTATAATGATTATAAAAATTTATGTGGAAAATACAGGATTGAAGAGCAGTTATTTCCGAAAATGGAGCACTTCAATCCTTTGATCATGCAGCACAAAGCAGAAGAATGGGAAGTCAATAATTCTGCAAGTGTCATGAAATATATGGAAGAGTATCTGCGCCTGATGGAAAAGGATGAGAATCTGACAGTTGGTGCGATTAAAGAGGCAGCAGCCCAGATACAGCGATTTATGCGGGGAATTCTGGAGATGGAGTCCTACTTAAGCTACAATAAGGGAATCCTGATCGGAGAGGAACAGGCGGATCTATTCCGGCTTTATTTTGATCTGTCGATTGCAATGTATGAGAAGAAGTACAAGATTGACACGATTTCAGAGAAAATACAGCTGATCGCAAAGCTGGCTGAGCGGCTGAATATTTATAATCCAAGAATGATCAGCCGGAAGCTGCGGGAGTTTCAGGAATATGATTATGCCGGAAAAACTACAGACGGCAACGTGGTGGCTCAGAAGGAGCAGGATATTACCAGTGAAGACTGTCTGAATCATATTCTGGAATTTGCCGGTTATGATGACGAGACGGCAGAGCAGATTACAAAGATGGTAGATGCATATCGGGATCTGGCAGATCCGCAGTCAGCGGAGAATGAAGTGCGGACATTGCGAAAGCAGATCACAACGGTCTACTATGATATGTATGAACGGGTATTTCTACGGGTTGTAGAAGATGAGAGTCGGTTAACGCCGGTGCTTAAGATGTTTTTGAATTTCGGATTTGTGGATACCGGATTGACCGGAGAGGAATATGCCAAGGAGTTATATGATCTCTGTGCACATCTGGATATCTGCCGTTCGAAACGGATATATACGATATATGAATGGTTAAAATGCATTTACAAGGGCGAAAAAGAACCGTCCAAGAATGAGTTTGATCTGAATTTTGAAGCGTATCTGGTAGAGCAGAACAAGAACGGAAAGCTGACACAGGCACAGGTGAAAGAGTATTATCAGAGTCCGGAAAGACGGGTGGCGTTTGAGATCCGGAATATGTTTGCCTCTGTCAATAAGCTGACATATGGTAAGATATCGACCTTTTGCCCGTTGCTGCGCAAGGATGATCTGTTAAATTCGCTGGATCGGATGCTTGTGACAGCTGAGAAATTAGAGCGGGCATTGAATGAAATCCGGAAAATTGATTATTCTGTATTTTATCAGGAGGTATCGTTCTCAGATCCGGAGAAAGGGATTAATAATGAGCGGATCATGAAAGAGATCCTTCCGGATATGATCCTGATGCCGAATGCCGGAACCAGGGTGATGATGTGGCAGGAGACCTCAGGACGGAAGAGCAGTACACCGGGGCGGTTTATGTTCCCGGTATTCACGGCAGTAGAGTTGGATGAACTGATGCTGGAGGCAGTAGGACAGTATCGATGGGAGATGTGCCGCCGGTTAGAGGGCGTGCATTGGAATGACATCCGGGAGAAGTCTTTGACGGCAGAATATTGTACCTATCTGCAGTTTTACCGGAAGAATCATGATCTGTCTGCGGATGCCAAGGAGAAAGTGAAAAGTGCATTGACCCGGGCAAAAAATAGTTACCGGGAGGTATTTGTGAGAGATTATGTAAACTGGGTGAAGTTTGAATCCAAAGGAAGCTTCCGGTTGAATAAGGTTGTGCGGGATATCCTGGTGCGTTATTGTCCGTTTGCAAAAGAAATCCGGAATGATCTGCGCAGTAACCCGTTATATCAGGCAGCCATTACCCGGTTTGAAACAGAGACTGCGAAGAAATTGCAGCGGTTTGGGGCTTTATATAATAAATATATGAAGGCCGGTGGTGAGATCACGCCGGAGCTGAAAGAGAATCTGATTTATTATCAGATGTAGAAAACAAAAGGAGTGACAATATATGAGACAGGGAATTCTTTTTGATCTGGATGGAACCTTATGGGATTCCAGCAGACAGGTTGTAGAGTCCTGGAATGTAGTGCTGGAGCAGCAGCCGGATGTGAGGCGGCGGGTGACAATGAAGGACATACAAGGATTTATGGGACTTCCGATGGATGAGATCGGCAGACGATGTTTCCGGGATGAGGGACTGTCGGAGGAACGGATTCGAGAAGTCATGAAAGCCTGTGAGGAATATGAGAACGAGTATCTGCGGCAAAAGGGCGGTGTGCTCTTTCCACATCTGGAGGATGTGTTAAAACAGCTGTCAAAGGATTATTTTCTGGCGATTGTCAGCAACTGTCAGGTGGGATATATAGAAGCATTTCTGGAATATCATCGGCTGGGAGGATATTTCTCCGATACTGAGAATTTCGGTAGAACCGGGCTGCAGAAGGGTGATAATATCCGGCTGGTCTGTGACCGGAATCATCTGGACCGGGCTGTATATCTGGGAGATATTCAGGGAGATTATGACTCGGCATGTAAAGCAGGAATTCCGTTTATTCTGGCCGGATATGGATTTGGACAGGTGAATGCGGAAGTGCCGGTGATCCGGAGCCTTACGGAATTACCGGAAGCCGCAGCAAAGATTTTGAATGAATAAAGCATATGAGGAGATGTACGAATGAGCAAGAAGAAGATACCGGCACGGATGAATGTGGCGGTCAAGCCGATGCAGAGCAGTCAGGCGGAAGCACTGAAAAAAGTTGAAAAGAAAGCATTTGTTGCATGCGTTCTGGGAATCGCAGGAGCACCATTGGCATTTATCGGTCTTGGAATCATACCGGGTATCATAGCGCTGGTACTGGGTATAAAGGCGGTGCGGCCGAACGGGAAACGCCCGGTAGGTGCGATTGTCGGTATTGTGACAGGAATTATCAGCGTTATTGTCGGAATTCCGGGCTGTATTATTTTCTATGGAACTTATATAAATCCCAATTCGGCATTTGTTCAAAGTATAGTGGATGCAGTTGTGAAGATGCTTCACTTGATTGTATAGGGTAGTGATGGCGGAGAAAGAGGCGAAACGATGACAGTGTATGAGCATGAGGCACAATATTATGAGACGGATCAGATGGGAATCATCCATCATTCCAACTATCTTCGATGGTTTGAGTCCGCAAGGATCCAGTTCCTGAAAGAGATCGGAATCGACTATCGGAAATGTGAGGAGATGGGGATCATTAGTCCGGTCATGGAAGTAACCTGTACATATAAGTCTATGGTGCGCTTTGAAGATGTAGTAGAAGTGTATACCAGATTTGAAGGGTATACCGGTGTGAAGTTCTATGTAACATATGAGGTAAGAGATAAGGCGACCGGTGAGCTCCGGACGACCGGAAGAAGTAAGCACTGCTTCACGGATAAGGAAGGACGACCAATTTCACTGAAACGGGTAAATCCGGAATTGCATGAGCGATTGCTCGCAGCGATGGAAGAACAGGACGTGCGTAATAGCTAAAAACTATTACGCACGATTTTTTTTATGTATTACCGTTGAAACGGCAACCGGTGTTATACTGCAAGACAAGTCATAAGAACAGAATATGAAATGTCAAACGGCAAATGATAATGAGAGGAGCAGGTAGCACATGGAACGAAAAACATACACAGAGCATTTATTCAGAATCGGGAAAAAGTATACGCGGGTGACACCGGAGGGACCGGAAGAGTACCGCCGGGTGGCAGAGAAGGTCTATAACAGCCTGAAGAATATAGCGTTCGAGCTGGAGGACGGTCTTTATTTCGATGCGAGCATCGGGGATCAGTATTTAAGAAATGTACGACCGCAGCTGGCGAAGTATGAGCCGGGAAAGCGGCCGGCAGAGCTGCTGGATCTGAGCCTGTACGGCGGGAATGCCGGTATCGTATATTATCTCCTGAACTTATATCAGTTGACGGAAGATAAAGAAGTGCTGAAGACAGCCAAGGAGGCACTGGCACTGATCTGTAGAGATTTTCGGTCGATTTTTACCTACCAGCATATCAGTGTGCCGGATGCGAAGAACGGATTCTATTTCGGGATCGGTGGTGTGGGTTCAGTGATCATGATCGCAGATGATGTGATCGGGGATCCGTTGTATCGTAAGACGATTGAAGAGATTGTGGAGTATCTGGATCAGACGAAGGTTGAGACAGAGCAGGGAATCTACTGGGGACATCAGACCGGCCTGATCGGCGATCCGGGCGTGATCCTGTTCCTGCTGGAGGCGGCAGAGAAATATCAGCTTAAGAAGGCAAAGGAGCTGGCACTCCGTGGCGGTGATTATATTGAGACCTACCGGGAGGAGACTCCATATGGTATCAAATGTGATACGAAGCCTTTGTACGGCAGTGATTGCCCGAACTATGTCTATGGCCCGTCCGGAACCGGGTTTGTACTGACCAGACTGTATGAGGTCAGCGGAGAAGAGAAGTATCTGGCTCTGGCGAAAGAACTGGCAGAATATCTGATGAATCTTGCGGTTCAGACCGGAGACGGAAAGCTGATTCCGTATATTCTCGGTGAAGAGGAGACTATCTTCTATGTAAATGCCTGCCACGGACCGGCAGGCACCGGACGGTTCTTCTATACACTCTACCGGGCAACCGGCGAGGCCGTATACCATGACTTTTCAATCGAGCTTTGCAAGGGTGTACTTGCGACCGGAGCTCCGACAGTACAGGGTAAGACACTGTGGAATAATGTAACCTACTGCTGCGGTGCTGCGGGATTGCTGCACTATTTTATCTCATTATATATAACAGAGCAGGATGCGCAGTATCTGGAACTCGCTAAGACCTGTGGTGAAATCATTCTCGGCGAGAAGGAAGAGGATGAGCAGGAAGTGTTCTGGCCGACAGCATTCGCACGGATCGATCCGCAGACCGTAGATGTGAAATACAGCTTTTACGATGGCAGTACGGGAATCGCAACCAGCCTGATAGAGCTTTACCTTCTGCTGACCGGGCAGTATCGGATTCACAGACTGGCAGATGATCCGTTCCCGGAAAGCCGGTAGTTCTTCAGGGGAGAAGGCAGTGTTTCCGGGGAGCCGGGAGGAATTGAAAATCGGAATGAGATTGGCTATAGCCGGGGCCTATACCCGGCAACACTTAAAACGTATAGCCTATGGAATTGACAAAACGGGTAAGTTGGATTATGATACTGCACATAAAACATATAATTCCTATTAAAATAATATGAATAATATGAAAAGGCACAAACGGCAAATAACATACTGCCGGATAGTGACAGGAAAGAACAGAAAGAAAACATATACGAAAGAGTACAGGATCAGAGGAAGGGTGGAATACAGAATGGTTTCAATCAATACACCGGAAATATATATCAACGAACCGGGAGCGATTCATAAGGTAGCAGATTATACAGAACTGGCAATTGGCGAAGGAAGAAAGAAAGCCTACATCATCTGGTCAAAGACATCGAGGTCTCTTGTAAAGGAAGCTCTGGATGAAGACTTTGGACAGAAGGGAATTGCTTATGAGGAACAGCTTTTTGAAGGATTCCCAACGAACGCAAAGGCACGCAGCTACGCAGAAGAGGCGAAGGCAGCCGGTGCCGAAGTGATCCTGGGTGTCGGCGGCGGCCGAGTGATGGATGTGACAAAGGCAGCCGGTACCTATTCCGGACTTCCGGTGATCACAGTGCCGACGATCGCAGCCACCTGTGCTGCATGGGCAGCCGTATCCATCATTTATACCGATCAGGGTGATTTTGATAAGTTCCTGTTTAATCCGAAGTCAGCGAAATACATTGTAGCTGATACCGACATCATCGCAAAGGCTCCGGTCCGGTACTTAAAAGCCGGTATCGTAGATACATTTGCAAAATGGTATGAGCCGGTTTACAGAGAGACACCATCCTTTACCATGCAGATATCGACTCATACTGCAAAGCTTGCCTTTGACTTTCTCAGGACAAAAGGCCCACAGGTAGTAGAGCAGGCAGAAGCCGGTATCGTAAACGATGACACGATCGCAGCGGTGGATGCCATCATCTACCTGGCAGGAAATATCGGAAGCTTTGTCGGAAAGGAAGCATTCTCCGGACTGGCACATCCGTTTTATCATTCTTCCCGGAGATACCATTCCACCTATATCCGGCTGCATGGAGAAATCGTAGCGTTTGCACTGGTGGTACAGGGAATTTACGAGGAACGCTCAAGGGAAGAAATCGCAGAGCGGATCCGGATCCTCCGGAAATTCGATAATACCTATACACTCGAAGAGCTGGGACTTTCGGAAGAGGAACAGCTGATTACGATCGCAGAGCGAATGCAGTCCGAGTTTGAAGGGAAACAGGTAACAGACGAAGAGACTGCAAAGCTGGTCGCAGCCATGAAGGAGACCGACCGGCGGATAAAGGAGATGCGTGAGGCATGAGTGTTAAAGAAAAAGAAGCATTAAAGGAAATTACATTATATAAAGCAGCAGCAACGATTGAATCGGTAGTGAAGCAGTATGGATATTCAACGGAAGAAATCATTAAGCTGGAAGGAAATGAGAACCGGATGGGCTGTTCCCCGAAGGTGGCAGAAGCGGTTGCAAAGAAAGCACAGAGCTTCTCGTTCTATCCGGATCTGAATGTGACGCAGCTGAGAAAGAAGCTGGCAGACCGGCTGAAGATCGCAGGGGACAACCTGATCTTTGGAAACGGATCCTTTGAACTGTTGTCGATCATCGGCAACAGTTATATCGAGGAAGGCGAGGAGGCGATCATTCCGGTTCCATCCTTTAACTGGTACACCAATGTGACACTGATCAATGGCGGAAAGCCGGTATATGTCAATGTGGAAGAGGATTTTACAATCCATCCGGATAAGATTCTGAATGCGATTACGGAACGGACCAAGGTGATCTTCCTCTGTAATCCGAACAATCCAACCGGACTGCTGATGAAGAAGGAGCATCTGGAACGGCTGATCCGGGAAATTCCGGAGCGGATCTTATTTGTCATAGATGAAGCATATCTGGACTTCGCAGAAGGGGATTATCCGGATACGGCAGCACTTGCAACGCAGAAGGAGAACCTGATTTTACTACGGACCTTTTCGAAGAGCTACGGACTGGCAGGCTTACGAATCGGATACGGAATCGCAACTCCGGCAGTGATAGATACCCTATCTAAGGTCAGGATTCCGTTAAATGTCAGCTTTGTCGCACAGGCGGCTGCCGTTGCGGCAGTAGAGGATGATACGTACTTAAATCAGGTACTGGAGAACAAACGCCGGAGTATGGAGCTATATTATGAGACATTCCGGGAGCTGGGATTTGATTATCTGGAAAGCAGTACGAATTTCGTATTCGTGCATACCGGGATAGATGCCGCATGGCTGCAGCAGGAGTTCCTGAAGCATGCGATTATGATCCGGAGCGGTCTGGACTATGGATATCGGGAGTGGATCCGGATTTCCATGGGAACCTACGAGGAGAATCAGAAGGTCGTTCAGGTCTTGAAAGAAATCGTGAAGAAGGCAAAGGAGAAGTAGGATGGCAGAAGAAAAGATATGTATGTTAAAGGCAGAAGATATTAAGAAGTCCTTTGGCAGCAGCCATATTCTAAAGGGCGTGAATCTGGAGGTTGACAAGGGCGACGTCGTCGTGATCCTGGGACCGAGCGGAGCAGGCAAAACGACCTTCCTGCGATGTTTGAACTTTCTGGAAAAACCTAATTCCGGCAAGATCACGATAGATGACCTGACCGTGGATGCACATAACGTAAACAAGAAGGACATCGTAAAGCTTCGCAGAAAAACAGCGATGGTATTTCAGCAATATAACCTGTTTAAGAACAAGACGGCACTGCAGAATGTGACGGAGGGTCTGATTCAGGTACAGAAGAAACCGAAGGCTGAGGCAGAGAAGATCGCAAAAGAATATCTGGACCGGGTAGGTCTATCAAAGAAATATGATGCATATCCGGCGAATCTTTCCGGCGGACAGCAGCAGAGAGTCGGAATTGCCAGGGCACTGGCATTACGACCGGACGTAATCTTATTTGATGAGCCGACATCCGCACTGGACCCGGAGCTGGTAGGAGAAGTCCTTTCGGTTATGCGAGCAATCGCCAAAGAAGGAATCACTATGGTGGTCGTTACACATGAAATACAGTTCGCAATGGATATCGCAACGAAGGTAGTTGTCATGGATGAAGGAAAAGTCATAGAGCAGGGCAGTGCAAAGGATATCTTCCGGAATGCAAAGGAAGATCGGACACGTCAGTTTTTACAAAAGATAATTCCTGAATATTCATATATTATTTAAATTTTTTAATTGAGAAAAGGAGAAAAGAAACATGAGAAGAGAAGCAGGTAAATTTATTAAGAGATTAGGAGCAATATCATTAGCAGGTATTTTAGGAGTATCTGTTCTGGCCGGCTGTGGTGCAAAAGCAGATACAAATGGCGGTTCAGATAGTGCAAATGGAGTAAAGAAGGTGGTAGTCGGTACTACAGGATTATATGCACTGCAGTCCTTCATTAATGATGACGGTGAGCTGGACGGCGCTGAGATCGCAGTCTGCAAGGCAATCGATGAGAAGCTGCCGCAGTATGAGTTTGAATACAGCACGATGGAATTCGCAGCGATCCTGCCGGCCGTAGATGCGGGCAAGGTGCAGATTGCATGCTCTAACTTAAGAAGAACCGAAGACAGAGAGGCTAATTACATTCATTCCAAGGAAGCATATATCACATCACCATATTATATTATCGTGTTAGACGGTAACTCAGATATTAACGGAATTGACGACCTGAACGGTAAGAAGCTGGGTATTAACGAAGGCTCTACACAGGCAGGTATTTTAGAGCAGTATATTGAGAAGTCAGGAGCAGACATTGAGCTGGTTTACTCCTCTGACCCGGTACCGGATCTGGTAGCAGGCAGAATTGATGCGATCGTTGACCCGCAGAGATATGTGCTGAGTCTGAATTCCAGCTACGAGGATGCACAGTTTAAGACGGTCGGTGAGCCGATCGATAACCTGGCAGAGGAAGGCAGTGTAGTCGCAGATTACAATGCATATCTGTGGTTCTCATCGGAAGACACCGAGCTGCGTGATGCTGTAGATACCGCACTGGCTGAGCTGTATGCAGACGGTACATTAGGAGAGATCTCTAAGGAATACTATGGTGAAGATTATGCCAAAGATATCAACAGAGATTACGTAGAGAGCTTTAAATAAAAGATAAAAGGTAAAAGAGACACTTAGAAGGACACGTTATGAAGATTTTTGAATGGAAGTACATCTTTATATTTCTGCCGAAGCTGTTACCAATGCTTCCAATCACACTGTTGATATGGATTCTGTCAGTCGTGGGAGCATTGATATTGGGAGCAGGGTTTATGGTTATCCGGGAGAAGAAGATCCCGGTCCTGTCCCAGCTGGTGCGGGTGATCATGTCGATCATCCGTGGATTCCCACCGCTGACACAGCTGTTTGTATTCTATTACGGACTGCCGAAGCTCCTGTCATTGGTCGGAATCGATGTCAACGACTGGGCACCGCTGGTGTTCGTTGTGCTGGCATACGCATTGGGACAGAGTGCAACGGTGATGGAGACGTTCCGGTCTGCATTCGCCAGTGTCGGCAAGGGACAGACGGAAGCGGCTTATTCAATCGGTATGACGAACCGGATGGCATTTTTTCGGGTAACTCTGCCGCAGGCGATGGTGGTGGCACTTCCGAATTTTTCCAATCTGTGCATTTCAACATTGAAGAATACGTCCATTGCATTCTCGGTCGGCGTGGTTGAAATCGTGGCAAGAGCCAATCAGCTCTCCGGAGCCATGCAGCATAAGATGGAAAGCTATATTGCGCTGGCAATCATATATTATGTAATCTATCTGTTCCTGAAAAAGGGATTTAATGTGTTAGAGAAGAAGTTCTCATTCGAGAAATACTAGAGGAGGAACGCAAATGGTATTCAATTTTGAATTTTGTCTTGAAGTCCTGAAAAAATGTGTACAGGCGATTCCTCTGACCTTGTATCTGACGCTCTGGGCGTTCCTGATCGGAATGGTGATCGCAATCGTGATCGCGCTGATCCGTTATAAGGAAGTCCCGGTATTAAATAAGATATTTCAGTTCTATGTATCGTTCATCCGGGGAACTCCGGTTATGCTGCAGCTGTACATTGTATACTATATGATCCCGATGGCGCTGGATGCGATTCTGGAAAAGACCGATATTGCATTCCGGACCAATCAGATTGAGATTAAGGTACTCGTATTGATCGCACTGGCATTAAACGTATCGGCATATCTGTCTGAGATTATCCGTGGTGGTCTGATCTCGCTCGGAAAGGGAGAAATCGAGGCGGCGTATTCCATTGGTATGACACCGACAATGGTGGTACGCAGAATCATTATTCCGCAGGTGTTTGTACTGTGTATTCCGAACTTCTCGGCGAACCTGATCAGTGTCCTGCAGGCATCCTCTCTGGCATACTTCGTATCCCTTCAGGAGGTAACCGGAACGGCCAAGGTCATGGCAAGCAGCAACTGGAAATACTTTGAAGCATTCGTTGCAACCGGTATCATCTACTGGCTGCTGACGGTAATTATCGAGTTAGTCACTTACGGACTGGAACGTGCGGCAGAAAGGAATGGATATCAGTTGAAGAAGCAGTAAGGGATGGGGTGCAGAAGGCAAAATAATCGCCTATTACGATGTCGGTTATTCTGTAGAACAGATTGCTGAAAAAGTTGGAATCTCAGAGGAAAAGGTGCAGGAAATTCTTGCACTACAGTAGGAAGAGGCACTTTAGGTACTTGACAAATAAATTTCCATATTGTAAGGTGTAACTGGCTAGTGTTCAAAGGAATATAGACCATGAAAGGCATAGATGGAGACAGTAGCACTCTCAGAACACGATAGAGAGCCGGGGATGGTGGAAGCCCGGTGTCAGTATGGAGATTGTGAAGATCACTCCGGAGCTGCAGACCGAATCAGACAAGTAGGCTCTGACGTGATTCCTGCGTTAACGGGAAGATGGGTGAATGCGCGAGCAGAGATAGGAGCAGAGCCCGGAAGAAATTAGGTGGTATAGCGAATAATGGAACCTTCGTCCTAATGGATGATGGTTCCTTTTTTAGTATAAATCCGCAAGCATGTTGTATCGCGGGTTTATTTCAGCAGGAGACAGAAACCCTGTAAGTTTGATACAGAAAGGAAGAAGAGCATGTACGAAAAGGTATCAACGAACTTAAACTTCGTAGAACGGGAAGCGAAAGTGGAACAGTTCTGGAAGGACAACAAGATTTTTGAAAAAAGTGTAGAAGAGAAAGAAGGATGTCCGGTCTATACATTTTATGACGGACCTCCGACAGCCAATGGTAAGCCACACATCGGTCACGTGTTGACGCGTGTTATTAAGGATATGATCCCGAGATATCAGACTATGAAGGGACATAAGATTATTCGTAAGGCCGGCTGGGATACCCATGGTCTTCCGGTAGAGCTGGAGGTTGAGAAACAGCTTGGACTGGATGGCAAGGAGCAGATCGAGGAATACGGTCTGGAGCCATTTATTGAGAAGTGTAAGGAAAGTGTCTGGAAATACAAGGGTATGTGGGAGGAATTCTCCGGCAAGGTTGGTTTCTGGGCAGATATGGATGATCCATATGTAACCTATCATAATGATTTCATTGAGTCCGAATGGTGGGCATTGAAGAAGATCTGGGAAAAGGGATTGCTGTATAAGGGCTTTAAGATTGTACCTTACTGCCCACGCTGCGGTACTCCGTTGTCTTCTCATGAGGTAGCACAGGGCTACAAGGCAGTGAAGGAGCGGTCCGCAGTTGTCCGGTTCAAGGTGGTTGGTGAGGATGCTTATTTCCTGGCATGGACCACAACACCATGGACCCTGCCAAGTAATGTGGCACTTTGTGTAAACCCGGATGAGAATTACTGTAAGGTAAAGGCTGCAGATGGTTATACCTATTATATGGCAGAGGCACTACTGGATACCGTGCTTGGTAAGCTGGCAACCGAGGAAGCACCTGCCTATGAAGTGCTGGATACCTTCAAGGGTACTGCTCTGGAATATAAAGAATATGAGCCATTGTTCCGTGTAGCAGCAGACCTGGCTGCAAAGCAGGGAAAGAAAGGTCATTATGTGACCTGCGATACCTATGTAACGATGAGTGATGGTACCGGTATCGTTCATATTGCGCCTGCATTTGGTGAAGACGATGCCAAGGTAGGACGGAAATATGACCTTCCATTTGTACAGCTGGTAGACGGAAAAGGTGATATGACAGATAATACACCATATGGCGGTATCTTTGTTAAGAAAGCAGATCCGTTGGTATTGGAGGATCTGGATAAGCAGGGACTGTTGTTTGATGCACCGAAGTTCGAGCATGATTATCCGTTCTGCTGGAGATGTGATACTCCATTGATCTATTATGCGAGAGAGTCCTGGTTCATTAAGATGACAGAGGTTCGTGAGGATTTGATTAAGAACAATAATACCGTAAACTGGATTCCGGAGAGTATTGGTAAGGGCCGTTTCGGTGACTGGCTTGCCAATGTACAGGACTGGGGCGTTAGCCGTAACCGTTACTGGGGTACTCCGTTAAATATCTGGGAGTGTGAATGCGGTCACCGTCATGCGATCGGTTCTATTGAGGAGTTAAAGCAGCTGTCCGACAATTGTCCGGATGATATTGAACTGCACCGTCCATTTATTGATGAGGTAACCTTCAAGTGTGAGAAATGTGGCGGCGAGATGCATCGTGTACCGGAGGTAATCGACTGCTGGTTCGATTCCGGATCCATGCCGTTTGCACAGTGGCATTATCCATTTGAGAATGAGGATATCTTTAAGGAGAATTTCCCGGCTGACTTTATCAGTGAGGCCGTTGACCAGACCCGTGGATGGTTCTATTCTCTGATGGCGATTTCAACGCTGCTGTTTAATCAGGCACCGTATAAGAATGTTATCGTGCTTGGACACGTACAGGATAAAGACGGACAGAAGATGAGTAAGTCCAAGGGAAATGCAGTTGATCCGATGGAAGCACTGAACAAATACGGTGCAGATGCGATCCGCTGGTATTTCTACAGTAATTCCGCTCCTTGGCTGCCGAACCGGTTCCATGAGGATGCGGTTGTGGAAGGTCAGAGAAAATTCATGGGTACTCTGTGGAATACCTATGCATTCTATGTATTGTATGCAGAGATCGATCAGTTTGATCCGACCAAATACAGTCTGGAATATGATAAGCTGGCCGTTATGGATAAATGGCTGCTGTCTAAGTTAAATACAGTCATTAAGGAAGTAGATGAAGCACTTGGCGCATATAAGATTCCGGAAACGACCCGTGCACTGGCAGAGTTCGTGGATGATATGAGTAACTGGTATGTAAGACGCTGCCGTGACCGTTTCTGGGCAAAGGGAATGGAGCAGGATAAGATCAATGCGTATATGACACTTTATACCGCGCTGGTAACGATCTGTAAGCTGTCTGCACCGATGATTCCGTTTATGACAGAGGATATTTATCAGAATCTGGTTCGCGGTCTGGATAAGACGGCACCGGAGAGTATTCATCTGTGTGATTTCCCGGCAGCGGATGAGGCATATATTGATACAGAGCTGGAAGCAGATATGGATGAGGTCCTTCATGTTGTAGTCCTGGGCCGTGCGGCAAGAAACCTTGCAAACATCAAGAACCGTCAGCCAATCGGTACCATGTATATCAAGGCTGCAAAGGAATTATCTGAGTTTTATGCAGAGATCATCGAGGATGAGCTGAATGTAAAGAAGGCAGAATTCAGAGAGGATGTATCAGAGTTTACATCTTATAGCTTCAAGCCACAGCTCCGTACTGTTGGACCGAAGTATGGTAAGCAGCTCGGTGGCATTAAGCAGTATCTGTCACAGGTAGATGGCAATGCTGCCATGGCTGAGCTGAAGGAAAAGGGAAGTATTACATTTGACGTTGCAGGAGTTACTGTGTCCTTGACAGAAGAAGATCTGCTGATCGATATGGCACAGACAGAAGGCTTTGTAAGCCAGCAGGATAATTATGTAACGGTTGTTCTGGATACGAAGCTGACTCCGGAACTGATCGAGGAAGGCTTTGTCCGTGAAATCGTATCAAAGGTACAGACCATGCGTAAGGAAGCAGACTTCCGGGTAACCGACCAGATTGTAATATATGTGGATAATAATGAAAAGATTGCGAATATTATTATTCGGAATGCAGATACCATCAAGCATGACACCCTGGCGCAGATTATTGAGATTGGCAAGATGGCAGGTTTCACAAAGGAATGGAACATCAATGGCGAAAAGGTTACCTTTGGTGTGACACAGAAGAATCTGGATTAGGTATTGTGAAATTCAGTTATTTCTGATAAAATATGATTGTATTTTTGGAAGTGTAACAGTAGAAAATGCTAAGGAGGCAATAGGGGCATGAAGAAGATCGTCGATTTCGACAAAGAAGGATTCAAAAAAGAAGTGATCAACAACGTAAAAACGTTGTACCGTAAGACAATTGATGAGGCAACCCAGCAGCAGGTATTTCAGGCAGTATGCTATGCGGTAAAAGATGATATTATTGACCGCTGGATCGCGACCCATAAAGAATATGAGAAGGAGAATGTTAAGACAGTTTATTATCTTTCCATGGAATTCCTGATGGGACGTGCATTGGGTAATAACCTGATCAATCTTACCTTCTATGATGAGATTAAGGAAGCTCTTGACGAGCTTGGATTTGACTTGAACGTAATTGAAGATCAGGAGCCGGATGCAGCACTGGGTAACGGTGGACTGGGTCGTCTGGCAGCATGTTTCCTGGACTCTTTGGCAACCTTGGGATATCCTGCATACGGATGTGGTATCCGGTATCGTTATGGTATGTTTAAGCAGGCTATCGTAGATGGTTATCAGGTAGAGAAGCCGGATGACTGGTTAAAGGACGGTAACCCGTTTGAGGTTCGTCGTGCAGAGTATGCATGCGAGGTCAAGTTCGGCGGCTATGTACGTGTGGAGAACCGGAACGGACGGAATTATTTCATTCAGGATGGTTATCAGACAATTCGTGCCGTACCGTATGATCTGCCGGTGATCGGTTATGGTAATAATGTAGTTAACACCTTAAGAATCTGGGATGCAGAGGCAATTCAGGACTTTAATCTGGATTCCTTCGATAAGGGTGAATATCAGAAGGCCGTAGAGCAGCAGAATCTGGCAAGAACTATTGTTGAGGTATTGTATCCGAATGATAACCACTATGCCGGTAAGGAATTAAGATTAAAGCAGCAGTATTTCTTTATTTCTGCTTCTATTCAGACAGCAATTAAGAAGTTTAAGGAGAATAACAGTGACCTTCATGATATTCCGAAGAAACTGGTATTCCAGTTAAATGATACACATCCGACAGTAACCGTTGCAGAGTTAATGCGTATCCTGATGGATGAAGAAGGCATGGAATGGGATGAAGCATGGGAGATCACAACACATACCTGCGCATACACCAACCATACCATTATGGCAGAGGCACTGGAAAAATGGCCAATCGAGCTGTTCTCAAGACTGCTTCCTAGAGTATATCAGATTATTGAAGAGATTAACCGTCGTTATGTAGCTGAGATCGAGGCTAAGTATCCAGGAGATCAGTCAAAGGTTAAGAATATGGCAATCCTGTACGATGGACAGGTTAAGATGGCACATCTGGCAATCGCAGGTTCCTTCTCTGTAAACGGTGTTGCAAAGCTGCATACCGAGATTTTGGAGAAGCGTGAGCTGAAGGATTTCTACGAGATGCGTCCGGAGCAGTTCAATAATAAGACAAATGGTATTACCCAGAGAAGATTCCTGTTGCATGCGAATCCATTGCTTTCTAACTGGGTTACTGACAAGATCGGTGATGAGTGGATCACAGACTTAAGCCAGATGTCAAAGCTGAAGGTATATGTAGATGATGCAAAGTGCCAGCAGGAGTTCATGAACATCAAGTATCAGAACAAGATCCGTCTGGCAAACTACATCAAGGAGCACAATGGTATCGACGTAGATCCACGTTCAATCTTTGATGTACAGGTTAAGCGTCTGCATGAGTATAAGAGACAGTTACTGAATATTTTACATGTTATGTATCTGTACAATGAATTAAAGACCAATCCGGGTATGGATATTGTACCTAGAACCTTTATTTTCGGTGCAAAGGCAGCAGCCGGATATAAGCGTGCAAAGCTGACGATCAAGCTGATCAATTCCGTAGCAGATGTTATCAACAACGATGCATCTATTAATGGCAAGATCAAGGTTGTATTTATTGAGAATTATCGTGTATCAAATGCAGAGATCATCTTTGCCGCAGCTGATGTCAGCGAGCAGATTTCAACTGCATCCAGAGAGGCATCCGGTACCGGTAACATGAAGTTCATGTTAAATGGTGCATTGACACTGGGTACCATGGATGGTGCAAACGTTGAGATCGTAGAAGAAGTAGGCATTGAGAATGCATTTATTTTCGGTCTGTCAGCAGAAGAGGTTATGAAGTATGAGCGTGAGGGTGGATATAATCCAATGGATATCTACAACAACAACCAGGCAGTTCGTACAGTATTGACCCAGCTGATCAACGGATTCTATTCTCCGGATGATCCGGAACGGTTCCGTGAGCTGTATGATGCGCTGACTAAAGAGGATGTTTATTTCATTCTGAAGGATTTCGATTCATATGCAGAAGCACATAGAAAAGTTGATGCAGCATACAGAGATGAAGCTGCATGGGCAAGATCAGCAATGTTAAATACTGCATGTGCCGGAAAGTTCTCATCTGACAGAACCATTCAGGAATATGTAGATGATATCTGGAAGCTGAAAAAGGTAACGGTTAAGCTACCAAAGACCGGTAAGTAATCAGGATATAATTGAATAAAAGGATTGCTTTATGCAGTCCGGCAACAGAAGGCTCTGATCATAGATATGGTCAGAGCTTTTTGTATTACAGGTTGTATGAATAGAAAAAGAAAATTCGAATAGATTTATAATGGAGGATAAATCTATATGAAAGAGAAATTGATTATTATATTTGCCATGCTGGCACTGGCAATTGCAATCCCGTATTTCGGGACAATGGTTCTGACCGGTACGATTGGTACAGAGCAGGAGACTCTGAACAACGTAGATACCGGCAGGACGGTATCCCTGGAGCTGGATGGAACATATACAGTAATGGATGTGGAAACATATCTGGCAGGATGCTTGCCGGCGGTTCTGGATGGGGAGGAGGATCCTGAGCTGTGGAAGGCACTTGCAGTCATTGAGCGGACAAACATCTATAAAAAGATGGACGGACAGGGCAATATTGATGAGGCGGATCTCGGCATGCGCTATATACAGGCAGAGGAATTGCAGTCCCGCTGGGGAGAGAAGCATTATAAGTCCTATTGTGAGAAGATAGAAGCGGCAGTTCTGGAAACGAAGGGACAGATCCTGACCTATGATGGGGAGTGTATAGATGCGCTGTATCATAGAATCAGTACCGGTGCAACGGTCAGTGCGGAGGAATTATTCGGAGAGCCGATACCGTATCTGGTATCCGTGATCAGCAGTCATGATGTAGAAGCAAAGGATTATATGTATCTGGAATATGTGCCGAAGGAGCAGACCGGTGAACTGAAAATCCTGGAGAGTACGGAACATGGTTATGTAAAAAAGGTATTGAAAGACGGAACGGAGCTGACTGGTGAGGAAATGCAGGAGGAGTATCAGCTGCCTTCCCGGAATTTCTATATAGAGGACATGGGAGATCGGTACCGGATCGTGTGCCTGGGGCAGGGACATGGGATGGGGCTCAGTATCTACGGGGCAATGCAGATGACCGAAGAAGGGAAAGGATATGAAGAAGTATTGCTCTATTATTATCCGGGCGTGCAGCTTATAAAATAGGGTACGCATATAAAATATACTCGGAAACTCTGACAATATACGACAACCTCTTTACTTCTTACAGAGGAATGGTGTATTATTTTACAAGATACCATCAATGAGGAATAAGGGTTACAATATGAAACTGCGGAAAATAATTGTTATAGTATTGATATGTATAATAGTGGCAACCGGACTGGGAGCCGGAGTCTGTATATTATTAAAACAAAGCATGTTTACTGATGCGGAAGGCGGAATACAGATAGACAGCCAGCTGCCTTTGGCAGAGAGCAGTACAGAGTTGGTCGAAGAAGAAGTCGCCTCAGATACGGAAACAGAAGAGCCGGAGCCGGAACCGGAGCTGATCCCGTATGAAGATCAGGCTCTGGCAGATCTGGAGGATTACTCCAATGCACCGGCGGACAATGGGTGTCCATACTATATAAAGGTGAATCGGTTGAAAAATGTTGTAACCATTTATGGACTGGAGGATGGATATTATACGAAGCCGGTGCGGGCAATGGTTTGTTCTGTGGGAAAGAATAACGGAACACCGGCAGGGACGTATCGGACATCGGATAAATACGAATGGCGGTTTCTTGTAGGGAACGTATATGGGCAGTATGCATATCGTATTTCGGGACATATTATGTTTCATTCGGTTCCATACTATTCTATGAATAAAGGAGATCTGGAATCAGCAGAATATAATAAATTGGGCGAAGCAGCTTCGCTGGGGTGTGTCCGGCTGGCAGTCAAGGATGCCAAGTGGATCTATGATAATTGCCCGGCAGGAACGCTGGTTACGATCTATGACAGTGAATATGCGGGACCGCTTGGAAAGCCGGTGGCGGAGAATCTGGATCTGGATGATGAACGGGCATGCTGGGATCCGACCGATCCGGATGAAGAGAATCCGTGGCAGGAGGATGAGATGCGTATTTTAGGAGCAGGATCACGTACGATCGAGCGGGGATGTACCTTTGATCCGCTTGCCGGTGTAACGGCTGTTGACCGGAATGGAAATGACATCTCTGACAGAGTGAAGGTAATAGGAAAGGTAGATCCGAAAACCATAGGAACTTATCCTGTGACTTATCTGATCGAAAGCTATGGGGGTGAAACGGTTTCGCTTGAAAGTGAGATCGAGGTGGCAGATACAATGGCACCGACGATCGAGCAGCTACAGGATGAGGTGACATTGAATCGTACACAGGCATCCGTAGCAAATATACAGAAAGCGATCGGAGAAGCCGTGAAGGTGACAGATGGTGTAGAAGAATTGTCCGCAGATTATCTGAATATAGATGCGGGCAGTCTGGAAGGACAGGATTATGGATGGTTCCAACTCCCGGTTCAGGCAGAGGATGAGGCAGGGAACTGTTCAGAAACCGTTCTGATAACGGTACGTTTGGATCGTCAGCCACCAGTGATTCATGAACCATCTCGGAAAGAGTTTTCCGGCAGTTCGGAGGAGAGTATCCGGGAACAGCTGCTGGCAGCGGTATGGGTGGAAGACGCATATAGTGGTGTGGAGGATGTTTCGGTATCTTGGACAAAAGAGGCAGGCGCAGATACATATACCATTCTGTATACGGCACGGGACCGATATGGTAATGTAAGCAGTGAATTCTTTTATAATTATGTGATTTCTTTTGAAAACGGTGAATAAAAAGACCGCCTCCGGTAACACTAGTACCAGAGGTGATGAAAATGAAAGATTCCGTAGTGAAATTTTTGAGGGAAAACGGCTTTTATTTATCCTTTGGTGTCGGGGTTATCGCACTGGTCGCTGCATTGGCGGTTTACAATGTAAATACCAGTCGGAAATCACAGCAGAATCAGGAAATAAACTTAAATGAGCCGTTGGAACAGGACTTTGCAGATGCAAAGGATACGTCAGAGGATATTCAGGTACAGGAGACTCTTCAGGACGGAGATCTGGATGTACCGATGGATATGTGGAAAACAGAGGAGGCTGTGGAGCCTGAGAAATCCGTTGCTGCGGAAGAGGCAAACACAGAGGATACAGAAGCTGCAGCAGTTATATCCAATCAAGCGGTTGGATATGCGCCAATCGACGGACTGGAATTTCACGGCATAGAAGCAGTTACCATGCCGGTTCTCGGAAATACGATTCTTCCATACAGCATGGATACAACCGTATATTTTAAGACTCTTGGAACATATCGATGCAATCCGGGGATGCTTCTTCAGGCACCTGTCGGCACGGATGTAGCATCTATCTGGCATGGACAGGTGGTAAAGGTTGAGGACAGCAGAGAATATGGAACGGTGGTAAGTGTGAATCTTGGAAGTGGCTATATTGCAGAATACGGGCAGTTGCAGGATGTCCGGGTTGCAGTCGGAGATGAGGTTTTTCAGGACACGATTCTGGGAACCGTAGCAGAGCCGACAGCCTACTATCAGATGGAAGGTTCTCATTTATACTTTGCGATGACAAAGGATGATCAGCCGATCAATCCGATGGAAGTATTGCAGGTTGAGTAAAGCGAATGAAAGCCCGGAAATACAGTATCGCCGGTGTTAAATAGCTAAGCAGGTCGTAATCTGGTTCAGATCCTGAATCATATAATCAATGGGCATGGTATCCGGGAGCGGCTGGTGATCCGGATTATACCAACAGGTACGGATACCGGCCCGGATGCCACCGGCCATATCACTGGTAAGAGAATCCCCGATAATCAGCATGTGGCTCTTATTTTCAGTTCCGAGGCTGGCAAAAACAGCATCAAAAAACTGTGGAGACGGTTTCTCCGCACCAATCTCACCGGAGATGAAAACTCCATCCAGAAACGGAAGAAACCGGGCGGTCTGAAGCTTATGGTACTGGGTATCTGCCGGGCCGTTCGTAACGATATACTGGCGGTATCGGGAATGCAGCTGCTCCAGTAATTCATAGGAATGATCCTGATAAAATACGGTATCCCCCAGGCTGTACTGGTATTGGCGGTTGAAATCCGGAGCAATAGAGGTATCGACACCGATGGAAGAGAAGAACTCGACAAAACGATTGATCACAAGCTGCTCCTTTGTGATCTCGCCACGTTCCAGTCGCTTCCAGTAGCTGTCATTCAGGGCAGAATAGTCCCGGATCATCTGCTCGGTACAGGTTCCTAACTGAAACTGCGCAAAGCAGTGAAGCAGAGAACTCCGTTCTGCGGCCTTGAAATTCAAAAGGGTGCCATCCAGATCCCATAATAAAATATCAGTCATAATAAGCTCCTTTATCTGTGGATAGTGTGATCAGTATAAGCAAGATTCTATTCAGAATCCCAGATTACTTAATTAAAAACAGTATACCATAAGTGTACATATCTGTGACATATAAATTTTTACCTTTTTCTATTGTATTTTCGATACACCTGTGCTACCATATGAAATATGCAATGCAGATATAGTTCATCGGTAGAACGCTAGCTTCCCAAGCTGGAGAGGCGGGTTCGATTCCCGTTATCTGCTGTTAGGGACGTATCTTAAGGGTGCGTCTTATTTTTTTGCATTTTAATTCTCAAAGGAGACGGGAAGTATGTGGATTTTATATGCATTCGGTTCTGCACTCTTTGCCGGGATCACGTCCATACTGGCGAAGTGCGGAATGAAGGACGTAGATTCTAATGTAGCAACCGCATTGCGAACAATCGTTGTACTGATATTTTCGTGGATCCTGGTTTTTGTAAAGGGAGTTCCGGTCACATGGAGTACCATAGATGGGAAGACGTTGCTGTTTCTGATTCTGTCCGGACTGGCGACCGGGGCATCCTGGCTGTGCTATTTCCATGCATTGCAGATTGGGGATGTCAATAAGATCACACCGATCGATAAATCGAGTACGGTGCTTACCATGCTGCTGGCAATGATATTTCTGCAGGAATCGGTGACTGTATTGAAGGTGGTATGTATGATTCTGATCGGAGTCGGAACTTATCTGATGATTCAGAAGAAGGAGGCACCAAAGGGGGAAGAAGTATCAGAGAGAAATGAGAATCCTCAAAAGACAGAGCTATTGTCCGACAGCCGGAAACCGTTTGCCGGCAGTTGGTTATTCTTTGCCTGCGGTTCGGCTGTGTTTGCCAGTCTGACCTCCATTCTCGGCAAGGTAGGTATTCAGAATATTGACTCCACACTGGGAACCGCGATTCGTACGATCGTTGTACTGATCATGGCATGGATTGTGGTATTTGTAACGAAGACACAGGGAACAATCAGTACGTTAAATCGTTCCAATTGGTTATTCTTAGGGTTGTCCGGACTGGCGACCGGCGGTTCCTGGCTGTGCTATTATCGGGCATTGCAGACAGGACCTGCCAGTGTAGTCGTACCGATTGATAAACTGAGTATATTGATTACAATTGCATTCTCATATCTTGTATTCCGCGAAAAGCTGAATCTGAAATCAGGCATTGGACTGGGGGCTATCGTAGCCGGAACCCTGTTACTTCTGCTGGTCTGAGGAAGTTTGTTCCTGCTGGGTTACAGTCTGTTCCTGCTGAGGCATAGCCGTGTTCTCCTGCGCCAGAGGTCGTTTTCGGAAGGTATAGATGATCATACCAATACCGAGCAGGATACCCACCAGAGATACGAGACCGCCCTTTTTGGCGCAAGGATATACGATCCGGATCGTGACATCCTCATCACCGATATATAGCAGATTGTTCTCTTCATAGATGGTCTGCTCTGTGAGGAAATTATCCTGATAAGCCAGTGTGGTATTCACATCCGCCTGCTCACTATGGATGGTGATGGTATTATCAGTAATGGTTAAGGTAAGCGGTATCAGCTCCCGGTTCGGGATCTGGTTATAATTGATTCCAAATGCATCATTTAGTACCGGCCACAGATCGGAGTTGTCGGCATTAATCGCGAAATAAGCAAGGTTCAGACCCAGATAATAGATATTTGGGTCTGAATCATTATATCCGAGAAATGGAATCGTCTGTCCCGCACTGTTTACATAGCCGAGTACCTGATCCAGGCCGCTTACATAGCCGGTCTGCCAGCTGGTATCACCATTCGGGATCGAGCCGGTAACGACGGTCTGATCATTATAGTTTAAGTTCGGCAGGTTTCCCTGAAAGGTGATCTGGCTCTGGGCCCTACCGAGGAATTCTTTCTGCATGACACCGTTTTCCGGTAAATGTGCACTGTCGATAACGACACGGGTACCGGAAGCGGCTACTTCTTTTAAGAGATTTTCTGCAGCTGTCTGGTTATGATATTCAAATCCACTTAAGAACAGAGTCTGATATTTGCATAATTCTTCAGTCGTGTAATCATCAATATAGGCGGAATCTCCAATCGTAAATGCCGGATAATAGATAGACAATGTCTGGGCATAGGCTCCGATCGTCAGACCGAGATAATCGGTGCGAACCCCGAACTGTTCCGGGGTATTCTTCCGGAAAAAATATGCCGTATCGGTAGTATCGATCAGCTGATAGCCACAGAGCTCCGCATCGGACAGGAGACCGGACTCATCCTTGACATAGGATTTTTTAACCAGGACGGTGTCATCTCCCATTTCGATACTGCGGTCAAATACATAGAGGTACTGCTCATGCTCCTGTGCTTCATTCATGAGCATGATATTATCGGCAGTAGCCGCGCCCTGCCAGGCCCAGCCATACGTATAATCAATAGCATCATCGCCGGTGGACAGTCCCCAGGACGGATAAGAGCCATAGCTGCTCTGATCCATGAGGTTCGCACGCTGGATTGTGTAGTCCTTGAGCAACTGGGAGTCGGAGCGTGCCGCCGCGGAAGTTGGTGTATAGTATCGTGGCAGACAGGTGAGTGTAATACCGCTATCCAGAGTCAGCAGAGCAACAAGCAGGAGTGCATATTTCCGCTTAAGGGTTCTCCATTCCAGAAGGGAAAGGAAGAAGAATGCATAGGATAATGCGGTGATACGTGCCAGCCATAGGAAATCACCCAGTGGAAGGTGTGAAGTGATCGTAGTAGCAGCAGGTGTCGTACCGAGCAGGGTAACGATGGCAAGGACAAAGCCTGCCTTCCTGCGCTTGTCTGCCAGAAGGATGCCGAATACGGCAACCAGAATGACAGAGATGCCATAGTAGTACGTATCAGCGACACCGGTCACACGGTTCATTGGATTTAAGGATGTGCTGAGAGGAAAGGTCAGCAGGTCTCTGGCACCGGAGCTGGAGTCCCCCATAGACATCATTCCGCCGGAGATTGCCGGAATAAACCAGATACCGGAGATCAGAATGCCGATCACCATAGCGGTCAAAGCCTCTGCATCCCGCCGGAATTCACGGTTATGGATGTAGTCGAATAACAGAAACAGGAAGCTTCCGATTCCGACCAGAGCAGTTAACATCAGGTGGGAAACTGTCATTAAGGCCATGGAAAGCATCAGCCCGATGAGGGCAAAGCGTTTCTTCCGGCGGACATAGGACCACAGAAAGAAGATGACATACGGAATGACCAGAGAGGTGATGATTCGTGGCATATTTCCCTCACAGAAGAACACACGGATATTATCCGGAAGGAAGAACCACAGAATACTGCAGGCGGTCGCCAGGATCGGACGGTTGGTCAGCCGGCCGGTCATCAGAAATGGAAGTCCGCCGAAGAAGATCATCACACCGGCAAACAGATAATAGGCATGCAGGATATCATCACCGGTAATCCACTGCAGAAGACTCATACAGTAGTAGGCGGAAGGAGCCCAGTAGCGGTAGAGCTGGATGCCGTTATACCATTTCTCGGAGTACAGGGGATACCAGTTCCCCTCCTGAATACTCTCATACAGGACCTTGGCCTTATACAGGTGGCTCCAGACATCATTGCCGGACGGTTCCCAGTGATTGCACCAGAGAAATGCGGTGAAGATACCGGCACACGCAAGCAGAATAAGGATACCAAGCACAAAAAGCCGGTTGCTCTTTCGGGTTGCGATATATGGATTTATCTGTGATGAAATCACAGGTTGATTGGTAGTCGGATTTGTTCCCATATGCTTATTCCTCATCTATCATACTGATTACATAGGAGCGGGACGGTGTCTCACTCATTTCAATCATCAGGAAGAGCCAGCCGGCCTCTTCCAGGATCCGGCTGATCTGTTCCTTGAAATAATCACAGCAGTTCTCCAGGGTCGGATTTATGACATCAAACGGTGGAATGTTGTTTAATTCCTGATCCTGATATTGCTGCATAAAGGCTTCGATTTTCTTTTCCAGATCACCGAACTGTACAAAATCATGCTGCATCTTGATAACATGCAGCGTAATCTCCCAGGTATGCGGATGCATGGCTCCCAGAACACCGTCAATATAGATAGCATGACGTGCATTCAGATAGAACTTGAACTTATACTGTTTATATAGATTACTCTTGCCGCGATGATGAATAACAATCGGTGTACTGCCGGAGCCGTTTGCGGAAGAATCAGCGGATGACGCATGTTCCAGGGCTTCAAACTCCTTATTGCGCTTTAGCAGCTCGGCACGGATAGTGGCCTGTTTTCGGTCACTTCCGGTCCAGGCACCGGTAAGAGCAGTGATGGCACCGATAAAGATTAAGGTAAGTGTGGCAAATAGAATGCTCAGATAGACTTCATGGGTGTGAATCTGCTCCAGATACTGGGCTTCATCCGTGATGATGCCTGCGGTATAGGAATCATTCCCCACATAGAAATTATCGACAGTGACAATAGCATTTTGTTCCTTCAGATGTTTCAGAAAAGCATCCCGCTCCTTTAACTCCTGCAGCGTCTCAGTCGTAGACGGGTTCTTTGCGAAGATAACGGTATGATTCTTGATCAGGAAGGCCCAGCTGCTTCCGGAGGCGGGTACAGAGCCTGCCATGTAGTCCTGAAGGTCTTTCTCCGATGCCCCCAGCTCGCACATGGAGTTTAAGGCATCTGCCAGCTGATTGGAGTATTGCTGCTGTGTATTGCTGCCGGTTGTGATATAATCCCGTGAAATACTATTGATGATCAGGATATATAATCCGAAAAAGATGCTGACGCAGACAGCACACAGGATCAGGATAACAGTCAATCGTTTTCCCGGCTGCCGGAACCATTTTAAATCGGCCTTATTCTTCTTCATTGGAGTTCACCTCTGCTTTCCATTTTTGGATTACGGCTGCTGCATTCTGAAAATCTCTCCGGATGATTGCAGCACATGCCTGACGTTCTTCTTTAAAATTACGCATCCGCCAGCTCTGTGTCCCCTTAATGGCATTGATGATACCGGCGAATCGGAACCAGAATACCATAAAGTTATATAATGGCAGAAGTACTGTCAGATACCATTTCCGGGCATAATAGCGCCGTAGTTTTTTCTCCTTCGATAGAAAGAGAATGATACAGATATACAGTAAAAAAGTAGCAAATACGTATAGGATGTACATTAATATCACGGATTCAATGATCAGCTTGACCGGATAATTGATAAATGCCAGACAGATTAAGGCGAAATACCAGATCATCCGTGGGAAGGCGAAGGTATGATCATACATCAGAAGCCGTATTACAAAGTCTGAGACAAAGCCTCTGCCGAACCGCAGGCGGTTCTGACGGAACATATGCATAACCTCGATCTCACCACGCTGCCAGCGCTGGCGCTGGATATATAGCTGATTCAGATCCTCGATCGGATCAACGAAGAAATAAGCATCATCGCAGAGTGCGACCCGTTCCCTTAGCATATCCCGGATCTGGAAGGTGACATGCGTATCTTCACAGATTGTATCGGTATTATATAACTGTGTTTTCAGAATCGCAGATTTCCGGAAGGCCGAGAAAGCACCGGACAGAGTGAAAATGCTGTTAAATTCTGACTGGAAATTCCGACCGGCCAGAAATGCCTGGCAGTACTCAAAAAATTCCAGCTTCCGGAGTAAACGCTTTGGAAACGGCTTGCTCCGGTCGATCAGTTCAGGATTTGTCATGATCGTGCCGGTCAGACAGTCGATATCGGTCTCCTGTTCAAACTGGCGCACCATGTTGTAAAGGGCATCCGGATGGAGCATGCCGTCGCTGTCAATATGGATAATGTATTTTCCATAGCTGTTAAATAAGGCCAGATTCAGAGCCTTTGATTTACCCTGTTGGGAGTTCAGCCAGTTGATAGTCAGATCCGGAAAATCCTTCTGACACCGGCAGAAAACCTTAAAGCTGTTATCCGTACTCTGATTATTAACCAGCATGATATAGATCAGCTTGCTGTCATACGTAGAATCATTGACAGATTTAATACAGGAATAAAGAGTCTTGGCAGAATTATAAACCGGAATGATCAGGGTGATCTCCGGACAATATTCCAGCTTCAACTCTTTTTTATGAAAAATCCTGCGTTTCAGCAGGATAAAGAAATCTACAATTGTGGGTATGATCTCCATAATGATCGGGATAATGACCCAAGCCATCCAAAACAGGATGGAGCTATGCAGAAAATCATTGATGATCGTCATATCGGAAAGCACCTACCTTCTGTCTGACTACCTGTGCCCGCGTGAATACATAGAAATACAGGGCAATGGTACAGGCATAAAATACTAATCTCCCAACAAATGAGTGGGCGAGGAAATACATATCCTGTCCACCCCAGTAAATCATCTGGCAGATAATAAAAATCCGTAATACATTTGCCAGAAAAATTCCAAAAACACCTACAATGCTTACCGCGATTTTTTCGTAAAACTGGTAGGCAGGAAAAAACCAGAGCAGAGAAAGAAATGCAAAGGTTTCGATGATTCCGGAACATTCAAAATCAATATACAGGGAAATACTGGTTGTACCATGGGCAATAAACAGCAGTCCCTTTTCAAAATAAGAAGAATACGTCCCGGTCAACTCGCCGAGCAGACCGGACACGGCAGCAATTGCATTCTGCATAGGCATAAGCAGAACCGGCTGCAGTGTTATGATGGCAATGATGAACAGTCCTACACTCCCTACGGTAAAATACCAGAAGTCCAGCTTGGCCCGCTTTAGAACCGAAAGCGCATAGACCCATACAATGGCGGTCAGGACAACAATCCAGTTAATCATACGCGTGTTTCCTTTTTATGCTTGTAGGTATAGAAGCCGGCGATGCATAAAACAACCGCAGCCGCAACACCAATCCATGGTGCGGTGGAAGTGCCTGCCCAGGAAACCTCCTGACTGCCGATATTCGGATTTTTAATCGTGATGGAACTGATCTGATCGGTGTTCAGACCGGTAATCCGCTGGAAGTCTTTCAGGCTGAATGCAAACTCCAGTTCATCACCCTTGGTATCCGGCTGATGAGTAGAATCATAAATGGTCATGGCAGCTTCGCTGTCGCAATACTGTGTATAGTTAATAACAACACCCAGATTCTTATAGATTCCGTTCGGCAGGGAACGCATCTCGTTATTGTAGAAATCCCAGTCAACGGAATGATCTTCTTTTACCGGATAAACACCGAGAGCAAAGGACTGTCCGTTTATGGTCAGTGTCATCTGCTGGATCTGCATCTGTGTGGTATACAGGTCGTTCATAGCGAAATGTACATATACTTTTTCTCCGTCGGTATAGATCTGACCGACATGGATACTTTTTGTGTTATTGGAAGTATACGTAATCTCGGTGATTGGATATGACTTCCAATCATCGTAATAGCCATCAATGACAAGACCGGAATCTATCTGTGTCGGATCACCGGTGGAAGCTTCTGTGGAGGAATCTGTGGAAGCCTCTGTGGAGGAATCCGTAGAAGCGGTCGTGGCTTCTGTTGTCGTCGCTTCGGTGGTGTCGGAGGAACTGTCGGAAGAAGGAGTTACCGTTAAGGTCTGCCCCTGCCATGTGATACCAAGGGTATCGATCGAAGTTCCGTACGTAGAGAGCGGAACCTGAATCTTCCAGGAGGCTGTCGTATAGGTGCCGTTTGATGCACCGCTGTTCTGAACGGTACCGGAAGCTCCGGGAATCGGACTCCACCAGGAATCACGTACCTGCAGAGACTGACTCTCATCGGTATTTCCTGTGTTTAAGATAATATCTCCGTACTGACCGCCGGCAGCAGCTCCGTTAACGGAGATACCGATACGTTCCTGAATATTATAGTCCCATGGTCCCTCATAAGTCAGATACAGATATGCATCATCTGCAGAGGCAGTCAGAGTACCTTTTTCGGTCTGAATGGTATTATCTGCACCATATGCAAGGGTGCCAAGGCTCATGCTGACTACAAAAATAAAACTGAGCAGGTATGTGAAAATAGATAATTTCTTATGATTCGTCTGTTTCATAGTAAACACTCCTTCCTGAGTTATTGCTGCTTAAGAACGGAATAGGCGGCCGGTAAATGAATCCGGCTGGATACTTCATAAATACTAAGTGGGTTCTCATAAATATCTAACTGGTATAAATGGACTCCGATTTCAGCAAGACAGGATTTCAGATCTTCATAAAAGACATTGCCCATGTTTTCAATATTGGGAACCAGATGCTCAAATGCGGGCAAGTCATTTAATACGCAGTGGTCATAGGGCTCCAGATACGTCCGGACAACCCCGTCTATATCATAGAACATAATCTGCTCTGCCTGTGCATCACGGCTGACATAAATTGTGATCGTAAAGGTATGCTGATGCTCGTGTTCTTTTCGGTAATCAAAGCTGTGAGTGGCATTAAAGCGATATTGATATTTATAGTATTTCTGCATAAAACCACCTCTGATACTCTCTCATTGTGCCAAGATTATAATACTTTTTTGTTGTAAAAACATTGTCAAATTCTGCTATATATTGTAATATCTTGTAAAAAAGTAAGAATCCTTCCTATATTATTCCATTTATGTCATATATCGTCATGTACGAGCCGTGACTCAAGTGTTTGCTTCTTAATTTTACTTGAACAATGTGAAAAGATTGTGTAATCTAAGAGGTACAGAAATCGGGGAAAATCGACAGATGGATTTCTGGAAAAAGAAAGATGGATACGAAAGGACGAGGGAAATGAAAAAGTTTTTAGAAGAATTTAAGAAGTTTATCATGAAAGGAAACGCACTGGATCTGGCTGTCGGTGTAATCATCGGTGGTGCATTCACATCCATCGTCAATTCTCTAAATGCAGACATTATTACTCCGGTTCTGGCAATTTTCGGCGGTGTGGATTTCTCAAACCTGACATTGAAGCTGGGCAATGGTGATCTGGCACCGGTACTTACCTATGGTAACTTCCTGACAGCAGTGATCAATTTTCTGATCACAGCATTTGTAATTTTCTGTATGATCAAGATCATCAACGGAATCGGTGATAAGTTCAAGAAGAAGCAGGAAGAGAAGCCAACAACCAAGAAGTGTCCATACTGCAAGAGTGAGATCGCGATCGAAGCAACCAGATGTCCGCATTGTACTTCGGTTCTGGAGGCGGCAGAGCAGACAGAGGCGGCTTCCAAATAAACAGAAAACGGATTAGATTTTATAAAAATGGTCATACTTCAAATGCAGTCCCGAAAGCGGGCAAGAATTTGAAAGGGAGACCATGATATGAAACATATAGGAAAGATTGCGTTAATGGTATTGATAACACTTGCATTTGTATTACAGCTGTTGATCAATCAGAGGATAGGACCGGAAGGGAATGTCGTAGAAGCCTTCAGCAGTACGGAGCTGATCCCGGTAGAAGCATGTGTAAGTGCATACGGAGATTTTGGCGACATGGAGCTGACGGAGGAGACCAGACAGACCATGCTTAAGAATCTGGCCGGGCAGCTGGGGATCACAGACGGTTATGCTGTGACTGCGACGCAGGGAGATTCTTTTCAGGAATCTACGCTGACCAAGGATGGTAAATATGGTAAGACAGTGCTGCAGATCGTGAGTTTAAAGACCGGCGAGAACGGAGAGTCGGAGGGTGCCGGTGGAAGCACGGGATATCAGCAGATGATCTTAAGTGATATTACGATTTATGATAATCCGGACTATATGATGCAGTGTAAAGAGATGCTGGAGGATATTTACCGGTCGGTCGGGATGACACCGGAGGTCGGCATCTATGTAAAAGGGAAGACTGCCGGAGCACTTTCCGAGCGGGGACGGCAGAAAATCACAGATAGTATATTTGAACAGCTTCATGCAGAGACCGTGCAGGAGATTCATAATGAAAACTATGACTGTGTCTATGGATATACGGAGTGGTTTGAGCACTCCATAAAACAAAACGGCAGGAAGATCAATCTGAATCTTGCATTTACCTATCAGGAAGAGGAAGATATAACTTATCTCCATCTGGCTGTTCCGTATATCCGGCAGTCATTCTGATCAGGACCGGCGTTTCTTATACTGCATAGCTGATGAAAGGGAAAGAGAACAGACAAATGAAACAGAAGCAGGTGATCGGGATTCTGGCACATGTAGATGCCGGAAAAACAACTTTATCAGAGGCATTGCTCTACACATCCGGTGGAATCAGACGCTTTGGACGGGTAGATCATCAGGATGCGTTTCTGGATAATTTTGCCATGGAGCGTGAGCGAGGGATTACGATTTTCTCCAAACAGGCGGAACTCACCTTTGGGGATGTCCATGTGACGCTTTTAGATACGCCGGGGCATGTGGATTTCTCGGCAGAGATGGAACGTACTCTGCAGGTTCTGGACTATGCGATTCTGGTGATCAATGGTGCAGATGGTGTACAGGCACATACCAGAACACTCTGGCGGCTTTTGAAACAGTACCGGATCCCGGTATTTTTATTTGTAAACAAGATGGATCAGCCGTCTGCGGATAAGGAGCGGCTGATGGAGAATCTGAAGACACAGCTGGATGAGGGGTGCATGGATTTTACGGATATCCGGCTGACGGATGAGAGTCTGGCCATGGGCAGTGAAGAGATGATGGAGGCCTATCTGGAGACAGGAGATATTCCTGAGGATGCGGTGAGGAGGGCCATCCGGAAACGATACATATTCCCATGTTATTTCGGCTCCGCGCTGAAGCTGACCGGGATTGAGGTACTGATGGAGGGTATGGCACGGTATATGGAATGCCCGGTATACGGTGCGGAGTTCGGAGCGAAGGTATACAAGATATCCAGAGATGAACAGGGCAATCGTATGACACATCTGAAGATAACCGGTGGAAGCCTGAAGGTTAAGGCAGTCTTAAAGCATCACTCCGGGAAAGAGGAGAAGGTGAACCAGATCCGGATCTATTCCGGAGCAGGTTATCAGACGGTGCCGGAGGTCGCTGCCGGGGAGATCTGTGCGATAACCGGACTGGAGGAGAGCTACAGCGGAGAAGGCTTTGGGATAGAGCATGATTCGGAGCTGCCGATTCTGGAACCGGTATTAAGCTACCGCCTGATTCTGCCAAAGGATTGTAATGTACATGAGGCGTGGAGTCAGTTAAAGCAGCTGGAGGAAGAAGATCCGCTGTTAAAGCTGGCCTGGCATGAGGCGACCGGTGAGATTCACATTCAGGTGATGGGAGAAGTGGAGCTGGAGGTGCTGAAAAGTCTGATCGCAGAACGGTTCGGATATGATGTGGCGTTCGGGGAAGGCAGTCTGGTCTATAAGGAAACAATCGCAACCAAGGTAGAAGGTGTGGGACATTTTGAGCCATTACGTCACTATGCCGAGGTGCATCTTCTGATGGAACCGGGAGAGCCGGGAAGCGGAATCCAGGTGGAAGCAGACTGCAGTGAGGATGTGCTTGCAAGGAACTGGCAGCGGCTGGTTCTGACGCACATTGAGGAGCGGAAGCATCCCGGAGTACTGACCGGCTCCGAGATCACGGATATGAAGATCACACTGATCGCAGGACGGGCGCATACCAAGCATACAGAGGGCGGGGATTTTCGTCAGGCCACATATCGTGCGATCCGACAGGGACTGAAGAAGGCAGAAAGTGTTCTGCTGGAGCCGTATTATGAGTATCAGTTGACGGTGCCTACCGAGAATGCAGGACGGGCAATCTCGGATATTCAGCGGATGTCCGGCACCTTTGAGGTATCCGGGCAGGGAGAAGCGGAGACGCTTCTGACAGGTATGCTTCCGGTTGCGGAGGTATCCGGATATCAGGCAGAAGTACGGGCATATACGAAAGGATACGGAAGGTTTGTCTGTACTTTAAAGGGCTATTATCCTTGTCATAATCAGGAGGAAATCGTTCAGAAGATCGGCTATGATGCGGAGGCAGATGTGGAGAATCCGACCGGATCGGTATTCTGTGCCCATGGGGCCGGCTTTATCGTGCCGTGGAATGAGGTAGAGTCCTATATGCATGTGGAGACACAGGTAGAGTCTCCGGCAGAGATGCATGGATCATTGGATAAGGCACGAAGCGGTGATCGGGTTTCTGTCTCAAAGGTCATTGCAGAAGAAGATGAGCTGGAGGCTATCTTCCGGCGGACTTATGGCGGCAGTATCCGGAAGCCTTATGAGAACCGGTATGAGACTCAGGATGAGGACCGGTATTATACAGCAGATCCGGCAGATTCCGGGACAGGGAATGCCGGTGGAAAAGAGACATGGAATAAATATGCCGATACTGCCGGAAAGAAGCCGCGGGAGTCGTATCTTCTGGTGGATGGATACAATATTATCTTTGCCTGGGAGGAGTTAAATGAACTGTCAAAAACCGATCTGGCAGCAGCGAGAGGAAAGCTGATGGATATTCTCTGTAATTATCAGGGGTACCGGAAGATGAAACTGATTTTGGTATTTGACGGTTATAAGGTGCCGGGCAATCCGGGCGAGATGATAGAATATCATAATATTCATGTGGTGTATACGAAGGAGGCTCAGACAGCAGACCAGTACATTGAAAAGCTGGTGCATGATATGGGAAGGAATTATGATATTGCGGTCGCTACCTCAGACGGACTGGAGCAGCTGATCATATGGGGAGCCGGAGCCAGAAGACTGTCTGCCCGGGAGCTGAAGGAAGAGGTGGAACGGGCAGATGAGGAACTGCGGGAACGGTATCTGGAGAGGCAGTCCTCCGAGAAGAACTACGCATTCCGGAAAATCTTACAGGATAAGTAATAAATTGTAGGAAAAACGTAAGAATATATTCAATGAAGATTCAGAAGAAATCAACGATACCTTCACATCTTCCATTTATAATGAGACCAGGTTTTGAAAAGAAGCCCGGTCTTTTTGTTATGGATGGATTTAACGATACAACGGATATGAGCCGGGTACAGGATGGAGGATACATGAATATGAAATTAGTGGTTTTGTTTGGCGGCGCATCATCCGAATACAGCGTTTCCCTGCAGTCTGCGACAGCAGTGATGGAGGCATTGAATCCGGAGAAATATGAGATCATTCCGGTAGGGATCAGCAAGGACGGAAAGTGGTTCCGGTATTATGGGGAACGGCAGGCAATTGCCGAAAACGATTGGCAGAAGCAGGAATGCCGACCGGCATTCCTATCTCCGGATCGCAGTGTACATGGTCTGGTCTGGCTCAAAGAGGACGGAACGGCAGTTACAGAATATGTGGATGCCGTATTTCCGGTTCTTCACGGTAAGCATGGAGAAGACGGAACCGTGCAGGGACTGTGTGAACTGGCAGGCATTCCATATGTCGGATGCGGTACCTTAAGTTCTGCTCTCTGTATGGATAAGGATCTGGCACATGTGGCTGCAAAGGCGGCCGGAGTAGCGGTTCCGGGTTATCGTGTCCTGCAGTCCTATATGACTCCGGATGAAAAGACGAAGGCCTGTGAAGGACTGGAGTATCCGGTATTTGTCAAGCCGGCACGGGCAGGATCTTCTTACGGAATTACAAAGGTATCCACGGCTGAACAGCTGGATGCGGCAATTGTGCTGGCGTTTGAGCATGATTCCAAGGTTGTGATCGAGGAAGCTATCGATGGATTTGAAGTAGGTTGTGCGGTTCTTGGCAATCAGACGCTGACAGTCGGAGAAGTGGATGAGATCGAGCTGCATTCGGATGTATTTGACTTCCATGAGAAATATACATTGGAAACTTCCCGGATTCATGTTCCGGCGAGAGTTAGCAGAAAGAAGGCGGAGGAAATCAAGGAGACGGCCCGGATTCTTTACCGGGCACTGGAATGTCAGGGAATGGCCAGAGTCGATATGTTCCTGACACCGGAAGGAACGATCGTATTTAACGAGGTAAATACGATTCCGGGATTTACATCCCATAGCCGGTATCCGAATATGATGAAGGCCAGTGGCATATCATTTGAGCAGCTTCTTGACACGCTGGTGGAAGAAGCACTGGCCGTACAGAAAAACCGGGATATTCTGTAGGTCGGAAAACAGACAGGAAAGAAAGGAGCGGGTGTCTATGAACCGAAATCAGAAATATGGCGGGTTGGATTGGTTCCGTATTATCAGTGCAATACTGGTTATTACGATTCATACTTCCCCGTTATTAAGCTTTGCCGAATTGCCGGATTTTATATTGACCCGTATCATTGCACGGGTAGCGGTGCCGTTCTTTCTTATGGTGTCGGGGTTTTTCCTGCTGCCGGATCTGCGGTGGGATGAGTCTGTGCAGGCTCGATGGAAGAAGCAGCTGGGAAAGCTGGGCATCCTGTATCTGGTTTCGGCATGCTTATATGTGCCGTTCATGATCTATAATGATTATTTCGGAAAAGGTTTTTCAGCACTCTCGTTCCTAAAGGATGTTTTTATAAACGGTACGTTTTATCACCTGTGGTATCTTCCGGCAGCCATTCTCGGACTGGCGCTGACCGGATGGCTGTTGCGGCACTTTGACAGCCGGTTTGTGCTGATCCTGTCTGCGGTTTTATATGGAATCGGACTGTTTGGGGATAGCTACTATGGAATGGCGGAACAGATTCCGTGGTTACGTGCGGCCTATGCCGTGTTGTTCCGATTTACAGACTATACCAGAAACGGATTATTCTATGTCCCGATCTTTCTGATGCTTGGGTATGGACTCGGCAAAGCCGCCGGACAGGGCAAAAGCCTGTCACGGAAACAGGCAGTGCTCGGCCTGATCATAAGCGGAGCAGCAATGATTGCGGAAGGCTTATATCTGCATAAGTGGCGGTTACAGCGCCATGACAGTATGTATGCAATGCTTCCGCTGGTGATGGTGTTCCTGTTTGCGTGTATGATGAAATGGAACTGCAAAGGCGGAAAACAGCTGAATCGTATGGCAATGCTGGTGTATATCATCCATCCGGCAATGATCGTGGTTGTCAGACTGGCAGGTAAGCTGACCGGATCAACAGCATATGTGACAGATCAGAGCCTGATCCATTTTATGCTGGTGGCGATACTGTCTTTTGCGGCAGCGTGGGGAATGCTTATCTTACAAGGAAAAATAAAAGAAGCGAAGCGGGCACAGAAGCGGAAACAGAATGTGCGGGAACGGGCATGGACAGAGATTTCCATTGATAATCTGTATCATAATATTCATGAGATACAGGAAATCCTCCCGGAGCGGACGCAGATTATGGCAGTAGTTAAAACAGACGGATATGGCAACGGAGGACTCAGAATTGCCGGGCATTTAAATAAAATGGGAATCAATGCCTTTGCCGTGACAACTATGGAGGAGGGCGTACTCTTGAGAAGAAACGGAATCGAAGGACTGATTCTGATCATGGGGCGCACGGAACCGGAAAAAATAAGAGAGCTGGAGCGGTTTCATCTGACGCAGACGATTGATGATCCGGAGTATGCGGAGGCCTTAAATGACAAAAAATGTAATATCCGGGTGCATGTCCGGTTTGACGTGGAAGAGAGCCGGAGCAGAAAAGACGGACCTTCCCGGATTGAAAAGCTGTATCGATTCCGGTATCTGCAGGTGGACGGAATCTATACAAATCTGACAGCGGCGGATAGTACAGAACCGGAACAGGTAGAACTGACCCAGAATCAGATTCAATATTATTATGATGTCATTGATTATCTGAAAAGCCGAGGGATCCAACCGGGAAAAATGCATATTCAGAATAGTTACGGTATATTGAATTATCCGGAATTGGACTGTGATTATGCAAGAATCGGAACTGCCATGTATGGTATTTTGAGCAGGCAGGCAGATGTGAAGCTGGCGGTAGATTTAAGACCGGTCATTACAGTGAAAGCAAAAGTCGCAGCCATGAAGCTGGTAAAGGCAGGGGAAACGATCGGATACGGCAGAGGATATGTTGCGAAAGAAGATCAACGCATTGCCATTGTAACGATAGGCTACGGAGAAGAAGTGCCGGGTGTGTCAGAGGAGGCCGGACTGGTACTGGTGCATGGTGGCGAGGCTAAAATTGTAGGAAAAATCTGTATGGATCAGATGATGGTCGATGTAACCGGAATTGAAAATGTAAAAGTGGGAGATGTTGTGACCATGCTGGGTGACGAAATGGACGAAAAGGTGTTGAATAAGATATTCTAGTCATTCACAAATCCTGAAAGTTATAGTACAATACGAGTAGACAAATAGTATTTAAAGTATACTGTTTTGGTATGATTAAAACGAGTAAGGAGAAAAAAATGGAAACAAAAATCGAGACAAAATGTATTCAGGAAGGGTATAAACCAAAGAAGGGAGAGCCACGTCAGGTTCCAATCATACAGAGCACCACGTTTAAGTATGATACCAGTGATGAGATGGGAAAGCTTTTTGATCTGGAGGCAGACGGATATTTCTACACCCGTCTGCAGAATCCGACCAATGATGCGGTTGCGGCCAAGATCTGTGCCCTGGAGGGTGGTGTGGCAGCTATGCTGACTTCCTCCGGTCAGGCAGCTAATTTCTATGCGGTCTTTAATATCTGTGAAGCGGGAGATCATTTTATTGCGTCCAGCTCTATTTACGGAGGTACTTACAATCTGTTTGGTGTCACCATGAAGAAGATGGGTATCGAGTGTACCTTTGTAGATCAGAATCTTTCCGAGGAAGAACTGGAAAAATATTTTAAGCCGAATACCAAGGCAGTGTTTGGAGAAACGATCACGAATCCGACCGTTTCTGTTTTTGATATCGAGAAATTTGCAAGACTGGCACATAAGCACGGAGTTCCGTTGATTGTAGATAATACCTTTGCAACACCGGTGAACTGCCGTCCGTTTGAATGGGGAGCTGATATCGTAACCCATTCTACGACAAAATATATGGATGGGCATGCGGTTACGGTTGGCGGCTGTATCGTAGACAGCGGTAACTTCGACTGGCTGGCATATGGAGATAAATTCTCCGGCTTGACGACTCCGGATGAGTCATATCATGGAATCGTCTATGCAGAACGGTTTGGTAAGGCAGCCTATATCACCAAGGCAACTTCACAGCTGATGCGTGACTTCGGTTCTATCCAGTCTCCGCAGAATGCATTTTATCTGAATATGGGTCTTGAAACCTTACCGCTCAGAGTAAGACAGCACTGCAGTAATGCACTGACGGTTGCAAAATATTTAAAGGATCATGAGAAGGTAGCATGGGTAAAGTATCCGGATCTGGAAGGGGATGCGTATCATGAGCTGGCAGAGAAATATCTTCCGAACGGCTCCTGCGGTGTGCTTGCTTTCGGTTTAAAGGGTGGACGTGAAATTTCTGTTTCTTTTATGGATAAGCTGAAGCTGGCATCGATTGTTACCCATGTTGCAGACAGTAAGACATGTCTGTTACATCCGGCAAGTCATACGCATCGTCAGATGACTGATGAACAGCTGCGGGAAGCAGGTGTAGCACCGGACCTGATCCGTTTGTCTGTCGGTATTGAGAATGTGGATGACATCATTGCGGATCTGGAGCAGGCACTGGATCAGATTTAATCAGGGCTGCGGGATAGAGATGAACATATGATGATTTGAGGGGAGGAATGGCAATGGAACCAAAGGAATTCAGCAGTCGTGATAAACGGTCCGTAATACTGATCAAAGGGGTGTTCTGGGCAATGGTTGTGGCCTGGATTGTCCTTTGCGTTCTCGTTGCCATGAATACCCATGAGGATTTCCGAATCACGGACCATAACTGCCAGAGTTTTAATTCCGGCTGGGTTCTGTGCGGAGACAAGGAGATTCCGGTGCAGATTCCGGGCGTTGTAGAGGGGAACTCTACAGAGCTCCGGATCCGGAATGCTCTGCCAATGGATATAGACGGCAGAACCAGTATTCTATTAAAGGGCCTGCATCAGGATGTGACTGTTTGGATAGACGGAGAGATCCGAGGTGTTCTGGATAACTCGGAAACCAGGCCGTTCGGGCGGCACACGCCGTCTGCCTATATGATAGTGCATTTAAATGAGACTGATGCCGGGAAGCCGATTGAGATACGTTATGCATCGGTTACACCCGCCGATGCCGGAAAATTAAATGATATACGGATCGGCTCCGATGTAGGACTGATATTTTGGATGATAGATTCCTATGCCAGCGATCTGATTTTTGCAATCCTGCTTCTTTATACAGGAGTCGTTATTGTATTCTTAGGAATCGTTATGCGTTTTACCGGTGAAGAGAATCCCAATATGAATCTGGTATATCTGGGAACTTCCGCAATCTTTGTTGCAGTCTGGATGCTGGGAGAGGGAAGGCTTCGACAGTTCTACTACGGTAATCTGTCTGCCGGAGAACTGGTGCTGTGGGAGGCTTTATTTCTGGCACCGATACCAATGATGTTCTATACCAGCCGGTTACAGGAACGGCGTTACAACAGGGTTTATATGACGGCCTCGGCTCTGGCTCTGATCGCAGACCTGACGATGCTGGCACTGGAACTGTTCAGTCCGTATGATTTCTTTGATCTGTATCCGATCGGATGGGCAGTCATCATAGGAAGCGGGCTTGTAGTTCTGGTAACGATAATCATGGATTTCCGACGCGGGATTCATCGCTGGCGGCTGCTGCTTGGTATCCTGCTGCTTATGGGATGTGTTGTTATGCAGATGTGGAGATATGAACAGTCAGCCATTGGTATCTTTACCAATAATTATATCAGTCTGGGAATGATCATGTTCCTGATGCTGATGGGTATATCGGCGATTTCCAGTATTTTAAAGCAGCGACAGGAGCAGGCACTGGCGATCAAAGCGAATGAAACAAAAACAGACTTCCTGGCGAATATGTCACATGAGATCCGGACGCCGATCAATGCAATGCTCGGTTTTGATGAGATGATCCTGCGAGAGGAATCTGATGAGCAGATTGTGGAGTATGCAACCAATATAAAAAAGGCAGGGGGAAACCTGCTTTCCCTGATCAATGACATTCTGGATTTCTCCAAGGTGGAATCCGGTAAGATGGAAATCATAAATGATGAATACAGAACCAGCAGTATGCTGGCCGATGTCATTAATATGACATATATGAAGGCACAGGATAAGGGACTGTCTTTCGATATTTTTATAGGAAAAGATATTCCGCGTGTATTATACGGAGATGAGATGCGGGTAAAGCAGATCCTGACCAATGTACTGAATAATGCAGTAAAGTATACGGAGAAGGGCAGTGTCAGCTTAGGTGTCAGCTTTGATAAGCTTGGTGGTACACAGGGAAGGCTGCGGATTTCCATTGCAGATACGGGGATTGGTATAAAGCCGGAGAATATTGGTAAGATTACGGAAGCATTTCAACGGTTTGATCTGCAGCATAATCGCAGTATTGAAGGAGCCGGACTTGGAATGAGTATTGTGTCAAGTCTGTTGAAGATCATGGGTGGTAAGTTACAGGTATACAGTACCTATGGAAAGGGTTCCGATTTCCGGATCATTATCCCGCAGGAAATAAAAGACGCAACACCGATCGGCAACTATCAGAACGACTACCGGAAGGGAATCCGGAAACAGGAAGCATACCGGGAGCTGTTTACGGCACCGCAGGCGAAGGTATTGTTTGTGGATGATAACTTTATGAATCTGTCGGTAGTAAAGGGATTGTTAAAAAAGACCAAGATACAGGTCGGTATTGCGGAAAGCGGGGCGGCGTGCCTGGAACTGACCAGAAAAAATAAGTATGATCTGATCTTTATGGATCATCTGATGCCGGATATGGATGGTGTGGAGACTTTGCATCGATTAAGGAATGAAACAGGCAATCCCAACCAGTACACGATGGTGATCGCATTGACGGCGAATGCGATCAAAGGCTCCAGAGAGTACTATCTGGAAGAAGGGTTTCATGAATATCTGTCGAAGCCTATTGAAGGAGAGAAGTTGGAAGAACTATTACTGAAGCTTTTGCCGAAGGAGTATATCATTCCGGCCGAGGAGAGTGCTGAAAATGTTCTGGATTACCTGGAGAAGGATCAGGGAGAGGGCACAGAGAAGCAGCAGACTGCCACAGCGGACAGCTGTATGCAGGAGTTGGAGGATATGTTAAAACAGGCACATATCCAGGTGGCTGTCGGATATCGCTATGCAGGAAACTCAATGGGACAATTCCATTGGATGATCATGTTGTTTGCCGAGAATTTTGAAAAAGCTTATCAGAAGCTGCAGGGCTATTACATAAAGAAACAGGAAGATATGTATACCATTGATGTACATGCTCTGAAATCTAATGCAAAAAGCATCGGAGCCAACCAGCTTTATCAGCTGGCATGGGAGCATGAGCAGCAGTCCAGAGCCGGTAACTGGAACTACGTCAGAGAGCATTGGGATGAGCTGAGCCGGGAATGGCTCTGTGTTGTGAACGGCATCCTGAACTATATTGGGGAAAATCCGGTTGAATTATCCGAGGCAGCCGTGACGGAGGAATCAGACGAAGGTGAGAACTATGAGCTGACACCGGCACAACGGATGTTATTGGATAATTGTATTTCTCTGATTGAAGATTATGATGCGGATTCTGCAGAACGGATGCTGACGCAGCTCCTGCAGGAAGATCTGACGGAGGGAATCCGGCAGCAGCTTATCGCAGCGGAGAAGAAGTTGGAGCAGATGGAATACGAGGACGTATTGCGTATTTTGAAGTGTATTTAACGGGGAATCCATTGCATTCTTGACAATCAGAAGAGGAATGCATACAATGAAAGCATTGAAAATGTCATAGTTCTGTAAACCTTGTGGTCGGAGGCGGGAGCCTTCGTTTAAAGGAACCGGGTGAGAAGCCGGACTGTTAATCCCAGCCGTAATGGGGACGAGGAAGCCATGGATGCCACTGGAGCAATAGCTCCGGGAAGGCGGCTTCAGTAGGAAGAACCAGAGTCGGAACACAATACATGAGGGAGGAATCGGGAGAATATCTTTAGGCAAGAAGATGTTTATTTTTGTTGTCATAATTTCTCAGAGTCATTCAGATTATTCAGGATACGACAGGTTCATAAAAACAAGAAAAGGAGAAATGAAACATGGCAAACAAGATGAAAAAGCTGGCAGCAATGCTTGTAGCGGTTGCAATGGTGCTTACATTGTTCCCGTCAAGTGTATTTGCCGCAGATGAGCATGCAGATGAAGTGCATGTAATTGTTGAGAACACGACCTATGCAAAGACAGCAGGTGCCCCATGGGAAGGCAGAGCTGTAGATACCTGGGTAAAGATCAATGCAGACAGTACAGGAATCTCTGTATTAAAGGAAGCCGTCGGAGAGGCTAATGTAACGGTAACATCGAGTTCGTATGGAAGTTTTATTTCAGCCATTAAAGGAATTACCAGTGGAGATGGCGGAGATACTTCTATCGGTTATAATCCGGCAGGCTGGTTGTATCTTCTTAATGATACAATGGCAAACTTTGGTATTGACGGATGTACGGTAGCAGCCGGTACTTTAAGTGCAGGAGATGAGCTGTCATTCGAGTACTCACTGACCGGTGGTTCCGATATCGGATATGACTGGGAGGATACAGAGAAGAAGGCGTTAAAGGATCTGACAGTCAGCGATGGTATTTTATCTCCTGCATTCAGTTCCTCCGTTACCTCTTATACGCTGACGGTTCCGGCAGGTGTAAGCAGTGTAGTACTTTCACCGGAAGCAGAGAATAAGACAGAGACCGTGACTATTACCGCAGGTGGAACTACTTATAAGAGAGCCATGAGTATTCCGGTAGTCAATGGTACGAAGATCACGATCACCAGCAGCAACGGTACCGATCAGACAGTATACAATGTCTATATGAAGCAGGATCAGGGATATACTGCAGACACAATGCGCAAAGGAGTTCTTTCCGTTCTGGATCAGAGCCTGAATGATACGACCTGTGCATATGGCAATGAGTGGGCAGTACTTGCACTGGCAAGAGATGGTGCATTAAGCAGGGAAAAGGCAGCAGCCTATTATGCCAGCGTAGAAGCAACTGTAAAAGAATTAAAGAGTGATAAATTAGATTCCACCTATGCAACCACAAATGCAAGAGTTGCACTGGCAATCAGTGCGATCGGCGAGGATCCACAGAAGGTAGCCGGTTATAACCTGTTGCAGCCGCTTGCCAATATGGATTATATTAACGGACAGGGCGTGAATGCTGCCGCATATGCATTGCTGGCATTTGATGCAAAGCAGTATGAGATTCCGACCGCAAAGGCAGGAGAAACTCAGACAACCAGAGAAGGACTGATCCGGAAGATTTTGGATGCACAGTTATCGGATGGCGGCTGGGATTATTCCGAAGTCGGTGCAGATCCGGATATGACAGCTATGGTTCTGCAGGCACTGGCTCCGTATTGCAGCTCTGATACAGCGGTCCGGACGGCAGTGGATAAGGGACTTTCCGCACTTTCTGCAATTCAAAATCCGGATGGCACTTATTCCAGCTGGGGATATGTTTCCTCTTACAGTCTGGCACAGGTGCTGACAGCATTATCGATCTTAAAGGTAGACCCACTGACCGATAGCCGGTTTATTAAGAATGGACGGACTGTGATCGACGCATTGGGAGACTTCTATGTGCCGGGTGCAGGCTTTAAGGGTAATATCGATGATACAGCAGTAGCCGCAGGTGCAAATGTACAGGCTGCTTATGCATTAGTTGCATATCATCGCTATGTAGAAGGCAAGAATTCATTATATGATATGCGTGATGCGAAGAAAGAGGAAGCTCCGACAACAACGGAGACAACGACCGAAGCTACAACGGAAGCCACGACAGCAGCCACGACAGCGACAGCTACAACTGCTGTAGCCACCACAGCAGCCACTGAGGCAACGACTGCTTCCGGAGCAAAGGATGTGAAGACACCGACAACCGGAGATGCTGCACCGGTAGCTGTTATCGTACTTCTGATGGCAGCTTCTATGGCAGGTGTCGTAATTATAGGTAAGAAAAAAGCACAGAGATAAGTGTAGAAACAGATATAGGATAAAAGATATAGAATAAAACAGGAGGCTGTACAATGATTCAGTGGATGAAGGACCATAAAAAATACTTGATCGGTGCCGGAGTGATTCTGCTGATATTATTGGCAGCCTTCTTTTTCGGTGGAAATAACGGAAAGAATGGCAGCTCTGCAGACAGAACGGAGGAACGGGTAAGTGAAAGCACCGGGAGTTCGGAAGGGAAAGCTACAGCAGCAACAAATTCCGGAAAAACGCAGGAACCGACAGAGACCGGTTCGTCTGAGGCAGGACAGAAAGAGGAAGCCTCAGCATCGGACAGGAAGAATCCGTCAACAACGTCTGAGGGACGGGAGACCGGAGAGAGATCAACGGATTCTACACATGGAGAGAATACTGCAGCATCGACAGCCGGAACAAGTGAAACATCGACAGCCGGAACAACACGGACAGAGGCTCCGACAACGACCGAGACACCTACAACAACTGAGGCACCGACTCCTACTTATAGCTGTACAATTCAGATTTCCTGTGCTACGATCCTGAATCATATGGATAGTCTGAAACCGGAGAAGGCAGGACTGATTCCTGCAGATGGAGTGATCTTATCTGCCAGAACCGTGACCTTTACGGAGGGAGAGACCGTATATGATGTTCTGCGCCGGGCCTGCCGGGATGCAGGAGTTCCGCTGGATGCTGTTTATTCACCGGCATATGGCACCGCCTATGTAAAGGGAATCAATAATATTTATGAGTTCGATTGTGGCAATCTGTCCGGTTGGAAATACTGTGTAAACGGAGTATATCCAAACTATGGATGTTCTGCCTATGTGTTAAAAGAAGGGGATGTGATTCAGTGGAATTACACCTGTGACATGAATGATCTGTAATAGATAATGGAGAATATATGAAAGATGCTTTTTCAAACTACCATCCAATTGTAAATCTGACTTATTTTCTGATGGTTCTTGGTTGCGCATCGTTGCTCAGACATCCTGTTTGTCTGGGAATTGCTCTGGTTTCATCTACGATTTATGCATCAGTATTGACGGGAAAAGAGAATCTGATACGGATTATAAAAGGTATGCTGCCGATGTCGGTCATGATCATCATCATTAACCCGCTGGTAAATCATCAGGGGGTAACGATTCTCGGATACTTCAGGAGTGGTAACCCATTTACATTGGAAGCATGTATCTATGGATTTGCCGCTGCTGCCATTATCTGGTCTCTCGTGCAATGGTTTGTATGCTGGAACCGGATTATGACAACGGAGAAGCTGATCTATCTGTTTGGCAGGCTCATGCCGGCTTTGAGTCTTGTAGTCTCTATGAGTCTTCGGTTTGTGCCAAGATATCAGCGACAGCTGCACAAAATCATGGATGCACAGAAGCAATTGGGAAAATTCGGGAAAGGTGCCGGAGTGATCTCACGGTTAAAGCTGAGTATCCGGGTGCTGTCGATCATGACGACCTGGGCGATCGAGCATGCGGTAGAAACTGCACAGTCGATGAAAGGACGCGGCTATGGCCTTCCGGGACGGACTGCATTCTCTATCTATCGATGGCAGGCGCGGGATACCCGGCTGTTTATATTTGAACTGGTTCTGGGAGTGTCCGTACTGATTGGCGGGATCCGCGGAAGCTTTCAATGGAGTTGGATGCCGATAATGTCAAGTCTGCATATTACGGTGGAAAACGGACTGATATTCGGCAGTTATCTGTTGCTGACATTGTTACCGGCCGGCTTGAATGGGAAGGAGGAAATGGAATGGAAGAAATCCTGCGAGTCGAACAATTAAATTTCTCATATTCCACGGAATCCGCACCGGTATTAAAGGATCTATCGCTTTCAATCGGTGTGGGTGAGTTTCTGGTGCTATGCGGTGCCTCCGGATGTGGTAAAACAACATTGCTGAAGCAGCTGAAACCGGAGATCGCTCCTTATGGCATGAGAGCGGGAGAAGTCTATTTCCATGATCATCCGCTATGGCAGATGGATCCTGCGGAAACAACCGGAATCGGTTATGTGGGACAGAACCCGGAGGATGGCATTGTGACGGATAAGGTCTGGCATGAATTGGCATTTGGTCTGGAAAGTCTGGGGATGAAGAACGAGATCATCCGGAAACGCGTGGCGGAGATGAGCCAGTTTTTCGGTATCCAGGGATGGTTCCATCAGGATACGGACAGTCTCTCCGGAGGACAGAAACAATTGCTGAATCTTGCATCCGTAATGGTAATGCAGCCGGAGATCCTGTTATTGGATGAGCCGACCGGTCAGATGGATCCGATTGCAGCGACAGAGTTCCTGACGATCCTTGGGAGAATTCATCGGGAGCTGGGTACAACGATCGTATTGACCGAGCATCGGCTGGAGGAAGTTCTCGGATATTGCACCCGGATGCTGATCATGGAAGATGGAAGCATACGTCTGGATGGAAGACCGGAAACGGTGGCACAGCAGTTGGGAACAGAGGGGGCAATCTTATACGAGGCAATGCCGGCGCCGATTCGTCTGTTCCGGGCGCTGGACGGGCAGGGAAGCTGTCCGTTATCGGTAGGAGAAGGGCGGAACTGGTTCGACGAATACTGGAAGAAACATCAGCCGGAAACCGTAAATTATGCAGTTGACAGAACGCTGCCAAGGGAGTCGGACATAACCGCTCCGGATATTGTAAAGACATCCGTAATACGGATTCAGAATCTGTATTTCAGATATGAGAAGCAGGGCAGAGAGATTCTGGAAGATCTGTCATTGGATATTTATAAAGGAGAAATGCTGGCAATCATGGGCGGAAACGGAAGCGGCAAAACAACGCTCCTATCTCTTTTGACCGGAAACAGACATGCACAGAAGGGGACGATCCGTTATCCGGGAAATGAGAAACCGAAAATGGTCTTGCTTCCGCAGAATCCACAGCTTCTTTTTGTAGAGGAAACCGTGGAAAAGGAACTAAAAGACATGCTGGAGCGTGGAAATCCGGAGTCGGAGGACCGGATGCAGTCGCTGATTCGGTTGTGCAGGCTGGAGGGATTGCTTAAACGTCATCCTTATGATATTTCCGGTGGAGAGCAGCAACGTCTGGCATTGGCAAAGGTGCTGATGGCGGAGCCTGAGATTCTGTTGATGGATGAGCCGACCAAAGGACTGGATGCCGGCTTCAAGAAGCTGTTTGCCGGGATTCTGGCAGAGCTGGAGAACAAAGGATGTACGATCATAATGGTCAGTCATGATGTGGAATTTTGTGCGGAATATGCCGACCGATGTGTGTTAATGTTTGACGGCCGGCTGGTGGCGGATGGTACCGCAGGAGAATTCTTTGCCGAGAATCATTTCTATACAACAACCACAAACCGGATGGTCCGCGGACATCTTCCGAATGCGGTTACAGTGGAAGATGTATTACGGGTGTTTGGAAAACAGCCGTCCGGTACCGGAAGTCCGGATGAAACCGGAGGAAGTTCCGTAATGCGGGATACAGCACCGGAACGGAGGAAAAGAGACGACAGGGAGATACGGTACATGGACTGCAGAAGCGGCTTCGGGTCTGTGAAAGATACGAAGGGAATCTATATAGTATCCAGACTATCGTTTCTCTTGATTCCGGTCACAATTTATCTTGGTGTGCATATATTTGATGATCAGAAATATCTGTTTATTGCGCTGCTGGTACTGTTAGAGTGTATGATACCGTTTTTTGCCGGATTTGAGGGGAGAAAACCACCGGTATCAAAAATAGTTCTGCTGGCAGTATTGTGTGCGATCGGTGTGGCGGGAAGAGTTGCATTTGCGATGCTTCCGCAGTTTAAGCCCGTAACGGCAGTGACGATCATTGCCGGAGCGGTGTTTGGCGGAGAAGCGGGATTTATGGTAGGAGCACTTACGATGCTGGTATCCAATATGCTGTTCGGTCAGGGGCCGTGGACACCGTGGCAGATGGCGGCAATGGGCTTGATCGGATTATTGGCCGGAGTTTTGTTTTCTAAAGCTTCGCGTCCAAACGTGGTATTGCTATGTATCTATGGATTTCTGGCGGCGGTGATCCTCTATGGAGGGATCATGAATCCGGCATCTGCAGTAATGGCGGGAATTCCTTTAAATCTATCGGTATTACTGGCTTACTGGGCATCCGGGTTCCCACTGGATCTGGTTCATGGTGTTGCAACGATTCTGTTTCTTGCGATCGGAGCGGTACCATTGATAAAAAAACTGGAACGTGCGAAGCTGAAGTTCGGGTTGTAGTTCCGGAGGAATTGTTATATTATATAGGGAATACCGACGAAAAACGAGTTTGAAAGAAGGGGTTTGAACGTATGACAGAGCTGCTGGTGCGTTTATTTGTAAAGAATTGGGAACAGATACAGAATGAAAAAGTGCGGACTTCCTATGGAAAGATGGCAGGATGGGTAGGTATATTCTGCAATGTGATGCTGTTTGCCGGGAAGATGATTATCGGTCTGATTTCCGGGAGCGTAGCTATCTCAGCAGATGCCGTCAACAACCTGTCTGACGCATCCTCGAATATTATCAGCCTGCTTGGCTTTAAGATGGGAAGCAAGCCGGCAGATCAGGGGCACCCTTACGGGCATGCCCGGTATGAGTATCTGTCCGGTCTGTTTGTATCGGTACTGATTCTTGTAATCGGTGTAGAATTATTGCGAACCAGTATTCAGAAGGTACGGAATCCGGAATCGGTGGAATTTAACTTGATCATGGGAATTATTCTGGCGGCATCGATCCTGGTGAAGCTTTGGATGGCGGTGTTTAACCGGTCCATTGGCAGACGTATTTCATCAGAAACCCTGATCGCAACCGCAGCGGACAGCCGGAATGATGTGATTACGACACTGGCGGTTCTATGTGCCAGTCTGATTTCTAAGTACAGTAATTGGAATCTGGATGGTTGGATGGGAATTCTGGTCGCACTGTTTATTCTGTATAGCGGCGTGGGTCTGGTAAAGGACACCCTGGATCCGTTATTGGGCAAGGCTCCGGATCCGGCACTGGTAGAACGGATCCAGAAGAAAATAATGTCTTATGAGGGAGTGCTTGGAACACATGATCTGATGATACATGACTATGGTCCGGGACGGTTGTTTGCCAGTGTTCATGTGGAGATGGCAGCAGAAGAGGATCCATTAAAGAGTCATGATATCATTGATACGATCGAGAGGGATTTCCTCGAGCAGGATAATCTGAACATGATCATTCATTACGATCCGATCGTAACTAAGGACGAACAGGTAGGAAATTTAAGAAAATGGCTGAGCAGCCATGTGCAGAAGATAGATGAACGGCTGACGATTCATGATCTCCGGATAATCCCGGGTCAGATGCAGACGAAGATGATTTTTGATTGTGTTGTGCCACATGAGTTTTATATGAGTGATGAGGAGTTAATACAACAAATCCAGGCAATGGTATCGGAAGAATATCCGGGATATCATTGTATGATCACGATCGATAAAGACTTTGCGGCAATGCCACATCAGAAAGAAGGCGGAGAAGCATGAAACTGAGAAAGCCATCTTATTATGACAGGTTTCATTGTATCGGTTCGGCCTGTAGCGATACCTGTTGTGCCAACTGGGAAATCGAGGTGGATGAGGAGTCGGCCGGACGTTATGCGGCTCTTACGGGTGTAATAGGTGAACGCATGAAGCATAATCTGGTTATTGAGGAGAATGAAGCCTATTTTGCAATGAATGAGACGCACAGATGCCCATTTCTGAACCGGGAGAATCTATGCGATCTGATTCTGGAATGCGGTGAAGAGATTCTGTGTGATATCTGCAGAGAGCATCCAAGGCATTATGAGTGGTTTGGCGATTATACCGAAGTCGGACTGGGGCTCTGTTGCGAAGAAGCGGAGAGGCTGCTGCTTACGCAGGAAGAACCATTGACATTTCAGGTGGAGGAATCGGAAGGAGAGACTGAGGCTGAGATAGAGGATCAGACAGAAGATCAGTCTTCCTACATTAATCTGTTTTTAAAAGCCAGGGAAACTGCATATTCGATCGTACAGAACCGGGAGATGAAGGTGGAAGACAGGTTGATCCTGCTGCTTCAATACGGAGAAGAATTACAGGAGAGCCTTGACCTGGATGAGCTGGGTGCTATGGAACGATCTGCGGCGATATATCAGAATCAGGCATCTGCATTGGCTGCGTGGAAACAGATGCTGCGGATATGCGGAGAACCGGAGCGGTCAGATGCGGGCATGAAGGCATGGCAGCAGATATTTGAGATTTACAGCGGACTGGAGGCATTGAATCCGGACTGGAAATCACAGATGGTACAGATTGCAGAGCAGTTACCGGCCATGATGGAGCGAAGAGAGTCATGGAAGAATAGCTATGGACAGGCAGAGCGGGATTACGAGAACCTGACTGTGTATTTTCTATACCGATATTTCATGGAGGCACTGTTTGATGGAGATATTCTTGGTAAGATCAAGTTTGCAGTGATAAGCATTCTGGTGATTTATGGTATGGATCTGATGGCATATGAGCAGAAAAGGGATGTACCGGGTGAGAATTCCGGAAAACCGGAGCCGGAATTTGAATTGACAGAGCAACTGGCGGTTATTCGTCGGTATTCCAAGGAAGTGGAGTACTGTACAGAGAATATGGAGCTGCTTTTGAAGGCATGCTGGGAAGAGGAATGCATGAGTACGGAACAGCTGACAGAGGTACTGAAGCTTCTGATGTGATCCGGGAGATATAAAACAGCGGGAAACACCAGTGGCGGCTGAGAGATGAAGAAGTCGGAAAGGTACAGATATGCAGGAAAAGGAAAAGAACAGTACGATATTCTTTGACATGGACGGAACAATCTTAGATACGGAGAAGTATTATCGCCGATATTGGCAGGAGGCAGCCGGAGATTGCGGATATCTGATGACGGATGAACAGGCACTCTCCATGCGGAGTCTCGGAAGACCATATGGCAGACAGCGGATTCAGGAGCTATTTGGCGACACAGACGCATATGACAGGATTCGGAACCGCAGAATGGAACTGATGAATGCGAGACTGGAACGGGATGGAATACCGGTCAAGCCATATGCAAAGGAGGTATTGCAGAAACTGCAGGCAGCCGGTCACAGGCTGGCAGTTGCAACGGCGACGGATCTTATACGCACGGAAGCGTATCTGCAGCAGACCGGTCTTCGGGATTATTTTGAACGAATTATCTGTGCCACAATGGTAGAGCGTGGAAAGCCGGCACCGGATATCTATCTGTATGCCTGCCGGGAGCTTGAAATAGCACCGGAGGAAGCATATGCGGTAGAGGATTCTCCGAATGGTGTGCAGTCGGCCTATGCAGCCGGATGCAGAGTTATCATGGTCCCCGATCAGACACAGCCGGATGCGGAGCTTAAGAAGCTGTTGACGGCACAGGTGACAGACCTGCGAGGTTTGACAGATATTTTTAAAGTGTAAAAACTGGTTCATGGTATAAGCTTGTGTTATACTGTAAAAAATAGAAGCAGATGATACAAGAAAGGGGAACGAAGGATGAAACTGAAAATCGATAATAAGTACATTAAATGGGGACTGACTGCATTTCTGGTAATTGCTGCCGGAATCTGTTTTTACTATCTGATATTTCACGCCTACGATATTATGGAAAATATTAAGTCTATTTCCGGTGTGATCACGCCGATTCTTTCCGGACTGGTCATAGCGTATCTTCTGACTCCGATTTTAAATGAACTTGAAAAGAAGCTACTGACCCCATTATTTGATAAAATGAAGATTAAACCATCACCGAAACGGCAGAAAGCGATTCGGGCGATTTCTATTTTTCTGACAGAAGTACTGGTACTTGTACTGATATATGCCCTGGTTGCAATGCTGGTATCGCAGATCGTTCCGAGTATTCGGGCCATTGTCAGTAATTTTGATGTTTATGTGGCCAATGTTTCTACCTGGCTGAATGATACACTGGAGAATCATCCGGATCTAAAAAATTATGTGATTCCTCAGGTCGATAAGGCATCGGCAGAGCTTGAAAAATGGCTGGAGGATACCGCAACATTGATTGCCAAATCCAGTGAAATCCTGAAGACAGTTTCTTTAAGTATTATCAGTTTTCTGAAAGCAACCTGGAATTTTATTATCGGGTTTATTATTTCTATCTATGTGCTGGCAAGCAAGGAAAAGTTTGCAGACCAGAGCAAGAAGATCCTGTATGCAATGTTTCGCAAGAATGCGGCAAACAGTATTCTGAGATCTGCCCGGTTCGTACACCGTACATTTATCGGGTTCATCAGCGGTAAAGTGCTGGATTCCATTATTATCGGATTGTTGTGCTTTATCGGCACTACGTTTATGGGTACGCCGTATGCGATGCTCGTCAGTGTGATCGTTGGCGTAACGAATGTGATTCCGTTCTTCGGACCGTATCTGGGAGCGATTCCGAGTGCTCTGTTAATTCTGATCGTAGATGTGACCCATCCGCTGAATTGTCTGTATTTTGTCATATTTATATTCCTGTTGCAGCAGTTTGACGGCAATGTACTGGGACCGAAGATTCTCGGAGACTCTACCGGTCTGTCCGGATTCTGGGTAATCTTTGCAATCACGCTGTTTGGCGGCCTGTTCGGTATTCCGGGTATGATCATAGGTGTTCCAACCTTTGCAGTTATCTATGCTGCGGTCCGAAAAATCGTAAATTACAATCTGAACAAGAAGAATCTGCCGCTTAATTCCACTGCATATAGTGATATGGAATGCATTGACGAAGAGGGGAATTTTCAGCCGCGGGTAGAAGCAGTCACGACTCCGAAACGGAAAAGCACATATGCCCTGATTCGGGAGAAGCTGGCTGAGAAAAGAGCGAATGAGAAGAAATCAGAAACGAAAATGACAGAGGGAGCGGCAACGCAGGACGAACAGAAAGCGGATACGGAAGAAAGCAAAGGGAATAAAGAGGATGAATAAGACCATTCGGTCGTGAAATCAGAATTTTTTAAAATATAAAAAAAGGACTTGACAGAACCTTACACATGAGCAATAATACATATGAACGAATGAACATATGTCAAAACGTTGAAAGGAGAATCAGGATGGCTGAAGAGAAAGAACAGAGCCTTGCAGAGTCTGAAATACTGAAGAAGCTGAAGAATAATCCACCGCCGGATGAGATTCTATATGAGCTGGCAGAATTATTTAAGGTATTCGGAGATTCTACCAGAATTCGAATTCTGTATGTGTTATTTGAGGATGAATTATGCGTAGGCGACATTGCCGAGCTGCTGAATATGAGTCAGTCATCGGTCAGTCATCAGTTAAGAATCTTAAAGGATGCAAAGCTGGTGAAGTTTCGCCGGGAAGGCAAAAGTATTTTCTATGCTCTGGATGATGAGCATGTATATCATATCCTTGAGATGGGTATGGAACACGTAGAAGAATAAAATGGAAAATGGAAAAGGAGATCAAAACTATGAAGAAGACTTATAAGATAGAAGTGGATTGTGCAAACTGTGCATTAAAGATGGAAGATGCAACCAAGGCAGTAGCCGGTGTAGCAGATGCAACCGTAAGCTTTATGACTCAGAAGATGAAGGTAGAGTTTCAGGATGGCGCAGATGAGGCTGCAGTTATGCAGGAAGTAACAAAGGCATGCAAGAAGGTAGAGCCTGACTGCGAAGTGTTTTTATAAAGACATTCAGGTGAACAGGTGATATACCGGGAGGCGAGTATATGACAAAAAAACAGAAGAAAGTATTGTATCGTATTATCATATCGGCCGTTCTTCTGGCAGCACTCATGATCATTACACATTTCATAGAAATGAATGTATGGCTGCAGCTGGTATTATATCTGATTCCGTATGGAATTATCGGATATGATATTTTACGGAAGGCCGGACTTGGTATTTACCATAAGGAGGTATTTGATGAGAACTTCCTGATGGCGGTAGCAACTATTGGTGCTATGGCTCTTGGCGTTGCTAAGGGTGGCGATTTTGCAGAGGGCGTAGCCGTTATGTTGTTCTACCAGATTGGAGAATTATTCCAGTCTTATGCAGTGGGTAAGAGCCGAAAGAGTATTACGGAGCTGATGGATATTCGCCCGGATTTTGCAAACATTGAAGGCGAAAATGGTCTGGAACAGGTAGATCCGGAGGACGTTGCAATCGGTACCGTGATCGTTGTACAGCCGGGAGAACGGGTTCCAATCGATGGCAGAATCGTAGAAGGAACCACGACATTGAATACCAGTGCATTAACCGGTGAGAGCCTTCCGCGAAATGGCAAGGTCGGTGATGAGGTGATCAGCGGCTGTGTGAATATCAGTGGTCTGATCAAGGTGGAGACGACAAAGGAATTCGGCGATTCTACCGTAGCTAAGATATTAGATCTGGTAGAGAATTCCAGCATGAAGAAATCACGGTCCGAGAATTTTATTACCAGATTTGCAAAGGTTTATACTCCGGTAGTCTGCTACAGTGCATTGGCATTGGCAGTATTACCGCCACTTATAAATCTTCTGATCCTGAAGAATCCGGCGAACTGGGGAATCTGGGTATTCCGTGCCCTGACATTCCTGGTTATCAGCTGCCCATGCGCACTGGTAATCTCCGTACCGCTTAGTTTCTTTGGCGGGATCGGCGGAGCTTCCGCAAGAGGTGTGCTGGTAAAGGGCTCCAGTTATCTGGAAATCCTGTCCAAGGTTAAGTATATGGTCTTTGATAAGACCGGTACGCTGACAAAGGGTGTGTTCCAGGTGACACAGATCCATCCTGCCGGGCAGGGGAAGGAAGAGGAGCTGCTTTCTTATGCGGCACATGCGGAAAGCTATTCCAACCATCCGATCAGCCGGAGCTTAAAGGAAGCATATGGAAAGGAAATCAACAGCCAGTCGGTTACCGATGTTGAGGAGATTGGCGGACACGGTGTCAAGGCCAAGGTCAATGGTAAGGTGGTAGCAGCCGGTAATCAGAAGCTGATGAAGCAGCTGAGCTTAGATGTACCGGAACCGGAAGCGGTCGGAACGATTGTTCATGTAGCGGTGGATGGTGTCTATGCCGGATACATTCTGATCAATGATGTGATCAAAGAGCATTCCAAGGAAGCAATTACAGGCCTGAAGGAAGCAGGTATCAGGAAGACGATCATGCTGACCGGTGACGGACATAAGGTAGCAGATGCCGTTGCAAAGGAGCTTGGTCTGGATGAGGTATACAGTGAATTACTTCCCGCAGATAAGGTGGATCGTGTAGAGGCCTTGATTGCGGAAAAGGGCGAGAACGAGAAGCTGGCATTTGTCGGTGATGGTATCAATGATGCACCGGTTTTATCAAGAGCGGACATTGGAATTGCCATGGGTGCACTTGGTTCTGATGCGGCGATCGAAGCGGCAGATATTGTCCTGATGGATGATGATCCGGAGAAGATCGCACTCGCCATGAAGATCTCCAGAAAGACACTGCGGATCGTATATCAGAATATCGTATTTGCCCTGATCGTAAAGGCAGCCTGTCTGTTACTCAGTCCGTTTGGTCTGATCAATATGTGGATCGCAATCTTTGCAGATGTAGGTGTTATGGTACTGGCAGTCTTAAATGCAACCCGTGCACTCCGGACGAAAGGTCTGTAACCGGAATCTGTTGCAGTACAAATAAATAAGAATGAGGATTCCCCTTAGACGGATATGAGAAATGTCTGTTTAAGGGGAAATTTTTTTAAATACTGCTTGACACATAATACTATGCGATATATAGTATTGCGCATAAGGAGGTATCAGAATGGATATTCAGTTAAAACGCGGACTTCTTGAAGTATGTGTGTTAAGCGCCTTATTACAGGAAGATTCCTATGGATATAAGATCATTAAAGACTTACAGCCCTGTATTGAGATATCGGAATCTACATTGTATCCCATATTACGGCGGCTGGAGGCAGCCGGAGCATTGAATGTATATTCCGCAGAGCACAATGGACGATTGCGGAAGTATTATCGGATCACAGATACGGGCCGGCAGAAGATTCAGGATTTTCTGGATGAGTGGAAAGATATTATGAGTGTGTATGAGTACATAGAAGGGAAGATGAAAGCATGACCAAAGCAGAGTTTTTAAATGAATTAAAGAACCGGATTGCAGAATATCCTTCCGAAGAAACGAATCAGTCCGTAGAATATTATTCGGAGATGATTGACGATCGGATGGAAGACGGAATGTCGGAGCCGGAAGCGGTTGCATCTATGGGAAAGGTGGCGGAGATTGCTCAGCAGATCAAAGAAGAACTGCCGTTGACTACGCTGGTTAAGTATAAGACGAAGGAGAAGACCAAAGGAAAGCGGCTTCCGGTATGGATCATTATTCTGCTGATTCTGGGTTTTCCTCTATGGGGCGGACTGGGAATCACGATCCTGAGTGTGATGCTGGCACTGTATGCCGTTGTTTGGAGCATTGATCTGGTAATCTGGTCACTGGTGCTTGCATTTGCATGTTGCGGATTAATAGGAGTTGCAGGTTTTATCGGTTCACTGGTTCAGGGAGCGGTCGGATCTGCACTGGTTTATCTGGGAGGCGGCCTGGCGGGTGCCGGACTTGGTGTTTTTTTGTTTATCGGTATTCTGCTGTTGACTAAGGGGCTGTGTCACGGAACCGGATGGTGCTTCCGACAGCTGAAGAAAGCAATTATCGGATAGGAGGCATAAGGGTATGAAGCGAATAGGAAAAGCATTAATTCTGGCAGGTGTGCTACTCTTTCTGGGCATTATGATCTCGATGATCGGAATCGGATACATTATAGGGGACAGCAGTCACCGGAAAGATACGACAGGAACTGTTCAGAATACGGTAGAAACTGTGAAATATGAAACAAAAACATATATAGCAGATACAGAAGATGTTCAGAAGATCGTACTGGATCTGACGGAAGAGGATATTCAGATTGTACCGGCTGAGGATGAACACATTACGGTAGAATATATAGATCTGGCGGAAGATCCGCAATATGTGGTAAAGAGTGAGAATGGACTTTTAAGAGTAGAGCATAGAAATAGGGGAATTTCCGGGAAAATGATTATTATGCCGCCGGTATTGACGAAGGATAGTTTCCGGTTTGGCAGGACCGATGAACAAAAGTACCGGTATGGTGATATTGTAGTCCGGGTTCCGGAGAGTTATACCGGTGGCTATAATCTGGGTTATACATCCGGCTCTGCGGATGTGGAGAATATCCACGTTGTAGGTGGTCTGGAGTTTGACTTGACATCCGGTGATGTCAAGGTCAGTAATGTGACCTGTGATCAGAGTCTTCGGGTAGATATGACATCTGGCGATGTTCAAATCTCAGCCTTATCGATAGATGGGGATTTGCATATAGGATCTACCAGCGGCGATGTATCATTGGAAAATGTTGGAATTGGTGGAAATCTGAATCTGGATGCTACGTCCGGAGGATGTTATGCCAATCAGCTTACTGTGACAGGAACCGTAAGCACGGATACTACATCCGGTGATATCAGTATGGAAGGATTGACCTTGGGAACTGCTATGAATGTATCCGGTACATCTGGAGATGTCTATGTCTCACTGACGGATGAAATGAAAGAATATAAGATTAAAGCAGATACATTATCCGGTAGTTGTAATCTGCCGGCAGATTATAGCGGTGGAGCAAAAAAGATTTCCGTAGATACCACATCTGGTAACATTGATTTTAACTTTGCGGAATAATAACCGGGACAATCTTAGTTGTAATGAGGACAAGTACTCGTAAACAGAACAAAGAGATATAATCGAAATAACAGCCCCTGCTTTTAGCGGGGGCTGTTTTCTGTCATATTATGCGGATACAATAAATATAAGAATCAAGAATAGATGATTAAATAAAACTGACCGGTTTCCAAAAAGAGGTTCCGAGCTTAAAGGTTTCCTGAAGGGAACAGGCCTTATCTGCAACGCAGATAATCCATGCTTCTTTATACCTTGGCGGCTTCGGTGTCAGTGGAAACATATGCTTGCATACAATATCCTGCTCAATGCGATTCAGTTCAAAGTCGCGCATGGCATTTTCGCAGGCGATTCTCGGATGATGAAATCCGTGCAGCTTTGCACGTACTTCTTTATTATGCCAGTCATACAGATAATAATCATGTAACAGGGCTCCGCGAACCAGAGACCGCATATCAACATCCAGATTAAATTTGGAAGCAATAATAATGCTTCGGTAAGCAACGGATATACAATGCTGATACAGTGTGGTAGTGCCATGCTGTATAAAATCCTTATTTTCTGTAAAACGCGAGTGTTTTAAATTCCGAATCTCCTCGTGAAGGATCCGGATACCATCTTCTAATTTTTGACGATTCATTCTTACACCTCATATACTATAGTTACATACATCTAACTATTTATTAGCATACTCAATTTTTGCAAAAACTGCAATAGGAAATTATGATGATTTTTCTGTCTTTTTTCTGTCTGATTGAAAGTTTTCAGATGAAAGGGAGAGGGGAGTCCCGCGATACAGGCTAACAGTTGATTTTCCGAATTTAATACTATATGATAGAGGAAATAAAAGGAATTCAGGGGAAAAGAGGGCGTACAAATGGAAAATCAGACAGAGGTAAGGCCGGTGGTCAGTGGCTCCGTCATGAAGTTACTGGAGTATCTGCTATATGTTACCTGCACCGGATTTCATGTATTATATGCACATGATCAGGTGCCGGAAGTTGAAGATCGGTGTCTGATCTGGATGCTTGCCTGCGGAGCAGTGATGATTGCAGTTATGCTGATCATGAAGAATGATGTATGGCAGCAGATTATTATTATTACACTGGCGACAACAACAACGTTTGTTGTGGGATATTGGGTACATACAATGGAGTTTGGACTTACGGTTTATCTGGTTATGGGCATTATGGTGGCATGGCTGCAGAAACCGGTTCTGAACATTATCAGTTCAATAGAAGGCTTGCTGGCAATGATACTGGCTTATGTATGTTTCAAAGATGTTATTTTGGAGAAGGTTTCCGGACTGTTTTATCTTACGATGACGATTATCGGTGCATTTGCAATGGCATCCATCTGTTATATGGTGATCCGTTACCGGAAGCAGGTTGCATTTATTGAGGAACAGAAACAATCACTGATACAGGCACAGAAAAGTAAGGATATGTTCTTTGCCAATATGTCACATGAAATACGGACACCGATGAATGCAGTTGTCGGTATGTGTGAGCTGATATTGCGGGAACCGAATCTTTCAGATACTGTTCGTGAGAATGCGGTAGGAATCCGAAATTCCGGAAAAAATCTGTTGGCAATCATTAATGACATCCTGGATTTTTCAAAAATAGAATCAGGAAAGCTTTATTATGCACAGGAACCGTATAGTCTTTCATCGGTGATTAACGATGTAGTGGCAATGGCAATGGTCCGAAAAGGAAAAAAACCGATTGAAGTTCTGGTGGATTGTGATTCAAATATGCCGGCGGTTCTGATCGGGGACGAGATGCGGATTCGACAGATCATTACGAATCTGATGGGAAATGCCGTGAAATTTACGAAGGAAGGACGGATAAAACTGACATTGCGTTCGGAAAAATCCGGTACCGGGGTTCTTTTGCGAGTGGTGGTTTCAGATACCGGAATCGGAATTCGGGAAGAAGATCTGAAACTTTTGTTTGAAGCATTTATGCGGTTGGATGCTAAAAAGAACTCTTCTGTAGAGGGCACCGGCCTTGGACTTGCTATTACGAAACGCCTGGTGGAAGGCATGCATGGAGAACTGACGATTACCAGTAAATATGGAGAAGGCTCTGAGTTTGGTTTTTTTATTCCTCAGGGAGTTGCGGATAGAAAGCCGATTGTGCATCTGAGACAACCGAAAAAAGAATATCATATATTACTGATACCGGATTTTGAAAGGATTTCCAACGAATCCGTCCGACAGGAATATGGGGAATTCCTGGAGCGTCTGATCGCACAACTGGGTATTCGTGGGTATATGGTCACGGATGAGAAAACGAGGCAGCAACAGATTGTCTCAATTCTGGAGCAGGATCCGGAGGCGGATTATACCCATATATTTATTTCCGGATATGAATATCAGGCAAATGAACAGTTATATGACCGCTTGGCGGAAGAAATACAGATATGTGTGGTGATTGAACGGGATACCGTATTTCATGGCGGAAAAAACATCCGGATCATCTATAAACCGATGTATCTGTTAACCATGGCAGCAATCTTAAACGGCGAGAGTGTTACCGGTCTGTCTAAAAAACGGGAACAGGAGCGTATTCGTTTTATCGCACCGGCTTGTAAGGTTCTGGCGGTAGATGATAATATGGTTAATCTTCAGGTGATCAAGGGATTGTTAAAAACTTACCGGATAGAAGTTGATACAGTGGAGAGTGCCGGAGAAGCATTGGCTGAGATGAGAAACGGAAAGTACGATCTGGTTCTGATGGATCATATGATGCCGGTTATGGATGGTATGGAAGCGGTGGAGAAAATCCGTGCTGATAAGGAACATTACGATCAGAATATTCCGATCATAGCATTAACTGCGAATGCCGTGAACGGAGCGAAAAACATGTTTCTGAAGAATGGATTCCAGGACTTTATTGCAAAGCCGATTGAGATTGCAACTCTGGAGCATGTGTTATTAAGCTGGCTGCCGAAGGATAAAGTAGAATTACAGGAAGGACAGATGAACGCAATCCGCATGAAACCGGAAGATGAGGATGACTCTATATACCATTTTGAAACAATTGATGAAAAAGTAGGTTTGTCTTATTTCGCAAATCAACGGGCGGATTATGAGGATATCCTCAGGATTTTTTATGAAGGCGGAAAGAAAAAACAGATAGAACTTCGGGATGCATATGAGACCGGAAATATGCAGGCATATATGATTCAGGTACATTCCTTAAAGAGTACTGCTCTGAACATAGGAGCTGTCCGGCTGTCGGAGATGGCAAAGAATCAGGAAGTGGCAGCCAGGTCATCCAGGCTGGAGGAGGTTATACAAAATCACGACAGTATGATGGAAGAGTATCGGCTGGTATTACAGGACATTGAAAAAGTGCTGTAGATAAATATTATGTATTCTCCTGACCGGATATTGCTTTATCCGGACAGGAGAGTCAATTGTATGATGCATATAATTTTAAAAGATTATTTTTGATTCAGGCAAGGTGCAGAGGTATCGAAGTCAGGATTGAATGCATAGAAGTTCTTAGAATCCAGATCATCCTGGACAATCCGCAGACTTTCTCCGAATCGCTGGAAATGCACTACCTCTCTGGCACGAAGGAACTTTAAGACTTCGTATACATCCGGAGAGTCTTTACACAGGCGGAGCAGATTATCATAGGTAGTTCTTGCCTTTTGCTCGGCAGCCATATCCTCATGCAGATCAGTAATCGGATCTCCCTTTACTGCGAATTCACAGGCATTAAACGGAACGCCGCCGGCCGCCTGTGGCCAGATGCCAAGCGTATGGTCGGTATAATATTTATCAAAGCCTGATTTTTCTATCTCATCTATGGAAAGTCTTCTGGTAAGCTGATAGACAATGGCACAGACCATTTCGCCATGACCCAGTTCCTCCGTCGCAATATCCGTAAGAACACCGGCTACACGATTATTCTTCATAGAGTATCGCTGTGACAGATAGCGCATGGCGGCCCCGGATTCACCATCCGGACCGCCCGATGGCAGATATAATTTCCAGGGAATTTTGATCGGCAGAGGTTGCAGATCTGTGATATCGAAAAGCAATTCCGCATTCGGTCAGAATCCTGTTTTTTTGCCCGGCAGACAGACCGGGAGCAGAAAGGGCGGCCAGACAGACGGGCGGCAATGGTGAGTCCGGACGATTCAGAGCCTGCATGACCATGGATTCCAAATTATGGCGGCTAATGTAGTGTGAGCAATGGCAGGAACCATGATTATAACCGGAACACTGAAATGCGGTTCCTTTATGAATCTGGATCAGAGGACAGTGGCAGGTGCCACAGTAGATCAGTCCTTTCAGGTAATATGGAGAGACCGCTTCCGATAGGAAATCCGAAGTGCCGGTGTCTGCGGCGTGTTCCTTCTGCCAGCGGTCCTGTACCTGTTTCCAGAGAGAATCAGAAATCAGTGCCGGATGTATACCATCTGCATAATCCATGGGAGTGTAGAGATAATTACGGTCATGGATTACTGGTACGGTGGGAAAAGCAGAAGAATCCCGACAGCTGCGTTTCCGTAGTTTTCCGATATAGACCGGGTTCAACAGAATGTAGGTGATGGAGCGCGGGGTAAAAGGCTTGTTGCGGACAGTGCGGACTCCGGCATGTTGGAGGGCATCCATGATTTCTTTTATGGAAGAACCGGAAGCATAAGCCCGGAACATAAAGGAAACCCAGGGAGCCTGTTCCGGGTGAGGCTCGAAGGAACACGCTCCCATCCGGTAGCCGAACGGAGGTGTAGAGATGGCACGTCCTCTGGAAAAACGCTCCTGCATTCCACGACGTACCTCCTGCGCCAGATTGATCGAATAATATTCATCCATAGCTTCTAAAAGTGCTTCGATTAAAATCGCAGTCGGATCGTGAGAAAGCGGTTCGGTAACGGATATTACTTCAATCCCGCATTCTTTCCGCAGTATCGATTTATAGAAAATGCTGTCCTGCCGGCTGCGGGCAAATCTTGAAAACTTCCAGACGAGGATATTCTGAAAAGGCGGCTGATAGCGGCCGGCTCTGGCGAGCGCGATCATTTGCTGAAAGGCGGGACGCCTATCGGCGGTTCTTCCGCTGATCCCTTCATCTACAAAAACATAAGCATCGGGAATCTGCATATCATGAGCTGTGGCATATTCCTCAATTCGCTTTCGCTGACTGGCGGGGGAGAATTCAATCTGATCTTCTGTAGAGACCCGGATATATGCAGCTGAGACAACGGACATAAAGATAACCTCTAAAAGAGAAGAATCACTATAACTTATGAATAGAAAAGACAGTTTATGTATTTTTTATTTTTCTATTGACGTTTGATTCAAACTATGTATAATTGAGTAGGTGGTTTAGCAAAACTAAACTTCAAGTTTAGAATTAAGTAACTGCCGGAGAGACGGCAGATAAAGTCAGGTGCAGAAATGAATATAGGGAAAAAGATTAAAGTATTACGGGTACAGAAAGGACTTACACAGGAAGAACTGGCTGACCGGGCAGAGCTGTCCAAGGGATTTATTTCTCAGGTCGAGCGGGATCTGACGTCGCCGTCCATTGCGACGCTGATGGATATCCTACAATGTCTGGGTACGGATCTTAAAACATTTTTCAGTGATTCCGAGGATACACAGGTGGTATTTCATAAGGGCGATTTCTTTGAAAAAACAGATGCGGAGCTTAAAAACCGCATTGAGTGGATCATACCCAATGCCCAGAAAAACATGATGGAGCCGATTCTGGTCACGATAGAACCGGGTGGCTCTACCTATCCGGACAATCCGCATGAGGGTGAGGAGTTTGGTTATGTATTGACCGGCAGTATTGAGATTCATCTGGGGGGACAGGTGCATAAGGCAAAAAAGCGGGAATCTTTTTATTTTACACCGGCACAGAAGCATTATATAACATCGAAAAACGGTGCGGAAATACTCTGGGTTAGTACACCGCCCAGCTTTTAGAGCAGGCTTTTAGGATAGATTTTGAACAGAACAATCACAGCAGAGTCATCTCACAGGAGGAAGAAAATGAGTAATGTATTGATTGAGTTAAAAGGATTGACAAAGAATTTTGAGGACCAGCAGGTGTTAAAGGGTATTGATTTAAATATTTACGAGAATGAGTTCCTGACTTTGCTTGGACCTTCCGGCTGCGGAAAGACGACCACGCTGCGGATCATTGCCGGTTTTGATGAGCCGAGCGGCGGCGAAGTTCTGTTTGATGGTGTCGATATTTCCAAGATTCCTTCGTATAAGCGCGAGGTAAATACCGTATTTCAGAAATATGCACTGTTTCCATTTCTGAATGTGTATGAAAATGTTGCTTTTGGACTTAAGCTTAAAAAGATGGATAAAAGCCTGATTGAACATAAAGTTACGAAAACATTGAAGCTGGTAGGTCTGGAGGGGTTCGATAAAAGAGATGTTACAAAATTATCCGGTGGACAACAGCAGCGGGTAGCAATTGCCAGAGCATTGGTTAACGAACCTAAGGTACTTCTGTTGGATGAGCCGCTTGGCGCACTGGATGCGAAGCTCCGGAAAGAGATGCAGGGCGAGCTTAAGAAGATTCAGAAAGAGGTTGGTATTACCTTTATCTTTGTCACCCATGATCAGGAAGAAGCACTGTCCATGTCGGATACCGTTGTGGTTATGAATGAGGGAATCATTCAGCAGGTAGGTACACCGGAGGATATTTACAATGAGCCGGAGAACCGCTTTGTAGCAAGCTTTATCGGCGAGTCGAATATCATGGAAGGTCATATGCTGGATGATCTTCTGGTAGAGTTTGACGGCTATGAGTTCGAGTGTGTGGATAAGGGATTTAAGAAGAATGAACAGGTAGAGGTCGTGATCCGGCCGGAGGATATCGATATCGTAGAACCGCAGGAAGCGAAGATCCAGGGGGTTGTGAAGTCAATTATATTCAAGGGCGTACATCATGAGATCGTGGTAGAGACAGAGCAGCGGGATTATACCGTTCACACCACCGATTATTTTGAGGTGGGATTAAAGGTTGGTCTGAAGTTCGGTCCGGACGATATTCATGTAATGTATCGTATGGATTGGGAATAGGAGGCGGCGAATGAGACACTTTATAAAGCTTGTCCGACCATATATGATCTGGGCGGTTGTTATGATTATTGTGCCATTGCTTCTGATCGTGTTATATTCTGTAACGACCGGAGGAAATGATCTGGTAAATATTCAGTTTACACTGGATAATTTTAAGAGAATGACAGAACCTGTCTATGTGGCGGTGTTTTTGAAGTCCTTTCGGTTAGGACTTTTATCAGTGGCAATCTGTCTGGTGATAGGTTATATTCTGGCATATTTTATTAGTCGGTTTAATGAAAAAATACAGAATATACTGGTGCTGTTTGTAACGATTCCTATGTGGATCAATACATTGCTCCGCACCTACGCATGGATCTGTCTGCTGGCAGATAAGGGTCTGATCAATACATTTCTCGGATGGCTTGGGATCCCGCCGATCACGATGATGTATACGGATTTTGCGGTAGTGATTGGATTAGTCAGTGACCTGCTTCCGTTTATGGTAATTCCTATCCATACTTCATTGTGCAAAATAGATACATCTCTTTTGGAAGCAGCAATGGATCTGGGAGCAAATAAATTTCAGACATTTTGGAGAGTTACATTTAAGCTGTCGATTCCGGGCGTGCTAAATGGAGTGATCATGACATTTTTATTATCCATTTCAACCTTCGTTATTCCAAAGCTGCTGGGTGGAGGACAGTATATGCTGATCGGTAACCTGATTGAGAATCAGTTTATTTCCGTCGGAGACTGGAATTTCGGAAGCGCGATCTCCGTGATCCTTGCATTTATTATATTGATCGCAATTACGCAGATGAAACGGTTTGACCGGGAAGACAATGAGGAGGAATAACGCAATGAAAAAGAAAAAATTAGGCCCTGTGCTATATATCATATTGTGTTTCCTGTTCTTATATCTTCCAATTGTGGTAACGATGATTTATTCCTTTAATTCATCGAAATCACTGACCAGCTTCGAGAGTTTCTCACTGCGCTGGTATGAGAATCTGTTCTCAAACGGCGAAATTATGCAGGCGGTTTATGTATCGGTCACAATAGCATTGCTGGCCACTACGATTTCAACAATACTCGGCACGATTACGGCGATTGGTTTATCCAAGTCCCGGAAGGTATTAAAGGACATCATATTAAATGTAAATAATGTGCCGATCATGAATCCGGATATTGTAACGGCAATCGGACTGATGATATTATTCTCATCTCTGAAGATGGAAAAGGGATATTTAACGATGTTGCTGGCACATATTGCGTTCTGTACGCCCTATGTGATTACAAGTGTATATCCTAAGGTGCGGAATATGGATCCTAATCTTGCGAATGCAGCAATGGATCTCGGAGCAACACCGTTCCAGGCATTGACCAAGGTCATCCTGCCGATGCTGAAGGAAGGGATTTATGCCGGTGTGCTGCTGGCATTTACAATGTCTTTTGATGATTTTGTCATCTCATATTTTGTTACAGGTAATGGAGTATCCAATATTTCCATTATTGTATATAACATGACGAAGCGGACGAATCCAACGATCAATGCTTTGTCAACGTTGGTAATCCTGGTGATTGTCATTACTCTGGTCTGTATCAATATAATACCGATGGTAGTACGAAAGAAGAAAGAGAAAAAAATCAGATTACTGCAGGAAAAAGGAATATAACATTATAAGGAGGAATTTAATAATGAAAAAGGGAATGAAGCTTAAGAAAAAATTAGGGCTTGTATTGGCAGGCATCCTATGTGCCGGACTGCTGGGAGGATGTGGTTCCGGTGATAAGCCGACATTGAAAGTATACAGCTGGGGCGAGTATATTGATACCAGCCTGCTTGGAAAGTTTGAGAAAGAATATAATTGTAAGGTTGTATATGAAACCTTCGATTCCAATGAATCTATGTATACAAAGATTCAGAGTGGTGAGACCTATGATGTACTGGTGCCGTCTGATTATATGATCGAGAGACTGATGAAGGAAGATAAGCTGCAGCCGATCGACTGGTCTTTGGTGCCAAATGCAGCCGGTCTGGATGAGGCAGTGATGGGTGAAGCCTATGATCCGGACAACACATATTCGGTTCCGTTCTTCTATGGAACAGTCGGAATCCTGTATAATAAGAACGTAGTGGACGCAGGCGATCTGGAAGAAGGATGGGAGGTCCTGCGGAATACAGAATATGCCGGTGATATTTATATGTATGATTCTGAAAGGGATTCCTTTATGGTTGCATTGAAAGCACTGGGTTATTCCATGAATACAACCAATAAAGATGAAATTGACCAGGCATATAACTGGTTGATTGAACAGCGCGATACTATGGCTCCGGTTTATGCGGGGGATGATGTCATTGATAATATGATTTCCGGCAATAAGTCTATGGCAGTAGTATACTCCGGAGATGCTGCGTATATCATGTCGGAAAATGAAGAACTGGAATATTATCAGCCAAAGGAAGGAACCAATATCTGGCAGGATGCTATGGTAATTCCGGCAGATAGTACACAGGTAGAACTGGCACATGCATATATTAACTTTATGCTCGATCCGGATAATGCCTATGCGAATACTGCAGAAGTAGGTTATACTTCTCCGGTTATAGAAGCCAGAACAAAGGCAGCAGAAGAAGATTATCCGGGAATCAGTGCATATGTACCGGATACATCTGCATCAACCAATGAAGTGTTTGCATATCAGGAGCAGGAAACCAAAGAGTATTTTGCAGAATTATGGACGAAGGTAAAGGCTGCGAATTAAGATAGATTTCGATAAAGCACTATTTATCATATGGAAATGGTGGATAAAAGAAGAGGTATAAGATAAAATGAGAAAGCAAGCGAAGATTTTATTAACAGGTTGTTTATGTGCTGCAGTATTAACCGGATGTGGTACCGGTCAGGCGGGAACATCTGCAGAGAGTAAGGGACAGCTGCCGGTATCAGAGGAGATTATAGAGCTGACAGAGGATTCGACAGATTCCACCGATGATTCTACGGAAGCAATCCTGGGCGATGAAGATATTTTCAAGAAAGGTGTCATCACGATCGGCGGTGAGGAGACAACCGTCGAGACCTGCTGGCCGGTTCTGCAGGAAAAATCCGGAATGTATTTCGGATTTGCAATGTTATATAATAATAGTGAGCGCAAAGGTGTTTACTATGACCTGGATGAAGCAAAGCAGGTTATACTGAATTCCGGAGATGTTCTGCAGTTGTATTATTTTGAAAAGGAATCTGACATACAGGAAAATATAGATCACATAGATGAGATAACAGCAGATAGCATGTATGGGTATGGATCTATGGCAATGCTATGTGTATATTCTGATTTCACAGATGGTATGAAGGCAGAAGATGCATATGGATACAATCTGGTCGTACGCAGAATCAAGCCGGGTAATGTAAATATTAATCCGGGACATGATATTGATATCTGGAGTGATGCCGGAAAGGCAGCCGAGGAGATTGGAGGCACTTATACAGACGGTGGATATGGATATACATGGCAGACTGAGGATGCGACCATCTATTATCTGTCAATCAGTTATCTGGAAGATACAGGTGAAGGCAGCGAGTTAGTGATGCTTAGGCCAACCAGAGGCGAAGAGTAGAAGATACCTGTGTATGCTTTTATATTTATTGTAAATACTGTTTAAAACAGTTAATATGCTATCTCGTAGAAAGGACTACATATGGAACGAAAAGATTGGGAAAAGATTATTATAAGAACAATTGTCAGTTTGACGATTGCTATTTTGATCATTTTACATTTTGATCTTGCAATTAAGGGAATTTCAGCACTTGTTGGTTTTATGTCGCCAATCATTTTGGGCTTTGTAGTTGCTTTTGTGATCAATGTGATTTTAATTCGCTTAGAGAAGATATACTTTCCTCATACAAATAACCGATTCCTGAAAAAAAGCCGTCGGCCGGTCTGTATTGCACTGGCACTTCTGATCATACTGGCAGTCATTGCATTTGTCATTGCAATGGTTATTCCGGAGTTGATTAATGCATTTTCAATCCTGGCAAAAGAGATTCCGGCTTCCTATGATTCAATCCTGGACAAAATTTCTGTATTTATCTCTAAAGTTCCGGCATTGGAGAACTGGCTGGTCACAACATTGGAGATCGATCTGGAACATCCGCGTGACATTGAATGGACAAAGTTCTTTACCAAAGTGGTAGAATTGATTATCGGCAGTAAGGATGGTCAGCTGAATTCTATCATGGATTCTACTGTAAATATTGTATCCGGTATCGGAAGCGGCATTGTCAGTTTCTGTATTGCTTTGGTTTTTGGCATATACGTACTGGCCTATAAAGAGAAACTTAGTTATCAGGTGCATAAGCTCATCCGGTCTTATCTGAAACCCAAAGCAGAGAATATTATCTATTATATCTGTCATGTGGCTAGTGAGACCTTTTCTAATTTTATTGTCGGGCAGTGTACAGAGGCTGTAATCCTGGGGACTCTTTGCATTATTGGTATGTCTATTTTCCGATTCCCATATGCTGTTATGATCGGTACTTTGGTAGGGGCTACGGCTCTGATTCCGATCATTGGTGCCTATGTCGGTGCAATCGTTGGTGCAATCATGGTGATGACACAGGGCGGTCCGATTCAGGCATTGTTATTTATAGTATTTATTATTGTCCTGCAACAGATAGAGGGCAATCTGATCTATCCAAAGGTCGTTGGTTCTTCTGTTGGCTTGCCGGGTATCTGGGTACTGGCGGCTGTAACGATCGGCGGCAGTATGAATGGTGTGTTCGGTATGCTGCTCAGCGTGCCACTGGCTGCTACATTGTATCGGCTATTAAAGGAGGATACTACCAGACGAATTAATAAGAAAAACGGAACCGGTGAGACAGAGATACCGGATGTCAGTACAAGCAGTGATGAAGCTGAAGATAATGATGAAGATAGAGATGATGATACACAATCTGATATAGAGGTACAACCGGACGCGGATGGAAATGAGACGGATCCGGAATAGTTCTGCTTCGAATGCTAGCCCTATTTTTATATATCTGACCATCGGCTCCTCCATATTGCGATATAATTGCCTGCGCCAGTTTTGCATTGGTTTCTCTGATATTGACCGGAAACTGCAGTCGTTTTTCATATACCCACATGGATCACACCTCCCCTTGCCATGGCCATGGACCCTGATTCCACTGCCATTCATTTCCTGTATTTACATTGTATCGATTCAAGGGCCCAAAGCGCCTGGTATAATCGCTGATGGCCTGCATCCGCTGCTCTCTGCATTTGTTGTAATAGACAAGAGCTTCTGCACTTGCAGGATGCGTGTCGAGGAAAAGTGTTACATCGTCCAGCGCAAGACTGACAGCATCGATATAATTGAGTAATTGCTTTCGGTTCATCTGATTCATGCACAGCTACCTCGCTTTCCGCAGAATATCTGATTCAGATCTGCAAAAATAGTGCCTTCGCACAATCCCTTTTCCGGAGAATACAGATTGCGGAAAACCTGCCATGGGACATAGGACATACCGATTGGAAACTCTGCAGGATTATCCGGGAAGCCGTTGCTGCAAGGGACATTCATTCCGGAATTTCCGGAACTCTGACAGGGACAGCTGACGACCGGACGACCGGGAGCAGGGCGCATATAACGTCCAGATTCCATAAAATCCATCCTTTCAAATTCGCTTATAGTTATAGTTTATGTCTTTGGGGAAAAATGGTGAAACTATGAAAAAGGAGACCCTAATCGGTCTCCGGATAAAAGATATGTGTTTCATCAAGAATGCGGAATTGGTCATGCTCTAGTTCCAGTAGGATAACATTGCAGTTTTTCTGCAGACCGCCACTCCAGAACTGTGAGAGATCATGACCTTTTACATAAGTCATAAGAGCCTTATTGATCGCGCCATGGGCTACGATCATAACACGATTGCAGCTCTTCTGCAGAGGCAGGATCACGGAGGTCATAAAATCAGCGGCTCTGGCACACAGATGCTCTAAGGATTCACCGGAAGGCGGAGCCTGATAGAGCTGTGGCTGCTTGAAGAAATAGTGGAACGGGCAGGCCGGATCCTTTAGCAGAAGTGACATATTCTGTCCTTCATATTCACCGAAGCACAGTTCCTTTAAGCGGTCATCCCGGATAATCGGAACATCCTGACCGCCACGGAACAGACAGGCGGTCTCATAAGCACGTTTCAGTGGACTTGAATAAATGCGGTCAAATGGGGTGCCGGCGAGTGCTTCGCCGGAAAGCTTCGCCAACAGGCGCCCGTTCTCGCTGAGGGGAATGTCCGTACTGCCCTGCAAAAGCTTCTCTTTATTCCATTCGGTCTCGCCATGACGCACGATATATAGTTCCATGTTAATCTCCTTTGTATCCTTGTATATGTCTGAAATGTATTCCGGTTCGTATATGATTATAGTGACAGAATACTAATTTGTCAAAAGTGATAAAGCTATGCTTTGTCGATGAATCTTTGATTCTGACTTGTCCTGTGCCCGGTGTCGTTGTAAAATGGTTTTATATAAGGAGGGATACAGACATGACCTTTGAAGGAATTGAGAAAAAGCAGGAGGGTAAGTTTATTACCCGTTATGATATTACCTATCGGACTGTAGACGGACAGGAGAAAGTCTATGAGATGATCAGCCGGGATAAGAATATGACGGATTTTGAGACATTGAGCCGGCATAAAACGGATGCAGTAGTTCTGATCATGGAAGACATAAGGCATGAGAAGATTTTACTGAACCGGGAGTATCGGATGGCGGTTGGCGGCTGGGTATATAATTTCCCGGCGGGACTGATCGATCCGGGAGAAACTCCGGAGGTCAGTGCGGCAAGAGAGCTGTGGGAAGAGACCGGGCTTCAGCTGGTGGAGATTCTGGACATTATACCGGACAGTTACAGTGCAGTCGGATTCAGCAATGAGAAGAATCAGTGTGTGGTTGGCATCGCAGACGGAACCTTTGCACCGAGCAGTTCAACATTGGAAGAGATAGAAGCCGGATGGTACAGCAGAGAGGAAGTGCGGACCTTGCTGCGGTCAGAATTGTTTGCGGCCAGAACGCAGGCATATTGCTATTTATGGTCGCGTGATCGGACAGAGAAAGCGGCTGATGAAAAATAAAACCGGGTACTCCTCATTTTGCAATTTATTGCAGGAAATTATATAGACAAGCAGGAAGAATATAGTTATAGATGGAAGTATAAAATGCGAAAGAATATAAAGGGGTACATAGGTTATGAAGGATTTAACCAAGGGAAATATTATCCGCCTGTTACTGGCGTTTTCACTTCCGTTATTGATTGGAAATATTTTTCAGCAATTATATAATATTGTTGATACCAAAGTTGTCGGAGAAATCTTAGGTGAGGATGCGCTGGCTGCGATCGGTGCCAGTGCCCCGGTCTTTAATCTGATCGTCGGTGCTATGAATGGACTTGGTAATGGATTCGGAATTGTGATCTCTAAGTTTTACGGAGCCAAAGATATGAAGCGGATGCGTCAGGCAGTAGCGAACTCTGTATGTCTGATGCTCGGACTTACGATTGTAGTGACTGTGGTCTCATTGTTTCTGATACGTCCGATGCTGCATCTGTTAAATACGCCGGATGATATTCTGCCGCGTTGTACCGGATATATACAGGTCATTCTGACGTTTATGATATTTACAGCAGCATACAATTTATGTGCAGCTGTTCTGCGGGCTCTGGGTGATACGATCCGGCCGTTGATTTTTCTTGCAGTAGCGACAGTAGTAAATGTAGGACTGGACCTGTTGTTTGTAGGAGCTATGCACATGGATGTGCAGGGGGCTGCCTATGCAACGGTGATCGCACAGGCGATTTCCTTTGTATGCTGTATTATTTATATTATAAAGAAATGCCCGGAATTACGGCTGAGACGGGAAGATTTTGTGTTGGAAAAGGTAATGATCGGAGACCTCATGGGACAGGGCCTGGCAATGGCATTTATGCTCTGCTTCGTATCGATCGGAACACTGGTATTACAGGGAGCGATCAACAAGTTCGGAACCAATATCATCGCAGCACATACGGTAGCCAGAAAATTAAGTGAGATATTTATGCTGCCATTCAGTACGCTGGGTGTGGCGGCAGCGACCTTCTCCGGACAGAATTACGGAGCAGGACGGTTTGACCGGATCCGTTCCGGAATCCGGAGTGCGATATTGCTGTCTTGGATCTGGACTGTATTTGTGATCGTCGCAGTATATGCGGCAGCGCCATTGATGATCCGGCTGATTTCCGGTGCAACGACACCGGAGATCGTAGAGACTGCGCAGCGATATTTACGGTTCGATACTCCGTTTTATTTTGTACTGGGTATTCTGATCGTTCTGAGGAATGCATTGCAGGGGCTCGGACGAAAGATCGTACCGATGGTGTCAAGCGGCATCGAGTTGTTTGGAAAATTAATTGTTGCCTGGGTATTGGCGGCACCGATGGGATATTTCGGAATCATTATTTCAGAACCGGCGACCTGGATTCTCTGTACGGTTCTGTTAAGCATTGCGTTCTTTACAGATGACAGGATCCGTCGGGGATCACAACCGAAAAAGGAGAAAATACATGAAGCAGATTGAGTTAAAACATCCGGAATATATTCGGATCACACATAATAAAGAAGAGTCCTATGGCGGCAGCCAGCTCTGGTTTGACGAAGATACCTGGATGAGCCGGGAGTATAAAGTACATAAATGGGGATGCGGGCTGATCGCACTCGGAGATTTGTTCCTGTATATAGGAAGAAATGACAGAAATTACCGTACCAATGCAATTGGGCTGATTCATGATTACGGGGCTTACATCAGCTGGGAAGATTATCGGAAATACATTCTTTATATAAACAGCCGGTTTGCGCAGATCATTCCCGGGAGTGGAATGAATGGGCTGATGTTGGCATCGGCAGTACGGCATTATTGCATGAAATTCCGCCTGCAGATGACGATCGCATGGAAAGCATTTATGGATGATCAACAGATGATACGGGTGATCCATAAGATGTTGAACGAAGATCTTCCGGTGATCCTGGCGATCGGACCAAATACACCGCTGGTATTCCGCGGCAGGGGAATCCCATTCTATCGGCTGGAGAAGAACGGAGAGTTTATACTAAGCGGATATCAACATGTACACAGCCATTTTGTAACAGTGACGGGAATGGTTGGATTAAAGCGTAGAAAGGTTATGCTGAAGATTTCTTCCTGGGGAAAGGAATTCTATATTGATTACCAGGAATACCGGGAATACATCGAGAAGGAAGGAGACCGCTTTACCAGCAGTCTGTTATATCTGTCCAAAGCGGGTAAGAAGCTGTTTTAAGAATATCTTCATTTTATAAACAAGTTTTTGTCAGTTTCATTTGATAAGATTACGTTAACAGTAGTAAGGGATAAATGAGGTACGCATTATGAATATTTTGGTATGTGATGATGATAAGGAAATTGTAGAGGCAATCAGTATTTATCTGGAGCAGGAGGGCTATACGATTTTCCGGGCATATGATGGTTATGAGGCACTGGATATTGCGAATTCCAAGGACATCCAGCTGATGCTGATTGATATCATGATGCCGAATCTGGACGGCATTCATGCGGTTCTGGAGCTGAGAAAGAAGAGTAATATTCCGGTGATCATTCTGTCTGCCAAGTCGGAGGATACGGATAAGATCATGGGACTGACGATTGGAGCAGATGATTATATTACGAAGCCGTTTAATCCGCTGGAGTTGGTAGCACGTGTGAAATCACAGCTGCGCCGGTATTCCAAGCTGGGAAGTATGCCGGAGGTGCGGAAGAATGTACTGGTAAACGGTGGTTTGGTCATGGAAGATGATAAGAAGCAGGTGACATTGGATGGTGTACCGGTGAAGTTCACCCCGACGGAGTATAAGATCGTAAGAATGTTTCTGCAGAATCCGGGAATCGTATTCTCCAGTGCGCAGATTTATGAGAATATCTGGGAGGGAGATTCCTATGCAACAGAAAATATTGTTTCCGTACACATTCGGAGAATCCGGGAAAAGATCGAGATCAATCCGAAAGAGCCCAAATACATTAAGGTTATGTGGGGAGTCGGATATAAGATGGATCGGTTAGATGAGAATGAAAAATGTTAAGAAGATGCCGGGATCGGCAGTAGCAAAGAAAATAATAAAAATCATTAATCTGGGAATTGTTCTGGTATGCAGCCTTCTGGCAATGGTTTTTTTTGTCTATATGGGCAGCATGTTCGGATATAAAGATCTGGATTGCGAGAGTTATCTGGAAACCCGGCGGTTTGCAGACTCTCTATGGCAGATTATGTCCCGTATCAGCGGAGAAATTGCATGGACAGAGAATTATGTTGATGAAGATGAGTCCGGAATTTCGATTTCCGATCTTACGTACGACAGTAATAAGGGAATGGCTCAGGGAGGCGTATATGCAGAGAGCGTGCAGGATCTGGCATTAAAAGGAGATTATGAATATACCACCGATGATTTCGGTATCTGGAATATTAGCGGAGCGGAAGTTACAGATGCAGATGGTGAGGAGGTTCAATTCAATGATTCCTGGTATCAGATTGCATTGTCTAATTGGGAGATTAAGCAGGCGGATGGTTTTGTACGGATGTCGCATGATGACTATGTCCGTATGTTTATGGCACATGCGACCCCGAATGTGGTTGCGGAAGAGTCATCCGGAGATGCTGCGGCAGACGAAGAAGCTTCCGGAAGTCTTACAGTCAGTATAGAAGAAAAAATTGACGGAGGAGCAACAGAAGCTGCGGTCTATGGTACGGAAGTGGTAGCGGCGGACCTGGAGCCGTCGGTGACCCGGCAGGGACCGCAGGATGCAGCATTTTCAGATGATTGCTATATTGCCTATTACGGGGGGACGAAGTTTGTATATTCCCCGGATGAAGATATGTTCTATTCTTCCGAATATGGCTGGTATCCGATCCCAAATGAATTGTATTTCCTGCCGGAGGAGGTCAGTGACAATGAGATGGAGCTGTATTTCAGCCGGTTTACCGGCCTGGGTGATATTCTGCGGCTCCGGATAGGAGGAGAATATCTGGAATATGTCCGCTCCGTTAAGGATATTAATTTTAATGAGCGGAATCTGGCATACTATGTGCGCCACAACGGAAAAGTCTACAGTAATGTAACGTCCAGGGAGAAGGCAACCAGCTGCAGTGCTTATATGACGATACAGAAAACGGCCAGTGATGAGTATGAGGTACAGTTTTCCAATTTTAAAAATACCTATATCAGTAGTACATATGTGACATCTTTGATGCAAAACCTTGACAGCTTGACACCAGATGATAAACTATACATAGGCATTTACACAACCTATCCTTATGAGGATACATTCCGTCAGGACAATCAGATATTTTCTGAATACTATTCTTATACATTTCCTGCATTGGTCATTGGAGTTGTCACAGCGATTGCGGCCATATGGTTATTCGTTCATATTCTCCGAAGATCCGGTCGGATATCCGGAGACGATACGGCTGTATATCTGACACCGATCGATCGGATTCCGGTTGAGATCCTGTTTATAGTTGGACTTGCAGAGCTGATTGTTATTTTTGCGGCACTGGAGTCCATGGCTGTGTCCGATTCCCGCAGTATAGCAGAGATCACCAGCCTGGAATATATAATGGTGGTTGGCTGTTTTGAGGGATTATATCTGCTTGGGATCACCTGGCTGTTAAGTATTGTCCGGCAAGTAAAAGCAGGATGTCTGTGGCAGCATAGCCTGATAAGAAGCGGATATATATTCTGCAGAAAGCTGGTACAGACTGTGAGCCGGCAGAAGAATCTGGCAGCAAAGACGGCAGAGTGCTTTGCATTCTATCTGCTGATCAATGGAGTGCTGATTCTGATGCTGATTCTCGGAGTTGATAATTCCGCACCGCTTGCATCCTTGGGTGCATTGCTTTTGATCATTGGATTCAATGTATATATTCTGATCCTGCAGATCCGGAAGGCGAAGGGGGAGGAGTCGATCAGAGAAGCGACGAAGGCTCTGGCTGAGGGAGATCTGGAGTATGTAGCACCAAAGATGAAGCGGCTATATACCGAACAGGAGATCATTGACAATATCGATCATCTGAGTGACGGACTTCATAAGGCCATTGAGAAGAGCCTGTATGATGAGCGGATGAAAACAGAGCTGATCACGAATGTATCGCATGATATCAAGACACCACTGACATCAATCATTAATTATGTGGAACTGATCAAGCGTGAAGAGGTGGATAATGAGAAGGTTCAGCATTATCTGGAGGTTCTGGATAAGAAATCACAGCGATTGAAACAGTTGACAGAGGATCTGGTAGAGGTGTCCAGAATATCATCCGGTAATATTGAGCTGGAACGGGTTCCGATTGATTTCGGCGAACTGCTCCGTCAGGCCATGGGAGAATTTGAGGATAAATTCACAGAGCATGAGCTGAAGATGGTAGAGCGGATTCCGGAAGAAGCACATATGATATTTGCAGATGGCAGGAGAACTTTCCGTATTATGGATAATCTGCTGCAGAACATATACAAATATGCAATGCCCGGCACCAGAGTCTATATAGATCTTACCTGCGAGAATGAAAGAGTCCGCCTGGAGATCAAGAATATCTCTAAAGCACCGCTGAATATCGAAGTGTCGGAGCTGATGGAACGGTTTGTCCGGGGAGATCAGTCCAGAACGACCGAAGGCAGCGGACTGGGACTTTCTATCGCACGGGATCTGGTCCGGATGCAGGACGGAGAGTTTCAGATCTATCTGGATGGAGATTTGTTTAAGGTTGTGATAGAGTTTCCTGAATACATAAGCCCGGTAGTGGTGAACATGGAAGAGGCGGCTGTATCAGAGGAGAACCAAATGCCTGTACTGGAAAAGACAGACTCACAGAAGGAAGAATCCTAGAGTCCGGTCCAAGGAGGGTATATGGAAAAAAGAATTGCATTGCTGATAGATGCAGAGAATACCAGTGTAAAATATCTGGACAGCATCTTTATGGAGTTAAAGAATTATGGAACGGTTACGTATAAACGTATGTATGGGGATTTTACAAGCAAGACCTTGAATGAATGGAACCACAAGGCATTATCTTATGCCGTGGTTCCGATTCAGCAACCACGATATTCTACGGCAAAGAATGCGGCAGATATTATGCTGGTCATTGATGCCATGGATATCCTGTATGCAAATAATGTAGATATATTCTGTATTGTTTCATCCGACAGTGATTTCACACGGCTGGTCAATCGTCTGTGTGACGGAGGAATGGAAGTTATCGGCATGGGAAAAAGCGATGCTTCCAAGACCTTAAAGGCTGCCTGTACAATCTATAAGAATCTGGAAATTATCTATGGAGATTCCGATGAGATCGAAGAGACCGGGCACCGGTCAGCAGAAGGAGTGCATAAGGAAGCAGATATCGAGAAGAATATTGTACCACTGGCAACAATTAAAAAGAGCATGATCGAGATTGTGCGGGAGAACGAGAATCAGGGCAATCATACCGGTCTCGGTGGGCTAAAGAGCAGCATCCAAAGACTGTATAAGGATTTTGATGAGAGAAATTATGGTTACAGCTCTATGACTAAGCTGGTCAAGGAGCTGAAGGATTTTGTTGTGACACAGGAACGCAGTACGGTATATGTTTCTCTGAACGGACAGAATCAGAACGAGCGCTCCGTAGAGACCTATATTATTGAAACGGCAAAGAAATCTCCGATCGATCTGGGCAGATTGGGACAGTATATTCATTTGAAGTTTCCGGAGTTTGATGTAAAGCGATACGGATATTCACAGCTGGGTACATTTGTACAGAGCATTGACGGCTTGGTGGTGGAATCCTCCCCTAAAGGCGGTAAGTGTGTGAGATATCTCTATTGACGTTCCGGTTATTAACGTGTAGAATCATATATGTCTAGTTTCCAACTAGGAAATAGGAAGAATAGTAAAGGAGTTTATGATATATGAAGATTTCTACAAGAGGACGTTATGCGTTGCGCCTGATGATGGACATTGCCATGCATGATAGTGGAGAACCGGTCAGGATTAAGGACATAGCCAGGCGGCAGGAGGTTTCCGAGAAGTATCTGGAACAGATCATAGCGATACTGAATAAGGCCGGATTTGTACGGAGTATCCGTGGACCGAAGGGCGGTTATACCCTGAGTAAGAAGCCGGAGGAATATACCGCAGGGATGATCCTGCGGCTGACAGAGGGCAGCCTGGCACCGGTCAGCTGTCTGGAGCTGGATGTGAATGACTGTCCGCGGCAGGATCAGTGCGCGACACTGGAGCTTTACAAGCGGATCGATGAAGCGGTTCATCAGGTAGTGGATAATGTAACACTGGCAGATCTGGTTGAATGGCAGGCGGCCAAGAGCGATTTCTATTCAATCTGAAATACAATTTAGTCGACAGGCTGATTTATATAAATGGATACAATTAAAACGAGAGGAAAGAGAAGACATGATATCAACAATAAACTTTTGCATCATTGCGACAATCGTAGTATATCTGCTGGCGATGCTCGCAATCGGATTTATCTTCAGTAAGAAAAACAGTAACAGTACGGACTTTTACCTGGGTGGCCGGAAGATGGGACCTCTGGTAACCGCCATGAGTGCGGAGGCTAGTGATATGTCAAGCTGGCTACTGATGGGCATGCCGGGACTGGCATATTTAAGCGGTATTGCGGATCCGGCATGGACAGCGATCGGATTGGGAATCGGTACCTGGTTAAACTGGCTGATCGTAGCGAGAAAGCTTCGCAGATATTCCGCAAACATCAATGCAATCACCGTTCCGGAGTTTTACTCCAAGCGTTACCATGACAAGAGCAATGTGTTAAACGGTATTGCAGCACTGGTAATCATTGTATTCTTTATTCCGTATACCGCATCCGGATTTGCAGCCTGCGGTAAGTTATTTAACAGTTTATTCGGGGTTAATTATACAACAGCCATGATCATATCTGCACTGATCATTGTAGGTTATACCATCATGGGTGGATTTAAGGCAGTCTCAACCACAGACCTGATCCAGAGTATCGTTATGACGATCGCACTGGTAGTAGTTGTATTCTTCGGAATCTCCAAGGCAGGTGGTATTGATGCAGTGATGGATAATGCGAAGGGATTGGCAGGTTACCTGACACTGACAGCCAGCTATGATGCAGCATCCGGCACTGCGAATCCATATAGTGCGCTGACGATCATTTCGACACTGGCATGGGGATTGGGTTATTTTGGAATGCCGCATATCCTGCTTCGTTTCATGGCAATCGAGGATGAGAAGAAGCTGGTATTATCCAGACGGATTGCAACAATCTGGGTATTCATTGCTATGGCAATCGCAATATTTATCGGTGTAGTCGGACTCGGAATGACCAAGGCAGGTGCGCTTGATTTCTTAGAGGGCAGCAGCAGCGAGACGATTATTGTTAAGATCGCAGGTCTGTTAAGCCAGCATGGTATCTTCCCTGCAATCGTAGCAGGTCTGATCCTGGCAGGCATTCTTGCGGCAACGATGTCAACGGCAGACAGTCAGATGCTTGCGGCAGCCTCCAGTGTATCTCAGAATATTGTACAGGATTTCTTTAAGGTCAAATTATCAGAAAAGACCAGTCTGCTGGTAGCACGTATTACGATCGTTGCGATCAGTGTGGTTGCAATCTTCCTGGCAAGAGATCCGAACTCCAGTGTATTCCAGATCGTATCCTTCGCATGGGCAGGCTTTGGCGGTGCTTTTGGTGCCGTAACCCTGTGCGCATTATTCTGGAAGCGCAGCAACAAATGGGGTGCATTAGCCGGTATGGTCAGTGGCGGTGCGACCGTATTCTTATGGAAATATCTGGTACGTCCGTTAGGTGGAGTCTGGAATCTGTACGAACTCCTCCCAGCATTCCTGGTATCTCTGATCTTCATTATTGTAGTCAGTCTGTTAACCAAGGCGCCGGATGAAGAGATTCAGAAGGAGTTCGAAACAGCATCCGTTAAGGCAAAGTAATACGGCTTCGCCATCAGAAAACATTCAGAAAAGTTAAGATTATGAGATCACATTGCGTGGTGTACCTTGCAGGAAAGCTTTGATGTTTTTATAAATCTCGGAGATAGCCCGTTCGCGGGATTCCCTGGCGGCCCAGCCCATATGCGGTGTGATCAGAAGATTTGGCAGAGGAAGCAGCGGCAGTAATGCGCAGTCCTCTGCCATTGGTTCTTTTATAAGGACATCCAGACCGGCAGCGGCGATTTCCCCATCCTTCAATGCGCGGGCGAGACCAATCTCATTCACCAGACCACCGCGTGCAGCATTTAAGAAAACACAGGAGGATTTCATCCGGAGGAATGCCGGATAGTTAAATAGCTCCTCTGTGGCCGGTGTGAGTGGGGTGTGGACGGAGATAATATCGGATTCCGTCAGCAGCTGTTCGAAAGAGATTGCCTCATATTCCACAGGATAGGTACGACCGGAAGGAGAGTAGTAGCGGACATGACAGCCGAAAGCGGTTGCAATCCGGGCAACTTCTTTCCCGATATTCCCCATTCCCACGATACCGTATTCCTTTCCGTATAATTCACAGAAGACGTTGGAAAAAGAAGAGTTATCCACATCATTCACATAAGCTCCGCCGGCAGTATAATCGTGATAGATATTCAGCTTCTCATATAAATAAAGCAGCATGGAAATCGTATGCTGCGCAACGGAGTGGGTGGAGTAGTTGCGGATATTGGAGACAACGATTCCACGCGAGTCTGTATAGGCGAGATCTACGAAATCCGTTCCGGTGCTGGTCATGGTGATCAGCTTTAAATGCTCTGCAGTGCAGAGCGTTTTTCTATTTAAAGGAAACTGATCGACGATCACGACATCGGCATCCCGTACCCGTTCTCTCGCTTCTGCCGCATCTGCGGTCTCATCATATACGATCAGCTCTCCCAGATCTTTTAAACTGTTAAAAGAAACATCCTTGCCGATCCTGGCAGCTTCCAGTACAACTATTTTCATATGCATCCGTCCCTTCCTAAATAAGTAGGTTTATCATATCGGAGAAAAAATCTCTACGAAAGGACAAGTGTCCTTTCAATCCCTCCCGGAGTTTTGCATAATGTGAAAAAATCAAGTAAACGAGAAAAGAAAACGGAGGTATGGTTATGGCAGCTTCTTTAAAAACTAATTTTGTAGGTGTATCAATGGAAAATCCGTATATGCTGGCATCCGCACCGCCATCTGCTACGCCGGAAATCGTAGCACGGGCATTTGAACAGGGATGGGGCGGTGCCATGATGAAGACGATTCAGTATACGCCGCGTTTCACGAAAAAAAACGTAAATCCAAGAATTAACGCAGTGAAGGATGGAAATAAAATCTTAGGCTTCACGAACTTTGAGATCGGTTCCCCGAAATCTGTGGAAAGCTGGGCAAAAGGAATCGAATGGTTAAAACAGAGATTCCCGGAGCGGGCGGTCTTCGTCAGTCTGATGCATACCGATGTTCTGGTAGAAGAAGAGTGGAAGGAGCTGACCCGGATCTTTGATCAGGCAGGCTGTGATGGATTCGAGCTGAATCTCTCCTGCTCCCATGGACAGGCAGAAAGCGGCTGTGGTGCCGTGCTCGGTGCCGACCCGGAGAAAATCAAGATGGTGACCGGCTGGGTCGTATCGCAGACGAAGAAACCGGTAGTTCCGAAGCTGACGGCATTGACCGTAGACCTGCCGACCCGTGGACGTGCGGCAAAGGAGGCCGGAGCTGCAGCAATTTCGGCAATCAATACGATGAGTTCCCTGCCGGGTATTGATCTGGATACCTTCCGGCCAATCAATGCGGTTGATGGCATGAGCGCATTCCAGGGTGCCAGCGGAAAGCTGATCAAGCCGATCGCACTCCGGTGCGTAGCACAGCTGGCACAGGCGACCGGACTTCCGATCTCAGCAACCGGAGGCTGCTATACATGGAAGGATGCGGCAGAGTTTATTGCTGCCGGAGCACAGACCGTTCAGGTATGCTCCGCAGTTATGGAGAATGGATACCGGATCATTGATTCATTAAATCAGGGACTGCTTAATTATATGGAAAACAAAGGCTTTGAGACGATCGAGGACTTTCGGGGCAAAACGTTACAGTATATTACCCAGCAGATTCAGCTGAACCGGGATTACCGTCTGTATGCGCAGATCGATCCGGAGAAATGTGTAGCCTGCGGCAAATGTGTTCACAGCTGCGCCGATGATGGCTTCGGAGCCATGAGCATTCAGAACGGGAAATGTGTCAACGATCATGAGATCTGTGACGGCTGCGGACTGTGTAGTCAAATCTGCCCGGCCGGTGCGATCACCATGGTAAGACGAGCATGATCAATTATGAAGGTATCGGTCATAGATACGGAACAGAGAAGTAACAGAGGTTTAGAAAACGGAAAGCAGGGTGAGTTGCATGAGAAATGATTGTAATATTCGAAATGGTATCTGCGTATTTCCGGATGGAGAGCGAAGCGCAGATCTGGAGATCCGGAACGGACGGATTGTAGGAATTTATGAACCGGGACAGGAGCTGTCATCCTGTGAGCAGGAGATCGATGCGAAGGACTGTCTGATCTTTCCGGGAATGATCGATACACATGTACATATCCGGGGTGGTGAGTTAGACTACCGGGAGGATTTCTATACCGGCTCTCAGGCGGCAGCCGGAAGCGGTATCACAACGATCCTGGAAATGCCGGTCTGCACGAAGCCGCCGGCTACCGTGGAGAACTTCATGCGCCGGATCGAAGAAGTGAAGCGAAACGGTGCCGTGAACTTCGGTATGTATGCGGCTGCCGGACATGATAATCGGGAGGAAATCGGAGAACTGGCCAAGGTAGGAGCCATCGGTTATAAGACCTTTCAGATGGCACCGGTTGCCGGACGGGAGAAAGAGTTCTACGGAATGTGTGCGGAGACCTATGAGGACATGGTTCATGTGATGCAGGAAATCGCAAAGACCGGTCTGACATTGACCGTACACTGTGAGAGTCAGGCAATGATCAATGAGCTGGTTCCGATTATGAAGGAGAAGTATCCGAACAGTCTGAGAGGATTTATTGATTCCAGACCGCCGGAGGCAGAGGCAGCGTCCGTAGATCTGACGATCCGTGCAGCGAAGGTGACAGGCTGCCGGACGATCATTGCACATGTCAGCTGTCCACAGAGCATGGAGCTGATCCTGCAGGCAAAGGCAGAGGGCTATCCGATCTATGCGGAGACCTGTCTGCAGTATCTGTATTTTGATAAAGAGGAAATGATCCCATATGGCGCATTCGCCCGCATGAAGCCGCCATTCCGGACCAGAGCAGAGGTAGACCGGATGGTAGAGCTTTATCATCAGGGAGCATTCGATGTGACAGGAAGCGATCATGCACCATATACGATGGAGGAGAAGTTAAAGCACGGGGATGACATCTGGAATTCCGTAGATGGATTATACGGACTGGAGTTGTCATTACCGCTGCTTTTAAATCTGGTCGATCAGGGAAAACTGACACCGGCTGATATCGCAAGAAACTTCTCACAGAATGCGGCAGAGATTTTCCACCTGCCCGGAAAGGGACAGATTGCCAAAGGCTATGATGCGGATCTGGTGCTTGTCCGGAAACGGGAGCAGCCGAAGATTCATCACAAAGAGGATATGCGATGCAAATGTAAAGAGGCAGCTGTGATCTATGACAATATTCCGTTGACCTATGACATCTGCAGAACGATCCTGGGCGGAGAAACGGTATATGACGGCATAGAAGTAACTCTTGAAAAGGGCCGGGTACATATTATGAATTACTGATCTATGAATATTAGATATGAGATAAAAGCAACCGAGAATAACAATCACAGGAGGTATAGACTATGAAAGCAAATGCAGAAAGAATGAAAAAAAGAATCGATACAATTGCGAGTTTTACTTCAGAGGAGGGACGGATCACCAGACTGACCTTTTCACAGGCATGGGTAGATGCCATCCGGTATCTGAAGGGCGAAATGGAAGCCATGGGTATGACAGTGCGGATGGATTCGTTCGGTAATGTGATCGGTAACTTTAATCCGGGACACAGCACAGAGAAGCCGATCGGTATCGGTTCGCATATTGACAGTGTTGTCAATGCAGGTGCCTATGATGGTGTTGCAGGAATCGTAGTCGGTCTGGAGCTGGTCAATATGATGTATGATGCCGGTGTTATACCGAAGGTGCCGATCGAGGTACTGGCAACTGCCGATGAGGAAGGTGCCATCTGTCAGCGCGGATATTTTGGTGGCCGGTATATGACCGGTAATATGACAGTGGATGAGTATCTGTCATTCCGGAATATCGATGGTAAGAACATCACAGATCTGCAGGAGGAATGCGGATTGTTCAAGGACGTGGAATTTGGCTGTGATAATGGCTGGGCGAAGGGATACTACTCCAGATTCTATGAGGTTCACGTAGAACAGGGCGGCGTTCTGGAGGCAGCCGGTAAGGATATCGGTATCGTAAAGGGTGTTGTAGGAATCGGACGGTTGTTCATTGATTTCTTCGGGGAGTCCGATCATGCAGGTCCGACCGTTATGAGCATGCGGAAGGATGCCATGGTGGCAGCCGCAGACTTTATCATGAAGGCATGGGAGGTCGGGCAGGCAAACAGTGGTAAGGCAGTTACGACTGTTGGCCGGATCCAGAATTCACCGAACATCCATAATGTTATCTCGGGTAAGACATCCATCGTTTTGGACTTTCGTTCCGAGGAGGACGCACTGGCTGATGAGATCAAGGAAACCATGAAGCAGTATGCATATTCCATGAAGGAGAAATACGGTGTGGGTGTGGAAATCACACAGGAGATCTATACACCGGTGAAGCTTTTTGCAGAGCCGCTGGTACAGGAGCTGAGGGATCTTCATATGGAGAACTCCATGGAGCTTTACAGCTGGGCCGGACATGATGCCAAGGCATATTCGGAAATCGTGGACACCTGTATGGTATTTATGCCAAGCATCGGTGGTAAGAGCCATTGCCCGGAGGAATATACCGATATTAAGAGCTTCGAGCAGGTATGTAACCAGATTATTAAACTTTTTGTTTAGAAAGGGTCATTTGTCCTTTTCTCTACAGAGAGCATCTTCTATAATGCAGACTATCAAATACAAAAGGGGTTGATATTTATGGAAACAATCGCAAAGCAAATTGCTAAAACAGCCGTAGAATTAAAATATGAGGATCTGCCGGATTACGCAGTCGAGCATGCTAAGATGCTGACACTGGATGTTCTGGCATCCATGGTAGGAACCAGAAATATTATTACCAGTCAAATCGCCAGAGAGATTGCAGAGGAAATGGGTGGCCCGGAGGAGGGCACCATTGTAGGTAGCAGCAAAAAGGTAGCATTACCGAATGCAGCATTTGCCAATGCGATTCAGTGCTATGGATATGATTTCGTAGATGATCATAATGAATCCAATGCACATCCGTCTCCGGCAACATATCCGGTCAGCTTCGCATTAGCAGAGGCAAAGAAGAGTACCGGTAAGGAATTCCTGGAGGCTGCCGCAATCGGTAACGAAGTGGTCTGCCGAATGGGAACTGCATATCTGGGTGATATGTATTATCAAGGCTTCCATCCAACCAGCACCTGCGGTACGATGGGTGCTGCAGTCTCAGCAGCCAAGCTGATGAAATTAGATGAACAACAGACCCTGTACGCACAGGGAATTGCAGGAAGTATGGTAGCCGGTCTGATGGCATGGAACTCTGAGGGATGCTTTACCAAGCGTCTGCAGGCAGGCCATCCGGCAATGAATTCCATTATCGCAGCCAGAATGGCAGAGAAAGGCTTTAATGGACCATCCGATATATTTGAAGGAAAGGATGGATTGTTACACGCTTACTCTTATCTGGATCATTACGATGGCAAATACCTGACCGATGGGTTAGGTAAGGACTGGATCTTCGCTTCATCCAGCATAAAGGTATATCCTTGCTGCCGGTATTCCGGAGGACACCTGGATGCCTGTCTTGATATCGTAGCGAAATACCATCCGGATCCGGAACAGATAGCAAAGATAAATATTCGCTCCTCAAAATACACGATGCGTTTGCTGGCCGAAGAACGGAAATGGCATCCAAAGAATATTGTTGACCTGCAATTTTCAATGCCGTTCCAGGCAGCAATCGCATTCAGAAACGGACAGGTTACGGTCGATGAGTTCGATGTGAAGTACATCGATGATCCGTTGATCAAACGTCTGATCGCAAATACCACGGTTGTGGAGGATCCGGAATTCGAGAAGCGGTATCCGGAGCATTACTCCAGTGCAGTTAAGATTACCATGAAGGATGGAACTATTTACGAATCTGTCATCGATGATCCAAAGGGTGACTGGAGAAATCCGGTTACATATGAGGATGTTGAGAATAAGTTCCAGAGTCTTGCAAACCGCATTTATGCAGATAAGGACCGGACAGAGAAGATTATTGCATTTGTCAAGGATCTGGAGAACCAGACAGACATGTCACAGTTAATGGCACTTGTCAATGACGCGGAGTAGTGATATAATACCTGACTATACAAAGGCGTGTAGATTTCGCAGGAAATCTGCCCGCCTTTTTCTTTATCTGAGAAATTCAAGAAATTTCTCTCAGTTAGCAAAGGAGGATTCGTATGGAACTTAATATGGATTGGACAGAAGATAACGCAAGTGCAGACATTGATGTGAATGACGTCAGCGTAATCTTTAAAGGAAATAAAGGTGAAACGACACAGGCATTAAGTCATGTCAGTGTCAATATTAAAAAAGGAGAATTCATATCTCTTCTGGGACCTTCCGGTTGTGGTAAAACGACCCTGCTCCGGTGTATTGCAGATCTGCAGAAACCGACAGAGGGAACCGTTATGATCGGCGATTCCACCCCGGAGGAGATGCGGAAGAACCGACAGTACGGTATGGTGTTCCAGAATCCGGTTCTGTACGACTGGAGAACAGTACAGCGGAATGTCATGCTTCCACTGGAGATCATGCATGTGCCGAGGCCGAAGCGGTTTGAAAAGGCAGAGAAGATGCTGGATCTGGTTGGTTTAAGTGAGTATATGGATCATTATCCATTCCAGTTATCCGGTGGTATGCAGCAGAGAGTCGGAATCGCCAGAGCATTGGCCATGAATCCGAAGATCCTGCTGATGGATGAGCCGTTCTCCGCGCTGGATGAGTTTACCAGAGAGAAATTAAACGAGGATCTGTTAAAAATCTGGAGAAAGACGAACAAGACAGTTGTATTCGTAACACATAACATTGCAGAGTCCGTATTCCTGTCAGACCGGGTTGTGGTACTTTCTCCACATCCGGGAAGAGTATCCGCTATCGTGGATATCGATCTTCCGAGACCAAGAACGAAGGAGATGCGGGATCTTCCGGAATTTAATGATTATGTAGTTAAGATTCGAAACAGCTTCGAAGGGATAGAATAGGAGGGATTACCATGGAGAAAAAACCGGTAAACCGTAAAATCGTAATAGCGGTCTGGGTCATTGGGGTATTCCTCGTATGGGAATTTGCGGCATTTGCGATCCGGCATATTCTTCCGATTGATACACCGGATACCAAGCTTCCGTATTTTCATGGAGTTGTGATCACATTCTTTCAGAACTTTATGGATCTGGCAGCTTCCTCATGGGTGACATTTATTAATGCAGGACGTGGATTCCTGATCGGAACGGCAATCGGCTGTGTGATCGCATTCCTGATGAGCTGGTCAAAGGCAATCGAAAAAATCGCATTCCCATATCTGATCACCTTTCAGATGATTCCGGTACTGGGACTGGCACCAATCGTATATAAGCTGGTCGGTGGCGGTGACGAGGCGAAGGTTGCGATTTCAGCGTTGATCTCATTCTTCCCGGTAGCCGTAAATCTGCTGGATGGCTTTCACAGTGTGGATGTCCAGCGAAGAGAGCTTTTATACTCGTACGCAACGAAGAAACCGATCACATACTTAAAGCTGATGATACCGTCGGCATTGCCGCAGCTGTTTACAGGTATGAAGATCGCAGCACCGCGAACCATTACCGCAGCAATCCTGATCGAGATGATGGGTTCGACCGCAGGTATCGGAGTAAAGATCTTATACGCACTGTACTATAATGGTGCAGGCTCTCTGTTATTCTGGTCCTGCATTCTGGCAGCCGCCATTCTGGGTATGTTAAGTTCCGTTGTCGTTTCTCTGGTGGAACGGATCGTGATCCCATGGGAAAAGGCAATGTTAAAGAAAGGAGAGGCATGATATGAATAAAAGCAGTTGGATTGATAAAAAAGGGTTTCGTATTGCAGCTCCTATTGTATTCGGTATTTTATTTGTTCTGTTCTGGCAGTTTGGAGGATTGCACTGGCTGTTACATTTAAGAGCCTATGATTTTCCGTTGCCGACACAGATTATAGATGTATTTGCAACGCAGTATGCGGTTCTATGGAAGCATACGGTGATCACCGCAACCGAGGCGCTGGTTGGTCTGATCATTGGTTCTGTTCTGGGATTCGGAGTTGCCGTGTTGGCATCCTGGTTCCCACAGTGGGGATATGGCGGACTGGCATTGATGTCAGCCATCAATGCAATCCCGACAACGGCCATGGCACCGATCATGAATAACTGGTTTGGCCGGGGTATGGGGTCCAAGATCGCAGTTGTTATTTTCTTCACCATGGCAGCCATGGCAATCAATACTTACCGTGGTCTGACGGTGTTACCACCGTTTTCTCTGGATCTGATGAAGAGCTATAACGCAACGAAGAAGGAGATCTTCTTCTCCTTACGGTTACCGAACTGTGTACCGAGTATTTTCACGGCACTGAAGGTAACGACGACCACCAGTATGTTGTCAGCGATCATCGCAGAGTTCTTCTCCTCATATGCAGGACTTGGATTCCGTGTTAACTCGGTTCTTCAGGAAGGTAAGAATGCAGATGGATGGGCTTATATCGCCTGTTCCGCAATCGTAGGTATTATCATGTATATGATAGTCAGTGTGGTTGAACGTCGTGTCACGAAATGGCACGCTTCACAGAGATAAATCCAGATAAAGAATGAGCGAAAAGGAGGAAATACTTATGAAAAGAAAATTAGGAAGAAATACAATGAAAAAGGCAGCAGCATTTCTTTTAGGTGTAACTCTGATTATGGGAATGTCCGGTTGCGGTGTTACCAGAGAAGAGGATGGAACTTCTGCAGCACCGACAGAGAGCAGCAGTGAAGCAGGGGATGCCAGTGAAGCATCTTCGGAGGATGGCAGTGCATCCAAGGATGGACTGATTCCGGTTACCTTCCAGTCGAAGTGGATCCCACAGGCACAGTTCATGGGATATTATGTAGCATTGGATAAGGGATATTATGAAGAGGAAGGCCTGGATGTTACGATTCTTCCGGGTGGTTCCGATATCAATGTCCCATCGGTTGTTGAATCCGGTACAGCACAGATCGGTACAACGAATCTTTACAATGTACTCTCTTATCAGGAGCAGGGGTATCCGCTGACGACCATCGGACAGGTTATGCAGGATTCACCATTCGTATTTGTATGTCATAAGGATCAGGTATCCAGCATTGCAGACTTAAAGGGCAAGACATTAGGTGTATGGACCGGTGGTAATGATGCACCTGTCAGAGCTTTACTGACAAAGAATGGCATGGATCCGGATATGGATGCAACACTTGCCAGCCAGGGTACAACGATTGATGGTTTTCTGGACGGAACATTCGCAGGTTATTCCGCAATGACTTATAATGAGTTACTGCTTGCATATGAGGCGGGTTATACAGATGATGACCTGTACATCATTAACATGGAACAGGAAGACTGTGGTATGCTGGCAGACTGTATCTTTGTAAACTCAGACTGGTTAAAGGATAACCGTGAGACTGCAGAGAAGTTTATGAGAGCAACCATTAAGGGTTGGGCGTATGCATGTGAGAATACGAAAGAAGCAGCAGATATCGTATATTCTTACATGGATAAATCAAGTGCAGACTATGACCATCAGGTAAAATCCGCAGAGGAAGTTGCCAAGCTGGTACTGCCGGAAGGCATGGATGCTTCACAGATCTGCACCATCCCGGCAGATAAGGTTCAGAACTCCATCGATATCGCATTACAGTATGGCATTATTACCAAGGATACAGATCTGAATACCGTATATGATACTTCCATTATGGATGATATTACATCCGGTTCCACAGCAGAATAAGATAATCAGATATCCCGTATATATCCCCCTATATACAGAGATAGAAGAACGCCGGCTCAGATTTCTGAGCCGGCGTTTTGAAGTGTAAGCCTGAATTTTAATTAGGTCTTCTTAAAATAGATCTTCATATAGTTCTAAAATCTTCTCATATTGCTCTTTATTTACGATCAGAGAATGGCCGGAAACCGTAATCAGATTCTGATTCTTCAGCTTGGAAATGCTGCGGCTGATCGTTTTCTTGCTGACACAGATCTCATCCGCCAGCTGCTCCTTCGGTGTATCGATCTGGCAGACTCCGTTTCGACAGAGGGAATCATAATATTTTACCAGAAGATACAGGAAGCGATCCTCGCCGGATGCACTTAACAGAGCACGATCCTGACGAACCTGCGTGGTATATTTCTGAGCAACGTGTGTAGCCATATAGTAGATGGCATCATTATCGGTCTTCATCCAGCGTAAAAAGACGCCGCGGGAAAGTACGATATACTGACATCTGGTTGCACAGGTAATGGTAGCTTTAAACTCCGGATAATGAGTAAAGCTCTCGGTCTCACCCAGAATATTTACAGCATCTACAAAGGCGAAGGTGTAAATGAACTCCATATTCAGCTCATAAGATAGCTTCAAGGTGCCGTTTAACAGCAGATAGAGATTCCGGAATTCATCTCCGGCATAAGCCAGAACGGTCTCCGGTTCTGCCGTGGTAACAACCATGGAGCTGATAATGTCCTCCGGCATATTCGCCAGAACACGGACGAACGGAGTATCCAGCTGATCCTCCGGAATATAAGAAAGCAACTGTTCATGGGTCATGGGCGTACCTCCTGATCCTGCGCGATCAGAAGCTCCATCGCACGGATTGCGGTCCGGATCGTATTACGGGTATCCGGTGCGGTCAGCATAGGCATTCCCTGCTCATCCTCCTGAATCCGGTTCCGGTAAACATGAAGAATACTGCCGACTCTGGCACGACGCAGACCACCCAGAATGAAAAGAACCGAAGACTCCATCTCGGAGCCGATCGCACCACCCTGTCGGAACATCTTCCATTTAGCAAGAAGCTCGTCTGCCATCGGTGAATTCTCCGGCTCATGCTGACCGTAATAGGAATCCTTGGATTCTACGATTCCGGTGTGTGCAACAATCCCAATCTCGCGTGCGGCAAGCATCAGTGCCTGAATTACCTGCTGATTGGCAACTGCCGGAAATTCAATCGGTAAATATTGGAGTGAGGTGCCATCCCGGCGGATGGCAGCGGTGGCAATAATACTGTCACCCGGAGTTGGAATCGGACTCATACAGCCACAGGTTCCGATCCGTATAAAGGTGTGTGCGCCAAGCTTGGTCAGTTCCTCCATAGCTATCGCAGCGGAAGGACAGCCGATTCCGGTAGAAACCACAGAGACCGGAACACCCAGCAAAGTTCCTGTGTAAGTAGTATATTCCCGATTGGATACGACAAAATGCGCATCCTGAAGATATGAGGCGATGACCTCAACGCGTCCCGGATCACCCGGCAGGAATACATAGTGACCAATATCCTGAGCGGAACACTGAATGTGATGCATAACTTCCATTGCGAAGACCTCCTGTATACATAATCTACTGAGACATCTTATCATAATCAGCCTGAATCCTCAAGGCAGGAGAGGCATGGATTCATAGAAAAATTAAGACTTTATGAATATACAGATATAATTCTTGACAAAGATAGAATATAATGTTTTAATGAATATAGAGAGGAACGGAAAGGAAGTTGGAGTATGTATAGGATTGCGATATGTGATGATGAGGAATATTTTCGGGAAAAAATAGAATCGATAATTAAAAATAAGTTAGGGGAAAATACATGTACAGTAGATGTTTTTGAAGATGGAAGATATTTATTGCAAAAAGAGATACAATTAGCGGAATACGATATTGTATTTTTGGATATTAAAATGCAGGATGTGGGAGGAATGGAGATAGCACGAAAGATTAGACAGGTATCTCCGTTGTGTGTACTGATATTTGTTACTTCATACATAGATTTTGCAGTTGTTGGATATCGGTTGGATATATTTCGTTATGTTTTAAAAGAAGAGATGGAGGAAATGATTCCGGAAGCCTTGCAGGGAGCAATAGAACGGATAAGGTTGAAGCGGGTAAGAAGGGAATATAACTTTATAGAAGGAAGTAAATGTGTGAATTTGGAATCAGTGATGTTAATTGAGAGCCAGGGACATAAATTAATCTTTTATATAGAGACAGAATATGGAATAACTTCAAAATATCACCTATATGGAAAATTGGACTCTTTACAGAAAGAATTAGAACCATATTTATTTGCAAGAATACACAGGGGATATCTGGTTAATTATCGCTATATTGAAGTAATTAAAAATTATGTATTAAGACTAAAAGATGGTGTGGAATTGCCGATTGCCAAAGATCGTTTTCCGGACGTTCGACAATGGTATTACGAGATAAGGGGAGGCAGAAGGTAATGGAAATTGCTCGCTCAGCAATTATTATACTTGTGGAAATTTTATGCTATAACCTATTTTTTGGTACATTTTTGGAAAAATCCAAATTAAAAACATGGGCGAGAATCGGCATTATAAGTATATTGTTTATTATACATTTTGGATTAGCGTGTATTTATATTATTCCAATTCGGATTATTCTGGTTATTTTTAGTACGGCTGTTGCAATGAGAGTTCTTTATAATGGAAAATTCAGTAGTTGCATTTTATTGTCTACAATTATTTATGGAGTAGTGTTGCTGACAGATGGAATAGTGTTTACATGGTCAAAATTTATGATAGGGGCAGAAAATAATTATGTATGGAATGATCCGATGAGTGTGTTACCGGTTATTTCAAATGCACTTGCTATATTAATTGTATTTATAGTAAGGATGGTATTCGGAAAAAAACAGGGAGTAAATCAATTATCTAAAAAAGAATGGGCACAATTTATGGTGTATCCTCTTCTAGTTTCCGCAATTGTTTTTCCAATGGTGCTAATGGAGGCTGAAAAGGTAGTAATTATCTGTTTGTTATGCATATTGTTGATGGAATTTCTATTTTTTTCTCTCTTGCAAAGTGTATTAAAAAGAGAAAACCAACTTCGTAAAGAAGAATTATCCAAAGTACAAATGGAGAATCAATTGGAACAGTATACTAGCCGGGAAATGATGTATGAAAAACAAAAACAAAAGTTGCATGATTTTCAAAACCATATTTTATGTGTACGAGGATTGTTAAAACAGGAACGGTATGAAGAGGCTGCGGGGTATTTAGAAGATATGCAGGGAGATTTTTGTAATAAGGTTGCACCAATTGAGACAAATCATCCGGTAATTAATAGTATTTTGCGGAGTAAACTGGAGCTGGCAGCTGATAATAGGATATTGGTGGTTCTGGACATATCGGATATGGGAAGTTTGTCAATAAGAAATGAGGACATTGTCGTGATAGTTACAAACCTGTTGGATAATGCAATTGAAGCATGTATGAAATTGAAAAGCGAGCAAAGAAAAATTGTGTTTTGTATGGATTGGGTAGAGAAGCAGTTAATCATTTCCACGCAAAACCCGACCGATAGTTTTGAGGGGGCTAATACTCAAAAAAGTTTATTTACGACAAAAGAGGATGTAGAAAATCATGGATATGGACTACAGAACATACATGAAGTAGCTATTAAGTATCAGGGGGAAGATATAATATCAAATCGAAATGGACTCTTTACTCATACGGTGATCTTAAATATCGGGGTGGGTAAAAAATGATTTACCGTCGATTTGTGTCATTTTACCGTCGATTCGTGCAAGGGATATTGTTTTGAAAACCAGATTTGGTAAAATAAATCCGGAGGGAAATTAGTATGCATAGAATCGCAGAGAAAGTGGCAGATAAACTGATTTATATGGGAGTACAAGAAGAAGAGGTACGAGAGAAACTGGTATATGGGTTTGAGATAATTTTGACAAAGGCAGGAGCGGTAACAAAGGAGGGGTAATTATGTTTCGTACACAGATGAAATTATTTTTTCGCAGTCCTCTGCGACTGATTCTGCTTGCGGTGCTGTTTGGCGGCAGTCTGTATTATTATGGACCAATGTTTCTTGCATGGTTTCAGGGACAGGTGTATTATGCGGGACTCGGAAAACTACAGGAGCAGCTTATAAATTTTGTCTATGTATTTCTGTTATTTTTATTTCTGGCTTTTGATTATTTTAGGGAAGTACCGGATGCGAATATTGATGAAACACTGAAGGCGAATAAGAATTGCTTGAAACAGGATCTGGTACAGGCATTGGTGATGCTGCTGGTTGTGCTTGTATATGCATTCTGGTTTGTGATTATGCATATAGCCTGTCATATTTCAGATGGAACTTATACAACCCAGGTGTTGTTTTATTATTTCAGGCTGACCGGGACTTACTACATACTAGACGGAATAGTTGCTATTTTGGCCGGCTGGTTGTTTGCCAGAAATGCCGGGAAAATAATAGGGTATATTGAACTAATTGTATTTGCATTTATAGTAAGTCCTATAATGAGTTCACAGTTTGAAAATTATTCTTATTTTGTAAAATGGATTACCTATATTTGTAAGATATTTTTGCTTATGCCACAGGGCGCAAATAGCATAGAAGTATATTGTATGCCAATGGCAGGGTTATTGGTTGCAGCCAGGGGGATTTTCTGGATTGGCGTATTTAGTGGCACTTTAGCTATTTATTTTTTACAGCATAGAAGAAATGAGAAAAGGCATAAAACAGCATATTATTTGTCAATTCTGACGAGTGCTATATGTGCAATATGGGGATTAATATACAGTGGATTACCTGCTAGCTATTATTGTTCTGATAACTTTATCAGCAATGATGATGATCAATGGCGTTATACAATCGAGGGAGTAAAGCAGGAAGAGCGAGAAGCAGATTTCC
>ULSO01013485.1_pt1 | contig 181695 bp, 173 predicted proteins | sample 1956701 | NCBI WGS metagenome assembly ULSO01 (sample SAMEA4835708, study PRJEB28245) | human gut metagenome | biome: gut microbiome; material: fecal sample | place: Denmark | collected 2008 | reverse complement strand
ACTTCCGAAGTGGCTGGAAGCTGCTGCCAGTACGTTATGTGCATAACCTGCCGCCACCGTCATAGCCCCTAACGATAATGCCTCACCGACCGTCGAGCAGGCACCATATAATCCAAACAACGGAATATCCATATCTTTAATGCCAAACGTAGATGCGATCAACTGTCCCAACAGATCACCGGCAAATACATATCTGATATCCTGTCGCTTTAAGCCCGCCTTCTCTATCGCAAGCTGACAGGCCTGCCGGATCAACTCGCTTTCTCCTTCCTCCCATGACTCCCGACCGACCATTGGATCCTCTATGATCCGATCAAAAAAAGCCTGCAAAGGACCTTCTCCTTCCTTCTGTCCCACGACAGAAGCTGCACTTCGGATGCAGGGAGGATTGTCAAATGCTAGGCTTTGTCTTCCTTTTTGCTGTTGCATAATTTCACCTCCGGAACTACGATTCAAATTCATCATTTGAAATTAGTATTCCGAATTTCAACAACTATATAACAGGTAAATGCTGGTTATATTTATTTATGATTGTTTTCTGATCATGATGCCGGTACAACCTTTACAACAAATGTAATGACACCCAGGATCGTCAAAATAATACCGACTGTCCGATTCAAACGCTTCTCTTCGCATCTGTTGGCAAATCTTGCTGCCCAGGTTGCTCCGATGATCGTAGATACCACACAGATGACCATTGCCATCGGATACAGCTTGCATCCCATGATATAATGGCTCGCTGCTCCGGTCAGTGCAATGATCGTCATGATCATAGTGCTGGTACCGACCGCAGTTTTTAAATCATAGCCGAGCAGCACCGTCAATGCAAACAGCATCATGGCACCGCCACCGGCTCCTGCGAATCCGCAGATCAGTCCGATCACTATTCCGGAGCCGATCGATAGTGCGATCTGCAGCCATTTCCGATGCTTCTTTACCTTACTGGTCTTCTCTTCCGTAATCGGACTGATAATAAACTTCAATCCCAGATAGGTCGTTGCCAGCATGGAATATAGACCGATCCCATCCGGTGTTACGATTGAGAACTTATAACCGATATAGCTTCCGGCTACCGTAAACAGAAACGCCGGCCCTAAAATGATCAGACCGCGTTTAATGTCAATGTTCTTATTTTTGTAATATGTAAATGCAGAAATCGCAGATGCCAGGACATCGGATGCCAATGAGATAGCAACCACATCATAGGAATCCATCCCCCCTAAGGAAACCAGTAACGGAGTAATGACAACTGCCGCTGACAAGCCCGCCAGACCGGTTACTATCCCGGCCCCAAGGCCTGCCAGTATGCATAACATAATAAAATACATAAAATCTATACCTCTAATCTATATTTCTTCCAATGTTTTCTGCAGCTCCTCCGCAGATACATCAACGGTCTGATAGCCGGCAATGCCCATATCCGACAGATCCTGTCCGCTTTCCGGTTCCTTCCCTGATCCCATCAGCAGAACCTTCGCCTCAGATGCCGTCGGCAACCCTTTCAGTTTCCGGAATGCCTCTGCCCCCTCCTGAAGTAATACTTCCTCACTCAGAAGAATAATATCCGCCTTATGGGATGAAAAATAATCCTCTGCCTGCCGCAAGCTGGTAATCCCAATCACCCGATACTTGTCTGCCAGCTCCAGTTTACGCTTCTTCAGCTGTTCCATGTTCTGATTCAGAATCAGAAGTGTCTTCTTCTCAGAACGCTCCGGCAACCGGTCAAATACCTCTTTTACCCTTGTCAGCAGAGTATGTTTCTCAATCGGCTTCGCAATATACCCCTCTGCTCCTGCCGCCGCACAACATTTTACCGTATCCCGATCCTGTCTGCCGGTAAAGAAAATCACCGGAAACTGCTTCCCTTCCGGCAGCTTCCGTAACTGTTCCAATGTCGTAAATCCGCTCATCCCCGGCATCTCTATATCCAATAAAAGAAGATCGAACTTCGTCTCCTCTGCCATGTGAATTGCCTGCATACCCGACAATGCTCCGAGCACTTCATAAGAGCCTTCTGTCAGATACTTCTGAACTGTCTTCAAGCACATTAAATCATCATCGACTACCAATATCCGTTTCCCCATACAAAACACCTCCTGATTCCTCTTCTGTGTGCCCGTTTCCCTTGGGTCGCATTCGCTCCTTTATCTCTGTGTATATATGCACCATTCATTTCTTGTATTTTAACATATAAGTTTTTCTTCGTAAAGGATTGCAGGAAATCTATAAATCAAGTATGCTAATTATAGTATTATTAAATGAACAGGCAGGTATTCTTATGGAACAGATTATATATCAGGTAACGAATTACGATGAAGAAGCAGTCTATAAAGCGGTCAGCAAGGCACTATCCGATCTGCATGTGCAGGATGACCTGAAGCCCGACATGCGGATTGTCTTAAAACCCAATCTGGTCATGGCTAAAAAGCCGGAGTTCCCGGTCACGACCCACCCTCTGATCGTAAAGTCTGTTGCCCGGTGGTTGCGCGAGCAGGGCATGAAGCATATCACCGTAGCGGAAAGCTCCGGCGGCCCTTATAATGCTGAATATATCAAAGGCATCTATCATACCTGTGGCATGACCGAGGTCGAGCCTTATGCAGAGTTAAATTCGAATTTTGATTTCGTCTCCGTTCCGTCACCGGAAGGGTTTGTCAACCATACCTTTAACATCATTAAGCCGATTGCGGAAGCGGATTATATTATCAATCTGCCGAAACTGAAAACACATGCAATGACCGGATATTCCGGTGGCATTAAGAATCTGTTCGGCTGTATTCCGGGACTGCAGAAGCCACAGCTCCATTACCGGTTCCCGGACATCGAGGACTTCTCCAATATGCTGGTCGAGTTGTCCCTGTCGGTGCAGCCACAGGTTACTCTGATCGATGCGATCGATGCCATGGAAGGAAATGGTCCGACCGGCGGCACCTCACACCCATTGGGATTGATCCTTGCCGCAAGAGATATGTATACACAGGATTATTTTGCGGCAAGTCTCATGCAATTAGATCCGGATGAAATCGTGATGATCCGTCAGGCAAAGGACCGTGGTCTGATCCATATGGATGAGCTGGTGCAGATTGGTGATCCGCTCCCGGCAGAGCTCACCCCGTTCCGGCAGCCGGATACCCGTTCGCTGGACTTCTCCGGAAAAGTACCGGCATTCCTACAAAAGCCATTTACCGCATTCCTGTCCAAGGTGCTGAAATCCTATCCGAAGCTCCAGCCGGATCTGTGTGTCGGCTGTGGCAAATGTGCGGAAAGCTGCCCGGCTCATGTTATTGAGATCAAGGACCGCAAGGCACATTTCCGCCGCAAGGGCTGTATCTCCTGCTTCTGTTGTCAGGAAATGTGTCCTATGAAGGCAATTGCCGTAAAGAAAGCATTGTAGCGATTCCGTGAAACTGTTATACTGGATTATATAGTTATCCTTAGCATTGCAATAGAAAAGAGGTATCTTTATGAATAAATTTTGTTCCCATTGCGGACGCGAATATGATATAACGGCACACTTCTGTCCTTCCTGCGGATGTAAGAATGAGGCAGCTCCGGTGTCGCCGCAGGTACAGATAGTGCAGCCTCAGGTTCCGCCAGTGCAGCCTCAAGTACAGGCAGTGCAGCCTCAGGTTCCGCCAGTGCAGCCTCAGGTTCCGCCAGTGCAGTCTCAGGTTCCGCCAGTGCAGCCTCAGGTTCCGCCAGTGCAGTCTCAGGTTCCGCCAGTGCAGGTGCAGGCGACTCAAGTACAGCCGGCTCAGCCGCAGGTGCAAGTAGCGCCGGCGCAGATGCAACCGACTTCGATCCAAGTACAGCCTCAAGTACAGGCAGCCCCGGTACAGATACAACCAGCACAACCGCAGATACAACCAGCACAACCGCAGATACAAACTGCTCCGGTTTCACAACCAATGCAATCCGGACCGGCTTCAACTGTGCAACCGCAGCCAGCCATGTACGGGAATAATCAGACTTATATTGATGCTTCCATGTATGCCAATGCACCGGCCAAACCAAAGAAAAACCACACCTGGATCATTGTGGTTTCCGTGGTCGGCGGTTTATTTCTGCTGTTGATCATTTTACTTGTCATTTTCATCTCACTGATGTTAAAGTCCGGCACAACTGCAAATGACATTCTAAACAACAATACCGGCTCGCATCGCAGCCTGCAGGAATTACAAGATTATTACTATGCAGATTATAAGAATGCAGATCTGAATTCCTCCGAATTTCTGGATTTAAATACAGAGGACGCTTCTAATTCCGGTACTGTTTCTACAGAAGATTCATCTGCTGCATCTACCGAAAGCAGTTCCACTGTCAGCGTGCAATCCGCTGATTTTCAAGATAGCGATCTGACTTTTATAAATGTAGCAAATCAGGATGTTCTGAATCTGTCTGCTGACACGGCCTATCTTTTACAGGAGAGTACACCGGACCGTCAGACCTCTCTGTCTCAGAGCACAGTCTCTCAATATACAGATAACATCCAAGGCGATGCACAGTATTCCCTGGGTCGGGAAATCGCACCTGGAGCTTCTCTCGCCGACTTCTGTAATGCCTATGGAATTAACAGTTCTAATTCTATGCTGCAGGTTCACAGCAACGATGCATGGAGCTACTACTATTTCTCCAACCCGAGGACTCTGAGCGGACTCTCTGCAGATGCCATCTGCCTGACCATTGGCTGGTCCAAAAAAGATGATACCTGGACTCGTCTGAATGCTAATTCTCTGCAGAATTATTTCTCCTCTGCACAGGATTCTTCTGATGATGAGGTCCTGTTCTATACCGTAACCTTAAATGTTCCAACCGATCCTGATACCGTTTCTGCTGACAGCATCCGGCTTCAGACGATTCAGGTTGAATACGGAACACCGGATGCCTTCTATCATTTTTATGGTCGGAATGCAGCTGAAAACTAATCTTAAGGAGGGGGATTTATGCGTATTTCACATACTCAGCACATTCATCATATCAGGCATATGCTGACAACTATTTTTGCAATCGGGCTTATCTGCCTGACCTCTCTCGGATTCTCGCCGATCTCCGAAGTCTCTCCTGCTGTCGGCCAGTCGATGCCTGATTCCTGGACCTCCGGCGACCCAACCGGAAGTGCCTCCTATCTGAATGGTTCTACGGTATTTGTCAGTTTTTTTGTAGAAGATCCCCATTCATCATGGTCTGATGAAGAACGTGCTCTTGTCATGTCCAAGCTGGATATCGCCACAGATTACCTCATTTCCGCCGGTGCTTCCTATGGCAAAACGGTCTCCCTGACCTATGATATTTATGATCATCCGGATCTCGCTTATACCATCTCTTATCCGAAAAACATCCGGAATAATGATGACTCTGCGCGTGATCTGTTAGATTATATGGTAGATTATATTGCCGAAACGATTCCTACTGCTGATCTTCTGAACGAATATCAGGCAACCAGCATTGGTTATTTATGTTTTCTGAATAAAGATGGTGTGTCCTATACCTTCCCTTACTATGATGATGATTCCGACTGCTATTTATATGAAACCTGTTTCTTATATCTGAAATGCGATGATGAATATGAGCCACCTGCTGTCTATGCCCATGAGATTCTGCACCTTTTCGGTGCCCGCGACTTATATGAAACCAATGAAACAGACGGCATTTCCAAGGAGTTCGTTCAGTACATCGAGACAAATTATCCAAACGAAATCATGCTGACCACCTATGACGAAAATTGGAATAATGTCCAAGATCATGTCACCAATGATCTAACGGATATTACTGCCTATTTTATCGGATGGCTGGACACCATTCCGGAGCTATCTACCTACCCAAGCATTGAAACCGAATACCCGGCCTGCTTCACCGAAGTCGACCATCCATCCGGCAACTATGAGGATTATTCTGCCGGTGATGATACGGACGGACTCGACTGGGGCAGCTCCGGCAATTCCGGCGCCCTCGGCAATTCCGACACCCCCAATGCTGACTGGAGCGCCAATGGTGGAAACGGGAATGGAAATGGTTATAGCAGTAGTTCCGGTGATACTATCTGGTGGTTGATTTTGCGGTTGTTGTGGGAGATGTTTGGGTGGTAGGTAGGATGGATTTTCGAGTGTGCTTTCAGCATCTGTTGTTCACGCAAAATCTGATTTGTCAGTCCGGAAGCCCTGCATTGCCGTATTACCTCAAGCCAGACTGTGAGTTTTACACCCTTCAAAACTTACAAGACTCTCAAACTGGCAAATCGCCGGATATGGGAAATACACGGTTTTACACCCTTCAAAACTTACAAGACTCTCAAACCCTTGACTTGTTTACACGTTATAAATCTTCGTTTTACACCCTTCAAAACTTACAAGACTCTCAAACTATGTCTCTGCTAGATCACAGATCAGAGCAGTTTTACACCCTTCAAAACTTACAAGACTCTCAAACTACTTTTCTTGACAGGTAGACAATGAAAAAGTTTTACACCCTTCAAAACTTACAAGACTCTCAAACAAGCCTAGCTCCGTTCATTGCCAATGCAGAGTTTTACACCCTTCAAAACTTACAAGACTCTCAAACTCATGCTTCACGGTGATCAGCTGCACATATGTTTTACACCCTTCAAAACTTACAAGACTCTCAAACAGGCTGATAGCTCTCCAACTCTCATGCCTGGTTTTACACCCTTCAAAACTTACAAGACTCTCAAACTAATAGCAGAAGTTGAACCGTCAGTAGTTTGTTTTACACCCTTCAAAACTTACAAGACTCTCAAACACCAAATGCGAGACAGTTCTCTACATGTATGTTTTACGCCCTTCAAAACTTACAAGACTCTCAAACTGAATACAGAAGGTATCCAGCGGACAATGAGTTTTACACCCTTCAAAACTTACAAGACTCTCAAACTACTGATAACCTCCTGCTGGTTGCTCGTAGTTTTACACCCTTCAAAACTTACAAGACTCTCAAACCGTTTCTTTGCCTTTGAATTGATTTGAATAGTTTTACACCCTTCAAAACTTACAAGACTCTCAAACGCTCTTCTGTATGCATAGGTGCCGCCATGAGTTTTACACCCTTCAAAACTTACAAGACTCTCAAACAAGATAACCTTTTAACCATAGCCGGATTCAGTTTTACACCCTTCAAAACTTACAAGACTCTCAAACTATCATATTTATTACACAGGTAATAATATAGTTTTACACCCTTCAAAACTTACAAGACTCTCAAACAGTACAGGCAATATAATATGCCGGATGCTTGTTTTACACCCTTCAAAACTTACAAGACTCTCAAACATGATAGAGGTGTTGCAAGTACAATTTACAGTTTTACACCCTTCAAAACTTACAAGACTCTCAAACCCAACTTACGGAAAACGGAAAAAAATTGCAGTTTTACACCCTTCAAAACTTACAAGACTCTCAAACCACTAGCGAAAGTCTCAAGAGGTCTACCCAGTTTTACACCCTTCAAAACTTACAAGACTCTCAAACCTTTCTGAATAACTGCTTTATAAGCACATCGTTTTACACCCTTCAAAACTTACAAGACTCTCAAACACCGAATCCCAACATTCCGCAATCTGCATGGTTTTACACCCTTCAAAACTTGCAAGACTCTCAAACCGTTTCTGCAAGCTTTTCGGCAATCGCGTCGTTTTACACCCTTCAAAACTTACAAGACTCTCAAACAGGGATTGATATATGAATTACTACTACTGTGTTTTACACCCTTCAAAACTTACAAGACTCTCAAACTCACGAAATGCTGGATAACGGAAATCAGGGTTTTACACCCTTCAAAACTTACAAGACTCTCAAACCAATGTGACCGTCAGTGTTTGTAGCATATCGTTTTACACCCTTCAAAACTTACAAGACTCTCAAACCGCATAGGTGAGAGTACACCAGCGGACATGGTTTTACACCCTTCAAAACTTACAAGACTCTCAAACATAATGGTCTGATACAACGCTGATTTTCTAGTTTTACACCCTTCAAAACTTACAAGACTCTCAAACCAGGCGCCGCACCATGAAACTTGGTGGAAGTTTTACACCCTTCAAAACTTACAAGACTCTCAAACGATGAATGTGCCTGGTTATATCAATGGGCTGTTTTACACCCTTCAAAACTTACAAGACTCTCAAACATCTAGCTCAAAAATAGCACGTACAATATCGTTTTACACCCTTCAAAACTTACAAGACTCTCAAACGCGTTGTAACCTCAATGACCGCATTAGCCTGTTTTACACCCTTCAAAACTTACAAGACTCTCAAACTGATCGGCGTATTCACCGGGGATTGGAAACGTTTTACACCCTTCAAAACTTACAAGACTCTCAAACCCTTTATACTGCTACTTCATATTTGATAGCGTTTTACACCCTTCAAAACTTACAAGACTCTCAAACATATTGAAAAAGTCAGTCCAAAATCTCGCAGTTTTACACCCTTCAAAACTTACAAGACTCTCAAACATTTAGTAATACCCATCAAATCAGCCATAGTTTTACACCCTTCAAAACTTACAAGACTCTCAAACATACAATGCACATGATCGCCTGCTGAACCAGTTTTACACCCTTCAAAACTTACAAGACTCTCAAACTTAAAAGTTTATGATACAGATATGGAAACCGTTTTACACCCTTCAAAACTTACAAGACTCTCAAACCGAGACACTCCACGTCACCAACTTGATATAGTTTTACACCCTTCAAAACTTACAAGACTCTCAAACACGGACAAGGGAAATCCTACTAAGGGGGTAGTTTTACACCCTTCAAAACTTACAAGACTCTCAAACACAGAGTATGAGGAGGTATAGAAAGTATGAGTTTTACACCCTTCAAAACTTACAAGACTCTCAAACGTGAGAGAGAGGGCATAAGATCACCTAACAGTTTTACACCCTTCAAAACTTACAAGACTCTCAAACAGCTCCTTAGCCTCTGCTAACAGATGAATAGTTTTACACCCTTCAAAACTTACAAGACTCTCAAACCCGCAAGTGAGGATACGACAACCGCTATTAGTTTTACACCCTTCAAAACTTACAAGACTCTCAAACGATGAATGTGCCTGGTTATATCAATGGGCTGTTTTACACCCTTCAAAACTTACAAGACTCTCAAACCAATTTCTTTGTCTGATAATTTTAACTTTGTTTTACACCCTTCAAAACTTACAAGACTCTCAAACAAGAATCTGTGAACATCTGACCAAGTCTTAGTTTTACACCCTTCAAAACTTACAAGACTCTCAAACGAATTACCTGTTGACAATTCTACAATCCCTGTTTTACACCCTTCAAAACTTACAAGACTCTCAAACACAGAACGTGCCATTGCAGATGAAATCACAGTTTTACACCCTTCAAAACTTACAAGACTCTCAAACTAACCGTGTCCGGACTGATTCACGAATGTTGTTTTACACCCTTCAAAACTTACAAGACTCTCAAACTTGGTGTTTAGTCTGGCTGTTGTTGTTGTAGTTTTACACCCTTCAAAACTTACAAGACTCTCAAACTTGCATGAACGTGTGTTAATTCGTGGCACAGTTTTACACCCTTCAAAACTTACAAGACTCTCAAACGAACCTAACCATGATGGGATATTAATGCCAGTTTTACACCCTTCAAAACTTACAAGACTCTCAAACCTTTAGATACTCAACTAACTTTGATTTACCGTTTTACACCCTTCAAAACTTACAAGACTCTCAAACAACATATCTGTAAGCATTGCTTGCATGTCCGTTTTACACCCTTCAAAACTTACAAGACTCTCAAACAGAAATACTACTCTTTCTTTTATCAATCCCGTTTTACACCCTTCAAAACTTACAAGACTCTCAAACCGTTCTTTTACCTTTTCTGCAAACTTCTTAGTTTTACACCCTTCAAAACTTACAAGACTCTCAAACTGCCTTATATGTCAACGGGTATACTTTCAGTTTTACACCCTTCAAAACTTACAAGACTCTCAAACCCTACGATAAATGCTATTTCTGCTCTATTTGTTTTACACCCTTCAAAACTTACAAGACTCTCAAACTACTTTAACGAATTATCACTAAGGTTGAAAGTTTTACACCCTTCAAAACTTACAAGACTCTCAAACCGATATGTATACATATTTGTATTCACTCTAGTTTTACACCCTTCAAAACTTACAAGACTCTCAAACAAGAGTGATATAACTATTAACTTCCTGCACGTTTTACACCCTTCAAAACTTACAAGACTCTCAAACGATTGGGGACTGGTTCATAAGCTTGATGTTGTTTTACACCCTTCAAAACTTACAAGACTCTCAAACTATGAATCAGGTTATAAGAGCGTGGCTGAAGTTTTACACCCTTCAAAACTTACAAGACTCTCAAACCTAAAAGGGAAGGAAGGTGAAAGGATGGAAGTTTTACACCCTTCAAAACTTACAAGACTCTCAAACCACCGAGAACCTGTGAATAGATTTCTTTTGGTTTTACACCCTTCAAAACTTACAAGACTCTCAAACTATCCGCTGACCAACTTACACTCTTAAAAGTTTTACACCCTTCAAAACTTACAAGACTCTCAAACACCCCCTAAACCATTTCCGCAAACTATTAGGTTTTACACCCTTCAAAACTTACAAGACTCTCAAACGTCAAGTGACCATTGATGTTAACCTTGCAAGTTTTACACCCTTCAAAACTTACAAGACTCTCAAACCGGAATATCTTGGAGTGCGTTCGCATTTGGTTTTACACCCTTCAAAACTTACAAGACTCTCAAACAATTTACCAAACCGACCTGTTACGGTGAGTGTTTTACACCCTTCAAAACTTACAAGACTCTCAAACCCTGTCAACGTTCGGTTTACATAAAACCTGGTTTTACACCCTTCAAAACTTACAAGACTCTCAAACCCTTTTCTTCCGAGCTACACACAATGCCGGTTTTACACCCTTCAAAACTTACAAGACTCTCAAACCAAGAAAACCAATCAGCATAACAAAGCCTAGTTTTACACCCTTCAAAACTTACAAGACTCTCAAACCAAGGTCTAATAATTCTAAATACACTACAGTTTTACACCCTTCAAAACTTACAAGACTCTCAAACCTCAAATTTCAATTTGAAGTTCTCGCCGAGTTTAACACATTGACCATATGCTGTAAGTTATTCCACTTCTATAATACAACAATCTTGATCGATAATACAAACTTTTTCGCTATTTATTTTATTCTTCAGCACATTTTCTATCATAACCAAAAAAACCTTTTCATAGGCACAAAACTCATAGAAAAATACTAATTCTTCTCTTGATAAATACAGTTGAAGTCCAATGAATACTACAATTCTTATTCCTGCCAAACTATGTATAACCTTTACATAGTTTATCAACTTTTCTACCAACGTTCCCTCGTCTTCTTCCAACCTTACCCCATAATTTTTCATCAGTCCCTGAAAATTTTCTTCTAAATCAAAGGTAATATTATATGGGATTTTTTGTATAATAGTTTCAATGTAAGCAACTATTTTCCCATGCAACTCTGCCGTTTCTGCTATCCAATCTTCCTGTACATAACTCTCTATTTCCGAATATAACTTTTGTATTATTTTTCTTTCGTTAACGCTTAGTCCAAACGGATTTATAACGACCTGCCCAATTTTATGAAATTGAAGGAGTTTATCTTTTTCCGATATAACCAGTTCTGTTTCTTCATTGTTTTCAAATTTCAGAAATTGCTCTGTTATCTCAGCAAAGATTTTTTCATTTTCAATTACCAGAAGTTGTACCTGATTTTCGTTTAATTCCATCTCCAGATTCAATTTTTGATATACAATCTTCATAAAATCACCAATCTCTCATCTGTATTCAATACTTCTGTCAGAGCCTCTCCTACTATATATTCCATCTTGGCATATTGTTTTTCCGTAACTTTCAAGACCTGAACCAATCCTACATCCGGCTTATTTTTTCGAATAGCTTCCACAATTGCCTCACCCGCCGTTGGATTTTGAACCAGTTTGCAATATATAGATTCCTGTAGCATTAAAAAACCGTTTTTCACTAAATGTTTCCTGAATTGCCTATAGGCCCTTCTCCCTTTTTCAGTTGTCACCGGCAAATCAAACATTACCACAATTCTCATATATCTATAACTCATCTTTATAAAATTTTATCAGTGAAATATCGTTACTACATATTGCATCAAAAACACTTTTACAATAAATTTTTATTGCATTGCTAATATACTCTTTGCGTCCCGCTATATATACTTCCTCCTGTAACAACTCCAGAATTGCTACTTTTTCCTCATGTTCAAACTGCTGTGGATTCATCTGCAATACTTTTCGATCTACCAGTGGTCGAAATGGTTCCATGAAATCACACCCTAAGTTAAACTGATTAAACATATTATCATGAAACAACCCTAATTGCGTTAAATATCCATTTGACACTATCTCTCTATTAAATGATGATAAAATAATTCCATATCCATAGTTTAATGCTGCATTAATACTATTTTCCGCAGTTCTGGTAAAATTCATTCCAAATATTGCATTAAAATATACTTTTGCAGCATGACCTTCTCGATTTGTTGCATCCCCAAACTCTATTTCCTGAATATATTCCTCCAGCAATGCTGCTTCTTTCTTTTCCAATCTGCGAAGAAACTCTGCCTGCTTTCGTATCTTTTCAGTTACAATTTCTGTCCAAATAGCTGCTTTTTTCTCTTCATCCCAGGTAATCTGATCTCGTATCTTAGCACTTGTATCATGACTGCCATAATATGGAATTAATTCGGAGGAAGGGTTCCGCTTTTCATCACAAAAAATCACTTTTACTTTCCGCTTTGTTAATTCACTCAACAAAGCTACCGTTAATGAAACAGCCGTTGATTCAAGTACCAGCATGGATATCTCGCTGAGATGGATTTTGACCGTATCTTCCCTTCTGACAACAAGATACCCTAACTGATAATCTAATTTGGCACTACTGGATACAACAACCGTTCTCCAACTCATACCGTCAGCAGGTCTACCTGCTGCTCATAAATACCCGTAACAGATTGATGAATTAATTTTATTTCCTGCAATTTCGTTATATTTTTGCTCATCAACATGACACCTGTGTTAGCAGATTCTCCGATTTCTCTTAAATCTGCCGTTGGCAAACCAATTTGCGTCAGTTTTAATATTTCTAATAATACTTTAATCTGTATTTCCACCTCCATCTTTTCAAATTTTTCTTCACCAGATAGTAACTTATCTCCTACCGGATTAGGTCTTTTAGCATATATCGTTTCTTTATGCTTTCTCATTAATTCTTCATATAATGCAATATTACTTGCTTTTGTTATTTCTTCAGTTTTTTCACCTTTTTCTAATTTTTTAATATAATTTGTCCAGGTTGTTTTCAAGCATAAAGAGACGGCATTTCGTAATTTTATTTGATTTCCCGTCTTTCCCGATATATGCATATAATACCCTTCTCGTTTTATTAATGACTGTATCAAAATCTTTCTAACCCGAATATCCGGATTAATCAATCCTAATACTTCCTCACAATATACCTGTAATTCATCCGGATTTTTTTCAATCCTATCTTTCCAGATCAGAGTAACACTTTCTATAGTTCGTATCCGTTTCTTTTCAGTACCATGCTCAACCAGGATAAAATATGCCGTAGTTACACTTGTATAACCTCCGTATTTTTTAATATCCTGCATCTTAGGATCTGAGCTCTTTAACGGAATATATCCCTCCTCTTTTGCCTTTTTAGCACTATAGAGCGTCTGATTTGCGATTCCACCGCCTCCCTCAAAACTTAGTCTGGTCAACAGTGGTGTATTCTTAGCCATTACCTTGCGTACTGTTGCTATCGTTGCAGCACTACCATTTTCCGGCTTTGCGATCCAGGCAGTCTCATTTCCTCTTTTTACATCCCATGCAAACATTTTTCCTAAATTGTAGCTCTTATTCTCACGGATAAAATTCATTGGATTCTGTGTAAACTTTACATAATACACATTTCCTACAACAATATTTAAATACGCATCCTGAGCATGATGAAAATCATTTACAATCCTTGATTTTAATAAATCATAATCATGTCTGAAGTCACTGACATTTCTAGCCTTTGCATAAACAATTGTTGTTTCCTCCGGAAATACCTCTTTCAGTATAGTTGCTACACCCTTTGTTCCCTGACTGGTTTCTACCAGCTGCCTTGCTATAAATCCTGCTTTTTGCTCATCACTAAATGGATTTCTGCCTGTTAATCGTTTAAACTTCTCATCATTAATCAAGTTCTGCTGATGTAATTCTCTCCACCAATTCAATTGTTTCTTATATATTTCTTCATCCAATGGATAGGTATCACTCTTACGTGCATTTTTCTCTTTTTCTACTAACACCAAATTATTCTCCAGATTATCATCCTTTACAAAATGTCTTGGATAAATATGATCAATATCATATAGATTATTATTAAATAACTGGTCTAAGTCTATCGGTCTTCCCGTATACATGCAACGGCCCTTTTGCGTCAGGTACAGATACATCTTTTTACTGCGTATTCTTCCATCCTCATCTGCACTTTCAATGATTTTCTTCCAGTCCTTATCTTCGTCCTTAATCTTCTTATACAGATCAAGGAATTTTTTAGCTCTGGAATTTTTCATTCCTTCCTTCTTATTTTCACTTCTTGTCATCTCAACAAATAAACGTTTCGGAGGCTCTCCCATTACCTTTTCAATTTCTTTAATTACCAATAACGTCTGCCATACCATTCGCTTAACCGGTGCCGAAAAATAATAATCCTCTAAATCTTCCGGTTGCATCTCGGACAATATCTTATAGCTTTTCTCTTGGCTTTCCTGCAATTTCTCCTGATATGTATATTTATCCTTTGCAAGCAGCTCCATCAGATTATCATTCGTCTCCCACAGCATACGAATTAATGATGCTGCTTCACCTGTATCTTTTTTACATCCGTTTAATTCCAAGAATTCCTTTGATAAGTTTCCCCAATCTTTAAACTTAAACCCTAAAATTCTCTTCATCTGCTCTGGTGTTAAATCCTTTGCATACTTTTCCTCCAACTGTTCCTTTAGAAAGGATTTCGAATCCCCATAAACAGTACACCAAAAGATAATTTGCTCTACCATCTTTTTACATGAATCCTCATAAATAGCATCTCCGAAAACTGCCCGAAATTTAGCAAATGAACTTAATGTACCATTAATACCATCCATTAAGCCTGTTAACTCATCTTCATTTCCCTCACTTAATACTCCCTGTCCAATCAGATACTTTATTATCTTATTCTTGGTTACTCTCTTCCCCGTTTCAAACAAATCTTTATACATATTCTGTTTTATCTCTACCGGCAACTTCTCTCCGCGTACTTTTAAATTGTTCAATTCATTCAGTACGCAAAAGCTTTCATACTCTAATGATGCTTTAGGCAATACCTGTTCCCCACTCATGTAAGTGCATCTACGTACCATCCGAGATATAAACGCCTCCGATGTTTTCTTCATATCTATTTTTTCATTAATATTCCACGGCAATACGACTCCATCTTCTTTACGAATAACCCAGCCATTTCCACCATCTCTTGCACTCTTTTCTGTTACCGGTCCTACATAATATGGAATTTGAAAAGAAAATAGTTTTAAAATTCTCTCGGTAGTTGTATAACCGGATTCATCCTTTTCCTTCAAAAAAGGCAAATAGTTCTCAGCATTAGATAATATCTTCTTCATTTCTTTTAAATGAATCTGATTTGGAATTACACCATTTGATGCTGTAAGCTGCTTTGGTAAGAAATGATCCTTTTCTATTTCATTTAATACATATTGAACATCCTCATCCTCCGGCATCTCTGCCAATTTCTTTTTAATATTAGCATATAAATCTTCCTTTTTTCTTCCCTCTATCCCTCTTCGAACCGGCTCACCACCATTTTCCGCATTTGCCACTTTATCCGAATTGGTAGAATTTGTATACGCACTATATGATCCCTTTTCCGTTGAGCGGAACATATCATCATAATCCTTTTTTGTTGCATACTTCCTATAAATAGATTTTAATATTTTTAAATCGCTTTTATGTTTTTCATATTCCTGCACTCTGGCTATTGATAAATAGGCATTTCCACCCATGATCTGATTCAATATAGCAGCATCATATAGTGCTTTCATACCGGCAATTAATTCAAAGTTTTCATCGCCAAGTACCTCTTGAATATCTACTATCTTCTCTTCATAGCCTGCATCTGAAAAACTAATCTTCATTTTAGGATCAAAGTCATCTGATATGCATGCACCAAATATTGTCTTTATACTCACATTCAATCCTATTACGCATTCCAACAAAGCAATCTTTTGCTTTTCCTTCTTATCAATTTTGAGTAATTGTACCAATTCCTCTGCTTTCTTCTTTCTGGAAATATCTGTGCTACACATAATTTCCTGTAATGCCATGTAATCTATCTCATCTGAAAAAGAAATTCCCAATAATTCATATACCTGTTCAGCAAATTCATTCCAAACATCTTTAATACTTCTGTTTTCACTATCACTACTTAAAGTAGCATTTAAAAAATGTCCACGATGTTTAAACATATTTACTAATGCCAAATATACCAATCGTACGTCATGTGGTTCTTGTGACTCTAGTAACTCTTTTCTAAGATGAAAAATTGTCGGATATTCTGCAAAATATTCTTTATCTGTATAGTCCTTGTCCGCAAAAATACCATTATATGTTCTAACACTCACATCTTTATCTTCCAAATGATACTTACTGTTCTCCAGCCGTGCGTAAAAATTAGGATCAACTTCTGCAATTGCATCCTGAAAGTATTCTTTTAAGAGTCCAATACGTGCCAGTTCTCTCTGTCTTCTTCTCCGACTAACTCTCATCATTCTCCGATCTACTGCTGTATGTGCTTCATCAAACTCCCGGATTCCCCATAAATCCTTTCCTTTCTTTTTAATCAGCTCATACTGTTCGTTTGTTACTGCCCATCCAACTGAAGATGTTCCCATGTCTAATCCCAAATAATATGCTGCCATTTAAATTCTCCTTTCAAAATAAAATTTTACTCTTGCATTTCTTTTTCTTTTCTGTTATTCTAAATAAGAACTTACAAGACGAGTGCAAATAAGGATTTATCCGAATCCGTCGTAAGACTCTACATGGTGTAGATATTGAGACTTGATAATCAAGTCTCTTTTTTTATATTCTCTATCTTACAACCACCTTGCAACCATTCTTATTCCTTTTTACCACTTTTACTGTCCAATTTCCCTCCCTCGCATGTCGAACTTTCGTTTGTTTTTCATTTGACCCTATTTTATCCGTCTTTCTCCCCACCTCTCGCACATTTTCTCTATCATACCACAATATCCTCTCTTTTTCTATCCTTTATTTCCATAGTCCACCGACGATTTAAACCAAAAATCGACCTATTCCTTATAGCATGGATATTTTTCATATTCTCTATAAGGATAAGTCGATTTCATTTCCCATCTTCTACATTTCCCGTTTTCGATTTTTCGATTTCCTATTTTCTATCCGTTACCTCTTATATTCTGCTGTGCTGCCATTTGTCTCTGCTGCCTTCCATTTTCTAATTGTCCTTACATACAGGATTAGTCCGATTCCACTGGAGATCACTTCCGATACCGGGAAGGAACACCATGTGTAGTTCAGTCCCAGAAATGAGAATAACCAGAAAATCGGCACCAGGCATACAATTTGTCGTTGTAATGACAGAAACAGACTTATGCCTCCTTCTCCGATCGCCTGAAAAAATACCGGCATTGTCAGTGAAAATACTGCCGGTGCAAAGCTTGCACCGATAATCGGGAATGCATGTTTTCCAATCTCTATTACTTCGGGGCTTTCCGAGAATATCCGGATCAGCATTTCCGGAAATCCGATAAATCCGATGATTCCCAACACCATAAATACCAACGATATCAGGAATGCACTTCGCATGACCTTCCTACAACGTTCATAGGCACCTCTTGCATAATTAAAGCTTAAGATTGGGACAATACAGGTCTGCAGTCCAAAAAGAGGAATGAAGAAAAAGCTCTGTAGCTTATAGTAGAGTCCAAGCACTGTAACAGCTGAGTCGGAGAATTTTGCCAGGATCACATTCAGTGCGAAAATATACACCGTATACAATCCCTGCATGACAATGGATGAATATCCATAGAAGTAAATTCTCTTTGCATAATATAAGATTTCCCGGAATTTCGGCGGTTTCCGGAAGCCCCGCACACCCGTAATAACAGCAGCGAGTACCTGTCCGCATACGGTCGCATAGGCGGCACCTGCCACACCCAGCTGCGGGAACGGTCCGATACCGAAAATTAAAACCGGATCCAGAACGATATTTGTCACTGCTCCGGCGATCTGTGCCACCATTGGCAGTTTCATATTTCCATAAGACTGATGTACCTTCGTCCAGTTTCCTTCAAGAAATGCTCCCAGACTTCCGATGCTTACAATGTTTCCATATATGATCGCATCCGTGATCACCCGCTCCGACGTGGCGGACATCATAACATATGGCCGCATGATCAGCACTGACACAATCGCCAGTACGATCCACGTTGCAAACTCCAGCACCATACCGGTTCCGGCTGCTTTCTCCGCCTCCTCTGCTTTGCCCTGTGCATATTTCCTCGCCATATAAGTATTCACACCGACACCGGTACCCACCGCCAGTGCTATGATGATCAGCTGCAACGGATAGATAACCGTCAGTGCAGTCAATGCATCCTCCGAATATTTCCCGACAAAGAAGCTGTCAACTATGTTATATAATGCCTGAATCAGCATCGCCAGCATAACCGGCGGTGCCACCTTCAGGAGTATTTTCCCGATTCGTTCTGTTCCAAAATAATCATTCTCTGTAGTTTCTGTATGCATAATGCTTTCCCAGAATCCTTTCCTTTACTACTCTCATTCCGTCCTGGTTGTTCTAAGATGCAATACCCGTTTCGCTTTAATACCCTGTTGCAAAATACTGATCGATTCCATTTGCAATCCCGGCTGCAATCTGGTTCTGATAATCATCCGATGCCATCTTAAGATCTTCATCCGGATTCGTCATATATCCCATTTCCACGATCGTCACCGGCACCTGTGCCCAGTTAATACCGCTCATGCTGTCAGTCTCCCATACATATTCCCGTCTGCATCCGGTCGCTGCGGTCAGTCCATCCAGCACGTCTGTCGATAGTGCTTTACTCTGCTCATATAATCCGCCATTATACACATTTGATGCCGTTTGGCAGATGGTCATCGCACCATTCACCGCTGTATCTGTGGAACCATTTGCATGAATCCGGATCAATGCGGCTGCACCTGCATCATTGGCCATCTGCGCCCGCTCCGCATTGCTGATATCCACATCATTGGTCGTCCGGATCATAAGCACCGTATATCCCCTGCGTTCCAGCTCTGCCTGTAGCTTCAGTGCCACCTGCAGCGTCAGTTCATACTCTGCCAGCCCGCTGGTTGCACCTCTGGTACCTCCGGCTACCTTTGCTTTGGTTTCTGTTGCTCCGGGGCCTACCGGTTCCTGCTCGCTGTTGCCATACTGCTGATGTCCTGCATCGATTGCAATCAACTGTCCATTCCCGGTTACGCCCACGTTCTCGGTTGCCGACTCTGATGCTGCTTCGCTCCCCTCGGTAGATTCTGTTGTCTCCTCAGTTTCCGTCACCACTTCTGTTGTGGCTTCTGTTGTTGCCTTCGTCGTGGCTTCCGTTGTAACAGTCTCTGTCGTGATTGTTTCAGCCGTACTTGCATCTGCATCCTCACTCTTGCTACCGCAGGCAGTCAATCCTAACATTAATGTCAGTGCAACTATTACCCCCAGCATCCTCTTCCCTGTTATTCTTTGTTCGGTTATTCTTTTTTCAGTTATTCTTCTTTCTGTCATTTTCTTCCTAATTTGTGCTTTTATGATTTTTTTCTTTGCCAGTTCCAATTTTCTCCGCTCCTTCCACTACCTACTGTTGTTTTATCTCTTTTGTCATGCCATCTATTTTATCACAGGCTTTTCTCTATCACAAGGCATCTGCATTTTCTTGACATTCCTCACAGAAATGTGTAAGGTAAATGCGCAATCAATAATTACAATATTTCTATGTTTTAATATAAGGAGCGTCTGACTATGAGTGAACGGAACAAGGGAATTTTATTTATATTAATGGCTGCATTCTTCTTTGCGTTGATGAGTCTTTTTGTAAAGCTGGCCGGGGATCTGCCTTCGATGGAAAAGGCTTTCTTCCGGAACATTGTAGCGCTCTTTTTTGCGGGATTTATTTTATGTAAGAACCGGATTCCTGTTAAGGTTCCCAAGGACGACCGGATTTTCTTATTTCTGAGGGCCTTCTGCGGCTCAGTCGGTCTGATCTGCAACTTTTATGCCATTGACCATCTGCACATCGCAGATGCCAATATGTTGAATAAGATGTCACCGTTTTTCGCCATCATCGCCTCTTACTTTATTTTAAAAGAAAAAGTGGCACCGTATCAGGCAATCTGTGTGATTTCTGCCTTTATCGGTACCTTATTTATTCTCCGTCCCGGATTTGATTCCATGGTGACCTTCCCCGCTCTGATCGGACTTCTGGGCGGTGTCGGAGCCGGAATCGCCTATACCATGGTGCGGGTACTGGGTGGACACGGTGTCAAAGGACCGGTAATCGTATTCGCCTTTTCCCTGTTCTCCACCATTGTCACCCTGCCGTTTTTAATCCTTGATTTTACCCCGATGAACGGTCAGCAGCTCCTGTTTCTCCTGCTTGCCGGTCTTGCAGCCTCCGGCGGTCAGTTCTCTGTCACCGCTGCCTATACCCATGCTCCGGCCAAGGATATCTCCATCTTTGATTATATGCAGATCGTCTTTTCCTCGCTCATGGGCATCCTTGTTTTACAGGAAGTTCCTGTTTTCTTAAGTATCATCGGATATGTGATCATCATCGGTTCTTCTCTTGCCATGTTTCTGATCCGTCGGAAGAAAGAATCAGGACATAACCTGATCCAGTAACCGCAGCAAAGATGCTTCGAATCGTGCATCATCCTCCGGTGTCCGCTTCGCCGGGCCTTTCAGATGGTGCTTCCCTTTTCCCATTCGTGCCTTCTTGGAGAGATGCCGTTCCATCAGCATCTGATCAATATTCTCATTGGTGTACCATCTTCCGCTCTGGTGAATCGCATATGCACCTTTGCCGAGTGCCATCGCTGCCACTCCGTAATCCTGTGTCACTACCACATCACCTTTCCGGCATACATTGATCAATGCATAGTCTACGGCATCGGCTCCTGCTCCAATCACTTTGATCTCCGAATAATCCGATTGCAACACATGATTGGTATCACAGAGCAGCACGCAGGGCAGTCCCTGCTGCCTTGCAATCTTTTCTACAATTCTTGTTACCGGACACGCATCCGCATCTACTAAAATCTGCATCTCACATTCCCCGCTTACAGCTGATATCCCATCTCATACCATTCCTCGCCACCCCAGGTCGAGTTCGCCGGTCCATGGTTCTCATAGCCCATGCCCTCATACATTTTTATCTTATTTTCCAGGCAGGTTAAAATCAGCAGCTTTCTTTTGTTTGCCTTCTCTCTGCGGATATATTCTGATACGATTTTCCTTGCTAAACCCTGTCCGCGATACTCCGGCAATACATCTAATCCAAGCAGCATAACTACCTTTCCATCCGGATCATGCAGTCCCGCATCTGTGAAAAACTCATCCCGGAACTTCTCTTCATTCGTTGCGATTCCGTTAAAAAATCCTGCCATCTTCCCATTTTCTCTATCAATCGCTACCAGAAATAAATCTGCTGCCACCTTCACCCTTGCCCGCATAGCTTCTGCCGAGCAGGCCTCATTCGGTGGGAAACAGATCTGCTCTATCGTAATTGCCTCTTCAATCTCCTCCGGCTCAATCGTTCTGAATTCAAATCGAGTATCTAATTCCTGTTGGTTCATTTTATAACTCCTTTGTACTTTCTTGTGTTCACTGTTCTCTGTTTCATCCCATGTTTTATGACTTGCGATTCAGTATATATCCCATCGCACCTCCGACAATTCCGCCGACAATGTGTGCCATATTGGAAATATTGTCCTTCACTGCGAAGCAATCATAGACCTGCTGCCCGATAAAGATTACGGCAACCAGAATAAATGTAATCGGGATTTCTCCCTGCTTAAACTCCGTAAAAGATGCCAGCAGGATAAACGCAAATACAACACCGCTTGCGCCGCAGAGTGCGATGTTCCAGAAAAATATGTAATTGATCAATCCGGTCGCCAGTGCTGTGATACCAATTACCTCCAGCAGGGTCTTCGACCCGTATTTCTCCTCCAGCATCGGTCCCAGAATCAGCAGGTACATCGCATTTCCGAGAAAATGCTCCCAGCCGCTGTGTCCGAATACATGCGTGATCAGCCGCAGATATGTAAGCGGATTCCGAAGGGACGAATGGTAGGTCATAAATAACAGCTCTGTAATTCTTCCCTGCGTCAGGACTCCGGCCAGTGTGGCAGCGAAGCAGATCGCTACGAAGCTTAAGACAACCGGGGAATTGAATGTGATTCTTAATTTGTGTTTCATGGATGGCTCCTTATTCATGTAAATATATCTTGATCTTTATCTGTACCCAGTTTCCCCTTTTCTCTTTCTCAGATATTCTTCCGAAAAGAAGTTTACCTGCATCCATCAGCCTCGCAAAGACAACGTTGTCTTTTTTCGGAACATATCCAATCTTTGTACCGCTTGTCGTCCGGATTACGATTGCCTGCGGATCATACCGGTTATCCGGCTCCCGAAAGAACTCTATCTTGTCATCTACTTTCAAAAACGGTTCCAATTCTTCTATTCCTTCTACATGTGTAGTCCCCGCTATATATGTATCAAACAAGAATATATCTCTCTCATATGGCTTCGGTATCATTAATTCACCATTTGCACCATGAAACAGGCTGACAAGTCCGCTTCCTTCCGGCTTTATAAGGTCTCCCATACTCATTCTCCTAACATTTCTTTAATTTTATCCTCATAGATTTTAATACATTCCGTATAATGTTGCAATATTTCTTCCAGCTCTGCTTTCCTCTGTGCCAGCTTGTCCTCATCCTCCAGAATCTCTTTCATTGTATATGGATAGTCCTGTTTAATCTTCGCAATGGAATCCCGAACCGACCGGATCATCTCCTCCAGACGTGCCTTTTCCTTCCGCAATCTACTGATAGAATCCTCGTTGTTCATATAGGATATGTCATCCCCAAGCATTGCGCTGATTATCCGCAATGTCTCCAGGTCTCCATTCTTGTAAGCCTCGACTGCATGATGAAACAACTCCAGCTGCTCCGGCGAAATATCCGGATGAATATCCGGGTGCAATGCCTTTACAATCTTTCTATATAACCTCTTTAACTCCTGGCTCTCATCCTCCGGTAACTGCTCACTCTGACTGCGATCCAATGCCTGATTCATCTTATCTATCTGTTTATTCAGATTCTCCACATATTCCGCGAACTCCCAATCCAGTATCCCGGCTATGTTTTCCAAGTCTATCTTCTCCTGCCGGTTCTTCCTCGCCTGGATTAGTTCAATCTCTCTCTTTAACCGCAGCGCCGTACACTGTGCCTCATATGCACGATATTCCAGACTGCCAAGCTTCAACATATACTCTGTTTCTATGTTTTTGCAGATAACAAAGCGCAGCTCATCGTACTCCAGCATCAGCATAGATAATTCCGTTCTGAGCCTTTCAACCTCTGCTTTTAAGTTTTCGTATTCCGGAAAAACAATCAGCTCCTCCATGAGCATCCCTCTTTTCTTATACTGTCATATATCGCATATTACTGTATAGTATATTTTTTCTTATAATTGCAGCCTGACTTTGCATATCTGCTGCAACCCCAAAATCTTCCATACGGTCCGTTTATTAATTTCATCGGAGCCCCACATTTCGGACACACATTGGAATCTGCCCGAATTTCGGATGGATATTGATTAATCAATTCCTGTGCAAATTCTGAAATATTGTTATTTACAATCACAAGCCATGTTCGTTTCCTGGCCCGTGTCAATGCAACATAATATAATCTCCGTTCCTCCGCATAAGGATATTCTTCCTTCTTTTCTAATAGCAAATCAACTATCCTCGGATTCTGCACCCTACTCGGAAACCCAAATTCATCCGCCTTATTATTAAGTACAAATACATAATCAGCCTGTAACCCCTTTGACTTATGTGCTGTATAAAAACAGATATCCAAATCTTCCCTGCCATATAGCACTACTTTATCAATATGCTTGGCATTATCATATCGCATTAATAAGTTGCTATTTTCTTTTAGCATTATTTGATCTTTCTTATATCTTCCTATCAAATAAACCGAACTATTCTTCGGTAATGATCTCATCACATCACACATTGCAGCAATTGCTTCTCTTTCCGTATATCCAACCACCTCATTAAGCACATACTGTTCCTGCATACTTCCTTTAGAAATAATTCTTTTCTTCAATTGCTCTGGATTTCTCATAATAAATCCACCCGAAACATCTGCCATTCTCTGTGGAAAACGATAAGTTGTTTCTATCCTGCTTATTTCTACATTTCCCCAATATTTATAAAAATGTAAAATGTAATTAATATCACTGCCATTGAACCGATATATGCTTTGCCAGTCATCCCCTACACAAAACATACCGTAATTCCTTTGGGTTCGCATTGCTTTCAATAATTGATACTGTCCGCCTGATAAATCCTGATACTCATCAACAATGATATACTTGTACGGATGTAAATACTTTCCGGCTTGTACACAATCCGTTGCATAATTCAGCATGTCTGCAAAATCGATTTCATTTCTTTGTAGCAAAAATGCCTCATAATCATCAATGATGGGATTGATCAATTTCACAAGGATCACCTGTTCCGGCATTCTTTCCTCACATAATTTCAGCAATTCTCCAGTATTAATTCTCTTTCCTTTCATTAAGCATAATACTGTTTGAACGATTTTTGATAAATCATCCATTATCTTATCTGATCTGTTTTCATTTGTCATTCTCCGAAACAACTCCGCAACGTCTATTTCCTGCATCCGTATAGTATGCTTCTCTAAACTCAGCCTTAATTTTTCAAGCAAATTTCCTTCCATAAAGTCATATGCATAACATTCAATTAAGGTTGTATTATATTTTTTATGTACTTCCCTCTTCCACTCCATTCCTTCGCAATATGCCTGACTTGCATTCATCCCATTTTTTCCTTTAAAATATTCAGGCACCTGCTTGTTTCTGTCAATTCCATAGTATTCTATATAAATATCATAATCAGGCAAATAAAAATCCGGATAGTATTGATCATATTCTTCTGTCCGTGTATCATATTTATATCGTTCTTCGTACTTATATCGAATACCGTATTGTGTCAAAAAATTAGCAATTGTCATCTCTCCATAACTTTTCACCTGTTCTCCCAAAACTGTTATTGGTGGATTTGCATTGAAATAGCAATTGTATTTTTCTACATTGTCAAAATCTATTTCTGATTTTGTATGCAGGCGATGATATAAAATATATTTTATAAAAAGTTGTGCATATTCCTCGTCTGCTAAATGTTCTTTAATTTTTTCTTTTACCAACTTATCTATATCACAATTACAAATATAGGGTGCTTTTCCATTTACTTTTCGCAATATCCCCAACCCCAGACTATGAAACGTAGATACCTGCATTGGGACTTGCAAATATGAATACAATCTCTTCTCCATCTCATCGGCTGCCGCCCGTGTAAATGAAAGTATACATATTTCATTTGCCTCACACATTTTCTTATCCAATAAGTATTTCACTTTTCCAAGAATGGTTGTTGTCTTACCGGTTCCGGCACCCGCAACTACTAATTGATTTAGTGGATTTTTAACGATTGTCTCCATCTGTTGACGATCTAAAGATTTTCCCTCCACCACACCAACTACTTTATATGCATCCATAACAGCTATATCCATGAATCTTCTATTGTGAATCTGTATTTCACTGTCCAACTCACTTAATCTTGCTGCAAACGCTGTGTACTGTTTTATGCATTCTCTCCGCTTTTTCTCCAGACCATATAGATACACCATTATACCCGCTCTAAGACATCTAACCTGTTTATCTATATGCTCCACCTGATTTTTCCAATAATTCTGTTTAATCCGATAATCGTATACATATAAGTATGCATTTTGCTTTAAATAATCTTCTAATTCACTGCTAAGTCTACTTACCTCAGCTGTGCATGCTTCTATAGATAGCATCACCGAGTTTTTATTTTTAGTAAATTTACTACGCATACTATTTAACATCTTACTGAACTCCCATTTTATTTAAATGCCATTCTAATATCATGTTCAAGTCCTTGTAACAATTGTACTTTCTTTCTTGCTAAATTCAGCTCTGCATCTGTACAATTAACCCAATCGAACTCTCTAATTTTTGTCAACTCTTTATTGATACATTCAACTGCTTCTTCTATCGAAATACTATCTTTACTATTCTGTTCCATATTAATTTCAAGTTTATATATACCTCTTTGAATATTCTTAAAATATGGATTGGTTTTTTTTAATTTAAAAATAGCATTACGTAATGCTGTATCTATCTCTCCAAAACCTTTTCCCACCAAATATTGTTTTAATTCAGTTACACTATGTTCTCTACCATCTTCCATTAGTTTTAAAATTTCTTCTATAATTATTTGTTGTTTTGGTTGTGTACTATATGTGCTTTCCATCTGTATCCTCCACATTATCATTAAGATCTATATCCAACATCATTGATATTACTAGATAGAATTCAATACTTGGTCTTTTTACTTTATCTTTTTCGTATCTTGCTATCGTTTGCCTCGTATACCCCGCGTTCACAGCCAATTTTTGTTGTGACCATCCTTTTTGCCGCCGTGCCTTTCGAATTTCATCTCCTTGTAATTTTCTCATTTTTATCAGCTCCTCCTATGAAAAATATTTTTATTTCTCATAGAATACTATAACATGCTTTTAATATTTATACCAGTTAAATACATTTAACATTTTCTTCTTTATATCAGTTTTATTTACATCAATTCACTTCATTTATATCTTTTATTTTTATATCATCTCATACTGCAAACATTCATATTTCAGCCGGCTGCCCTCCTGTACTTCTGCCGGCAACAATGCCCGCGCAACCAGCTTCACATCCTCTGTTTCAATATCTGTCCGTTTCAGATTCGCATAATCTCCATCTATTGATACTACTTCATAATACCAGGTTTCCATCGTTCCTGTCTCCTTTCATGCCTGCGTCCGGAAGCAAAGCTCCATGCCTGCCTCTCCCGAATCGCCACAAAATCTCCGATTATAATATGCCAAAACATGACCGACTCTCTATTATTTAACTTTTTACTCACTAATCGTGGAGTAGGAGTTGGTATTAAGCGGATGGTTAAGAAACGCACCATCAACTTTATTTAATCATGCTTAAAAACAGCTTCTAATTCTTCTAAAACATCGTGATTATCACTATATATAAAGGTTCCGTCACCATCGATTGTTCTTACAACATCAAATTCATTTTCTTTATAAATACAGCGGATAATATCACAATACGGTCCCATTTTTTTATCTAATATTACACACTCAGCGTTCTTTAAGCACTGCATTATCATTTTGTACTCTTCTTCGTCCGGTATTCTATTATAATTTCTAAAATACAACCTTTTATCATCACCTTGCATGTAAAACGATTCCATTCTCTACCTCTTTCTAATTAGTATTCTTTTCTGCTGCCTATTTGATTGGTATATATTTTTTGCATTATAGCGAACAATGTCAATGTAAAAAATGCACCCGATGCGAAATAATCAATTACCTTTACAGGCATTCTCTTAATCTGTCTGCTCAAGTATTCTTTTTACTTCCATCTGTAATTCATCACTGAAGTCTCTTAACTGTGAAGGTGTTGCTGGAACACTTTCATTTCCAATACGAATAAATGCAATAAGTTGTCCATCGCCTTCATAATAGTATGGTGTCTGCTGCCCTTTCATAACTTCTACAATAACAAACGTCTTGTCTTTATCTTTTTCAAATGAAAGCTTAAACTCTGGTATTGGATTAAGATGCGTTTTAATTATCTCACTAATTCTCTCTGCATCACCTTCAGCATCTGCAAGTCCAACCAACTCATCATCATTTGCCACACCAAATACCAGCTTGCCACCATAGCAATTTGCAAATGCGCTTATACTCTTGCACCAGCTTTTAGGTTTCTTTGTCTCAAGTGCAACCTTTTTATCATAATCTGTGGCTTCGCCGATTAGCTGCTTTATGTCCATAAATTCACTTCCTTTTATAAATATTCTGCATCCTTGCCGCCATTATCTCCAAATGTGATCTCCATCAATTCACCTGCTATCTCTTTACTCATGACTCTCATAATACTATCATCTATCTTATCCTTACGTAACAACCAGCCACACCACAATCATATCAATTTCTTTCATATAACCAACTAATAATTTCCTGTTCCAATTTACAATTGTTTGCCAATATAAATTTCATAACTTCATCATAGAAATGAATTTTCAACAGTGAATTTGCCTTTACCATATCATTTTTTTCAAGTGGCTTACAATATTGCTTATATTTTATTAACTGCTGTATATCCATATACAACGGAACAAATGAAATTCCGGTTTTTTTAATTAAATTCATTAAAATAAAATATCCATCAGGATCAATATCCCCAAAATGAAACCAAGAAACACCACTATTATTTTCTGCTATCTTTTTTAAAAATCTTTGTTTTGCAGTATTATGATAGCCACTTAGATAGATAAATGTTGATTTCTTATCATTAATTCTATTATATGAAGTAAGATTTTCAACAGTCACTATTCGATTTGAATTTACTCTTATCATTTCTATCCGCGCGATTGCCTCTGATAAAATAGCTATCGGATTATCTGGTGTAACGCTAATAGAACTCCCATCAACATAATGAATATCTACATTTCCTTTGAAAAAAATATATGAAGGATTTGAAAAAACCTGATATTCCTCCAGAATTGCTTTCTCTTTTTCTTTTTTGTCCAAAACGGATAAATCTAATTCTAACTCTCCATACTCCTCAATTATGCTACAAATACGCGACTTATAACTTTTTTCAAAGAGTTTTGTATCCCCTAGTACTGCTACTGATAATTCACGTTCCATAATGTCATTATTATTCCCAAGCATATATTTTAACAATTTCAGAATATTTATTGCAATGTCAGACGTATACTTAGCATCTTTATATGCATTAAGTCGTTCTATCTGGCTCTTGCAAAACGCATCCATAATATCATAAACACCCATATATTGTGTATACATTTCAATTTCCCGATTACGTTTTACTGTGATATCTTCTCGCTTCAATACTGAATATATCTCATTTATCGAATTTGTATTAAGTTTAATCTTAGAAATTACTGGAATACCTTTTTCATAATCCAAAATCACAAACTCGAATTCCATCAAAGATTGTAATTCCCTATTGAATTGATCTACTTCATCTTGATCTGTATAATCTCCGTTGTATTCAAAAAATATTTTTTCTGGTTTAATAGCAAAGCTTTGATTCTTAATATTTTTTCCTTTATATGTAACACTGTTTTCATACACATCTAATAGCATATTCAAAACATCTTTTTGTATTTTACTCAATCTTAAACTCATCCAATTTCACCAGCCCTTCAACAGCCCATGTATATTTTCCTTTCATACATAAGCTTATAGTTGAGTTAATATGGGAACCAATGCTATCAATCTTTTCTGGGGGAGCCGCATAAATCACCTGGAACTTATTGTCCTCGAAGAACTTAACCATTTGCTCAATTCTTTCTCTTGAAAGAGCCGAAAAGGCCTCATCAATAAATGCTAATCTTGCACATGAAACATTCTTGGGGTAACATTGTAGCAAACTGGCTGCAAGAATAATAAAATATGGTGTTTGTTTTTCACCATTACTTGCAGACCCTTGTTTTTTTGATAAATCTGCCAGCACCTCTTCACCATCCTGTCTTGACAATATACGCATATCATACTTGAAATACTTTCGATAGTCTGTGTACTCTTCCTCATTTTCTTCCTCTAATATCGTATCCATGAATTGTCTTATGTTGTATTCCATTTCTTCGTCATCCTGGTTCATAGCGCGATACACATCCATTGAATTCATATAACTTTCAAGTTTTTTACAAAGATTAAAAAATACCATTCTATCTGGTTTCTCTAGCATTTTAAATTGATATGTATCTTTTCCAAATGGAATATCCTTAAGTGCTTTATTTATTTCATCAATCTCTTCTTTTGCTTCCCTAATTGCCTCATTAATTTCAGCAACAAAATCAACCATAAAAGCATTCTCTAGTACATGTTGCTGCTCCTCTAATTTCTGTTTTGCTTCCTCAATTTTCACATTGGCAATATCTCTATATTGTTCTCTAAATAAAGGAATAAATCCTACGCCAAATTTTTCGTCACTTTGACCTATGATATGCCAATATTTACGTTGCTCATTTTCTAAAATCCGTATAGCACTTTCTTTTTCCCCACGAACATTCTCAACATTCTTAGTCGTCATAACACGTGCGCTATCACTCTTGATACGGAGCTTGTCATATAATTCAACCATTTCTTTTCTTAATTCTAGTCTTTGTAAAATGGCAACATCATATTCATGCTTAGCTTTTTCAATTTGTAGCTCAGATTCATCATACTTGCTCTCATTATCTTGAATCTTTTCTTTACATGTACTTATACAATTATTTACATTAATGAATTGTCCGTCAACTTCTTTGTATTCTTTATCAGCATTCTCCTTTTCTTGTAATGCAGCAACAAATCCTGGAGTGTTTTTTATTTTTGTCAATTCTACCTTTTTATTTTGGATTTCCGTTTTCTTCTCATCAATGCGCTTTTGAATGTCAAATATATATCTTGTCTCATCCCAATTTACTGCATCAATATCAGCTATATATTGTCTTAATATCTTTGAATCCTCTATTAATCCATTTTCTTCTTGCTCAAGAACAAGTTTATCTGATTTTGCTTTTTTAAGTTGCTGTTTAATTGCATCATGCCCCATAAATATTTGAGTTCTTTGCAAATTCATACAAGTCATTGTGAAACTCTTAGCCAATGTACCATCAATCATCAAACCACCTTTAGGATACTGATGTAATTCTTGAATATCATTACACAAATGGATACCATTAAGAAGATAATTTGCATATCTTCTTCCATATTCATTAGGAATATCAAGCATTGCAGCAGCTGATCCTTGTATTATATCTGTTTCTGGTAATTTGTCAGTAATTACAACTTTAATATCTCTTAGCTGATGTTCGTGAACAATCTCCATTACTTGTTCACAATATTGCCCATCTACTATAATATCAAACCTCTTTTTCCCTAAAAATGTCTCAATTGCCAACTGCCAATTCTTATCAACATGTTGCACCAACTCTGCAAATAATCTTACATCTGTTTGAATATTTAGTTTTGCAAGTTCTGACTTTATTGTTTGTTTAGCTCCTTCATATTTCTTCTCAAAAGGAAGTACATCTGACTCTAATCTAGATATTTTTTCTTGCATTTCTTCCAGTTCTTTTTTTATCTCCTCTATTCTGTCTGAAATATGTACTTTGTCTATTTGATAATTCGCCTTTTTTTCATTTACTATATTTTTAAACTTTATAAATGCTGCGACTTTTTCATCAATATTAAAGGTAGTCGCCGTAATAGTTTCAATAACTGCAACTTCTTTGTCCGTCAATTCACCATCTATTTCGAACCAATCCATAATATTTCGAATTCTTGTTTCCAACAATTGTAATTCTTCTAAAGCCTTTTCAAATTTCTCTATTTCTTTTTCTATCGCGGAAATACTACTTTCTAATGAGTTGGTTATTTCTTCAATACTACATAATAGTTCATTTTTTCCAGCATTTATTTTTCTATCTAACGCATTCTCTCTCTTCTCAGTTAAATCTTCTAACCGGCTCTGTAATTGATGTAACTTTGCCTTATCAACATCAATTTTCTCTTCTAACTGTACTCTATGTTCTTGATGCCATTTCATTTCCTGATATAACAAAAGAATTCGCCTTATCTCATATTTTCGCTCCGAAGCTTCATAATCAGCTATTTTTGATTGCACAACCTCCAATTGAATCTTTCCATTTGCCAATTCTTCATATAACTTTTTTGCCTCATTATAGTGATTACGATGTTCTCGAATATCACTCATTGAGCGAATTGGGTGTTCGTCCAAAACACATTCCTGAATAAATTTATCAATATTATTCTCTGGATTGAAAGCCATCATTTTCACAAGTTTAGCTCTGTACTTTTCAACTCCACAACGCAGACCTAAAGCCCTCAACACTTGTTCAGTGCCTTTGTCACGATTCATAAACTCACTTGCTGGAACTTTCTTTCCCTTTACTGTCAATTCATGGCGAGGATATACTGTTACTTCTTTCCCTTTTACTGTATAAAATCTACAATCATCAATCCTAGTATCTTTGAAAACAAACCATTTTTTTGTGTTACTTGTCTCATTAACATATTCAATACATACACCTACTACCAAATATTGATTTTCTAAAGGAGCCCAAAACTCCATTGCAATATAAGATGTTACTCCTCCTTCACGAATAAACCTATTTTTCCCTTCACTCTTTGTATCACCTCGAACATAAGAAACTACATTTCTATCTCTGTCCAATGCAGCCTTATTAAACTGAGTGTTACCTGTAAGCATATAAGTCATTGCATCCAATATCGTAGACTTACCGCTTCCATTAACTCCTGTAAACAGAGTTGATCCTTCCAATGCAATAGGTACATTAGAAAATCGAGACCAACTAACCAATAAGAGTTTTGTTGCACTTTTTCTACTATTTTCCCCCAACATTATCGGTTTGCTCATCTGCATCCTCCTCCAAACTATCTTTTTCTTCCAGTACAACCTCTACAACTTCTTTTACAAACCTTTCAAACTCATTAGTATCTAAAGCAAATTGCAATGAGGGATACAAAATGAGTTTACAATCTATATCTCCAACATTTCCATCAATATCTATTAAACTATAATTTTTAAATACTTTAAAAATATTGCCTAAAACAGTCTTATTTACCATATCTCTTGCATCATACTTTTCTAATTCGTAAATTAAATCAGACACTCCAATTACAATTACTGAAGACAAAGTTCCCTCTTTTATTCTCGACACATAAAGCAACCATAGACAGCACAACACAATTGTTTCTTCTTTAGTGAAACGATACCTATTTGATTGCAATTTATCTTTATCACCTATTTCCGAGCAATTGTCAAGCATGACAACGCCATTATCCTTATCACACTTAACTTCAAATCCCATAAAAGAAAAATAATTTAAAAATAAATCTATATGATTAGCAACAAAAAAATAATATTTTCTATCATCCTGCTTATCTCTAACCAAAAATGTCCTTCTTAATATCTTCCTGCAACAGTTTTGAAACATTAACTTTTCGGAAGATATAAAATCATCCCAAGCTTCTATAATATTCATATTACGCCTCCAATATTCTAAATGACCTTAAGACCATTTTCCCAGCCTCAAAATACCCTTCTTCTATTTCAATCTTAAACCCATTTTCTTCTGCATAAGCTGCAGCTGATAAAATCATCAACAAATCTTCTTTTGTTTCAAGAGGAACCTCAGCACTTGACAACTCGTGCCTATTTCCAATCAATGTTTTTATGTACTGTTTTGTTATTTTTTTGGAATATGGGTTTTTAGCCTCTTTCTCATATACTTTTTTTAGATTATATAAGTCTTCCTCCGTAAGAGTTTCTATCTCCGTTACTGATTGTTGTCGTACTCTTTTTCTATTTTGTGGCATTCGAATTGATTGTTCATCGATGTATTTGTTTTGATTTATTCGAATCATTTCACTCATTTGATCTGGTAACTCTTCTTTCAATCCCGCTTCAGTCATCATATCCAACATATACTTCAATGTTCTTTCAACATGTCCCCGCATATCAACTTCATGATTTTTTAAATATCTTAATCTTCCCAATGCCATTGTTATGTAAAGATTGAGTTTATGCTTTATATCTGCGATAATTCTCAAATAATCATCCTTCAAGAACTTCTTAATTGTTTCAAACATTAAGTCTATTTTTTCTTGAGCTTCCCATTCTTCAATATCTTCTTCATTAACACATCCAATTGTAATTAGCTCATACATATCATAGTCATTTTGCATCTGATCTAACATGGTTATTATCTTACCACGATATATGTGAATGTTATTCTGTGGTTTAGTAAGTCTGGCATACTCCTTTATAAAATCGCCATCACAATAAGCAATAATGTTTTCTGTTAAGCTCTCATATGAAATTTCTTTCATTATCTTTTCAATTGTTTTGCGTATATAAGTAGACATTTTCTTAAGAGATTTTGATAGTGCTTTTGCATTCTTATATACGTTTTTCAACGCACCTACATATGGATCACCATTCCACTGATCCTGATTCAGTAAAGTATTATAAATATTATACATATAACTTGAGAGTTCTTCTCTTTCTGGTCGTTCCAAACGTATTAGTAATTCTGCCAAAATAACTCCTTGTTCTGTTATAACTATATACTTTTCAAATGTTGTCTCATCAAACTCTTCTTCCAGCCATCCTACTTCTTTACTTGCGAATCTTCTTAAATAATCACTTGATATATCTTGATAACTCTTATTAGACATATCATTGTCTGATAAAAATTCTTCAGAATGTTCCGAAATATAATACGCTACTTCGTCTCGCAGTATGTTTCTCTTTATTCTATATGATATCTCATTATCATATTGTTCATATATAAATTGGAGCAAAGCAGCATTAATCCTATAATTACTATTACTTGATAATGGATTAAAAAAATTATTTGGGATAATATCAAATACACTGACCACTAAGCCACCTTCTCTCTTTTAACTATAAATCTTTTTTCGTTTTTTAACGACGAGTTATTATAATTTGTACATTTTGCCTTTTGTTGCACCATTATCAACAAGCTTCTAATATCAACCAGTTCCCTCAATGTTAACGATTCCCTCTTGCTTCATCGCTTGAGGAATATTCTACACTTTTTTTGTCTGTTGCTTTACATTCAAAACATCTGACAATGCACCCAACAATATTTCTTTCAAATCAGTGACATTTGCAGACTTTCTCTTAGGCAGTCATCTCAAGTATCCTTTTCACTTCCATCTGTAATTCATCACTGAAGTCTGATAAATCATCATATGTAATTACTTTCAATCTAATAAGACGAACGATATCCCATATCACCTCTGACTTATTCACCTCCATGATAACTCCCGGATGACGCTTATCTTCTTTTATCCGTTTTTCAAGTTTCCAGAATTTCTCTGATGCAGGCTTTTTATCATCATTCAGAAAATTTGCATACTCTTTAGCAAGACCTTCCATATAATTTTCCTGCCAGCCTGATAATCTTTCTCGAAATAATTTCCAATCCTTTTTGCTTATGTCCATGCTTTTGAACCTCCTCAGTCTCATGTTAGTCTCAACAAACAACTTCAAAAATGAGACTGAGTTGAGACTAACTTTGAAATATTCGTTTTCAGAAATCACTTCAAGAGTCTTGCACGTTTTAGAAAGCTTCTTCTTAGAATATTCTGATTTTAGTCACTTGATTTTTCTCAAAATTTCTATGACATTTCTACGACATTTTCTATGACATTCCCCATCTTCATTATAAAAGTTACTTAAACCAAATTTGTGCCTTTAACCAATTCAGTTTTTATCTTCTCCTGACTTCCACACATAAAGCTTTTACATTCAGGAATACTCTATATCTCATTTTTATTCTATGAATACATACTTTCCCTTTCCTTTACCATTCACCACTTTAACAACTTTCATGTCTCTAAGTTTTATCATGACTGCTCTTGCTGTGGATGGTGAGCAATCAAGAATTTCTTTTATTTCTTTTGTGCCAAAAATCTGATTTTTCTCTATTTCATCATACACCTTAAGAATATTTGCCTTCGAAGGTTCATTATATTTTTGCTGCTCAATCGCCGACTTTATCCTATCAACCGCCGATTTTTTATCGTCAATCGCCGACTTTTCTTCTCCAATCGCCGGCTTTTGGTAATCAATCAACGACTTATTGACTGCAACAGCCAATTTTTTTAATGAATCAGCGGTTCTTTCAACAATAGTTTTTCCAGCATTTGAATTATAAATAACCGCCTGCAACATAAAAGCATTTGTATGATAAACTGGATCTTTTAATCCAACCTGCTCTAACTCATTACACATACGATTAACACCTTCGCCAAATTCTTTTACAAATTTATAGTTCTTTAAAAACTCTGCAATCTTAGGGTTTCTGGAAAAATGTGTGAATCGTATATTGTCCGCTCTTACAAGTCCCGGAAGTTTTCCTGGGCTTTCAACTACTATATGGTCATCAAACATTTTAATCTGAATATCTGTACCGGTAATACTGTAAGCACGATGAGTAACCGCATTTACGATCAATTCCTGTCTGACAAACTTAGGATATTCCTCATCTGTAACAAATGTTCCGTCCGGTCCAAGATATGTTTTTTCTTTTACCTGAGTATCCAAATATGCAATTGCCTCATTTATCATGTTAAGCAGTGTTCCTTCAAAGATGACATCCTTAATTACATTCATCTCTGTTCCAAATTTTTCTTCTGTTCCCTCATAACGTATAAAACGAATCCTTGCACGAGGAAAGAAATTTTGAGGATTCTTTCCAAATAACAAAATTGCAGCGGTACTGATTTGAATCTCGCCATCTTTTTCTTTTATGAACCCTCTGTTTTCTTTAAGATATTCCAATGGACTTTTCCCATAATCAATCTTATCTGTATATTCTTTTACAAAGTCCATATCTATATCATCTATCGTAGCATCAGGCACAGCCTTATCTTCAAAGTACCGTTCTCCCTTATCATAATTAAGCTGAAGGCGTTCTTCAAAAGTCTGTAATTTAGATTTATCACCAACTCTTAAGAATACATCATCTGCCTGATTAGCATGTACCTGTGGACTTGCGTCAATATGCATTACAAGTACATGATTCTCTCTTCCCTTTTCATCAACACACGGAACTTTTTCTATTCCAACTTTAATAGTCGGATTACAGAAATCAAAAGGCACTCTTAGAAGTTCATTTAACTTCTTGGTTTCAAAATCAACGCCTTCAATTTTTCTTGTCTTATCGGTTATACCTATTGCAATATCTCCGCCATCCGCATTAGCAAATGCAACAATCGGTATTGCTAAATCCTTTGGAGAAATATTTATACTTTTTCTATCAAATGTCTGATTTTCTTCCTTTGATAAAATTTCTTCAATCGTCATTGCATTCACCTTCCTATAGCTTCCACATTTTATTGGCTTCAATCTTGAGCTAATTCTATCTTTAGTCTAAGCAGAAAAGACGCTGTTTATCTGCATTTTTTCTTCCACCTTGGACTAAAAATATAATTACTTGAACTATTTTAGTCCAAAAGCTCTTTTTAATTATTATCATAACATATTTTTTAAATAATTGCTTTAGCAATTCCAATATGAATGAATATGAGTTTCTCAAGATTCTAATAAATACAAAAGCAAGACATATAATGACATATAACAATACCGCTAATATCTCTTTTTTGTACTCATTAATATCCGCGGTACTATCAAAACAGGTATCATTTAGGTATCACGATAAAAGAAAAAGCCCCATAAATGGCTTGTTTACGCCATTTATGAAGCTCTGTTTACTATTCAAACTCTTTTTCGAGTTTAATGTTTCATCTTAATCTGATGTTATTTCATTGCAAACCGTACCATTTTGATATGGTTTTGTATCTTGTTAATGTGGTTTTAAAACTACTGTACCCAAACAAAACTCCTCACTTAACAACTATCTACTATTCATTTCAACCTCAATTTCGTGATTTTCAATAAAGGACTCAATTTCCGCTCTAATCGGTTCATAAACTGCTACATCTTGATTAATAGCCTCAAAACTAACCGCTAACGAATACTTTGCTTTAAATAATCCGCCCCAACCTTTGTGTCCACGCACTGCAACACAGAAAGCATCACTTAATTGATTAGATTTTATAATACACCAATCTTTTTGTAATGTACCATTTTTCCTTGAATATCCTTCTGCTGCACCTCTATTAGTGGCCTCACCTAACACCCAACTAAAATCTCCGTCATCTTCAATTACCGCACCAGTCTCAAAAATACGTCTTGCAAATGTCTCTGCATTTTCGCCCATTCTGCTACAGCACCAATCTAGCCACGTTGACAAATACCCTTTCACATAGCGACGTGTTCGACGAGGATTTGCTGCATACGATAAAGTAATTTCAACCAAAATATCATAATCCTCACCAATAGATGATAATTCCTCAGGTATTGGAATCTGAAAAATATGCGCTTCGTCATCTCCGAGTTCCATAAGTTCCGGTGTTACTAATGTAATCCTATATTCATCATTATGAGTAGCACGTTCAACATCAGGTATGCCATATCCAATATGTCTTAAAGTTGAGACACACTCATCCTTATCTATTTCGTTAATACTTTTAGGCCAACGGGCAGATTGAGCTATCAATGCTCTATAAAGTAAAGCTGGTGATTCTGGCAAAACTTTTTGGATTTGTGATGCAATAAAAGTTACTTTCGGAGCCGAAAAAGATGTACCGACCTCATCTTTGGCGAAGGCTGGGCCTTCCGGAGATTTGCGAATTAATTCAGGGCATACCTCAGGTGGTGTAGTAAGTTGAGGGGGCATGCTTCCTTTGTTATATAAATGTGTGCCACCATACTCAACAACTTCTGGTTTTAAAACATCCCAAATGCCAGGTCCCGAACGAGAAAAAGAAGATATCTCCATTTTCTTACCTAACGCAATCACATCATCCGTTTCAAAATCAGTTGAAGAAACCGATCCTACTGTAATAGCCTGCAAACTTTGGGCTGGATTTGATATTCTACATAACTCTCTGTCAAAATATAAAGGATATGGATATCCAGCTTGCCAATAGGCTGATATAACATCAGCAGAAATATTTCCGCCAGCCTGTATAAATAAGACATCATTATTGTATGATTGATAATCAATTTCAGCCGCCCAGGGTGTCATGTGTTTCATTTCACAAGCTTTATGGCTACCAACAGAATGATTAAATATTTTTGTCGGAATCAAAGCATCTTTGTTATACTTCTGAACTGCAATTGCAATTGTCCGAGGCGGATATACCTCTTCGGGCAAGCAATTGTCTCTGTCCAGAATTCTCATATTACGAATCCAACAAGGTAATTGGTAATTTCCAACTGTAGGAATCTCTTTGGGATACAAAACAGCCCCCGCTACTCGCGTACCATGTCCTCCGCCTGTAGTCTCATCATTTGTACTCAAATCATCTGGCAAAAGACTTATTGAATCAGTATTTATAATCGAAGGTGCTAAATATTTATGGGCTTCTTGGATTCCACTATCCATTATACATACAATCGGCGCTGATTCTAAAGGTTCGTCTATTTGTACATCTTCGCCGAAACTATAATTATTTTCTGGAGCTTTTCCCATTTCTATTTTTTCGCCTTCAGAAACCTCAAATATATATGCAAAATTTAGTACTAAATCGAATAAGCATTTACCAGAAATTTTTAAGCGAACTGAAAAACTATCTGGCAAATCAGTTATTCCAGGAACCCCATCAGTCAATTCCACAATTTCCCCATTATAGGCATAAACAAAATTTTCTATTATTTCCTCTCGTTGCATTTTTAGCTCATCCCAAGCCATATAAGCTGTATTAAATTTTTCTATCCACCTTTGCTCGCGAATTAAATAATGCTCATCTGATTCATGGTCATTTCTTTGTGGTCGCTTAGGAAGTTCAATATTTCCACAACAACTTACTCCAATATCAATTATGTATATATTGTCAGGCAGAATTGTAGACCACTGTTCATATAATTCTTCTGACAATACACTCTTTAATCTATCTTCATCTTCGCAAAGGGCATATACTTTTGCTGGTGAATTACATTTTGCAGTTACATTTGCAATAAACGCATCAGTTTTCTCATTTAGCACCGAAAAGTCAACGTCTTCCGTTGCAACAATAATATATCCTTCAGCAAGCTCACAAACAATCTCAAAACCTAATCCTCGTAAAAAATCAATATCAGCACTCGGATCAATTTCCAATAGTATTGGAATACCAGTCTCTATTAGAGGTAGTTCTTGATCTGTTCTTTCTGTTCGCCTTTCTTTCCAAAAATGAGACAGTTCAGCTGCTCGTCGTTTTACATAACCACCATGAGCAACACGATTTGTCCGATTTTTTATTGTTTGTTCTGAAGGTAATTTACCACCTCTTAATTTTGGCTTTCCTCGGAAAATGAATGGAAGTGGCAAATGTGTAAAGTTATTATTTCCTGCCATTAACGTGCCTCCTTCAATTAAAATTTACAGCTTTCTTCCAATGACTTCCTAAAATGTTCATTGCAAACTTTTTTGTTTCCAGAAAGAATACTTATCTTTGCAGCTCGTTGTGCAATCAAAACAATATTCGCAGCCGAATATCCGTCTAATTGATCTGCAATTTTTTTCATATCAACATCTGGAGAAACAGGAATTGCTGATAAAGTCATTTCCAGTAAGCGTATGCGTTCTTCTTTTCCAGGTATAGGCATTTCTATTACGTCATCAAACCTTCGAAAAAGTGCCTCATCCAATGAAACTTTCAAATTCGTTGTTGCTAACACTAGGCCAGGCGCATCATACTCATCAAGCAACGTTAAAAGCATATTAACAATACGAGGCACCTCTCCAACATCCTGTGTGGTAGTACGAGATTTTGCAATAAAATCACACTCATCAAGAAGGAGAACAACCGGTTCATTTTTACAATAATCAAATACCATTCGGAGATTTGAAGCAGATTCTCCAAAATAAGAAGACAATAAGGTATCAAAGCGAACCTTTAATAATGGCAATCCAAGATTCCATGCTATTCGCTCGGCGCTTAATGTTTTTCCGCATCCTGGCGGTCCGTATAGAAGAATTTTTTGTTTAGGTACTAAATTATATTTTTTTAGTCGCTCACGTGCTACATACTCCTGCTCGATTGAAAGTAATCGCTCTTCAACCTCATTTGGTAAAATCATATGATGCTTTAACTGTTCTCTCGGAATATAAGATACTAGTTGTGAATTTGTACGTTTACTTTTGGGTAAAGAAGATAATCCAGTTTCATTTTTCCTTCCATCAAAAAAGGTAAATTTCGGTTTTTCAGTAATTGAGATTTTTTCTAAAGAATCTGCTAATACATTATGTCCTAACTTACGTTCTTCTTGAATGATTATACTCGCCAACTTTTTAAGTGATACTATATCTTCAGAAAATATTGCTCGAAATAATCGTTTATATAATTCAGCCTTCATGTTTTTCCCTCCATTTTAGATATTATATGTCCTTTTAATGGCATAAATATATCAATTACTACGAACCTTATATTTTTGCTGTCCGGAAGAAGTTTTCTCAATTGGTTCCAACTGAGTTTCCGATGAATGAACATAATTTAAAAATAATGTTCCCAATAATAATCTATCGCTTCGAGATATTCTGTTCCACTCATATCCCTTGAACAGATCTCTTACAAGAAAAATCTCATTCGCATTCAATTTTTTTGTTTCATTTATAGCTATAAATAAAAGATCATTTACTGTCGCCATTCCAGTTCCTCCTGATTGAAAACAACCTGATAAACAATGTTGTTTATATCATAGCATGTTCGCACGCAAAATACAATTACTACGACAATTTACTTCCAAGCTCTTCAACCTTAATAAAACTTTGTTCAAATTAAATCAATTTATATAATTTTTAAATTCAAAAATGCACCCGTTCCCGGGTGCATCCTCTCATCTACTACTGCTCAGGATACAGTTCTTCCAACACCTCTTTCAGCGTTCCATCTTTTGCGTAAGGTAAAACATCTAACTGTCTGAAATTATGCTTGATATCCTTTGTATCCGCATCAAAGCCCAATATGTAACTTGTTGCTATCTTATAGATAATTTCCGTTGGAGCAAGTCCATACACCTGCTTTTCAAAGATATGTTTCAGGCGTTCCTTATTGTCCGGAAATTTCTTTTTCATCTCATCGCTCTGGTACAACCGCTTCACAATCTCTGTAATATATAAGCCTGATTTCATATACAAATCAATAAATGTTTTATCCGGCATATCAAAGCATCCTGGATTCTCTTGTTCCAACATATCAACCATCTTTTTAACCATAACCTTGGGTGTAAAAATCTGATTTGTTTTCTGTGGTGGAATATAATCAAATATATCTTCCACACTTTTTTCATCAAAATAGTCTGCCAGCTTCTTTTTCAGTGCCAGGAATTCCTTAACCGAATCATCGAATACCACCGAATCAAATAGCTGTCCATCAAAGTGCTTGGTCTGTCCGGTTTCTTCCTCTACATAATCGCCACCATCACGCAGAAATTTGAACTGATCCAGTGTGATGCTTGTCACTTCAAGAAACACTTTATCTGGAATGATCGTATCAAAAGTCGCAAGTGTTACCGTATTATCTCCGTACGCCATAAGGAATGACGGGATTGTCCTTGAAAAACCACGCAGATGATCTCTGACACCATCCTCGATTGTTTCCTTTTCACGCTCCTTTTTCTTGGTTTCTACGGTCTTGACTGTCTCTTTTGTGGATTCTTTTGCAAAATCAGAAATAGCAGTTGTCAGCTCCTCATTGAATTTCTCCATAGCCACTTTCTGCTTCTGCTCAAATTCTTTATCAATCTGCTCTGATGTTTTACCGGTTTCATATCTTGCCTGCTGTTCAGCAACACGTTGATTTTCTATAACATTTCGCTCAATCTCATAATTGGTATGCAACTTATCAATCATCCGATCGGCTTCATGATTCAATTTTGATTCAATCTGTCTTTTATCTGCTGCTTTCATATCAGAGCCATAGGTAGACTGCGCAGTATCCACAACAGCCTTGACTGCACTCTGTTTTACCGCTTCTTTCAGTTTGTCGATGGCTTTCTGCGCCTTGTCCGGTGCCTGCTCCATCTGCGTCATTGTTTCCTGTACCTGAGATGTCACATCATAAATTTTATCGCCAAAAACATCCTGCGTTCTTCCAATCACAAATTCATCACTAAGAGCCACTTCCCCATTTTCATCCAGCGATAGATCTTTCCGCACTTCCTCCGTCAGATTTACCTTGCTCTTTGGTTCTTCTATCGGTTCAAACTTTGTGATAATATCAATAACTTCCTTCGGTGCGCCAAAAATATTACTGATGTTCTGAAAGAGGAAGTTGCTCATAAATCCACGCTTTACAACCTCAACAGAGCGGATTTTTCTTGGAATTGTCAGTACCTTTTCTGCATCCAGTTCTACCAATTCTCCCTGTTCATCCTCGCCGATTACCGGGAAGAAATTTAACAGTTCTTTCACATTTTCCTTGCGTACCTCTGCGGTACCTCCACCTTTGGCAGTATTAGGATTCAGGTTATTGGCAAACTGCTCAAATATGGTAAGTGTTCTTGCCGGATCAAAGTCAAATACATAAGCATTTTCTTTTCTCTTAAAAGATGTCCCAACTTTAAACAGACAAGGATTCTGTGCCCGGAATGCTGCCTGCATATAAAGTGCCGGAGATCGCATATTACTAAGCATCAGCACTGCTGTCCATTCTGGAATTGTAATTCCTGTCGTAAGCTGTCCTACCGACAAAGTAATGGTCTTTTCATGCTGTGCAATAGCCGCAACCACTTTATCATAAGATTTCATGGTTTCATCATCATCGTCCAGTTTTCCATCACCCGCAGCAAGAACGATTTCATACTCCTTGAATACCGGATGCTCTTTTAATTTCTTTGCCAGCATCTTCGCGCTGTCCACCCTGTCAAGCAGCCAGAATGTGTGCTTTAATTCATCCCGTAGCTCTTCCGTAGAAAATGGAAATTTTGTCTGTCTTGTCATGGCATCGAGAAATTTATCAACGGAAGATTCATGGTTGAACTTACCATTGGTAACTGCGAAAAACTCATTCAGATCAAATGCATATTCTTCTGTCTCTCCGTCAATTTCTATGCCCTGCTGAAGCTCATCCTTGATAATTTCTGACATCTGATAAGTATAGAGATTAAGCTGTGGCAATGTTGAATACGGATTTTCTTCCTCTGCTGAAACATCCCAGTCACGTTTTTTCTTCTGTTCATCTGCATAAGTCCAGTTATAGATAGCATCATCAGCAAATTTATTATTGGCAAGTGCTTTAAACGGTGTTCCCGACAAATGCAACGTAAATTTACGCTTAATACGATCAAATGCAACATCTGTTTTATAGGTATCCACACCCTCATGTGCTTCGTCGATGACAAGGATATCCCACTCCATATTTGCGACCTCACCTAATTTATCATACTGACCTCCAAAATAAATGGAACCTTTCATATCCTGCAAGGATACAAATTCAATACATTTTACATTTTCACTGTCTTTTTCTATAAGAAAATGTATATATTCTTCTCTTGTCAACACACCTCTTTTCCCTTTTAGTGCATCAACTTCACTCACAAAAAGATACCCTGATTCACTACCCAGAAATTTGGCATAATCTGAAAACCACGAATTTGCAATCGCTGGTCGGTTTGTCACAATCAGTACTTTTTCTGCACCGGTTTTCTGCACAAAATCATAGACCGATAATGTCTTTCCAAATCTCGGCTTGGCATTCCAAAGGAACTCCCCATCTTTATGCGCTGCCTGATAATCAACCGTCATTGCAACCGCACGCTGTTGCTCCTCACGCAATTTGTACGGAATAACTGTATCTGTCGTTTTTAAGATGCCATGATCTTCCCTGAAATCACGAAACATTTGCTTTGATGTGATGCCATCCACATGGAACCATTCATTATTTTTTCCATTTTCCTGCTCTATACCGGATTTTCGCAAATAAGCATGAAAGTCCTTATCTATGAATGTCTCCCCTGAACCATCATCAAAAGTGGCATTTCCTTTCCATTCAAGTTGCCACCTGATATCCGCAGTATGTGTCTGCTGCTTGATACGGGTTTCTACATCCTGCTCTGTGTATCCTATCTTCGTCCAGCCATTGTGACGAACCACTTCCGGAGTGGAATAGCCATAAAGCATCGGAACTACCTGTTTGGTTGTCTGAATATTAGGTTTATTCATGCTATTCCATCTCCTTTACATTATTTTCTATAAATGCGATTTCTTCCTCGGAAAGTCCATATTTTTTATAGAGCTGCTTGTCAATGTTTGCTATGGATACAGACCAGTCGATGTCGGATTTGTCGGTGAAATCTTGGATCGGTACCATATTCCAAACGCCTCTAGGATTATCCTGCGTAACCTTTTTCACACCCAATAAAGCTCTCAAAAATTTCGTTTTTATGTATTTTGTCATTGCTTCTGCTTCAAACAATGTATCAAATGCTCCTATATTGATAAATGTATCTGTCGCACCTTCATTAGGTGCAACTATTTCTGTTGCTGTTAGTGCTTCTCCAAACACTCCATTTCCATTCGACTTTGGAAATGCTACATTATATTTATCAATAAAATTATTATCTTTAACATAGATTCTTTTCATAAAACATATAGTTCTTCTATTATTTACTCTGCTTAAAATTCCAATGTATTCTTCTTTATTTTTTTGAATCTCAGTTTTATATGCTTCTGGCATTCTTTCAAAGAAGTTAGATGCAATCATATTTCCTGTTCCAGCACCTAATCTATCTGAAGCATAGGGAAAATCTTCAAAAAATAATTCCGTTGTTCTATAACAACCTCTGGAAGAAATAATACTATCCAGATACTCAGAATTTCCATCACATGAAACGATACGCTTTACAATATGGTTTAATTCAGGATGTGAGGTAAACACTTTTATAGCTCCAGAAGATTTCATTTCATCTCTTATCGTAATTGCTACCCCACCTTTTATTTCAGTGTTTGAAAATACTTTTGACGCATCGGGTTCATACTGCAATACCTTAAAATGTTTATCATTCAGCATCTTCTCATTCCATGATTTCGGTGTCTGTCCAGCATTAAACAAAAATCTTGCTGGCGTTATCAGTTCTACACAACTTGCAATTTTATATGCCTCATCCATGAATTTATTATACACCGGGCTTTGTCTACCATTATTTTCAGTTTCCTCCTGATACGGCGGATTTCCAATCGCAAAATCAAATTTCATCTCATCTACCTTCCTTCATGCTTTTATACGTCAACGATTTATCGCTGCGCCAGTCATAGATCCGGCAGTACACTTCTTCCGGTTCTTCTATATCCTGCTTTCTCGGCTCATCTGCTACCACAAAGTCAAATAGACTGAATTGATGATATTCCTCTTTGGGCTTTCCAAAGGGAATCGTCCCGGATATTCCATCCATCTGCCACAGGTTCCAGACAATAACATTCACAATCTTTCGCAGTTCTACATCTGTTGGAACTCTCCCCCACCTGTCCTGCATATAGTCCACAAAAGTTATGAGCAAATTGATTCTTGCAATCAGAAGGTTGTCTCCTTGAAATTCATAACCATACACACTCTGATATGCTCGAAGCACCCATTTGAACCATTCAGTTGCACTGTCTGTATTTTCATTTACCACACGCAGTTTTCTGTCTAAAATTCCTATCCGCTGCCTAAGCTCAAGCAGTTCTCCGGTAGCTGCATCATAGCGTGATACAATGTAGGGAGCTTCACCGCAGGTAATCTCAAGCCTTTTGGAATCGACATATTTTTTCCATCCATCCGCTGTGTCAAACTCCACTTTTTCTGTGTTTACTAGCCAACCCTGCTCACATTCAACATTAAAAACATCTTTTCTTCCAAACCACTCCTCATCGCAATGGTTATTCATTTTGTTGCATATCCACGATGGCGTAAACACCTCGGCTTTGGCTCTGGTACGTTCCTGCTGTTGTTCCTTATTCTTTAGCACCCTCGGCTGTATCTCATATTGCGTAAATCCCTTTAAGATTTCTTCTGTCATCTGCTCAGTTTCCTTGATTGGAGTACCTTTGGAACTATATACCGATGTCGCAAATATAATATTTTTCTTTGTTGTCTTATCCTTCAGCAATGCTTTAAGATTTTCACTGACCGGATAAGTATTCAGATCAATTAACTTATCCATTTTTATCCTCATTTCTAAAGCCGGCTATCTTTGATAGCCAGCTTGGAAAAAATGTATACATTTTTTCATGAGAAAAATTTGGATTTGTAACTGTGAAATTTCACGAAGTTTTGACAGAAAATTACTGAATTTCGACTGATTTCGTGATACAATATGTAAGAATGGTTTTATGTATACGATTACTGGAAATGTATACCATTTCAGTTAAAACGCATAAACTATTTAACTGGATTTTTCATATTTTACTGCCTTGCTGTAAAACGTCTTAGGGCACATATTACAAGCCTTAGCAGCTTCTTCTATTGTAATTTTCCCTGCCCGCCAGTCTTTGTGCATCTGATAAAAGTTTTGTGGGATTGGTAATGGTGGTCTGCCGAACTTTACACCCCTTGCTTTCGCTGCTGCAATTCCCTCCGCCTGTCTTTGCTTGATATTGGTGCGTTCATTTTCTGCAACATAGCTAAGCAATGCCAGAACGACATCACTGATAAATGTTCCAAGCAAATTCTTTTCTCTGCGGGTATCTAACAGCGGCATATCTATGACAACAATATCTGCTTTCTTCTCTTTTGTAATAATGCGCCACTGCTCATTCAATTCCCCGTAATTCCTGCCTAAGCGGTCAATCGACTTGATATACAGCACACTGTTTTCATTCAATTTTCGTAATAACCGTTTATACTGTGTTCTCTCAAAATCTTTCCCTGACTGTTTATCCATATAAATGTTATTCTCAGGTACTCCCATCTCTGTTAATGCAATCTTCTGCCTGTCCTCATTTTGTTCCTTTGATGACACTCTCATATATCCATAAACATTTATATCTTCCATGTATTTTTGCCTCCTTCATCTGCCAATATCGCCTACTCAAATTTAGTATTTGCAAGTATATTGATACATAACCCACAGAAGACTGATTCAATGAAACCAGTCTTCTATTATAGTGCATAATCATCATTGCAACAGCGTTGCTCTCACGATCTCCTCTGCCCTCGCCCGGGTATTATTCATCCTTTGCACCCAAAGCATCTGATTGTTTTCTTTCAATTGTTCTGTCACTCCCTCACGCTCTGCCATCTGCTCCACCAGCATATCAAACTGTAATTCTGCCTGTTCCTGCACCATAAGCAGATGTTCCTTTAATTTCCCACTTAGAATCATCCCCTGATAGATGCCACTCTTATATTCTTTCAGATATTGTTTCCGCATCAATCCGAACTTTCTCAGTTCTCCGTCCGGCTCCGGATCAGGTATTAAATTAGGTATCAAATAATCTCCACATTTCTCATAAGTCAAATTCATGTTCCACTCTTCACTTTCTTCAAATTCACATTTCCTGCTGCAATTTTTTCTTTTTGTCCGGCTTTTTCTATTGTATTGTCCTTCTTTGTTGATTCCGTTCTGCAGCATCTGCCTTCATCTCTTCCAATTTCTGCTTGAAAGATTTTGGTGCCAAGCCATATACTTTGCTGTCAAGATACTTTCGGCTTACTCTGCCAGCTCTGACATAGAATCCTTTAGCTGAAAGTTCCTTATTAGCTTCTCCTATTACTTTGTATGCATGGGATACCGATACATCAAGCATCTCCGCAACTTCTTTTACTGTGTAGTCTAACTTCTCCATAGTACATTCACCTCCTCTCCCCGTCAATTGCCAGTATGTATGTTAAATTTACTTTTACAAATATGATATCTCTGCTTCTGCACCATAAAAACCGAGTATACTTACGAATTGCACATAATTATTCGTAAGATTTTACGCTTGCTTCATCCTGTATCCTGAATGCACCAATAATTCTAATTCAAAGGCTAAATTCGCAGAATATTCCCTCATGGACTTTTTTCGTCAAAACATATTCTCTGGCGGACTTTTTATCTTTAAGTACACGTTAAGTCTAACTTTGACCAATAAAGGGACTATACCACCACTCTTGAATTTGCTAGGTAACATTGTGGCAATACTGGCACATTGTGTGGTAAAAACTTTCTGTGAGATAAATTCTATAACCAACCCACAAATTACGGAAGTGACACCACTGGTGTATTTTCGCTAATTTGCACCAGTTTTTGGTGCTTCATATAATTGGGATAATTTTTGAAAATAAAAAGAAATGTGATAATAGATAATACCTATGACACTTCTGTTTAGTACTCATTAATATCTGTGGTACTATCAAAACAGGTATCATATAGGTATCACGATAAAAGAAAAAGCCCCATAAATGGCTTGTTTACACCATTTATGAAGCTCTGTTTACTATTCAAACTCTATCGTACCAGGCGGTTTACTCGTCAGATCATAGAATACCCGGTTAACTCCTCTTACTTCATTAATAATTCTGCTCATCACCGTCTGCAGAACCTCAAACGGAATTTCGGCACTTTCCGCCGTCATGAAGTCAATCGTCTTAACAGCCCTTAATGCGACTGCATAATCATAGGTTCTCTCATCGCCCATGACACCGACCGATCTCATATTGGTGAGGGCCGCGAAGTACTGGTTCGGCATCCAGCTTGGATCCTTGCCATTAGCCTCCTTATATTCTGCCGCTGCCTTATCTACCTCTTCACGGTAGATTGCATCTGCATCCTGTACGATTTTTACCTTCTCGGCGGTTACCTCTCCGATGATACGGATACCAAGGCCCGGGCCGGGGAATGGCTGACGGAATACCAGCTTCTCCGGAATGCCCAGCTCTAAGCCTGCCTTCCGCACCTCATCCTTAAACAGGTTTCGAAGCGGCTCAATAATTTCCTTAAAATCTACGTAGTCCGGAAGTCCTCCGACATTATGATGAGACTTGATGACTGCAGATTCTCCGCCAAGGCCGGATTCTACAACGTCCGGATAAATGGTTCCCTGTGCCAGGAAATCAACTGCGCCGATCTTCTTTGCCTCTTCCTCAAACACACGGATAAATTCCTCGCCGATGATTTTACGCTTTGCTTCCGGCTCTTTAACACCTGCCAACTTTGTATAATAGCGATCCTGCGCATTGACACGGATGAAATTCAGATCAAACTGTCCGCCCGGACCGAATACACCTTCTACCTCGTCGCCTTCATCCTTACGCAGAAGCCCGTGATCTACGAATACGCAGGTCAGCTGTTTACCGATTGCTTTTGACAACAGACCGGCTGCCACGGAGGAGTCTACACCACCGGACAGAGCCAGTAACACCTTGCCGTCTCCGACCTTCTCACGAATGGAGCGAATCGAATCCTCTACAAAGGTATCCATTCTCCAGTCGCCGGCACACCCGCAGATGTTCCGAACGAAGTTGAATAACATCTTAGATCCTTCCGGTGTATGCAATACTTCCGGATGGAACTGGATTGCGTATAAATTCTTCTCTGCATTCTCACATGCCGCTACCGGACAATTATCGGTAGTTGCGACTGCCCGGAATCCGGGTGCCATCTCAGATATATAATCAAAATGGCTCATCCAGCAGGTTGTATCCTCTGTAACGTCCTTGAACAATGCAGATTTCGTATCTACATGAACATCGGTCTTACCATACTCTCTGGCTGTTGCACGCTCTACCTTGCCACCCAGAACAAAGCTCATCAACTGTGCTCCGTAGCATAATCCAAGTACCGGGATTCCCATTTCAAATAATTCCTTTGAATAGGTCGGTGCGCCCTCCTCATAACAACTGTTTGGGCCGCCGGTCAAAATAATTCCCTTTGGATTCATTGCACGAAGCTTCTCAAGCTCCGTTTTGTACGAGTAGATCTCACAATATACATTGCACTCTCTTACTCGCCTGGCAACTAACTGATTATACTGTCCACCAAAATCCAGTACAATGATTAATTCCTGTTTCATAATCCGGTATCCTTTCTTCTGTCCTCTTAACTTTACTGTCTGACATCCTACTCTTCTTCCTTGATCACACCGGAAGCCGCCTCTTCTTTGGCCTCTTCCTCCTTGGCTTCCTCACTGCCCGGCATCTTGCCTTCCATCAGCATTGCATGCTCCTTCTCCAGCTCCTTTGCCAGCTCGTAGAATGTCCATTTCTTATTGGTTGAAGTCATTACACATTTTAACGGAATGCCCTCTAACCCACGCTTCTTGATATTGCTGAGCATCAGGTCGATTCGTCTTCCGATTGAGAAGTTGTGCATGACGATCACTTCCTCATTTAATGGCGGGTACTGCTCCGGATTCGGATTCTCTTCCATATCCTTCACACCTGCCAGATAGCCCACAGTCTGGCCCAGCTGGTCATCATGAATGTTCTTCACCCGTATTCCCATCTGTACCAGTACATACTGGATCTCTCTTGTTCTCTGCGGATCTGTGAATCCGTACATTAATACTGTTTCCCCTGTCGGTCTATGCATGTCTCATTACTCCTTTCCCACTATAACCGCTTTTCGTTTTACCTTCTCTGATTGTCATTATATGTCTGTTTCCATATATCCAGAAACGGTCGGAATGCCGATGGCATTGCCGCCTGTTCCTCCAGTTCGCTTTCTGTCATCCATGTAAATGCAGGATCCATCTGCCTGCACGTTATATAATAAGCCGTCATCTGCCATTCCACATGTGAAAAAATATGTGTATAATTCGTCTCTAACCGCAACTGCTCCGGTGACGTCTGCCAGTCGCCGGCAGTATCAACCGCCTGCTGCTTTGTCAGGAATCCTTCCACGTTCGGGAACTCCCACATACCGGACAGCAATCCCTTCTGATGACGCTTCCGAATCGCGATCCGGTCACCACATTGCAGGATCAGCACTGTCTTTTCTTCTTTTCTCCGTGCCTTCTTCTGATCGCGCACCGGATAACTCGCCCAGCTACCGTGCTGTCCTGCCAGACACATATGTGCCAGCGGACACTGCTCACACTTCGGAGCCCCATTCGGCACACATACCGTTGCTCCGATCTCCATCAGTGCCTGTGTCATCATGCCACAATGTCCTTCCGGATAGACCTGTGCCAGCTCCTCCCGGATCCGGTTCTTCGTGGACTGCTTATCAATGTTGGACGCATCCTCCGATAATCTGGTATAGACCCGCAGCACATTGCCGTCTACCGCCGGTGTTGGCAGCTCATAACAGATCGACCCGATCGCTCCGGCCGTATAATCACCGATTCCGGCCAATGAATGTATCCCTTCATACGTATCCGGGAACACTCCCTGATACTCTTCCATGACCATCTGTGCCGCCTTTTTAAGGTTCCTCGCCCGATTGTAGTAGCCGAGGCCTTCCCATAGCTTCAGCAACCGGTCCTCTTCCACCTCTGCCAGACTCTGAATCGTAGGCAATGCCTGCAGGAACCGTTTATAATACTCCTTCACCGCTTCTACTCTGGTCTGCTGCAGCATGATCTCTGACAGCCACACATGATACGGCTCCCGGTCTTCCCGCCACGGAAGCTTCCGTGCGTGCTCCGGATACCATTCTAACAAATCATTTACCAACTGTTCACGTTTATCCATAAGTATACCACATCTTCTTCTGAAAACCAACTGCAAACATCCTGTCCGCTACAGGATCGTACCGCCGCCGATCACAACATCCTCCTGATAGACCACCACTGCCTGGCCTCTGGTAATTGCCCGCTGTGGCTCTATGAATTCGACCTGCACATGACCGTTCTCCAGCCGTTTCACATGGGCATCCTGTGCCTGCTGCCGATAACGGATCTTCGCCTGCAGGATCTTGCCGTCATAATCCCGATCCAGGATCCAGTTGAAATCCTCCGCCTCCAGTGTCGTCCGGAATAAGTCCTCATTCGTGCCCAGCACGACCTGATTCTTCTCCGGCAGGATATCCACTACATAAAGCGGATGCTTCGCCGCGATTCCCAGCCCCTTCCGCTGACCGATCGTATAGCCGTAATATCCCTGATGGGTGCCGAGCACCTCTCCGTCGGTACCGACGAACTGCCCAGGTCCTATATGAATATCATAAGACTCTTCCATGAATTTCTTATAATCACCGTCCGGTACAAAACAAATATCCTGACTGTCTCGTTTCGCAGAGTTTATCAGCCCGTGCTCCTGTGCGATCTCACGCACATGATCCTTGCTGAGTTCTCCCAGTGGGAACATGGTATGTGCCAGCTGCTCCTGCGTCAGGGAATACAGTACATAGCTCTGATCCTTCGTCGGATCCAGCGCCCGTCGCAGTTGATAGCACCCATCTTCCTGCGTAATGCGGGCATAATGCCCGGTTACGATTACATCACAGCCCAGCTCCTGTGCCGTCTGATACAGATGCTCGAATTTCAGATGCCGGTTACACTCAATACACGGATTCGGCGTACAGCCTTTCAGATAGCTGTTTACAAAGGGATCCATGACCTTCTCTTTAAAATCATCCTTATAGTTTACCACATAATAAGGAATCCCGATCCGGAAAGCCACACTTCTGGCATCCTCTATATCATCCAGCGAGCAGCAGGTCTTCTCCCTGGAAATTCCGATCTCATCATTATCATATAGCTTCATGGTTACTCCAATGCAGTCATAACCCTGCTCCTTCATCAGCAGAGCCGCTACGGAGGAATCCACTCCGCCACTCATGGCAATTAATGCTTTTCTCTTCATCATATCCATACTCTTTCTTATTTTACTTCTTCGCCCATTATAGCATAACTTACATTTCCGGAAAACCTAAATACGCAAAAACTCTCCGGTTGCCTTTGTATACCGGAGAGTCTGATTTTGATTTAACCTTATAAGATGCGATACTTGCTATGTTTCCTAGAATACAGGTACAACTGCATTTCCATAAGTTTCCTTAATGTAGTTCTTTACATCATCACTTAATACTGCGTTAACCAATGCCTGTGTCTTTGCGCTGTTCTCATTGCCTTCCTTTACTGCAATGACATTTGCATAAGTATCGGCTGCCAGTGAGTCAGATGCCTCTACTGCGATTGCATCTGCAACATCCAGACCACCCTCTTTTGCATAGTTACCATTAATCGCTGCGATATCTACATCCGGCAGAGAACGCACGAGCTGCGCTGCCTCAATTTCCTGGATCTGCAGGTTCTTTGGATTCTCTACGATATCCAGAACAGTTGCCTGAAGTCCTGCATCATCCTTTAACTTAATCAGTCCCTGTGCTTCTAACAGTAACAGTGCTCTTGCTTCGTTAGTAGTATCGTTCGGTACTGCTACGGTTGCGCCATCCTGTAAATCATCCAGGCTGGCTGTCTTTCCTGCATAAAGACCAAATGGTTCAAAATGAACAGCTGCTACAGATACCAGATGTGTATTGTTTTCCTTGTTAAAGTCATCCAAATATGGCTGATGCTGGAAGAAATTTGCATCCAGATCTCCATCCTCCAATGCTGTGTTCGGTAATACATAATCATTATACTCTACGATCTGCAGATCATAACCCTGCTCCTTTAACACGTCCTTTACCTGTGCAAGAATCTCTGCATGTGGTGTTATGCTTGCGCCGACCTTGATCACTTCCAGATTCTCATCTGCTGCCTCGGATGAGCTATCCTCTGCTGTGCTGGCACTCTCAGATGCCTCGCTGGAATTTTCTGTGGTTCCGCTTGCTCCGCATCCGGTAAGACCGAGTGCTCCAACTGTAACTGCTGCTAATAATAATGCTGTTAATTTCTTCTTCATAATCATTCTCTCCTTTTCTCTTTGCATCTTATATCAATTTTATGGTTAATCATTAATTCCGGATACGCTTATCCGTTTTATTTACAATAAACATGCCAAGCTCCTGGAATACCTGTACGATGATAACCAGTACAAATACGGTTGCCCACATGATATCGCTCTGATACCGATAGTATCCATAGTTGATTGCGATGGCTCCCAGTCCGCCGCCACCGGTGAATCCGGCCATGGCAGAGTAGCCAAGCAAGGTTGTAAATGCGATCGTACATCCTACGATCAGGGATGGTCTTGCCTCCGGAAGAAGCACCTTCACAATGATCTGCATCGGGCTGGATCCCATGGCCTGTGCGGCTTCGATCACACCCGGATCGACTTCCTTTAAGGAAGACTCAACCATTCTGGCAATAAACGGGATTGCCGCTGCTACCAGCGGAACGATCGTTGCGGTCGTTCCGATCGTGGTCCCAAGCAATGCCCGCGTAAACGGCAGGATCGCGATCAACAGAATAATAAACGGAATGGATCTGGTCAGGTTTACGATGATTCCCAGAATCAGGTTCACCGGTCTGCATCGACAGATTCCGTTTTTGTCTGTAATAAAGAGCAGGACTCCGAGCGGAATTCCCACAATATAGGAACAGACGGTTGATACAATGATCATATATATACTTTCCAGGCTGCCCTTCCACAGAAGGGCTACAATCTGACTAAATTCCATTGGCTGTTCCCTCCTCGTAATGGACTCCGATCGAGTCCAGATATTTCTTTGCTTCGCTTATAACTTCCTCATCATTCGGAAATTCCAAAAGCATCTGTCCGTATGCTTTACCGCCGATATCCTCGGTACCTGCATTTAAGATACCGATTGGCTTCTGACATCGCAGTACCAGATTGGCCACGATCGGTTCAGAGGACGCCTGTCCGCCGAATGCCAGCCGAAAGATCCTTCCTGTCACATGACTCTCATCATACTTCTGTTTCGGATAGATCATTTCCTGTGCAATCTTTGTCTTCGGTGCCAGGAACACATCCTGCACCGTACCCTCTTCCACAATCTCACCTTCATTTAAGACTGCGACCTGGGTGCATATCTTCTCAACGACTTTCATCTCATGAGTGATTACGATGATCGTAACTCCCATTCGTTCGTTGATTTCCTTTAACAGATCCAGAATCGAATTCGTTGTATTCGGATCCAGTGCACTGGTTGCCTCATCACACAGAAGATATTTCGGTTCGGTTGCAAGAGCTCTTGCAATCGCGACTCTCTGCTTCTGTCCTCCGGACAGCTGTGCCGGATAGTTCTGCATTCGATCCCCAAGTCCTACCAGCTTCAGAAGCTCTATTGCTCTCTTCTTCGCTTCCTTTATCGGAACTCCTGCGATCTCCAGTGGATAGCAGACATTCATCAATGCATTACGCTGTGCCAGCAGGTTGAACTGCTGAAATACCATGCCGATCTTTCTGCGTTCTTCCCGAAGCTTACTCTTCTTTAAGGAAGTCAGCTCCACCTCATCCAGAAATACCTTTCCGGAGGTCGGACGCTCCAGCAGGTTCAGACATCGAACCAATGTCGACTTGCCTGCACCGGACGAACCGATGATTCCGAATATGCTTCCATCTTCAATTATCAGATTAATATCTTTTAAGGCCTTTACTTCCCGTTTCTTCAGGCGAAAGGTTTTGTTTACTCCTTCTAATCGAATCATGTTCCTACCTCTCTTTCGATAGGCCTTAGTATATCAAACTACTGGGAAATGTGCTAATACTTGAAATCTATTGTCTGCTATAGGATTATTCTATAGCAAATGCTTTCTTTCGAAGAATCAGATAAATGATGATCATTGCAGTACCGGTCAGTATCCATGAGATTGGGTACACGTTCATGATCCAGTCAAAGGTACGGAACTTCCGAAATACCGTATAGAGCCAGAGAATCCGGAACCCACAGGATCCAAGGATCGTAATGATCGTCGGTAGAAGTGAATATCCCATTCCACGCAGAGCCGCACCTGCGATCTCATATGAACCGGTCATGAACTCCAGCATCATAACATGGGTCATACGGATCATGGCATATTCGATAACCGGCGGGTCTACCGTAAATATCCGGATAAATGTATGTCTGCCAAGGATAAAGAATGCACTTAAGATTGCACAGAACACCATGCCGAGCAACATACATCCCCGGTATACCTTCTTACACCGGTCATATTCCTTCGCACCGAAGTTCTGACTGGTGAATGTAACTGCAGTCTGGTTAAATGCATTGATCACAAAATAAGAACAGTACTCAAAGTTCAGTGCAGCTGCAGAGCCTGCGATTGCATCCGGCCCGAAGCTGTTGATGGCAGACTGGATACATACATTGGAAAGAGAGAACACCATTCCCTGTACACCGGCCGGCATTCCGATTCGCAGCACCTTGCCCAGATCATGCATATTCACCTTGAAATCATGGAAGGTCAGTCTCAAATCTTCCTCCTCATGCATCAGTATAAAGACTACGATTCCGGAGCTGACAATATTGGAGACAACCGTTGCGATTGCCACACCGGCCACATCCAGCCGGAATACGATCACCAGCACCAGATTTAAGATTACATTTATCACACCGGATACGATCAGACAGAATAACGGACGTTTCGTATCACCGATACTCCTAAGAATTGCCGCACCAAAGTTATAGATCATAATAAACGGCATTCCGATCATATAAATCCGCAGATATAACATTGCCTGGTCCAGAATGTTATCCGGTGTCCGGATCAGCTCCAATACCGGCCTGGCTGCTGCGATTCCTACAATCGTCATCAACAGACCACAGGCCACTGCCAGCTGCATAACGGTCTGAACCACCTGCTTCAGCCGCTCCCGTTTTCCCTGTCCGATGTAATTGGCGATTACTACATTGGCTCCTACCGATAATCCCACGAATAAATTGATCAGCAGATTGATCACAGCACTGTTGCCACCCACAGCCGCCAATGCATTACTGCTGGCAAACCGTCCGACGACCGCCACATCCGCTGAGTTAAAAAGCTGCTGCAGGATACTGCTTGCTGCCAGTGGCAATGCTACGATCAGCAGCTTGTCCCACAGGGAGCCATGCAGCATATCCATCTGTTTCTTTGTCTTCTGTCTATCTTTCATTTCTTTCTTATCTCCTGATTCCTCATAAATCTATCCCCTATTTTAGGCATCTGCCGGAGGAAATGCAAGTAGGTTGTATCCGCTTTCCGAAAATGGTATAATCTATTTGCTTTATAAGACTTATATAGCATAATGGGATTTATATACTATAACGATTGGTGAAGGAATGTCATATGGGATTATTCAGAAAACCACTTACAACCGAAGAGTCAGAACGACAGGCACGCTACGAGGCTTCCAAGAGCCGGCTGATGGAGCTTCATACAAAGGCTTCCCTGTTATTTTATATTGATGAAATCCAGTCCACGGACACCGCTCCCCAGATTCTGGTCGGCGAGCAGGTCCGTGGCGAATTCCATCCGGGAACCACACTGGATATCTATGATTGCGAGGGGCTTCCGGTCGGTCACATGACGGTCGGATCCATGGAAGAACGGGAAGTAAAGCTATCTGTTTTTGAAAAAGGAATACGTTCCTATTGTACTCCGGAGGAAGTCTGGGATGGATATGCACCCGGACAGTTTCTGGCAGTGATACCACATACCTCTCCGGTCTAAGGAGCCACCTGCCTGTTATGTTACAACATATTCACAACCATTTATATTCAATAAGAAAGGAATCATTATGGCACAGATTAGTAATGACTGGGATGCACCTCTGCGTCCGGAATATAAGAAACCATACTACCGGGATCTGTTTAACCGGGTCGTCGAAGAATATCAGAACTATGTAGTATATCCACCTTCAGATGAAATCTTTACGGCATTTCATCTGACACCTCTTCATGAGGTTAAGGTCGTCATTCTGGGACAGGATCCCTACCATGAAGAAGGACAAGCTCACGGTCTCTGTTTCTCCGTAAAGCCGGGTGTAGAAACACCTCCGTCCCTGGTCAATATTTATAAGGAACTGCATGATGATCTGGGCTGCTATATTCCGAACAATGGCTATCTGACCAAATGGGCCAAACAGGGTGTCCTGATGTTAAACACCCTGCTTACCGTCCGCGCCCATCAGGCATTCTCCCACCAGGGAATCGGCTGGGAACAGTTCACCGATGCGGCAATCCGTATCCTGAACGAACAGGACCGCCCAATCGTCTTCCTCTTATGGGGAAAGCCGGCTCAAAGTAAAGCTGCCATGCTAAACAATCCGAATCATCTGATTCTGAAAGCACCGCACCCAAGTCCATTATCTGCTTACCGCGGATTCTTCGGCTGCCGGCACTTCAGTCAGGCTAATGCGTTTCTGGAAGAACATGGTCTGGAACCGATCGACTGGCAGATTGAAAATATCTGATTTCTTATTTTTATTCTTTATTTTGCCGTTACAATCAACGTATCATAGCCCAGATTGTATAATTGCGTCTGGGCTTTTTTTGCATCCTCCGGACTACTGTAGTTACCGACCTGAACTGCAAAGTACTCTCCATTCTCTACAATCTCCGCTTCAAATCCCTCATCAATCAACTGCTCCCACATAAACTGCGCATTGCCATACCGCCGGAATAGTCCGATCTGTACCCGATAGGTCTTTGCCGCCGGTGTCCCCGGTCCTACCACATTTTCGATCCCATCTGCGATGGCTTCTGCAATCATATCAAAATTCTGATCAAATGTCCGGTTATCGGCATCTGTATTAATAAATCCCGCTTCGATCAGAATCGCCGGCATCTGGGTTCTGCGAAGTACTGCCAGATTCTTCCGCTCCTGCACGCCCAGATTCTTAAATCCTACCTTCTCCAGCTCCTCATTCACACTGCGTGCCAGTTCTCCACGCACACCACTGTCCGTGTATACCAGTGTTTCCACGCCGTTATAGGTGTTCGGATACGGACTGGAATTCCGGTGGAAGGAAACGAAATAATCCGCTCCGGAACGGTTGGCGATCCTCGCCTTCTCCACCGGTGAATCAAACTTATCCTCTGTCCGGGTATATACAACCCGGTATCCCCGCTGCTCCAGCAGATCACCTACTGCCAGTGCCAGTCTCAGATTATCGTCTTTCTCCAGTCGTCCGTTATAAGTAGCTCCACCATCGCTGCCACCATGTCCCGCATCTATCACAATTGTTGCTGCCATTTTGCATACTCCTGATTTCATTTATCATTAGTATATGCAAAAATCAGCAAACCTTGCAATTTTTATCCCGGCTCCTATCCCTCTCTCCGACGTCTCTTTAAGATTATAAGAAATACTATAAAAGCTGCCAGTCCGATCACGCCGCCGATCGTTCCGAAGAACAGCCCCTTGTTCGTATAATACCGGATCCAGAGATTCGTTGTTACAAAGAATCCTCTTGCTTCCGCAGTCTGTTCATTGCCTGCAGCATCTGTCGTGACTACCTTCACGTTATGGGCATGGATGGAATCACCGGATATATCAAAGGTATACGGCTGATTTCCGGCTGTCATCTCTGCAACCTCCTTCTCATTCCATGTCCGGTATGGCTGACTGTAATCATCCAGATAGACTGTCACTGTCTTAAGAAGCAGGTTATCGCTTGCACTTACCTCGGCCGTCATCTGATCTACCGCATAGGTTTTATGGCTCTCCAGATTCAGCAGCACAATATTCGGTGCTGTCTTATCCACGCCGAACCGCAGCTCCGCACCCTTGGTGTCCAGTGTATTCTCTGCCACATTACCGGCTCCGTCTTCCGAATGGATATTCAGCCGGTATGCACCGTCATCCTTAAAATTCTTCTTAAAGATTGTATAGACATACCGGTACCAGTTTCCATTGCCGCCCGTCACATCCATCCTGTAATCGGTTCCCTCTGTCAGCACGATCGTCTGATTATTCTTAAATAATGTCAGCCGGATGTTCTTTAACGCATTTGCATTCACTTCTGTAATGACAACGTCCTCTGCGTCCTTGACATAAGAGCTGTTGAACCGCTTCGCAACATCTCCGAATTCATAGGTGGAACCGAACCGGTTGACAGAGAATGATACTTCTTTTGTTGTAGTATTTCCCGCACGATCTGTCAGACTTGCCTGTAAGATATAAATATCGTCCGCTTCCTTTGTATTGGCAAAGTTCCGAAAAGCAAAGGTTCCTCCGTTTTGTGTCTGTGTATAAGTTCCTTCCGGTTCTATTGTTCCATGATTTGCTCCAATCAGCTGAACCGTCAGATTCTCCGGATCGTAGTTTGCATCCGAACCGGTAATTACCGGTTTTACCTCTCCGTTATAGGCTACCTGATCCGCAATGTTCTGAATCTCCAGCTCCGGTGCTGTCGTATCGATATAGAAGCTCTCTTCCGGATACCGCTCTGCCTCGTTTCCAACCATATCCCGCACTGCAAGCTGGAAGGTATACAGGGCATCTCCGGAATACGTGATCGTCGCTGTATGCCGGTCCCCATCCTGCTGCCAGCCACTGACAGATGGTCTGGCTGCTTCTGCACCATCTCTGGTCGCCGTCACTCTTATATCCACCAGATCCGCATTAAAGTTATGCTCCGTGACTGTAATCGTTGCGGTTCTGGCTGCATTATAATAGTTTCCGTTTCTTGCATCCCGGTTGTCATAGCTGACAGAAACCACCGGTACCGTCTTATCGATCGTAAATGCTTCCGGTGCCGCAGTTCCTGCTGCATATTCTACGCCCTCTGCCGGGTTACCGGCCATATCCGTATACCGGATTCCAAAGGTATAATCACCGTCTGCCTGATAGGTAATGACGGCTGTCCATACAGTATCATCCTGATTGCCACTGCCGTCCTGTCTGCTCCAGTCTGAGATCTCCGGCATCACTCCGTCCGTATTGGTAATCGAGAGCTGTACCGCCGATGGGTCAAAATTCCGTTCCGTAATGCTGACATATGCATGACGGTCTCCCCGGAAATAAGTATCATTGACTGCTTGATTGTTATCATAGCGCACCTGAATTTTCGGTGCCGTTTTATCGATTCGGATGGTCTGCTCTGCCTGTACACTGTTACCCGCGTTATCCCGGGCGGTAATCACGATCAGGACATCATTGCTGTTATTCAGCGTACTGTCTACTGTGACACTGCCACGCCATTTTCTTAATAGTCCTTCTGCAGTCTGTTTATTCGCGTCCTGAACATACAGGTCACCGCTCTGCGTCGGCTGCTCTGCATTTACAGCCCGGTTATAAATCCGATAGCTGATTCTTCCGAGGCCCGAACAGGTTCCTCCAATCACCGGATCTGAAATCGAAAGATCTACTTTCACGTCATCACGATAAATACCGTTTACCGGCTTCTCCGGATCTACACTTACCTCCGGTGCAATATATTCCACCAGTGGATTCTGCTTATCGATCATCAGGCCGTCTGTGCTGAGATAGGTATAGTTGCCTGCCTTATCCCGGATACGAACATAAACCACGCCCTGCACATTGTCTGTCAGCTTCAGCTCCCGGAATGTCTGCCAGCCGGTTATGCTGTCTAACTCCTTACGGGTCAGCGGTTTTACACCGGCAACTGTATTCTGTGCTGTGTCTTCCACTTTATCTACATAATAATCTACAGACTTTATCGGAGAAGTCAGATCCTCCTTTGTACAGCTGATCGTGATCTCCTGCTTGGAACAGAATCCATAGGTCAGAACCGCTCTTAGACCGCTCCACTCTGCCGTACGTCCTTCTGCCGATACCGCTTGCACACTTCCGGTCGGTGCTGCCTTATCTACCGTAAATTTATACGGTGATTTCTGACCGTTTGTATTCACGGTCGCATTCTTATTGCCTGCCAGATCCTTATACGATACAGATACCGTATAATTCGCATCCTTCTGATAGGTGATCACTGCCGTATGGGTAGCGGCATCCGGGTTCTTCTTGTTTTCTACCGTCTTCCAGCTGCTGATCGTATATGCATTTTCGACTGCTTTTCCCCTGGCATCCGTGGCTGTTATCACGATTCCCTTTGTTGCCGCATTGGAGTCAAAATGATGACTTCTTTCGGTAATAACGACAGTCGCGGTTCTCGCCTTAAAATATCCGGAAGACGCATCCGCATTCACCTTATCCTGATAGGTCACCTGAATCTGGGGTGCCGTATTATCAATGTCCAGCTTCACAGACTGCACGGTTTCGTTTCCCGCATTATCACATACCTTTACATACACAGCTACATTGCAGCTGTTGTTTTTTGCCTTATCAACGCTTATCTTTCCCTTCCAGTCATTTACCAGATCCTTCATAGCCGGATTGATTTTCGTATAAGTAAACAGATTGCCGGACTGGGTCTTTACTCCGTCCTTTTCAATCCAGTAATCAACCGTCTTAATACCGGAATAGGCTCCCTGATCCTGTACATGGACCTGCACCTCCACCCCGGATTTCTGATTATATAATCCATAGGTGGCATTCCCCTTAGAATAAAAGCCATTGCTCTCTGACGGTATCAATGTAATCCCGCAGCCGGTCGTATCGACTATGAATCCGTCCGAACTGATATACCGATAGTTTCCGGCATAATCCGTAACTCTTGCATAGATTACAAACTGTTCATTACCTACCTCAAATCCGCCATCCGGATAGGTCTGAAAGCTTCCTGCATTGTAAATGGTATCCAGCTCTGCCGCTGTTTTCGCCTGTGCATCCGAGGTCTTATAGTATTCGATCACGCATGGACTGACCACATCCTCTGCCGACATCCTCACACGTACCTTCTGCTTGCTGTATCGTCCGAAGGTCAACGCCTTCAGCAGTTTATTCCAGGTGGTCTCCTGAATGGTAACGGTTCCGTCCGGAGCCTCTCTGTCAATGGCAAACACATACGGATTCTCTCCATCGACCGTAATCGCCTCATTCGCCAGACCCGCCTTATTCTCATAGTGGAAGGACCATGTATAATATCCATCCTGTGTGAATGTCACACTTGCCGTATGAATATCTCCGTCACTCTTCCATCCGCTGAACATTGTCGCAGTATCCAGTTCAATCGGCTCTCCGTTGCGATCTTCTGCCTGAATCTCGATGCCGACAGTCGCCGCATCCGGATCAAAGGTAGAGCTCCGATCTTCAATCGTGATCACCGCTGTCCGGTTTGTATTATAGTATCCACGTCCTTCTGACACCTGTCCTGCAATTCCGTCAATCGTGATCCGGACCTTTGGTGCGGTTGCATTAATATTGACCGGAACGGTTCTGGTTGCACGGTTACCTGCATTATCTTCGGCAATGATCGTCACCTGTACATCATCTGCGTTATTCCGATCCTTGCTGACTGTAAACTCCTTCTCAACCATCTGCACCAGCTGATCCTTCGTCGGTGCTGCATTATCAAAGGTATAAAGATTTCCCTGCTGCGTTACAACTCTGCTGCCATCCTTCAGCATAGACACCGTATAATCTACCTGTTTGATACCGGAATAATCCTTTGTTTCCTCTTCATTTAACTCATTTACATTGACCTTCACTGTCACATCTGAATTGTAGAAACCATATTCATTCGGTTTATCCAATGTAACCGTGATCAGACTCTCCGTCATGTCAACTACAACTCCGTTGGTTCCGATATATGCCGTATTTCCGGCATAGTCGGTGATTCTGGCATACACTGCAAATGCCTCATCCTGTTCTGCTTTTATTCTTTCCTGCGTGAAGCTGCCCTGTGCATACAGCGCTTCCAGCTCTGCCTTTCCAAGCACCTCTGCCGAATCAGACTTATAATACTGCACCTCATATAATGGTGAAGTAGCATCCGTCCCCTCCGCAACTACGGTAGTTGTTTTATTCTGATATATTCCAAAGGTCAGCTTCTGTAACAGCTCGGACCAGCCATTTTCATTTACAGAAATTGTTCCCTGCGGGGCTGTCTTATCCACCGTAAATGTCTGCAGATCTTCTCCGGTCCCTGTAACCTTCTGCGCTTCCAGGCCCGCCTTATTGGTATAGGAAATAGTCCACTCATAATTGGCATCCTGACTGAATGTAAGGGTCAGAATATGGGTATCTCCATCCTCCTGCCAGACCGGATTTAAATACTCTGCCTGCATTGGAATCTCATTGCCCTCCGCATCTCTGGCGAAAATCTTAATTCCGTCAAATGCCAGTGTCTTATCAAAGCTTCCTGCACGATCCGTATATGTGATCACCGCGGTCCGGTCTGTATTGTAATAGCCATCCATTGCTTCTGCGGCCTTCGTTCCTTCCATGACGTAGGATACTTCCGGTGCTGTCGTATTGATTTTCAGTGTCAGCTGCTCCTCTCTTGTATTTCCGGCACGATCCGTTACTGCAACATGGAGCACCGTATTATCACTGTTATTTCCTGCCGCTTTGACCGTCATACTCTCCGCAACAGAGGTCTGAACCGTTTCCCCGGACATAGCTTCATACAAAATGCCGTCATCCGTTGTATCTCCGTCAGTATAACCCTTGCCCTGCGTGATTACTCCGTCACAGGTTACCCAGTATTCTACCTTACTGATTCCGGAGCATCCACTGAGTCCTGCATTGGTTTCATCCGGGATACCTGCTTCCTCTGCCTGGAGCTGTACATTGACATCCCCATTATAATACCCATATTCATTTGCCGCGTCCGGAGTCATGGTAAGTACCGAAGCTTCCTTATCGATCACGATTTTCAGCTGGTCATCCGGCAATGCCACATCTGCCCATTTATATATAAAGCTGAAAAATCCTGCCTTCCGTACCCGGATACGCTGAATGATCGTCGTTTCCGTCAGTTCAATGACCTTCGTTCCGGAATTCCACTTTATTTCCTGATTCTTATCATCGGTAATGCGGATCTCCAGTCCGTCTGCCGCCCGGAAGATTACCCTTGCATCCTTTGCATATATGTACTGGTTCGTGCCTTCCTTCCGGATTGCATCCGTACTGTTAAAGGTCACTCCGTTCTCAAAGGATATCTCCTCATTTTCCTCAAAAATAACCTGAATCCGCTTGTCCTCACAGATATTCACCAGATCAAACCGAAAGGTACCATCCTCTGCTTCCTGTCCGTTTTCACACTCGGTCTCCTGCATGAGTGTATCATTGATCCGGATCTCCTTGATGTGATAATTCTGCTCCGGCTTCATCGTAACCGTGCTGCGTCCGCCATACTCTACCGCCTCTTCGGATACCTGAAGCGTTCCATGCTCCGGAGTCTCCGCTATAACTCTCTGCATCTGATAGGCAAATGTAATCTCCAGTTCATAATCTGCATCTGCCGTAATGGTTTTCTGATACGGATTCGCATTGGTATAAGTATTATCCGTATAGGACTCATCCGCAACTACAGTTTCCCCCTGTTTTAGTACAACACCTGCTACCCGATATAATTCGTTCGGAGTCGCTGTTATCTGAATGGCCGTTCCATCCTCTGCCGTAACTTTCTCAGCCCCTATCGTTCCACCGGAAGAAGACGGCTGCGTCTCGATCGTTCCTCTGGTATTATCATAATGCACAGTTACCGTATAGATTCTGACAAAAGCAGCCGTCACGGTCATGTCACCGGTTACTGTAACTTCCGTACTGAATGCATTCGGATCTGCTACTACCTGCGGAACATCATTCACCAGCACTGTCAGAATCTGATATCCGGCATCCGGTGTTACCGTTAACTGTACCTGTGAATCCCGTTCCGCCTGAATACTGTTTCCGGTTTCCTCATTCAAACGAATGCTTCCACCTTCCCCCGCACTAGCCATCACTGTATATTTCTTATTCTCTAATGATACCACCAGCCGGTCGTTTGCAACGCCCGATACAATCCGGATATTCTGAATGGTTTTCATCTCATATCCTTCTGCGAATACGGTCACATCCATCTGAATGGATCTTGTACCATCCTCCTGTCCCGGAGTCAATAACGTCTCCAAATCAATGATACAGATACCGTTCTCTCCGGTCCGGAGCTCTCTGCTTTCATATGTCTCACTCTGCATATCTGACCCAGGTACGGTCTCAATAATCGTCATATTGCAGGAAACGGCTGCTTCCTGAACCGGGTTGCCGTTCTTATCACACACTTCGATTATGTAATTTCCGAATTCCTGTGTACTCCGGTCACCTGCAAATACCTGTCCCGGTATACCGTTTAATACAATCAGCAACGTCAGGAGAATTGCTATGACCCGTTTTTTTATATTCCTGCTTGTCCTGTTCATATACTCCACTCCTTTATTCTATAATTTCTACACTTTCCGCATAGGATAATTCGTTTTCCAAAACAAAGTCATCCATAGCCTCCGGTGGCTGTCTGTCATTTTCTGCTGACTGCAGATGCTCCGGCTCCGTAAGCATGGTCGTTGCTCCGGCTTCTGCAAGTACGGTCGTTGCTCCGGCCACCGTCTCCGGTGCCAGTGTGGCGGTTGAAAACTTCTCCGTCCGGACTCCGCTCCCGGTATGTGAACTTGCTATATCTCCGGTCAATGCTTCTGCGTTATGCTTTCTTATCTGCTCAATTGCTTTTCTAGCTGTTCTTCCGGATATTTCTCCATACAGCTTCGGAATATCCATCAGAAAGAATAGTGCCACAGCAGTCAGGAAAAATATTCCCGCTGCCACCCAGAATCCAATCGAACATGTCTGTAAAACATCTATACTCATCTCTGTGCACCTCCCGCATCGGTTCCATAAGCCGTCCGGATTGCCGTCAGCGTATCCGGCATCAGGCTTTTTATCGTACTTCGTTTGGCATCTGTGACATCCGTTGTTGTCTGGATTGCATCTATCACCTGCTCCAACTGCTGATACAGGCTAAGAATTTCCTGTTCGGTCACACCGTCCACCTTAAATTTCGTTGCATACTGCTGCAATGCTCCGCGTGTCAGCTCCACCAGCTCCAGCCGTACGATTTCATTCTCATCTGCATTCTCTGCAACTGCCGGAATCAATTCCATCAGGTTGTCAAATAATGGTTTATAATTTCCTTTATCACTGGCCTCGGTTATGTTGGTGGTAATATCCCGATAAAACATGCCAATGCTTGCATAGGCCTTTGCCATCCCGAGATTCTCATAATCCTGCGGTGCCTGATCGACAACATCCTGAAACCACTCGATGGCACTCTTTGCCCGTGTCACCTGATTATCGCTGCCATCTCCATAATCATAGTAGTACCAGAACAACTTCCCGGTTTCAAAACAGATCTCTGTGTAATCCCGTTTATTTGCCTGCAGTTCATCCTTATGATTCATAATGTATTTATCCAGCAAATTAGCCTCTGCTACCGTAAATACTGCATCATTTTCCTTAAACGCCTGTATCATTCCGAGATACGCATCCTTTCTGCCACCCATATCCGGGAGCTCCATACACTGTTCATATAGGGAAATCTTTGTATCATAATCGACACTTCTAGATGCCTCATATAACAGATTGTTATATGTTTCTGAGGCTTTTGCAGATGCTGCGAAATGGAAAGTCAGACCAGCCGCCACACACAGAACAGATGCGACCAGAGTTCCGATAAATATTGAAAATTTACGTTTCTGTTTCTTTTTATAAAGCGGCTCCAGAATCTCATAATTCTCGAGATCATACATCAGCTCTTCACAGGACTGATAACGATCCTCCGGCTGATGTGCCGTGCATTTCCGGATAATGGAATCCAGACCTCTTGACAGTGCCGGATTCACTGCCCGGATGGATGTATCGCTAATCAGATTCCGGCAGGGATCCTGCCCGGTCAGCAGATGATAAAGTGTCATTCCCAGACAGTAGATATCGGTTCTGGCATCTGTTCGTCCGAGACCGCTCCCAATGTACTGCTCCGGTGCTGCATAGCCGATCGTTCCGATACCGGTCGTCTCTCCGTAATTGATCTCGTAGTTTTTAGCCGTTCCGAAATCGATCAATGTTACCGTTCCATCCGGCTTCAGCATAACATTGGCCGGTTTCATGTCCCGGTATATGATCGCCGGTGTCCGTGAATGCAGATAGCCCAGAACATCGCATAACTGCTTTGCCCATTCCACGACCACACTTTCCTGCTGAACTCCGTGTTCCTCAAGAATCTTATCCAGTGACCGGCCTTCTACATAGTCCATGACAATGATAAATGTTTCATCATCTTCAATCACATCTATGATACTCGGCAGATATGGATGCTTTAATCGTTTCAACGTATCTATTTCCGCCATCAGGCCCTGGCGAACAATATTGAAATCCATTCTTCCGTCTTTGCGGACCTCTTTGACCGCCCAGGTCTTATTGGCTTTTTCATTGATTGCCATATAGACAACACTCATGCCGCCATGTCCGATTTCACTTAATATTTTATATTTTCCATCTACTAACGATCCTATCTCCAGCATATCTGTCTTTTGTCTCCTTCTAATATGTACGGATGCTGACCACAGTTATGTTGTCTCGCTCCTGTCGCTGCTTATCCAACTCGATCAACGCTTCCATATTCTTTTTCATGCATTCTGAATCCGTCATACATGCCGGATTCAGATACTGATATATTTCTTCCGGTGAAATCTGATGTCGAAATCCATCACTGCACAACATATAGACGGCATTCTGTCTTGGAATGCCCGAGAAATAATCCGGCTGAACCGTTTCAGAAGCCCCGACACACTGCAGTAAAACGCTTCGTCTGGGATCTCGTTCTGCTTCTTCGGGAGTTAATCTGCCACAGGCAATCTCCTGCGCAACCACTGTCTGATCCTGTGTCAAAACCTGAATATGATCTGCAATCTCATAAGCTCTGGTATCACCTACATTCAGGATATGATACCTTGTGCCGGTTATTAACAGTGCTGTAACCGTAGTTCCGAGATTGATTCCGGTCTGCTTCCCGTAATTCTTAATCTTCTCATTATTCTCTGTTATAATCTGATTCCAGTCCCGTTGCAGGACCTGTTCCTCTAATCCATTGCGAAGCAGCTGCGGAAGCTGATGGTCACTCCATTTTTCAAATGCCCGGATCAGAGTTGCACTGGCTACTTCTCCTTTCGCCAGACCACCCATGCCATCGCACAGTACCGCCAAAACAACATTTCCATAGTTGCTGCGGAACTGCCGCACACTGAAACTATCCTGATTGGTATTTTTCGTCAGCCCGATATCGGTCGTTGCTGAAATTATAAATTTCACTGTTTCCTCTACCTCTCTCTTCCCGCTTGCTCTAAAACCTTTCCCGACTCCTGCACTCCTGTTTTATCGGATGATCTTATTAATACAGCTTGAATTCAAAATCCTCATTGGCTAATCGAATCGTATCTCCGTGTGCCAGCTTTGTTTCCACATTGCTCTGGATCATCTGTCCATTCAGGAATGTATGATTGGTCGAATTGGTATCTATCAGATAATACTCTCCATCCCGGCTCACGATATTCGCATGGCTTCGGCTGATCGCAGTATTGTCACCAATAAAGTAATCCGCATAGCTCCGTTCCTTTCCGATACGGAAGACCGGTTTGTTCAGACTGATCTTCTCATTGCCCTTTCTCCGGATCAGAAATGGAATCATCTGATTCTGCCCCGGAAGCTGCCCATTTACCAATACAGTAGTCTCTCCGATCATCGGTGAAACCAGTACCGTGGTTTCACTCATCACCGGCATCTGTGGTTGCATCGGTGGCGTCTGCATAATCGTCGGCTGTGGCTGAGCCTGCATTGGCGGAACCTGCGTGACTGTCGGCTGTGGTTGTGACGATTGTACCGAAGCAGCCCGCACCTTCGGCTGTGGCGCTACCGGTTGCACCGGAGGCACTGCCGTTCCGTCCATGCCGGGAACTACAAATCCGACATTAGCATTTGCCTGCGATTTTTTATCGGATTTTGAAGCAGGTTTCTCCTTAGTCTTTGTCGATTTTTTGTCGTTTTTCTGTTTCTTTGCTTCTTTCTGTGCATCATAGATTGCCTTATTCTCTTTACTGTAATGCTGCATCAAATACATAAAAGTCATCTCCGGAGTATTGTCTGCCGGATTCTCCGGCTGCTTCTCCTGATTGCTTTTCTCTGCCTTTTTAGCTGTACTTTTTGCCTTTTTCGGTGAGACCGTGCCTGAAGGATTTTGAACCGGTTTTCCTGCCGGCATTGGCACTACATTTCCGACTGCAGCCATATCCTGTGCGGCTGACCGGCTCTGTTCATATGACTGTGCCTGTCCAAATGACTGCACCTGTTCAAACGACTGTGCCTGATCAAATAACTGCCCTGCAGGTTGCTGCATCGACTGACCGTAACTCTGACCACCCGGCTGTGCCATCATCTGCCCCTGCACCGGTGTAAGCGGAGTTTCTGTAGTCTGCCTGTCTAATCCATCCAGCATCTGTTTCATGTCTCTCATATCCGGAACCGATGTTGTATTTAAGTAATTCATGATTCTCGCAACATAACCGCAATCCTCAGTTTGGTCAAACCGGGTTGTAAACATAATGTTCCGGAAAAATTCTACCGGCCCTTCATTTTTCTCTGCCGTTTCTGCCAGCGGTGATCCGCCATCGGAAGCTTTTACCGGAAGGCAGATCAGTAAGGAATCACAGGTTGAAACATCAGCAAAAATATAATCTGCATTCAGGCAAATGTCATTCTTATCCAACATATAATCTTCTGCGGCTACCATAGCCTCCGTGATTCCCCGAAACATTCCAAGCAGCTGCTTCCGTTTCACGGTTCCGCTTAAGAACTGAGATGCAGATACCTTTGCCGATACATTAAATTTTATATATTTATCCTTGTCCATCTGGGTAAAAGTCGTCGGTACCAGTCCCGGAATCTTATTATTTGTCAACATTCCAAGTGTCATGGTATCAATCTGATCATTTTCTTTTATCTTATATACCAGATAAGTTGTTGTTCCCTGATTTTCATAATATAAATCTTTCATATCCGCATCCTGTCCTCTCGTTGTAAATTCCTTATCTCTCAATATCTATACTTACTATTTCTGCGTTTGCCATAATCTGGAATACATCGTCTGTTTCATCGGTATCTTACCCATACCAAACATATCAAACCAGTACTGGATTTCATAAGAAATCGTAACGGTCAGATTTTCACCGCTTACATTCGTATCAAATGTAACACCGTTCAATCCATTCACAATCCCGATTCCTTCCAACTTATCCTGTGCTGCCGCAACATCACCGCCTGTCAGATATCCGATAAACCGTTTCTTTGCAGTTGCATTGGCATCACCACCCGCATACCACTTATCATTAGATGCGAAATAATCTCCGTGTGAACTGCTTGATAATTTCAGAACTACGTTTGCCAGGCTATCAGCCCCTGCCGAATCCGCCAGATACGGATCTAATGACATACTCTTTGTTGCCTGCACCAGAACGTGTGTCATCTGATTTTGTGCAACCACTACCCGAAACAAGCCAATAAGTGCCATAAACATGAAGAAGAAAATGGGTAATACAATTGCTGTTTCCAATGTAATAGAACCACGTTGCTTCTTTCTCTGATTCATAACATTCTCTCCTTCCTAATAACCCGCATATCTTACTCTTTTACCTTTAAACAGTCCCTGTTGCGTCAGTGTATCAATCTTAAACATTGGATTTAATGTATATTCAACATTTCCTTTTATGTACGTATAAGCATGATCCAGCTGGAAGTCCGTTCCATACTTTGCTTTTCCCTCCATTGACACTATATTTTGCATTCTCTGTACCAGAGTATCGGTTTCAACCGAAAGAATTAATAAAACAAATAGATGCTCCGTATAATTACAACTATTTATTTTAGAGCCGATTTCACTTCCGCCACTGCCTCCTGATCCACCCTCAGTGGATGCCGGCGGTTGTTTGGCCACTCCATTCTGCAATACCTGACCAAGCTTTCCTTTTATGGCTGCACCTGCCGACATTTCTTCAATACACTTCATCAGATGCGGCAATCCGGTCGCTGTAAAATAAATATAGTCACTCTTAAAGAATGGTATCGTTGCTGCCTTTCCTTCTTTACCCGGATTTACCAGTATAAATACGTCCAGCAACGGTTCAACCAGAGCAATTACAATAAATGCTATAATGCCTGCCATGCCCTTGGATAAATATCCCCTGGTTTCATTATTTGTCAGCATTGCGACCACATCCAGAACCATACGCATCATATATAGATTAAATACCCCTATCGTCTGATTCTGAATCTCGGATTTTGAACCTCCAAGCAGATATTCCAGCTCAGCTCCGACAAATGCAGCATCCGTTCCTCCGTCTTCCGATTTCAGATCCTTCAGATCCATAAAGCTTCCCGATAAAGATGGAGTGGTTGACGTTGCACCGCTCAATGCCGCAACCTCTCTCCATTTTACGGTTCCCTGAAGATTCTGCCCCTTTGCATCATCATAGGTTGTGCGGTTAGGAAAATTATAGGCAGCATATCCAAACAGAAGCAGCTTATTTCCTTCTTCTCCCGCATTTCCGGTCGCTACGTTTCCCCCAAGTTCCACCAGAACCCGTCCTATATTGACAACTAATTTTCCCACCCATAGGACTACACTTGCCAAAAATTCCAGAAATCCTACTATCACCTCAATAACTCCGGTGATCAACGCTCCAAGACCGCCTCCTGTAAACAGGCTCGCTACGTCCTCAACGCCTTTTACAATATTTCCCAGACTTTCAATTAATACGGAATCTACAAAGCTCACACCTGCTGAATTAAAATACAGGCTATTTGCATCTACTTTTGAATCCAGTGTTCCGTCATAAAGAAAACTTAATTCCTTCACACTGTTAAACACAGTTACCAATTTCTTGAGACAATCCGCACTCTCCTGATCTTCTGCCAGCTTTGCAAGCAATATTTCTGCATTTGCAAACGTCAATATCACACCATCCGGATTCAACTTGATTCCTACATTGACCGGGGGATACATCGTATAATCGATGGTTGTATCCGTCCAGTTTGCATTAATTGTTCCGTCTCCCGGTGCCAGAGATGACCGTTCCATCAATCCAAGATTATCAATCTGGTTTTGCAAATCTTCCATTGTTCCATCCATGATTGATTCAGATGCTCCGGCCAGATAAGTATCAATACTCTTTTTAACGGTCTCCAATGTACTGACAACTGTTGCAAATGCCTTTGTTCCAAAGCTGGCATTTCCTAAATCACCGGATAACTTATTCAGTTTTACAATTGCATCGTTAATTTTAGCGATACAGCCATTCGCTCCGGTAAGAGACATTTTAAAATCCTGAATGGATGACTTTAGTTCTTTCGCCGCATTTTCATAATTGGGCTTATATGTATTCATCATCTCATCCCACGCATCATTCAAATCACTCCGGAGAGCATCATAATCATAACCATCTTTATAATATACTGTATTATTCGCTTCATCATAGTAATCCACAGCCTCGTCATGTGCTTCCGCGCATCTTCTGATCTTATTCACTGCGCCCAGAAAATCTGCATCTGTATTGGGGGTATCATAAGCATCTTTATATGCCTGTAATTTTTCTGAGACTGTTTCCGCCTTTGCTTTTGCTTTCTGTATTGCTGCGATAGCATCTGTTACATACTTCGCTGCATCTGCTCCATCTTTTACTTTTTTTGCCTTTTCACTTATATCCGTAGCTTTATTAAATTTATCCTCCAGTCCACCCATCAGATCCTTTACATTGAACCCTTCCAGCAAAAGTTTTGCAGGAACACTGAACTCTGTCTGCTCCTGTATCTGTTGCCGGAAAATTTCCGAATCGGATAACGGATATTCACCAATCGCTGACAGTGCGGTCAGACTTACACTTTGTCCCGCACTGGTCATACTTTTTTTCATATAATTCGAAAATGTTGAATTAATATCTTCTTTCTGCGAAACTGCCATGGTTCCAAACCTGCTGTCCAAATATTCATCATATTCCGCAAGGCTCGAAAATCCTGCGCAGTCCATAATCTCTTCCACCATCTGAATTGTGCTCTGATATCTTGCAGATTCAACCAGCAGCAATGACACCGACAGTAATGGTGACATCACCAATGCCAGAAAGATGGAAATCATTCCTTTCGTTCCGTTTACATACTTATGAACAAACTTCCTGATCGGCTTTAACGCCTTTCTAATGCGATTCATATTCTCCTCCTATTTCCCACCTATAAACTGTCAAAAATCTTTCCCAGATTTCCAAACGTACCCAGGATATTATTGACAATATTCGCAAGTGCAGTAACTTCCTTTGTTTCATTTAATGCAAACTTTTCCAATCTTACGGAATTGGTATAATTTAAAACATCAACACTCTCTACATATACGGTTGTTGACATCGTTTGCACGTCTTTCTGCTGAATCACGCTCAACATCTTGCCAAGTAATAACGAATATTTTTTACTTACCGTGATCTCATAATGCTGCCGATACCAGCCGTCACTCAACTGTTTTACTTCAACCTGCAATCCACCTTCATCCTTTGCCAAAGACCCCTGCATCAGACGTTTACCGGCAATATCCAGACATTTGCTTATATTTTTACTTTTGAAACTTCCACTCCGCAATGTATACCTGAAATTGCCAACCCCGGCTACATCTTCCGCTGTTACACCGGAAGCATTTTCTACATCGCATAGCTTATATGTCTGTCCGACCTCTTCTGCAATTTGATTTGCCGCAACATAAACCATGGTTCTCTGATACAGAAAAAATCCATAACTCATCAGAAAAAACAGCATAAGAATTGCTATTACCGTACAATAAGTTGATTCCAGTACGATTGCACCTCTCGTATCCTTTAACTTCATTGCTTTCCTCCTCCTCATCATCCTCATCAGATATGATACTTTTTAATCAAATTTCCAAATACCAGGTCATAATTCTTGTCTGCCCAGGAGTTCTTCACTACCTTTACAGTCGGTCCGTCTTTTGAAAATGTAATCAGTTCTATCTGAGCCAGAGATGTACTTGTATATGTTTTCAACTGCATCTCTTTCGGAACTATGATTTTTTTTAATGCAGTGCATTCGTAAAATACACCTTCACCCACTTCTGTAAGTTTTGATGATAACTCCACCTTTTTCAATGCACTGCAGCCGGAAAATGCATATTCTCCGCAGAAGTAAACAGAATCCGGCAATTTCAGTTTTTTCAATGTTGTACAATCCTTAAATGCTGCTTTTCCGATTTCCTGTACATTACCTGTGAATGTTACTTCCTCCAGGCTGGTATCTCCTTCAAACGCACTCTCATCTATAGTAACTACACCGGATGGTATCGTAATTGTCTCTAGTGTTCCACATCCCCAGAACGCAAATGCCGGAATCTCTGTCAATTGATCCGGAAGCTCCACATTCGTAATATTCTGTGCCATCATAAAGGCTCCGCACAGTTTTATATCCTTATCACTCTCAAATGTAATACACTCCACATTACTATCTATATTGGCAAAAGCAAGATTGGAAAACCCTTCACATCGTTCCGGGATTTCAAGATTTTTCTTTTTCATCCCTTCTTCACTCAGGCTTACAATTATATTCTCATCCCAGATATAATCAGTTTCCGAACATGATACATCCTGTTTCTTCACCTTTCCGCAGGCGCTGAGCATTGTGATGCAACCGATCAATATCAATATTGTGATCAAAACTTTCTGTTTCATGTTTTCTTCCTCTTGTCTGCATTAATCAATCACTTACTTTTTATTGTAAAGTGTCAAAAGCTTCCAACTCTGTGCCGTATCTTCAACCAGGCAATTCATTTTTGTATTGAAATAATCCGCATTCAGAAATGTATATTCAATCACCAGATTTCCATCGGTATCAATAAATCCCCATTTATTACCGTTTGAAACCGCTGCCAATCCATTTGAAAAGCTTTTTGCTTCCTTATATTCCGGTGCTATCACCTCATTCCCCTGTGTGTCAACAAACCCCCATTTACCATCATTACAAACTGCAATTATCTCATCTTCGGTCATAACATCTATGTCCGAATAACTGCCTATCTCTTCTTCACCATTGTAGATATGATAGTTACCGTCTTGCTTTGCAAGCATAATGCCATTTTTTATATAGGTATAATCCGGATTTAACACTATCTCCTCATATCTGGTATCTGTTACCGGCTTTCCGTCAGTACCTATCAGATACCATCCGGTTTCATCCTGAACGGCAGCTATTCCATCTACAAAGGTTCCTGCCTGTAAATAATCTCCAAACTGCTTATCTCCCATCAGATCATAATAAGCATATCGGTCTTCCTGCTGCACCGGAATCAATCCGTCTGCATATATTCCGACATCCTGTGGGATAAAATCAAAAAATCCCTGCAATACCTCATCACCGTTGACCAGTCTTGCCTGTGGCCGTCCCATAGACTCAGAAGCATCCTGAGTTTCCTGTCCGTCCGTTATACCTGATGTTTCTGATGAATCATATACCGAAACCTGTATCATACGGACGCCATCCGTTCCAACCGATCCTGCTGCCAGCACATCTCCAAATTCGACTGCCGTTCCGTCTTCTGCCAGATATTCCCAGATTCCATTATGATTTACCGCATAATAGCCTTCCGATAATCCCTGGTATTCCGAATAAGTACTCCATTCCAGATTATATGCATACTTTACTTCCTGATACAGGTCTGTAAGCTTCTCATCCCTGACTCCATTATCCATTGCCTTTTTTAAGGCTTTATATGCAGACTCATATTCTTTCTTGGACGCATATAATCGTGCCAATGCATACTGCATATTTGTGTTTTTACTATATTCCGCTACTGCGCCCTGCGCCTTTTTCAGATATTCATCGTAGACATTCGGATCTTCTTCATAGCACTTCTCGTATGCATTCAGCATCTCTGTCCATAATTCTTCCGTATCATTCATCGCAATTGCTTTATCATATTCCTGGGCTGCTTTCTGATATAATCCCTTGTTTTCATACTCTTTGGCAACTTCTACGTAATTCTCATACTCGCTTTTCTTCTCATTCTTATCTCCGATTGACATGAATCCGGACATCCATCCAAATACCATCAGCACGACTAAGCATATTGTAATTAATGTTGACTGTTTCATTCCGATTCACCTTCCCTATATCAGTGTCAATAATACTGCCACATGGAATCCCAGCCAGATAAACGGTCCCATCGGCAGTGCATCCTTCAAATGCTTTTTCTTTATGATCAACAGGACGGTAGATACGAGCGCGCATGATACAAACGAAAACAATAACGTATACAGTAATGCATAGATTCCACACAGGAATCCAAGTGTACTGAACAGTTTTACATCGCCCATGCCCAGGCCGCCCTTTGTTACTTTCGACATAATAAGAAGTACAATCAGACTGATGATCAGAGCGATCAGGTTGCTCAAAAAGCCTGCGATTGCACTTCCTCCGTTTATAATAAAATCCAGAATCGTAAATATAATTCCTGCGATTCCCAAGATTGCAGGACACAGATTCGGAATCATAAAAATCTCATAATCCGTAATAAAAATGCAGGCTAATACCAGCGACGTAATTGTCATCTTCCATGTATTGATCAATGGTATTCCATGTCCGCCTGCCACATAACCACACCATCCGGCAAAACATCCGCATAGGATCAAAAGGATGATTGCCCCTGCCCGGTGCTTTCCCAATAAATCCTTTGGAACGATTTCTTCTGTCTGTTCAGAATCCAAAGAGGAATCAGAATGCCCGACCTGTACGCGTTTTAACAGCCTTGGCATATAATATTTCATTGTAATTAACATAACCGCTGCCGTCAGGATTCCCCAAACGATGCTCCAAATCATTGACATTCCGATCTCCTTGTAAATTCTAAATTTTGGTTCTTAAGTACTTGAATAACTAGCTCTTAATTAAGCTTACTAATGAACTGAGTAACCTTGCCTGAAATTGTCGTCATAACGCCCTTACCAAATGTAAGGAATAAACCGGCAATTACAACTACGATTCCGATGATCAGTAACATAGATACAAAGTTTGTATCACCGCGCTCAGAATCCATGAAATTGTTCCATGCACATTCAGCCTTAACACGTAAAGCCAGTAACATATCGTCTAACTTATTCATAACTCTTGAACCTCCTCTCTCCTATATTTCAAAACAGCGAGCCTGCAAAGGCCGCAGTCATGACGATGATTACAATCCCAACAAAGATGATAACGATCGGTCCCAACAGCTTGGTTGCTGCTTTTTCACCGCCCTGAAGCATTTTCTGCCGCTTCAGGCTCCATAACTCTGTGGATTGGTTGGCAAGGAAAGCCGTTAATTCTGCGCCTCCCTTTTCCATACTCTGTAAAAGAGCACTGGTAAACTTCTTAATCTCTACGGAGTTGGATGACCTTCCGAATAAGAAGATGGCATCCGCATCGGAATGAGCATTTTTCATGTTGTCACTTGCCTGCTGCATCAGACCGTAAAACGCTCCTTTTCCGTTATCTCCTACCATGGTCCAGGCCTCTCTTAAGATCATGCCTGAATTTATCAGAATCGCCAGAGTTGATACTACCTCCGGGAGCTGACTCTCACATTCTTCCGTCCGCTTGGACAGTGTATTCTTCATTCCCTGTATTCCGTTCAGCCCCATGACCGCTGTCAGGAAGATACCGGCTACTAAAACCAGTGCGGCTGCCGAATACATGAAGCCTGCCAGTAAAAATGTACAGGCGGATAATAAATATATAAACATCAGGGTCTGTGCCCAGTAAACATTCGCATAATAATCTGCATATTGCGGTTCATATAAAAGTCCGGCATTGGTCTTTAACTCCTTTGCCTGCTTTCCCTTCAGACTAAACATCGAGGTCTCACTCCACATGAAGCCGACGCCATATAATTCATGAAGCGGAAACGCCTTTTCATCCAGACCTTCCAGGATGGATTCATATTTCTTTCCCCGGTTCATCTGCACCAGAAACAGGACTGCCAGTACGGTTCCGATTGTTAAAAATATGTACTGCATATGATCACCCCTTTACATCCATAATCTTGTTTGCCCATTTATACGCTGCAAAGAACATTCCCATTGCAATCGTGATTGCGATCACTCCGGCAACTGTTGAGAAGCTTGCCGCAAAATCACTGCTCATCATCTTAAGCATTGCCATGATCAGAACCGGTATCATCAACATCAATGTAAACTGTGACTTATTGGATGCCAGCTTGGTCTCAATCTCTGCTGTAATCTCTATCTTCTCACTGATGATCGAACTGGTTCTCCGGACAATGTCCTTCATATTACCACCGGCACGATAACAGAGCTCAAATACGGTTCCAAAGTTCTTAATATCTTCTATCTCACTGCGTTCTCCGAAATCCAGCATCATATTCTCGATTGGGATATTATTCTCTACACCCTCTATCATCTCTTTGACCTCAGCCACAATATAGGCATCCTCCGAGTATTCCACCTTCAGATCGTTATAGGCTCCCCGCAGGGCCTCCGTCATATTCATACCGGATGATAAGGATACTGCCAGAGCTTCCAGCAGACTCCGAAACTGCTGGGTCAGTTCCCGCTTTCTCTTCTGCTGCTGCATATCACAGCGGATCGGAAGTATTACCTTCGCTGCAATAAGTCCCACAACCACAAACAAAATCATATTACAGATCAAGGTTGCCGTGGTCGCTGCACCGTCTGCATCCCGGAACTGTCCGCCGTAGAATAACAATGCCAGTGCACCACCCGCCAGAAATGCCACCAGAAATGTCAGGATCTTCTCCTGCTTCCCCATCACATACACTCTGTAATTCAGCATCGGGGTATTTAATGCCGATGCAATATATTCCGGTTGTTCTGTCTTCTTTGCCATTTCACAAAACCTCTCATTTCCACATCATTTCTATGATTGTCCTATGTTCCTATATATCCTGTTTAATTCCGGATAACCGAAGCTTAAACACATTCTTCATCTCGTTCTTCGTCCGGTTCAGGCTGCCGGATACTTTCTCCAGCGTTGAGTTCTCATCTTCCTCAAACACATATAGTGGATTCAGTATAATCTCACCATTCTCATATCCAAGCACCTCCGTGATCTCCATCGTCTTTCTGGATTTATCCCGCAGTCTTGACAAATGTACGATAATATCCACTGCCGATGCAATCTGCTGCCGGATCGCCTCTAACGGAAGTCCCGGTGCTCCCTGCAAAACCATGGTTTCCAGACGGCTCAGCATATCATGCGTGGAATTCGCATGGCCGGTAGATAAGGATCCGTCATGACCGGTGTTCATTGCCTGCAACATATCCAGTGCCTCACCGCCACGGACCTCACCGACAACGATCCGCTCCGGTCGCATACGAAGAGAAGATTTGATCAGATCCCGGATCGTGATCTCTCCGGCTCCGGATGTATTCGCATTTCTTGTTTCCAGACGAACCAGATTGTCTACACCAACGATCTGAAGCTCCGCAGAGTCCTCAATTGTAATGACACGTTCGTCATGCGGTATGTAATTTGATAGTGCATTCAGGAAAGTCGTCTTACCGGAACCGGTACCACCGCAAACGAAAATATTATATTTCGCCTTTACCAGCATCTCCAGCTTATCTGCGATTTCCTGAGTCAGTGATCCGTATTGGATCAGCTTGGCAATCGTCATCGGCTCCTTGGAGAACTTTCGGATCGTGACCGTCGGACCGCAGAGTGCAATCGGCGGTAACACCACATTCACACGGGAACCATCCGGCAGTCTCGTATCACAGATCGGATTCGACTGATTTACCTCTCTGCCTGCCAGACCTACGATTCTCTGAATTACATCCTCTAACTTCCGCTCGCTTTCAAACTGCTTATCCAGCTTCATCAAGCGTCCTTTCTTTTCTATGAAAATATCTGCCGGTCCGTTGATCATAACCTCCGTGATATTATCATCCTTAATGATCGTATCCAGCAGACCAAACCCTCGAATGGAGCTGTAAACCTGCTCTACAATCGACACCCGCTGTTCCATGGAGCAATACTCTCCATCCAGCTTCTGCAGAAACAATGTCTCAATCTTCTCCTCCAGCTCCTCATCACTGACCTTGCTTAAGGAGACTGTCTCTGTAATATATCTTTTCAGTTGGTTGACAAATTCTTCTTCCTGTATCTGATCCATCCTTCTGCCCTGCCTGTCTTAATCAATATTATCAAGCATCTCCAGTGCTGCTATCTGTCCCAGCAACTGACCGATATCCGAATAACCATATGCCGGTACTCCTCCTGCTACTTCCAGCTCCTCATTCTCAAGTCTGCTTCCGGTCTTATCACTGAACCGGTTATAAACCAGCTTCAACCGCTCTTCCATCTCATCCTCGGAATTTCTTTCGAGAATTGCAACGGACTGATAGGCTCTCTCTGTTTTCTGATTCGCATGTACAGAGCCGTCGCTGATCCAGACAATGCTGTTAGTCTGTTTCCATACCGTCCTGGTCTCTTTATCCAGACCGAAATCATAATCTATTACAATATAGTCATATACATTGGACTTCTTCAGTTCCTCTAATAAGGAAAGTGTGTCATCCATGTTCATCTCCATCCGGTCAAGTGCGAGCTTTGCTCCGGAATAAAACCGGACACCGTTCACATCCTCCTTCACACAACTCTCCAACTTCATTGCCAGATTTCCCTTCCGGCTCTTCAGTGCGAATAATATATCACTGAAATCAAAGTTCCCTTCTGCCTGAAAATAACTGTCTGCAGTTCCGAAGGTTTCCAGATTCAGATACAGAACCTGCATCCCCTGCATTGCCTTGCGCAATGCATATGCGGCAGCGATCGTAGATGTTCCTGTTCCGCCTGCAGGAGATGTAAATAAGATCACTTTTGCTTCTTCTCCGGATTCCATCCGACTCTTTGCTACAACACCGGACTGTTCGGAATAAAGATTCAGGATTTCTTTATAGATAATGTCTGCCTTTTGGAATTTACAGATCGCAGGCTTTCCTTTTATCTCTTTAATATCTGCCGGCTCCACAAAGTATGCAAACCCACACCTTGCCGGGATCTTCTCTGCCGGAGCCTCAAAGGATTCATCTGCCAGAAAAATATCGATCCGGCTATCCTTCAATGCCGCTAATGCAATATTCAATTCTGTAAAGGAATAAATCTCAAGCTTGTCCGCATATTTAGCACCAAATGCCGCAACAAACCGATTCAGATATGTTTGATCTTTTTCAAGAACTGCTACTTTGATTTTCATTCTCTCTCACCCTGTGTATAATTTGTTTTCATCCTCATTTGCCTAAATTCTATCATCCGCTATGTCACTTGTCAATTGATAAATAATCTTTTTACTTTTATATACATTATTTTTACTTCTTTTCATATAGTTTTTACTTGATTTTACATAGGGATTGCCTGACTTTACCTGTTATCCATCTGTATTTTCATAGTTTTTACGTGACAGAGATAGTTATTTTACACTTTCAGATGTTAGAATTTTACACATAGAAGTTTTATTTTAATGATTGGCGTTTTCTTTTTATTAATTATGAAGTTTCTATTTAATATTTTTTATGGAGGCTATAATACTTATGTCAGACTTTTTACTACAGAATTGGCCGAGACTCTTATTTCTGGCAATTTTCGTTCCATTGATCCTGGTCCCGCTCGTTCGGGTCCTGCTTTTTTCCGAAAAAAAACACCGGAAATCCATGGTCACCTTGCAGCAATATCTGCAAATGAAGCGTCCTCAGCTTCTCTCAGAGCATTTCCCGGATACCACCTGGCAGGAGCCTTGCAATTATACCGAACTGTCCGGAAAACTTTATCAGTCATATGAATTTCATATGCAGATGCATTTCCCGGAGGAAACCATCAACCTGACACACCAGATTTCCCGCAGTGCACAGTATTACGGCCGTGAGGATACTGATTATAAATGGGTCTTCTATAATTATTATCAACTGGCTGCTGTCAGTGAGGCATCTCTGCATCCACTGCTCTCCGGTTCCTTTCAGACTATGAATCATACCTTTTCACCGCTACGGGGTGCGGAAAAACTTGCAGATCTGATCGGAGATCCGGAGCGTATGGCAGCCTACCGGCAGGCCAAAACCTCTGACACTGTCCGACTCGGATCAGTCGGCCAGCTTTTCTTTGAACGCATTCCATGCGAGGAATGGGATGTCTTTGTTGCAAGTGGTGTTTTAGATAAGATTGAACAGCTCCTTACCATATGGAAAGGAATCGGAAAGGTGTCTCTTCTCTATCAAGATCATGCACTTACATTTACCATTGCCGATACATCCGTTTACAATCAGCCTTACCAATGCCTGGAAGAAGATTTCCTGATCGAGCACGCGGAACAATTCCGCCGGAGTGCGAACACTTTATCCGACATCTATAGCTGCTTGGTACATTTCATGTAATTTATCTCATGGAGGTTTCATTATGATCTACGTTATATCTGTCTTCTTTGAACACATCGCAGGTCAGTTTTCCGTTCATTCACCGGTCGCACGCAATATTCTGCTTGGACTCCTGACCCTGCTGCTCTGCTTCGGTCCGGTCATTCTCGGCACTTCCGGCGAGAAGAAACGGAAACGGGCTCTGGAGGAATATTTCTCTACCAAACGCCCCGGTCTTCTTCTGCAGAAATATCCGGATGCCACATATTCCAATTCCTACGACTTTCCATCGTTATATCGGAATGATTATGCAGATTACCGATTTCAGATGGATCTGGATTATCCGGGCCGAACTTTCCGGCTGACTCATTATCTGGCTGACAGCACCTATTTATCGGACGGGGAAACCCGCAGAAACTATATGAATGCCTGCAAGATCATTCCGACTTCCCTTTCCGGACATACCGGCCCTCTTCCGGGATATTTCTACTACCTTTCAAACAGTACCGCTATTACGCACGGGATTGAGACACTGGTCAACCGATTCTCACCACAGGACAAGGTGCAGCAGTTTGAGCAGACACGGACCTATGATGAGATTCCTATGCATCCCGGTGTTCTGGCCTATCAGAATATTCCAAAGAAAGAATGGGATGCTTTCACCTCGCATGGGATTATCCACACGATCCGTCAGATTCAGGCTCAGTGGAACGGAATTGCTACCGTCCATCTGCGCTATGAGAAACAGACCCTGACGTTATATATCTATGGTCCCGTACACAAAGGTGCCATCTTCTCCTGCCTGGAGGACGACTTTCTGATCGAGTACGCTGACCGGATTCGGCGTTCCATCGAACTATTAAATACCATTGCCGATTTTCTTTAAGATAAAGACACATCAAAAAGGACAGTTCGTATTGAACTGTCCTTTGCATACTATAATTGCGTTACTTCTTTGCCGGTACCTTCTTCTCTGCTGTCTTTGCCTTCTTCTCTGCTGCCTTTGCTTTCTTCGCTGCTTTCTTCGCTGCTTTCTCCTCTGCCTGTTTCTCCAGATACACCTTATTATCTACATAATCATACTTAAATACAACGACTGACAATGGCGGCAGTGTAAAGGAAATATACTGCTCCTTACCATCACACGAACCCGGAATCGCCTGCAATGGCTTCTTATTAACTCTTCCTTCGCCCTCGAACTCCTCTGCATCGGAGTTTAAGATCTCAGTATAGCTTCCCAGACATGGTACACCTACCCAGAAGTTCTCCCGTTCTACCGGTGTGAAATTACATATAAACAGTAACTGATCCTTCGCAGTAGAACCTCTACGGATAAAGGATATCTGACTATGCTCATTATCATTACAGTTGATCCATTCAAAGCCCATCTGATCACAGTCATTATAGTAGAATGCATCATACTTCTTATACAGTGCATTCAGTTTCTTTACGAATTTCTGCAGACCCTGATGTCCCGGCTGATCCAGTATATACCAGTCAAGGCTTCGTGCCTCACTCCATTCCCGTTCCTGTCCGAACTCTTGTCCCATGAACAACAGTTTTTTGCCCGGATGCGCATACATAAACCCATAAGCGGTCTTTAAGTTTGCAAACTTCTCCGGCATGGTTCCCGGCATCTTTAAGAGCATGGAGCACTTTAAGTGTACGACCTCATCATGTGAGATAACCAGAATAAAGTTCTCGGAATATGTGTACATCAGACTGAAGGTCAATCGATTGTGGTTAAAGGACCGGAAATATGGATCCAGCTTCATATATTCCAGAAAATCATTCATCCAGCCCATATTCCATTTATATAAATATCCCAGTCCATCCATGGAAACCGGTGCCGTAACACCTGCCCAGGATGTTGATTCCTCTGCGATCATCAATGCTCCCGGAACCCGTTCCTCTACCATCCGGTTCAGATGCTGCATAAATGCGATAGCATCCAGATTCTCTTTACCGCCGTTCTTGTTCGGCAGCCATTCTCCATCCTGTTTTCCATAATCCAGATATAACATAGATGCAACTGCGTCCACACGCAGACCATCGATATGGAACTTCTCAAGCCAGAACAATGCATTGGCAACCAGGAAATTCTGTACCTCATTTCTGGAATAATCAAAGATATAGGTACCCCAGTCCGGATGCTCTCCACGCCGTGGATCCGGATGCTCATACAGTGGCATGCCGTCAAACCGTCCCAGACCATGTGCATCTTTTGGAAAATGTGCCGGTACCCAATCCAGGATCACATAGATTCCATTCTTATGCATGTAATCCACAAAATACATAAAATCTTCCGGCAGACCATATCGTCTGGTCGGTGCATAATAATTCGTCACCTGATAGCCCCAGGACCCATCAAACGGATACTCTGCAATACCCATCAGTTCAATATGCGTATATCCCATTTCTTTAATATAATCTGCGATCATCGGTGCCAGATCCCGATAATTATAAAATCCATTATCGCTATCCTCGATTGCTTTTTTCCAGGATCCCAGATGCATCTCATAGATTGCCATCGGCATCCGGAGCGAATCTGTCCTTTTTGTATGCTGCCGTTTCTCGATCCAGGATGTATCCTTCCATTTATGCTTACCCAGATTTACAACTACCGACGCATTATCCGGACGGAACTGGCAACAGTTTCCGTATGGATCTGCTTTATAGATCAATTCATCAAAACGAGTCAGAATCTGGAACTTATATACAGCTCCTTCCTTCACGCCCGGAATAAACAATTCATGAATACCGGATGGACCCATCATATTCATCGGATGCAGTGCTCCATCCCACATATTAAAATCGCCAACCACACTGACCCGTCGTGCATTCGGAGCCCATACCGCAAAATAGGTACCTTCCACACCATTCAGCTTCATCGGATGTGCACCCAGCTTCTCATAAATCTCATAATGTTTACCCTCGGCAAACAGATAAATATCCATATCACTGATCTGTGGCTCAAATGCATACGGATCTGCCAATGTCACCGTAGATCCATCCTCATAGGTTGTCTCAAATACATAGTTCTTATAAACCTTTTTCGGTAAATATAATCCAAAGAAACCGTCCTCTCCGACCGGCTCCATTTCCATTACATTCTTTCCTGTACTGCTCATAACCTTTACACAGACAGCATGCGGCTTATAAGCTGTAACCACCTGTCCTTTATAATAATCATGAAGTCCCAGTAACTTCTTTGGATTATTGTTTTTTCCTGCGATCAATTCATCATACTGAATCCAATTAATCCATCGTTGCAGTTTTTCGTTCATACCCATATACCTCTCTTCCTATTTATGTTTATGAATAAATTCCATACATAAACTGTCTCACCAATTCCCAGATCGCATGCGGATTTCCCAACTGTTCCGCAGATACTCCCCGTTCATCCATAACTAAAATATAATGACTGATCACACCCTGAAAACTGATTGCAAACTGTTCCTGCCTGCCATTCATATTTCCCAGCTTATCACCCGCCCGGACAAAAAAATCCGTAGTTGCCCGAAACATTCGTTTCATATAAGGTGCCACTGCCTTAAAAGCCTCGTTCTCCCTGGCCGAATAATTCAGACTCAATAGCAGGAAATATAACTCCCGGTTCTCCTGTGCGATTTCTACAAATGTACATGCCAGCCGGTACAATGTATCCTTCGGTTCTCCCTGATATCCGGCCGCCACCTGTTCCAGGCGTTCACAAAACGGCTCACAGTTCTCCCGGAGCAACGCCTCCAATAACCCAAGCTTACTCTTAAAATAATAATACAATGTCGGCTTCGTAACTCCTGCGGCTGTTGCAATCTCCTGTACACCTACTGCATCATAGCCTCGTTGATAAAACAAATGAATCGCACAAGACAGAATCCTGGCCCGGTTATCTGCCCCATCTGCCAAAAGCCACTCCCCCTTTATCAAACCAATATAACTACAGTATACCAATCGGTATATTTCTTGTCAATGCAGGAATGCAAATGATTGATTGACAAATAATTTATATCTCCCTATACTGTTTTTGTATTCAATTTATCATGCATATACTTATGCACAGAAACCAAAGGAGGGCTTATTATGTGGGCTTACGAAAGTGTTTTCTATCAAATATATCCATTGGGATTCTGTGGCGCTCCGTTTGAAAATGACGGCATCACCACATCCCGGATCTTAAAAGTCATTGACTGGATTCCTCATATTCAGAAACTGGGAATTAATGCTATCTATTTCTCACCGGTCTTTGAATCCGATACGCATGGTTATAACACCAGAGATTATACAAAGATCGACTGCCGTCTCGGCACCAATGAAGATTTTAAAAAGGTCTGTGAGGCTTTACATGCCGCCGGGATCAAGGTAGTACTGGATGGTGTGTTCAATCATGTGGGCCGTGGCTTCTGGGCATTCCAGGATGTCTTGAAAAACCGTGAGAATTCACGGTATAAGGACTGGTTTGCACGTATTGCTTTTGATGGTAATTCCAACTACAATGACGGCCTCTGGTACGAGGGCTGGGAAGGCAACTATGATCTCGTTAAATTAAATCTCCGAAATGAGGAGGTCATCCAGCATATTTTATCCTGCGTACAGGGCTGGGTCGATGAATTCGATATCGACGGCCTGCGTCTGGATGTCTGCTATTGTCTGGATCGTGATTTTCTGAAACGGTTACGCAGTTTTGCCAATCAGGTAAAACCGGAATTCCTGCTTTTAGGGGAACTGCTTCACGGCGACTACAACCAGTTCGTAAATGATGAGATGTGCCATAGTGCTACCAACTACGAATGCTATAAGGGTCTGTATTCCAGCTTTAACAGCATGAATATGTTTGAGATCGTTCATTCGCTTCTGCGTCAGTTTGGTCCGGAGAACTGGACCCTGTATAAAGGAAAACATCTGTTGAGCTTTGTTGATAATCATGATGTCAGCCGGATTGCCAGCACCCTGACCAACGAGCGGCATCTGCCTCTTATCTATGCTATGGCATTCGGCATGCCGGGGATCCCATGTGTCTACTATGGCAGCGAATGGGGGGCAAAGGCAAACAAGAGCGAGGGTGACCCGGCTCTGCGCGCCTGCTTTGATGCTCCGATTGAAAATGAACTGACAGACTGGATCTCCAAGCTGGCTCATGCCAAACGTAACAGCAAAGCATTGAACTATGGCGCCTTTAAGTCGCTGGTACTGACCAACCGCCAATGCATTTTTGAACGGGAATGTGACGGCGAACGAGTTCTCGTTGCAATTAATGCAGATGAGAGTCCATATACCGCACACTTCGATGCAAGAGCCGGTCAGGCTATTGATTTGATCACAGGTGAACTGCATGATTTCGGCGGTGGTAGTGAGCTTCCACCGTACAGTGCTTATTTCTGGAAGACCGAGTGCTAGAGTACGAATTATTTCAGAAAATTTCAAAAAATCTGTAGCATAAGAAACTACTACATAGAAACAGAAACAACAGACAGGCAGGAGTCTTTAACTCCTGCCTGTCTGCTGTTTCTATTATCTTTTATTCATTGCTATCGGCTTGATTCCATTCCCGCCACTTCATTAATTGGTATGGCTTTCCGTGGTTGTAGTCTCCGTAGTACCGGCCGTTGTTTCTTCGGTCTCTTCCTTCTTTGTTACCTCAACCGTTACTGTCAATGTATTTTGATATTGAAAACCATCCAGCTCCTTTAATATCAATGGTGCAGTATAAGTGCCCTCATTAATCATATCTGTCACATCGATTTCCGGCATAATCTGACTGATCGTCAGGGCATCCAGATCCTGTTTCAGTCCGACCACTGTCAGTTCAATCGCAGTTTCGTCTTCCGCTATCTTATAATTCAATCCATCCACTTTATTAATAAAACGAATGTCTGAACTCTTAATCGTAAACTTCTTCTCTATCAGCTTTTCAATATTTATCTTAATTGCAATATCCTGTGTCTGATCCGCAACCACAATCCCTGTTGGCAGATAATCCTCAATATCAACCGTTACTTCATAATTTGCATTCTTATCGGTCACATCGATATCACCAATATTAATCTCATTCACATTTCTCAGATCCGCAGCATCACCGGCTATCAATATGGTCGTCGGCTGATATTCAATATCACCTGAGATACTATATCCTTCTGCTACCGTTCCTACCGGAGTTACTTTAATCGGAACCTCTTTTGTCTTCTGGATAGATATATTCACTGCCACTGATGTCAGACTTAAAGACAGTTTTTCCGGATCCACTTTTTCTCCATCCGCATCCAGCAGCACCAGTTCTCCACTGGTCGTAATGCTGGTATTCAGCCCTTCCACATCAATCGCCACCTGAACTGTTTTTACATCCTTTACCAGACTGGCCGCACCGGATACCGTTACCATGTTCGGTGTCGCAGCTGTACTTACGACTGCATATCCTTCCTGGGTCTGTCCGCTTGTTACGACACTGATCGGAAGCTTCTTCTCTCCTCGTTCCTCAATAGCCACCTTCATCATACTGTCCACGATAGAAATTGCTACCTCTTTTCGCACGGCACTGCTTGTTGCGTCTACTGTAATCTGTACCGAATTCGTAATCGAAAGCTCTGAAAGATCGGCAGAGGCTGTAAAATCTTCTGCTGTCAGTTTCTCCACAACAGAACGCCGTCCTTCCACTTTTACATCTACGGTCTTTCCCTGAACAATATCATACACCATATCCTGATCTGTAATCGCATTCTCATTCAATATTTCAACAGGAATTCCTGTTATTGTCTTTGTAACTGTATAATCTTCTATATTGGCCACCAGAAACCATACCAGAAATGCAAGCAGGACAGCCATTAATTTCAGACCCCAGTTTTTAAGAATTTTTTCCTTCATTCTTTTTACCCTTCCATAATCTGAACCTCTTTACATCCAATGACTTATTCTGTATATAAGACAATTTCTTTCTCAGATTGTCTGCATCCAACCCACGGAACAGTTCTCCGCCCACCGCTACCGATACATCTCCTGTCTCTTCGGAAACAATAATTGTCATGCTGTCCGACACTTCACTGATCCCGATACCGGCACGATGTCTGGTTCCCAGCTCTTTATTAATCTCCAAGCTGTCAGAGAGTGGAAGATAGCAGGTTGCTGCTACGATACGATTATTACGCATGATCACCGCTCCGTCATGAAGTGGCGTATTATGTTCAAAAATATTTACAAGCAGCTGACTGGATACAACCGCATCAATCGGTATCCCGGTCCGCTCATAGTCTCCCAGAGCCACGTTCTGCTCTATTACGATCAGTGCTCCGGTCTTATTCTTCGACATCTCAAATGCAGCTTTGATCAGCTCATTCATTGTCTTGGTCGTAAACCGTTCCCGCCTCTCGCTGCTGCTACTGTCAAATAAGGTTGCAATAAAATTCTGCTTACCCAGCTGCTCCAGTGCCCGTCTTAATTCCGGCTGGAAAATAATAATGATCGCGATAATACCAACACTGATTGTATTTCTAAAAATCCAGAGGATTGTATTCAGGTCAAAAACAGCTGCAACCAGCCAGCATAATGCAAGCACAGCAATTCCCTTAAACAGGGTCCATGCACGCGACTTCTTAAACCATCCCATTACCTGATATAACACAATCGCAATGATAATGATTTCAATGATATCCGGCACATGAATCTGTGGAAAATATATGGTTTTAAAGAAATCTCCAAACGAGCTGAAAATATTTTCCATTGCAGCCATTTATATCTCCTTCCAATTCTATATCATGCTTCTATCTGTCTACGGAATTCATATCTCCTCTTAATCTGTCCGCCTCCGATCTGCGGATTGGCTGCGGATGCTCCGATACGGTCCGCCGGATCGGCTGTTCCGCTGTCCTTCTTGCTGCGGCCTGCTTTTCTGCCTCATTCCGTACAGTCTTGCTACTGATCTTCTGCACCTTTACATTCTGCTCAGATACCTTTACCTTCGGAACTGCCTTCACGTAATAGTAATATTCATCGTCTTCAAACTGCACAGTCTCCGTTCGGCTGTAATCCAGCACCCCCTTAAAGAATTGGGCAATCAGTGCAAGCACCGCTCCTCCGATACTTCCGAGGAAGATAACCAGAATATTCACATCCGCTTCCAATACAATACCGCCTACCAAAAACAGGATGATTCCAAGAATTGTACCGGTTCCGATCGCGATCAGCCATGAATACTCAAAAGACTGCCGGTAAATGATATACGTAGCGGCAATCACCAGTACAAATACCAGGATTGTCAAAAGCATTGCCTTGTCACTCAGCATCGCATTGAGTACATAGGAGAAGCCCTGAATGCTATTCTCTTCCGATGCTGTTGCCAGCAACGCCACCAATTCTTTTACATGCAGCGAAAAATAATAAAAGATCACGCCAAATATCATCGGAACAATACCAACCGGTCCTACAAAAATACTGATCACGATTGGAATCATATAATGCAGTTTCAGCATGTACAAAAGCGGAAGAATCATTATGATCCATCCATGCTTCGGTGCAAACCGTACATAAAGCAGATACATGAGAATGAACATAACCAGATATACCCCTGCAATATCAATACCTACTGCATACATATGAAGCAGTCCGACCAGTCCTGCAACCAGTACCATAATCTGCATCGGCAAAAATGCACAGATCAAAGACAGAATAAATTTCACTGCCGGATTATTCATCTGCGTGGAATATCCCATTATATTGGTATATGACATCAGAACCAAAAACATTCCCACAAATTTCAGCACAGGAATGGCAATTTTCTCATATTTTATCAAAAAATCTTTAACTGAATCCCTAATATTGATCAATGTTGTCATTATCTGTAGTCACACTCCTTCCGGCCCGCTTCTCTTTCATTTCTTTTTCTTCACGGTCATACATTTCTTTTAACCTCTTCAGATTGCGATTATACATAACCACATCCGGCTTTATCTTCTCATATTTGTTCGCATAAACGACCCAGGCCGCCAACATATAGATTACCAGGAATACCACATACAGAACTCCTACCTTTGCTGCCACGCCCAAAAAATCCAGGTCATTCAATTTCAACAGCAATTGCTCTGCATTCAGCATACAATAAGCAAATAACAATATCATAAATGCGATCGTTGAAGAAACCGCTGTCTTGAACATCTGGAAACGCACATAGTCTCTTTTATAATATTTGCTGATATTCAGCTGCTTCTTTCCTTTTGTATTTTCATATATTGCCAGTTTGGTCATGAGTTTTACTTTTTCTTCATTTACCATAGCCATCACCTACTTTATTCTGTCTAATTAGAATTGTTATAGAGTTGAAGATAGGCTCCAACGACTTTAATTGTACCACAAAAGAATCATCTTTTCCACTGTTTTTCACTTGACAATTACGGAGCGGGGTTCCCTGCTTCGGTGCCTTTTCCCCGGTTAACAATATAGATTCCAATGCACACCAGCAGTAAGGAAACAATTCCAAGCACGCCAAATGCCTGATCATTTTCCTTTAAAAGCAGGGCTGATAACAGCACACCGAATACCGGATTCATGAATCCGAATACCGCAACCCTTGAGATTGGATTATATTTTAACAGCATCCCCCACAGAGAATATGCGACTGCCGAAACAATGGCAAGATACACCAGTATCCCGACTGCTGCCGGTGAGATTCTCTGCAATCTGCCGCCCATCAGCAGTCCGAGCAGTGACAGAATCAGTCCGCCGGTGATGAACTGATAGCCGCTTAACATCACCGGGTCATGCTTCGCTGAATACCGTTTCAGGAATACCGATGAAAATGCATATGCGACTGTAGATAAGAAGATTGCTCCTTCTCCGGAAAGGCTCATCCGGAAGTCCACACCGTTTAAGTTGATCAGAACCACTCCGGCAAATCCCACCAGACAGCCGATCAGCTTCTGCGCATCTACCTTCTCCTGCCTGAAAATAAACCCGGCTACCAGAATTGCCACAAATACATTGACTGCCTCAATAATGGATGCTTTCACACCGCCGGTATGTGCCAGCCCGATATAAAAGAACAGATATTGCAATACCGTCTGCAGCAGACTCAGCCACAGAATCTTCCCACCGGCGTGTTTCTCCGGCAGAAGCAGACGTCCCTGCAATATACTTCCGATTCCGACCGCCAGAATCCCGGCAAGTATAAACCGGATCCCAGCAAACAGAATCTGCGTTGCCGTATCCGTCCCTGCTATTCCGAATAATTCATATCCGATTTTAATACATGGGAATGCACTCCCCCATAAAAAACAGCAAAGCATGGCACCCAGCCATACCACTACTGTCTTCTGCATCCATATTTCATTGATCGTATGTTTTTTCATATCATTAATACTGCTGCACCCGGTTCAGATACCGCTCCCATGCACAGGCGACTGATTCACAGCTTACAAACACCTGATAAGATGCTCCCACGGTATGATCCTCCGGATCCTCAAACTCGATTCCCAGTCTGTAGCCACCCTCTGTCTTCTCCATCTCAAAAAGATAAGCGCCTTCACATCTTGCCGGAAATCCTGCTGCCTCCTCCGGTGATAATTCTTCATCCGGCACTTCCGAAACCAATACATCATTGGCATCATAATACCGATAACCATCCTTCACAACCTTCTCCAGTCTGCCGCCATGCAGGCTGATTCTGGTCGTATCTGCATAGCTCTCGGTGTAATTGGTATTCTGACTGTTATTGGCCCGCACGATCAGAGCTTCTACCTCCAGGATCAGATCCTGTCCGATTGTGCGGAAGCTGTCGATCTGACAGTCGTCAAACCGGAACTGTTCTATCTCATCCATACTCTTATATGCCATCGTTCTACTCCTTTCAGGATTACATTCGCTTTAGTATCTCTGTCTCCATTCCGCATCACATATGACATTATGCAACCGGCTGCTTCCCTTCGCTCTCCGCCGGTTCCTCCGTCATCGGATGAACGATTGTCCGGTTAATGTAGATCAGGAAACAGCTTGTCATGATCACTGCAATGATCTCCGCAATCGGGAATGCCCACCATACCAGCTCTACCCGTCCGAACTTCGAGAGCAGGTATGCAACCGGAACCAGCACCAGCAGCTGTCTTGCAATGGATACCAGCATACTCAGGAAACCCTTGCCAAACGCCTGGAAAATCGAAGATCCTGCAATACCAAAGCCGGCACATAAGAAACTTAAGCTGATGATCCGGATTGCCGGAATACCGATCTGCAGCATATAGTCGGACGCATCAAAAATCCCAAGCAGCTTGCCCGGGAACAGCTGCATAATGATCAATCCCACCGCCATAATGCTGACCGCATAGATAATGCCGTACCGCATTGCCTTCTGTAGCCGCGCCTTTTTTCTAGCGCCGTAATTATAAGAAATAATCGGTATCATACCATTATTCAGACCAAATACCGGCATAAATACAAAGCTCTGAATCTTAAAGTAGGCTCCGAATACCGCCGTTGCCGTTGATGTAAATGCCATCAGAATATTATTCATACAGAAATTCATGACCGAAGATACCGATGCCATGATTATGGATGGCACACCTACGCTATATATTTTTCCGATAATCTTTCCGTTCGGTCTGAATATCTCCTTCAGACGAATGGTCAGCTCCCGGTTAAATTTCAGATTAAAGAATACTGCCAATGCGGCCGCACAGAACTGGCCGATGACCGTTGCGATTGCAGCTCCTCGTACACCCATTGCCGGACATCCCAGATAGCCGAAGATCATGATCGGATCCAGAATAATATTAATGATCGCACCGGTCATCTGTGTCACCATGGAATACATGGTCTTACCGGTACACTGCAGCAACCGCTCAAATATAAATTGCCCGAATATACCAAAGCAGAGGCCTCCGCATATAGTCATATACTGGACACCATACTGTGTAATGGTCTCATTCGCCTTCTGCCAGATGAATAACCACTTCGATGCACTCAGACACAGCACGCAGAAAAAGATTGCACTTAACAGTGCCAGAAAGATGCCGTTGTTCGCACCACAGTTCGCTTCCTTAAACTTCTTTTCTCCCAGATACCTGGAAACCAGCGCATTCACACCTACGCCGGTGCCGCTTCCGACCGCGATCATAAAGTTCTGCATCGGAAATGCCAGCGATAATGCCGTCAGTGCGTCCTCTCCCAGCTTCGCTACAAACATACTGTCTACGATGTTATACATGGCCTGCACCAGCATGGATACCATCATCGGTAACGACATGCTGATGATCAAACGGTTTACGGGCATAACGCCCATCTTATTTTCCTGTTGTAAATTCTTTGTTGTTTCACTCATTTTCTCACCCGTTGCTATCAAATATATAATCCTTTCCACCTCTGCCATCGCCGGATCAATCTTCATGGTCTCCGGTTGCAACTAAACTAACGCGCCTATTATAGCACATTTCCTTATAGATTTAAACAAAGTCCCTTCTCTTTCTACCGGCTCTCAACAACAGCCTTTCTTAATTGATGTGCTGCCGAGCTGATCGGATGTGTGCTGTCATATACCAGACATATATTTCTTGACGGTATTGCCTCTTTCAGAGCTATTTCCACGATTTCCTTTCTGGCTATCGGCTCCTGCGCCATAGGCTCCGGCAGAAATGCCAGACCCAACTCATTCTTTACCAATGACAGGATCTGATCCGTCGTAGCCGCTTCGGTATCCGGCTCTAATTCCAGCCCATATGTTAAAAACAGATCCTTATAGAACTTATATGTCATAGTCTCTTTTCCCAAACAGATCAGAGGATAGCTCTTTACTTCTTTTAACGATAATTCCTGACTTGCCAGTGCCGTAAACGTCGTTCCTCCGACCAGCTTTTCCCGAAACGGCTGTAACAGGATCGTCTTAAGCGGCTCCTCTGCATATACCGGCGTTGATACAACCGCAAAATCCACTGTTCCGTTCTTCACTGCCTTAATCGCCTCCGGTGTGGAATGATTATAGATCTTAAGCCTTATTCCCGGATGCACCATATGAAAAGACTTCAACCTGCTTAACAGGAATATATTCAGTGCTGTCTCACTGGCTCCGATAGAAATACTTCCGCGCAAGAGACTTGTACTGTCCGTGATTTCCTCTTCCGCTGCAAGTATCTGCGTCATCGCCGCAGACACCCGTACATAGAGCTTCTCTCCTTCCGGAGTTAATTGCACTCCACGATTATTTCTTATAAGCAACGTTGTTCCCATCTGTTGCTCCAGACAGTTCATTGCCCGCGTTACATTCGGCTGGCTATTCCCTAATGTGTGCGCCGCTTTTGTAAAATTCCGGTACTTTGCAACATAATAAAAAATCTTATAATATTCAAAATTAACGTCCATAAGTAGTCCTTTATCATATCAAATAATTATAGCAGTCATATCAATTATGATTTTTACTTATCGCTACGGCAATAGTATAATCGAACCGAAATGAAAATACAAGAAGGAGCTGATTATTATGAGAGACACGGCTATTTTCCCGCGGGAAGAAAAATCCGAAGTCTTATTTCAAAAAATCCTGGATGATCCATGGGCATGTAATAAACTGTTTCATACATTCTGTGATTATCTGTTTTATAACGATGATTCCGATACCTGTCTTTCACCCGAGGAATTTACACAGGCATTATTTGATTGCTACGCCAACAAAGACTTATCTGCGTTTCTGATGGCAATCACCCAGAACACCTTATTTGATCTGTTAAGAAATGCGTTTCTGATTCCATACCGTTTCAATGCAGACGGTACACAGAACCCACTGATCATGACCGATTCTAATGGGGAGCTCCTGCCTGACTATAAAAATCTGGCACACGATAAAGATTACCAGCATTTTTACAGCATCTATGAGAATTTAATAAACCGAAAAAATATCTTTTTCGCAAAAGCCTATCGCTACAGCCATACATATGCCGAAGATTCCTCAGCCGTAGAGCAACGGATTCTTGAAGAAAATACCGGCATCCTGCTTATACGTGAGCTGCCGGATACCGTCAAGCTGAAAGAAACTGAAGCCGAAGCCTACAGTGCGGTATGGGATCTGATGCTGGGGTTGGAGAAAAACCTTCCTAGCGCATACATATTCTATGGTCAGGATTCCTTTGTCGAAGATAACAAACGGTTTGATGAACTCGGTATCTTCCTGCCAAATTCCATCTTTTTGCACAATCTGGAGCATCATGTAGAGAAAGCTGAGGCGATCATCAATGCCAAAAGCTGATTTCATTGACCGTATAGAAAAGAATCACATGGAAATCCCATGGCATGATTATACAAATGCTGACAGCAATGCCCTGATCGCCGAAGCGGATCTGATCGAAAAAGCTTCCGTCATCGGACGTGTCGGATTAATTATGCTATCCTGCGGAACAGGAGCCTGGCGTGTCCGTACTTCCATGAACAAGCTGTCAAAAGAACTTGGCGTTACCTGCACAGTCGATGTCGGCCTCATGTCGATCGAGTTCAACTGCTTTGACGGTAATGACTGTGTTTCTCAATCACTCAGCATTGCAAATACCGGTGTAAACACCTCAAAGCTATATCGTATGGAGCAATTTGTTGATAATTTTCCGAATGAAGAAGCGCACCTGACCGGCGAAATAATCCATAAACGGCTGGATGAGATCGAACAGATCCATGCACTGTATTCCCCTGCAATATTAGGTCTTGCAGCGGCACTTGCATGCTGTTCCTTTACCTTTCTTCTCGGTGGCGGTCCGATTGAGATGTGTCTCGCATTTATCGCTGCCGGTATCGGTAATCTGATTCGTACGAAACTAATCAAGCATCACTTTACCCTGTATATGAATATAGCTGCATCGATATCCGCCGCCTGCCTGATATATGCAATGCTGTTAAAGCTTGCGATCGTGCTATTTCATATTCCTGCCGTTCATGAAGCAGGCTATATATGTTCCATGCTTTTTATCATACCCGGATTTCCATTTATTACAAGCGGGATTGACCTGGCTAAGCTGGATCTCCGTTCCGGACTTGAACGGCTGACCTACTCCATCATCATTGTACTGGTTGCCACCGTTTTTGCCTGGATCATGGCATTGCTATTGCACCTACAGCCCGAGGACTTTTCCGAGTTGAACCTTAATAATATAGCATATCTGTTTCTAAGACTGATTACCAGCTTCTGCGGTGTGTTTGGTTTCTCAATCATGTTTAACAGTTCCATTCCTATGGCGGCTACAGCCGCACTAATCGGATCGATTGCCAATACATTACGTCTGGAGCTTATTGATTTTACGGAAATGCCCGCTGCTGTTGCCGCCTTTATCGGCGCTGCCGCCGCCGGGCTCCTGGCTTCCGCTATCAAACAATATAACGGATATCCGCGTATTTCATTAACGGTCCCTTCCATTGTTATTATGGTTCCCGGACTTTACTTATATCGTGCGATCTATAACTTTGGCATCATGTCCCTGACGGATGCCGTCTCATGGTTTACATCCGCGACTCTGATCATTACTGCATTGCCACTTGGACTTATCTTTGCCAGAATCCTTACGGATCGTACCTTCCGCTACTGCACGTAATGTTTATCATGATACATTCATTTCTATATAAGGAGGATATTATATTATGCTAACTTCTGTAACAGGTATTAACTGGGGTGATGAAGGAAAGGGAAGAGTCATTGACCTGCTTTCCGAGCAGGCGGATATTGTTGTCCGCTATCAGGGCGGCAACAATGCCGGCCACACAGTCGTAACCGACCAAGGAAAATTCATCTTGAATCTTCTCCCTTCCGGAATCCTTCACAAAAACGTTGTATGTGTGCTTGGTGATGGCATGGTCATTGACCTGGAGCACCTCACCAATGAGATTGCCCAGATAGAAAAACGGGGAATCACCGTAGATGCCGGTCATTTAAAACTCTCTAAAAAAGCTACGATTTCTATGCCATGGCATAGGATTCAGGACGAGTTAGAGGAAACCCGGCTTGCCAAGACCGGTTCCGCCTTTGGCTCTACCAAACGTGGAATCGCCTATGTTTACAGTGACAAATATCGTAAGAAAACACTTCGCCTCGGCGATCTCCTGCATTTAGATGATGAATCCATGCAGGCACGTTTAAAAACCATTCTCGAGTCCAAAAATCTGGAGCTTGCCGGATGTTATCATCAGGAACCGATGTCTTATCCGGCTCTTCTTGCCTGGTGTAAAGAACAGGCAGCCAAATTCAGTCCATATATATGCGACACCGGTTCCTATATCGACCATGCTCTTTCTGAGGGCAAAAATGTTATTCTGGAGGCACAGCTTGGCGCCTTAAGAGATATCGACTACGGTATCTTCCCATATACCTCCAGTTCCTCTACAATCTCCGCCTACGGCCCAATCGGTGCAGGAATTCCGGGCAGACATGCCGATCATGTAGTCGGTGTCCTGAAAGCATATTCCACCTGTGTCGGGGCCGGTCCTTTTGTCGCTGAGCATGCAGTCTCCGAAGCCTGGCAGCAGGAACTCCGGGTTGCCGGAGGAGAATTCGGTGCCGCAACCGGGCGTCCTCGCCGTGTCGGTCCTTTTGATGCTGTCGCAAGCCGCTATGGTCTGAAATGTCAGGGTGCCGACAAGATTGCGCTTACAAAGTTAGATGTATTAAGCTCCATGAAAGAGATTCCGATCATCACAGGATACAAGGATGCCGGCGGCTCTCCGGTCGAATTCGATCCAACCGATAACCTGGAGCTTTGCACTCCAATCGTAGATACTCTTCCCGGCTGGCAGGAGGATATCAATAAATGCAGAACCTATGATGCACTCCCTGCAAACGCCCGCGCCTATATTCAGACTATCGAAGAAATGATCCATGCAAAGATCAACTTTGTTTCCGTCGGTGCAAAACGTGACGAATACTTAATTAAAGGAGAATGGCTATGAGACATTTAATCACCCCTACAGACTTAACCGTGGATGAAACGCTGGATATCCTGAACCTTGCCGAACGCATCCGCTCCAACCCGAAATTATATCGTCACGTTGCTAACGGCCGTCAGCTCGCCACTCTTTTTTATGAACCAAGTACCAGAACAAGGTTGTCATTCGAGTCCGCCATGCTGAGTCTCGGCGGACAAGTACTGGGTTTCTCCAGCGCTGACCAGTCAAGTGCAACCAAGGGCGAAACCGTAGCCGATACCACCCGTGTTATAAGCTGCTATGCCGATATTATTGCAATGCGGCATCCTAAGGAAGGAGCACCCCTCCGTGCATCCATGTATTCTAAGATTCCGGTCATAAATGCTGGAGACGGTGGACATGCACATCCAACCCAGACAATGATCGATCTAATGACCATCCGGCAGCGTAAAGGGAGATTGGATCATTTAACCATTGGTTTCTGCGGAGACCTCAAATTCGGTCGAACCGTTCACTCTCTGGTAAGCAGTCTGGTACGATTCCCGGAGAACCGGTTCTATTTTATATCGCCGAAAGAGCTCTGCATTCCCGACTATATGAAAACCGATGTATTAGCTCCTTCCCACTCCATATATAAGGAGGTCTTCAGTCTGGAAAACACATTACCGCAATTAGATGTCCTATATATGACAAGAGTACAGAAAGAACGTTTTTTCAACGAAGAAGAATATATCCGGTTAAAAGATATCTATGTCCTCAACGAGGAGAAACTGCAACAGGCCAAGCCTGATATGCCGGTTCTGCACCCTCTCCCAAGAGTTGACGAGATCTCACTTGATGTAGACAATGATCCGAGAGCCGCTTATTTCGATCAGGTTCAGAACGGAAAATATATACGGATGGCTCTTATCATGTCTCTCCTCGGCATTCCGGATCCTGCCACAGGGGAAACAATTCTGAATCTCAATCGTTAAACTATAAAGATCCGGATTCAATATAAAAAGGGAATCTTTCAATTAAAAAGATTCCCTTTTTATGATTTCTTACTCTGCTGTTGTATCTGCAGAAATTTTCGTATCCGCAGGAACTTTCTTCTCTGCCGGAGCCTCAACCACCGTCTTGACTCCATCCAGCCCCGTGATATTTACATTCTTGTTAACCTTTGCATCGTATGTATTTGCACGCATGATATCCGCAATATCAATACCGGTCACTTCTTTTACAGACTCCATTGTCTTCGCAAGCACCTGTGGTACATAGGCACCCATTGAACCAACACCGGAGCCTTCACCGTTGCCATCAATGATCGTAACCTTATCGATCGTAGAGAGTGGTTCTGCGATTGCCTTTGCCATCTCCGGCAATGCCTTTACGATCATTTCCACCATCGCTGCCTGTCCGTATTTCTTCATTGCTTCGGCCTTCTTCTCCAGTGCCTCCGCTTCTGCAAGACCCTTTGCTTCGATTGCCTTCGCTTCCGCTTCACCGACTGCACGGATACCCTCGGCCTCCTGCTGTTTTGCAAAAAGCTCCGCTGCGGCCTGTGCCTTCTTCGCTTCCGCTTCCTGCTGCTTTTCAAACTTATCTGCCTCTGCATTTCTCTGACGCTTGTAAAGCTCGGCATCTGCCTGCTGCTGTTTTGCAAACTTATCTGCCTCAGCCTTCTTACGAATATCTGCATCGAGAGACTGCTCCATAACCTCGGCTTCCTTCTTCTTCAGGTCAACTTCCTTCTCCTGACGTGCGATATCTGCCTCGGTCTTTGTAACCTCAATGGTCTTACGCTGTGCTTCCTTCTGAATCTCGTAAGCCGCATCCGCTTCCGCATTTTTCGTATCTTCGATGGTCTTTAATTCTGCCTTCTTGATTGACAGCTCATTCTGCTTAACAGCGATCTCTGTATCGGATAATACCTTTGCATCGTTCGCTTCTTTTCTCGCCTGTGCCTGTGCGATTGCCACATCACGGTCTGCATTTGCTTTGGCAATACTTGCATTCTTCTGGATGGCTGCCATGTTATCCTGGCCAAGTGCGATAATCAGATCATTCTGATCCTCTACATGCTGGATGTTGCAGGAAATAATCTCAATACCCAGACGGTTCATATCCACCTGTGCCTTCTCCTGCACCTGATCACCGAAAGACTTACGGTCATTACACAAGTCCTTCAGGCTGATCGTACCGATGATCTCCCGCATATTACCCTGCAGAGAATCTACCAGTGCTTCCATGATCTGCGGTTCCTTCATGTTCAGGAAGTTCTTCATGGCAAGCTGTATACCTTCTTCATCCGTACGGATCTTAACCTTCGCAACCGCATCGATATTTACACCGATGAAATCCAGTGTCGGTACATAATCGCCCGTCTTGATATCGATACTGATCTGCTTGATCAGCAGTTCATCCTTCCGCTCGAAGAAAGGAAGCTTTAAACCTGCTTTACCAATCAGGATCTTCGGCGTCTTTCTTAAACCGGAAATAATATACGCCTTATCCGGTGGTGACTTAACATAACTGGTAAATAGAATCACCAGAAATACTACGACAATGATACCAATTGCAATTGCTGGACCTGGCATAATATAACCCTCCTTCTTTTGACAGATAAAATAAACCCATTCGCACTATATAAATAACAGCATGGCTTGCAAGACTGCAATGCCATGCTGTATTTTCATCATTTCTATTTAGAACTTACCAGCGTTTGCTGCTTCCTCAACGGAAACGGCAACAGCTACGGTAGCACCTACCATAGGGTTGTTACCCATACCGATCAGACCCATCATTTCTACGTGTGCAGGAACTGATGAAGATCCGGCGAACTGTGCATCTGAATGCATACGTCCTAATGTATCGGTCATACCATAAGAAGCAGGACCTGCTGCCATGTTATCCGGATGAAGTGTACGGCCTGTACCACCGCCGGATGCTACAGAGAAGTACTTCTTACCCTGCTCTAAGCATTCCTTCTTGTAGGTACCTGCAACCGGATGCTGGAATCTTGTAGGGTTGGTTGAGTTACCGGTAATTGATACGTCAACGCCTTCCTTATGCATGATAGCAACACCTTCCGGTACAGAGTTTGCACCATAGCAGTTAACCTTTGCACGAAGTCCTTCTGAGTAAGACTTACGGAATACTTCCTTAACTTCGTTTGTATATGGATCATATTCGGTCTCAACAAATGTGAATCCGTTGATACGTGAAATAATCTGAGCTGCGTCCTTACCAAGACCGTTTAAGATAACTCTTAAAGGCTCTTTACGAACACGGTTAGCCTTCTCAGCGATACCGATAGCACCTTCTGCTGCTGCGAATGACTCATGACCTGCTAAGAAGCAGAAGCACTTGGTCTCTTCTTCCAGAAGCATCTTACCTAAGTTACCATGTCCTAAACCTACCTTACGGGTATCTGCTACGGAACCAGGAATACAGAATGCCTGTAAACCTTCACCGATTGCTGCAGCTGCATCTGCTGCTCTTCTGCAGTTCTTCTTAATAGCGATAGCAGCACCTACTGTATATGCCCAGCAAGCATTCTCGAAACAGATCGGCTGAATCTTCTTAACCTGATCGTATACATTTAAGCCGGCATCCTTAGTAATCTTCTCTGCCTCTTCGATAGATGAGATACCATAGCTGTTTAATACTGCATTAATTTTATCAATTCTTCTCTCATATGATTCAAATAAAGCCATTTTCGTTACCTCCTTCTATTATTTAGCCAGTTCTTTATCTGTTCTAGGATCAATGATCTTAACAGCGTCATCTACACGGCCGTACTGTCCGCAAGACTTCTCATATGCTGTGTTAGGGTCATCACCCTTCTTAATAAAGTCTGTCATCTTACCAAGGTTTACGAATTTATAGCCAATGATCAAATCATCTGCATCCAAAGCAATACCGGTTACATAACCTTCTGCCATCTCCAGATAACGAGGACCCTTCTTTAATGTACCGTACATAGTACCAACCTGTGAACGAAGACCCTTACCTAAATCCTCCAGACCTGCACCAATCGGAAGTCCTTCCTCTGAGAATGCACTCTGAGAACGACCATATACAATCTGTAAGAACAATTCTCTCATAGCTGTGTTGATAGCATCACATACAAGGTCTGTATTCAATGCTTCCATAACAGTTAAGCCCGGCAGGATCTCTGCTGCCATAGCTGCTGAATGAGTCATACCTGAACAGCCGATGGTCTCAACCAATGCTTCCTGAATAATACCTTCCTTAACGTTCAGAGTCAGCTTACAAGCACCCTGCTGTGGTGCACACCAGCCAACACCATGTGTTAAACCGGAGATATCCTTAACTTCCTTTGCCTGAACCCACTTAGCTTCTTCCGGAATCGGTGCACATCCATGATGAACACCCTGAGCAACTGGGCACATGTTCTCTACTTCTTGTGAATAAATCATGTTGAAACTCCTTTCAATTGTAAAAATTTACATCAGACAGCTCTGGATCCGCCTGACTGTAGGAATCTCTGGAATCAAGACCCTATTTGGTTATATTTTCGCATAAATCGGCAAAATAGTCTAGGACTTTTTTGCATTTTTTTCTCATTTCCTGTGTTATAATAGCGATTATGAATATGAATACGAGGTACTGGCTTTATGAAATATGTTGACTTACACGTTCACTCCAATGCATCGGACGGTACACTGTCTCCGAGCGAAGTGGTTGAACTTGCCCTAAAAAAAGATCTGGCAGCAATTGCTCTCTCCGATCACGATACCGTCAAAGGTGTTCCGGAAGCTGTAAAAGCGGCAGAGGGAACCTCTCTGGAGGTGATTCCTGCCACGGAGCTTTCCTGCTATTATAATAAGATTGAGATCCACGTAGTCGGATTGTTTGTTGATCATCAGAACCCGGACTTTCTGGCAGAGCTGGACCGGCTGGAGGCTGCACGTATGCAACGGAATCTGGATATGATCGAGTTGTTCCGCAAGGACGGCATCGAAATATCCTTAGAAGAATTGCAAGCCGGAAATCCGGGCAGTGTGATCACCAGAGCCCATTTCGCCAGAGTCCTGACTGAGAAGGGCTATTGTAAAGATAAAAATGCCGCTTTTAAACGATATGTCGGTGTCGGATGCCCGTACTACCTGCCGAAGCCGCAGGTCACACCGGAGCTATCACTCCCACTGATCACACAGGCAGGCGGCATCCCGATCCTTGCACATCCAAACCTCTACAATATGGGGTGGAACGAGATTGAAACACTGGTACAGACCCTGCTTCCGCTTGGTTTAAAAGGCATCGAAGCCTATCACTCTTCCCAGAATATCTCTCAGAGTGATAAGCTTCGTTCCATGGCTGCCAAATATCATCTGGTTGTGTCAGGCGGCTCCGACTTCCATGGTGCAAACAAGCCGGATATCGACCTCGGTATCGGTCGTGGCAATCTCCACATCACAGAAGCGGTTCTGGATCGGATCCGTGCCTGCCGTCCACAGTAGTACTCTAACCGGCATACGGCAGATCATCAAACAGATCCATCTGTTCAATCCCATTTACATACTGCCTTCCTTCCTCATCAATGTATACCTCAAGCTCCCCATAGGTTCCATCGATCAGTTCAAATCCTATGGTGGAAGTTCCGCTTTCCGGATGATCCTGAATGGTGATCGGATAGATTGTGATTCCTGCCCGCAGCGTAGAGTCTTCCAGGCTTCCATCCATCCCCTGTTCCATTCTTGCAGGCACATCCTGCTTTGGTGTGATTCCATGCCGATACTCAGCGTCTTTTCCGTTAGCTAAAACACATATATATGACGCTGGCTGCAGTATGCCGTCCTGCAATATATAATATTGGTGTCCCCAATATGTACCCAGTCTTTGAAATACTCTCTCTGTCCAGACTCCGTCCTGCGAACACCCCAAGACTTCTCCGCCTTCCAAACGGAATACCTCTACCGGTTCCCCATCCAAAAACTCATATAACCGGGTGGTTTTCTCTTCTGCAAATCCGTATGTCGTCAGTAGCAGATAATAAGTACCGTTTTCTTTACAGATATACGCCGAGGCAACTCCAAGCGTTTCAGTTAAGGTAAGTTCAGACGTATTATAACAAATCGTCACCACATCCATTTCGTCCTGCTTCTCGTAATCTGTCCGGATAAATAACGTATCCTGTACTCCATCACCATCCATATCCTGTTCATATGCATCATCTCCCATAATTAAGGAGCTGTATTCAATACCTTTTGTATCCTCCTGTGGTACATATCGTTCATTTATCCCGCTTAATTCCTGATATGGCACCAGCACCCGAAATTGTCCTGCTGCAAACGATGCCATCTCGTACGGATTTATCACGATCTGCACTCCTTGTCCTGTCAGATACCAGCAGATATCTTCTGTCCGAATCATTTCTGAAAGTGTCTGTTCTCCATCCTCAAAAAAATCCTCCTCCCGCGGTTTCAGCTTCTGCCACACATACTCCTTTAAATCCGACTGTATATTTCCCAAATCCGAAAGTGTTAATTGCTTTCCGTTCTGCGCATCAAAGGTAATACCATTTTCCCAATAATCTCCATGAACGCCCCCTCGATACGCACTGTTGTCCAATCTCAGACTGACCACCTGGGAATCTACCCGTTCGGTTTTGATCTCGCTGCTTAGATAATAATACATGCCATCTGCCACTGTATCCGTATCCTCCTTAGCCTGATCCGCATACTGTACCGCCTGCATCCGATATTCATTTTCATAATCAGCATTCCAGTCCTCAAGTGCCTTTCCGATTGCCGTTGTCGGATCTGTATCCACCAGTGCCAACGTATCATATTCGCCAAAAAAGACGGTTCCGCCTTCTGTGACGTCCGGACCTTCATAATATTGCCGTTCTATCCGTAATCGAAGCATCTCGGCCGGCTCCTGCGCGATGTCTACCTGATCTGTCGTCGTTTCAGACTTTGTACCTTCTGTTTTCTTTTCTTCTTTTAAACTGCTGCTCTCTGTTTCCGTCCCTCTGTCCGGCTGTATCTGACAGCCCGTCAGCATTAAAATCATTACAGCACATAATGCTCCTATTCTCTTCTGATATTTTTTCATAAGCCCTCCTCTTCTCACTCTCATGCAATATAGAATGTATAATATTCCTGATTATGATGTTATATGCTTATTATATCGGAAGCCGCATATACTTGTCCAGTCTACCTGTGCATTATGGTCTGCGTATTTTCTCTAACCTGCCTCCCTCGTAAATGAACCAACCAGTGCCGGTCGTTCAATGCCGTATAACTCCGAGAACCGATAAATATAGCTGTTTACCACATTGGCCGAATATACCTTCTGCTCCAGACAGCATTTTACGATCTGATCGTTCAGGCATCCCGCCTCAAACCGATATCCTGCCAGTGCCAGCAGTTCTTCCGCTTCCTCCACACTCAGTCCCAGTGCAATACAATATGCCAGTGCCGTTGCCTTGGATGGCTGATATTCCTCCTCCATGTTCTTCAGACGGCTATGCACACGCCGGTCAATGTTGCCACGCTTATAAATATTGTATGGGTGTTTAAACTCTCCGGTTGCAATCAACTGCTGCATCTTCCGCTCCACATATTCCCGGAAGCTCTGCCCGCTTCCTTCTGTCAGATGTCTCTGCAGATAGTCTTCCATAATCGTATCCAGTTCCGCCATCGCCTATATACCCCTTTCTCTTTTGTCCTGCCTTTGATGTCGCTTGTATGCGACACTTACAGCCGCTAACAGTATATATAGACGTTTTATTTTTACTTTTAAATAGGGATTGCATAACTTTGGTCTGTGCGTGCATAACTTGGAACTTTACCCATCACTCTTTCGGCAAAAATACGCAGAGCATTCCCTCGCCCTGCCGATTCTGAATGGAGAGGCTTCCATGGTGCCGTTCCACGATTTTTTCCAGCAGATGCAGATTCTTCCGATACTCCTTCGGTGTTCCCGGCATCCTAAACCGCCGATACCGCTCATAAGAATCCCGGTCCGCCCGGTTCCCCTCCAGCTTTATGATCAGCATTCCGTTTCTTGTTCTCAGACTGACAGACAACCACCGTGCCTTCTCTTCCCGCACACAATGCTCCAGTCCGATTTGCAGCATGCAGTCTAGAACCGCTCCCAGCTCATCCTCCCGGATCTCCAGCTTCGGCAGTGGTTCTATCACCGCATCAAACAATATCCGCTCCTCCATCGTCCGCTTATAATACTGGAACAGGATGGAATCCATGGTCAGATTCCCGCTTAACGGCACCAGCGCCAGCTCTTCCTCCACATTTGCCGACAGGCCGGCTCCCGATTCATCCGGCGACCGTGTTGTCAGACTATTCCGGATTGTCAGCAGTTCTCGGTTCTCATCCGCCACTTGCCTGTAATGCTCATACCGCCCGGCAATCATTTCATCCAGCTGTTTCTTCTCCCTTTGCAGTCTCCGGATTTCCATACGACTATATAAAAATGCGAGCAGATTCACCAGCAGGATTTGCAGGATCACCCAATACCCCCAGAACATAATAGCTGCCACGGTCGGTGCTGCCGACTGATTCGCCATGTGTTCAATGAAAACACGACTGCCTGTATACATACAAGTCTGCATACCGAGGATCAGCAATGCACAGTATTTATAAATATACTCCCGCTTCGGAATGATCTCCGGCCGGGCGATCTTCCTTGCAACGAAGCTGGTACCAATCGTCGCTATGCCCAGTATTAATACAAACAGCATTCCGTCCCCCAGATCCGTTCCGTCTCCGGTCACAACTCCGGCAACAATGTTCCGCTTGCCCGGAATGATCAGAAATCCACCGATCCCAAGCACATTGCTTACCATCAATACCAAATGATTCACAATGACATTTTTCCACAGACTTCCGCCAAAATATATTGCAAGCAGAAGCATACCGCCATAAAGCTCCAGTATGATAGCTATCATTGCCCCGAATATCCCCTGAGACTTCGTCACAAACACCGTAAAATAAAGCACCAGTGCCGCCAGAAAATAATCCAGGATATGAATCGGTTTCCTCTTAAACGGAAACACGATCAATGCAGAGGCGCATTCCAGAATTGTCCCCCATATAAACGTATAGGAATTGCTCCAGTCAACCTGTATATTCATACTTACACCTGTTCTGCCCAGTAATTCAGATACCTTTTCCGCAGTTCCTTCTCATAGGATACACCAATCGGTATAACATCGGAGTTTTCCATCCGGATCTGCTCCTTTTCCACAACCTTTACATAATCCAGATTCACAATATACGCCTCATGACAGCGTACAAATACTTCCTCCAGCTGTCCCTGCAGCTTTCGCAATGAACTGTAATAGGAATATTCCTTCTCCTTCGTATGGATCTGCAGCTTCCGCTGTACCCGCTCAATATAAAAAATCTCATTCTGGGAAATAATAACCCTGCTGCCCTGATTAAAAATCTCCAGCACTGCATTTTTCTTTCGTTTCTGGATCAGCACCTCTGCCTTCCTCACTGCTCTCGGAAGCATCAGGTCCATGTTGGCCTTCAGTACGAAATAGCAATGCTTCGTTTCATAAACTTCCGGTGCAAATTCCAGAATATTCGTCAGATAAATGATCTGGCTCTCCGGCTGCAGCTCATTGATCGCCGTACTTAAAGTAATTCCGTTATAATCTCTGCCGTCAAACTCAATATCCATGATGAAAAGGTCACACTCGAGTGTCTGTCCTTCAATCTGCTTTAGCAACTCCTCCGGCTGACAGGTCGTTACATCCTTCTCTTCTGCCAGCTTCTGATCCAGAATTACCCTTTTCGATCTTACGATTTCTTCTTCATTATCATCACATATTATAATCTTCATCTTCCGGTATCTCCTTATTCTCGCGGCAGGAAGATACATACACAGCCTTCTTCTTCCTGATTCTCCACTTCTATAATTCCTTTATGACTCTCCACAATCTGCTGCAGAAGCTTCAGATTCTTCCGATATTCTTTCGGCACTCCCGGCAGGTAGAATTTATGGTGCCGTTTATAAGAATCCCATGCCACTTTGCACCCTTCCAGCTTTAACATAAGCATTCCGTTCCGGCTTCTTAAATTCACTGCCATCCATCGCCGGTCTCTCGCAAGGATACAGTGCTCATATACAAACTGCAGCGCACAGTCCAGCATAGAGGCCAGATCCTCTTCCCGTACGGTCAGATTGGACATCGGTTCTATGGTAGCATCAAAAACCACTGCATCCTCTCCGGCTCGTTTATAATACTGATATAGAATGGAATCAATCGTCAGATTCCCGCTTAACGGGATCATGACCAGCTCTTCACCCAGTGCATTCAGATCCTGTGCATAATGCTTCATCTGTTCCTTGCTTTCTATACCGTCTATCTGCACTTCCCGGTACAATTCCTGTCTCACATTCCGGAGCTCCCGGTTCTCCTGTGCGACCTTCTTATAGTATGCATACTTTCCTGCTATGATCTCATTCAGGGCAAGCTTATCCCGCTCCAGCCGCCGGATTTCCATCCGGTTATAGAGAAATGCCAGCAGATTCACCATCAAAAACTGTATAACGATCAGATAACTCCAGTACCAGACGGTCGTTACCTTCGATGCGTCATACTGCTTTGCATAATGCAGTACCAGCGCCTGACTGCCTGTATAGATGCAGATGAATCCGATAATATACGTCCATGCACATAATTTATAAATCGACTCTTTTCTCGGAGATACCTCTGTCCGGAAGATTTTCCGGAAAATCGGACTGATGAGCACCGTTGCCACCAGCATGATGCATACGATCAGCATACCATCCTTCACGGCAACCGCCTGCCCGGTCTTGATCCGCTGCATGGCCTCCTTCATTCCCGGAATCAGCAGATACCCACCGATTGATACCGCATTGATAACATTGATATTAATATAATGCACCAGCGTATTCTTCCAGAGACTTCCCCCGAAAAACACACCAAGCATTGCGATCTCACCGTATAATTCTACGATAACTGCCAGAAAATTCCCCCATACGCCCTGCGGCCGCAGTATATAAACCAGCACAAACATCAGATTAATTCCCAGAAACCATGTCAGAATATGAATCTTTTTTCTCTTAAACGGAAATAAAATCAGACCACTCAGACATTCCATAGTTGCAGTTGCCACAATTGTATATGCATTTGTCCAATCAATCTGTATGTCCATCTCTATATTCTCCTCTTCTGTATCCCATATATCCGCTACTCTGTCCTCTTCGATCCGTATCCGCAGGTTTCCTGATTCGGCATTCCATAACCTCGGATTTCCGGCAGCCGGATCTCTGTCAGAAACTCTGTTCCCAGATCCTGCATCTGAATCGTTCCTTCATATGCCTCCACAATCTCCCGGATGATTGATACACCGAACCCATGAGATACCTGATCCGGCTTCGTCGTCTGCATCCGATCCACATCCGGCCTGATTGCAGCAGATTTCGTATTCCGAACCTGAATATGCAGTGTTTCTGCTTCCATCCACAGCCGCAGGGATGTCCTGCTTCCCTCTCCGGCTACAACTCCTGCTTCTCTTGCATTATCCAACAGATTCGCAAACAGACTGACAATCTCCCGCTCTTTAAGCTTCAGCTCCGGCAGCTCCCCGCTCTCTATCTGTAGCTGCTGTCCGGCCGCCTGTGCTTCCTCCTGCTTCCCGGTCAGTAATGCATCCAACAGCCGATTACCCGTATAGGATATAATCACTGACCCGGACTCGTTCATTCTGTCCTGCACCTGCATATGTTTCCGCAGATCATGTTTCACCTTCCGCAGTCCCTGATTCACTTCTACCAGCGTATCATAATACTCCTCCTCTGCGTGCATCCGCAGCTGTGCCTCTGATTGCTGCTTCTCCAAGGCTTTACGTTTCCTCACCAACAAAACCTGTATAGCACAGAGGATTATTAGTGTTATTAGAACAATAAGGAGCAGAACTCCTATCTGCCACTTCTCCATCCGTCCCTCACTCCTGCTTATCATTTTCTCTGATATGTCTCTCGGTCATAGTCAAATTATAACGCAAGATGAAAATGGAGCAAACTTTCGTTTACTCCATTCTATACTTCCCCGTGGAATTCTCTATTAGTCTTCCTTCTTCTTGCCGAATAAAGACTTCTTTTCCTTCTTCTCGTCAGCAGCTTCCTCTGTCTCGGCTGTTGCTTCTTCCGGCTTGTCAATCTGTGCAATCGCTGCCTTATTCATTGGGATACGGCAGTTCTTGTTATTACCAAACTCAACAATAACCGTATCATCTACTACATCCAGAACCACACCATAGAATCCGCTGGTTGTCATGATACTGACACCCGGTCTCAGTTCTGCGATCATCTGCTCCTGTTCCTTCTGCTGCTTCTTCTGCGGGCGGATCAAAAGGAAATAGAAAATAACCACCATCAGAACGATCCAGATGATGCTTCCCCATCCTGCTAATCCTGCTCCGGTCTGTCCATTTGCACCGGCAGTTGCTTCCAATAACGTATAAAACATTTCATGTCCTCCATTTATTCGTGATTTTCGAATCCGGCAAGCTTCGCCTGCTTGTACTCCTGATAGCAGCCTTTTTCGATTGCCTCTCGAATCTCTTCCATCATCTTATTATAAAAATACAAATTATGCAAGACGCAAAGTCGATAACCTAACATTTCTTTCGCCTTCAGCAGGTGGCGGATATAAGCTCTGCTATAGGTTCTGCATGCCGGGCACTGGCATCCCTCCTCAATCGGGCGGCTGTCCAGTTCAAACTTTGCATTCAGCAGGTTGATTTTTCCATGATTGGTATACAGATGCCCATGTCTGCCATTCCGGGTCGGATATACGCAATCAAAGAAATCCACGCCACGGTCAACTGCCTCCAATATGTTTGCCGGGGTTCCGACTCCCATCAGATAAGTCGGCTTATTCTCCGGCAAATGCGGAACCGTCACATCCAGAATATGGTACATCTCTTCATGACTCTCGCCAACCGCCAGTCCGCCAATCGCATATCCATCCAGATCCAGCTTGGAAATTGTATCTGCATGTGCGATCCGGATATCATCAAAAATCGCACCCTGATTAATTCCGAACAACATCTGATTCGGATTGATCGTATCCGGCAGACTGTTTAATCTTGCCATCTCGTTTTTGCATCTTTGCAACCATCTGGTCGTTCTTGCCACAGACTGCTCTACATATTTTCGCTCCGCCACGCTGGACGGGCATTCATCAAACGCCATTGCGATCGTGGATGCCAGATTGGACTGGATCTGCATGCTTTCCTCCGGTCCCATGAATATCTTCCGGCCATCTACATGGGAATGAAAATAGACACCTTCCTCCTTGATCTTTCGAAGGCCTGCCAGAGAAAACACCTGAAATCCGCCGGAATCGGTCAGGATTGGCTTATCCCACACCATAAACTTATGCAGGCCGCCCAGCTTCCGAATCACTTCATCTCCCGGTCTCACATGAAGATGATAGGTGTTGGACAGCTCGATCTGGGTTCCGATTGTCTGCAGATCCTCGGTTGATACGGCGCCCTTAATCGCAGCTACGGTTCCTACATTCATAAATACCGGTGTTTGTACCGTACCATGCACAGTCTCCAGCACCGCCCGTTTTGCTTTTCCATCTTTTGCTATAATCTTATACATAATTACCTCTTTTATCTACATATGCCCGGATCAGGATTCCATCCTCCCGGTACACTTCCTCTATAACCTGTCCGCTCTGCCTTACCCGTGCAATCTTCGCCGCATCCCGGTACGGATACACATGTTCAAAATATATCCGATTCTCACGGATCATCCGGCTGATCCCCTGCAGCAGTTCCTGCAGACCGTCACCGGTTCTCGCCGATATCCGGTATACTTCATCTGCCCTGAAATCCTTCAAAACCTCTGGCACATTCTCCCGATCTGTCTTGTTAAACGCAGTCAGTATCGGCCGTCCTTCGATCTCCAGATCCCGCAGAGTCGCATATACCGTATGCATCTGAATATCCATCTGCGGATTGGATGCATCTACTACATGCAGAATATAATCGGAATATTTCGCTTCTTCCAACGTAGAACGGAATGCCTGGATCAGATGATGCGGCAGCTTCCGAATAAATCCAACCGTATCCGTCAGCAATATCTTCTGCCCGTCCGGCAGCTCCAGACTCCGCGTTGTAGGATCCAGTGTTGCAAACAGCTTATCCTCGGATAACACTTCGGAATTCGTTAATGTATTTAACAATGTGGACTTTCCTGCATTGGTATACCCCACAATACAAACGACCGGAATCCCATTGCCCAGCCGCTGCTTCCGCTGTGTTGCCCGGTTCGTCTTCACCTGCTCCAGATCCGCCTTCAATCTGGAAATCCGCTCCCGGATCACACGCCGGTCAATCTCCAGCTGCTTCTCTCCGGGACCTCTGGTACCGATTCCACCGCCCTGTCTGGACAGGATCCCGCCCATACCGATCAGGTGTGTCGATCGATATCGCAGCTGTGCCAGCTCTACCTGGATCTTTCCTTCTCTGGTCGATGCCCTCGCTGCAAAAATATCCAGAATCACCATTGTCCGATCCAGGATCTTTACCTCCAACTCTCGTTCCAGATTATTCATCTGCGAAGGTGTCAGCTCATCATCACATACGATCCCATCTGCATCCATCATTATCAGATACTGTTTCAGCTCTGCCACCTTACCGGAGCCAATATAAGTTGCAATATCAAAGCCGGCACGATTCTGTATAAACTGTCCGACCGGCAGCCCGCCTGCCGTCTGCACCAGTTCTGCCAGCTCTGTCAGAGAATCCTGTGTCGTCACTTCATCTCCGACTGCAACGCCCACCAGAACCAATCGTTCTGCCCGTTCTTCTAATTCATATAACTCTGTCATAAACACTCCTGCCTTATGATTCGAGACGCTGCCTGGTATACAGGAAGTCATACTCCTTCTGCACCAGATCTGTAACTGTATAATTCATCCTGTATTCACAAATCAGTTCATATGCCTTGTCATAGTCATGCTGTGACTCATAATACAGTATCTCAATGTATCGCAGCTGCTCAATGCAGCTCTTATCCGACGAGTGCAGCCCCTGTTCCAAATACTGATGGCAGGTGCTATACCGTCCTTGCTGGAAATAATAATCCGCCAGTTGTGCACAGGCATATGAACTTTCCGGTTCATAATCTACATAAGTAGTCAGATATGCCACCTGTTCATCCGTTCTTCCAAGCTTGGTTGCACACATCCCCGCATATAAGGCACATTCCGTGTGTCCGGCCTCAATCGCCGCCTGAAATGCCGGCAATGCGGCATCATAGTTTCCTTCTTTCATCTCAATGAATCCCCGTGACATCTTCTTCTGAAGATTCAGATATTCAATCTGTTCTTCCTCCGTTTCCAACAGAATATCATACTGTTCAATCGCTTCCGCATACTGCTCTGTCAGAAAATAAGAATCTGCCAGATATAATCTGGTATCCCGGTCCACCGGCTGTGCAAACTGAACTTCTTTACTTAATGAGGTCTGAAAATTCGATATGGCTTCTGAATAATTTCCTTCATTATATGCAGCAATCCCCTGATCCCGGTATTCATTCTTATCCTGCATATTCGTATAGATTCTGACTCCATATGAAATCAGAAATCCAAGTGCTCCCATCAGAAGTACTGCTGTCAATGCCTGAATCACACTCTTCTTCCGTGACTTCTTTTTATGTTCCATAATGTCCTCCCGAACAACTTCTGATTCCGAATTTTTTACCGATTCATGACTGCATCGATCGAATCGATACATGCTGCCCGCAATCCGGCATGCTCCAGTGCATCCACACCACGGATGGTCGTGCCATTCGGTGAGCAGACCGCATCCTTTAATACACCCGGATGCTCTCCGGTCACCTGCTGAAGCTTCGCACTGCCAAGCATCGTCTGTGAGATCAATTTATAAGCGGTTGCCCGCGATATGCCATACTTAACCGCCGCATCTGCATAGGCCTCCAGAATCAGATCCATGAACGCCGGTCCACAGCCGGAAACAGCTCCGCCGATGCCCATTAATCCGGTCGGCAGCTCCTCTGTAAGCCCCAACGCCGAAAAAAGATCCAGCACCAGTTCCCGTTCTCCTGCAGACAGTGTATTCTTCTCTTCAAAAAGGATCACACCTTCGCCCACCATTGCCGGTGTGTTCGGCATAATGCACTGAATCCGTACATCCGCTCCCAGAAGCTTCTCATAGTTTGCAAAAGTCCAGCCTGCTGCGATCGAGATCAGTGCCTTTCCTTTCATATATGCACCGGCATCCGCCAGTACACCTTCAATCTGATATGGCTTACAGGCCATGATCAGGATATCTGATTTCACTACCAGTTGAATCAGATCATGAATCGGAACAAATCCGATCCTCTCTGCGTTCTCCAGCAATTTATCCTTATGCGGCGCATATGCCAGCACCTGATCCTTTTCTACCTTACCGGCCTGAAAGAAACCTGCCGCAATTGCCTGTGCCATGTTTCCCATTCCTATAAAACCGATTCTGCTCATCCTGCATCCTCCTTCTCATCTGCTATCCACCTGAAAATCTTTCTGAAATGCAATTAGCTTTTATTATATTCCATCAAATAAGAAAGTCAAGTTTGCAATCATCAGAATTCTTCTTCCATCATTGCATAAATCTCGCTTAACCGCTCTCTGCTTAACTCAGTCTGATTCAGGATCGTATACCGATCCGGTCGGGTTCCCTGTGCCTGCTGCCATGCATTCACGAAAATGTCCTCTGTCACCTTCCAGTCGGACGGCTTCACCGGCAGCTTGTACTCATGCAGGATCCGCTTGATTTTACCGATATTACGATTCTGGAAGATGCAGACCGGAACACTTCCCATTGCCACTGCGATACCATGTGGCACATATACATCATCCGCAAAATTCTCCTCCAATGAATGACAGAATAAATGCTCCGCTCCACTGCTCGGTCTGGAATTGCCGGCAATCTCCATGGCCAGCCCGCCCATGACCAGCGCCTGTGTCAGCACCTTGATAAAGCTCTTGCTCTTGATAGATTTCTCTTCATTATAACAAATGGAGTTAAATGCCATCTTAGAAATCATATAGGCAAAATCATCGATCTTGCTTCCTGTCACCGCCGCATCCAGTTTCCAGTCATTCAGTGCCGTATATTTACTGATCGTATCACCGACACCCGCCAGCAGCTGCCCCTCCGGTGCACCCATGATCAGATTAACATCTACTATAATACTATGCGGGATCGTACAGCGAAATGTCTTTCGCTTCAGTCCCTCTGTTCCAAGCACTGCCACCGGTGACGCCAGGCTGTCATTGCTGAGTGTTGTCGGCAGGCATAAGAATATGGACTTGCTCACAAAAGCCGCATACTTAGCCAGATCCAGAACCATACCACCACCGAAGCCGATGACCACTGCAATATCATTCATACAGATATATTTTGCCAGATCCACTGCCTGGTCAAAGGATCCGTTCTCCACCAGATAGATCTCACTGTATTTAAAATCCGCCCGCAGTTCCTTCAGTGTATCCGGAAACAGCTTCTGCAGATTCTGATCCGTCACGATCACGACCTTCTTGTTGCCAATTCCCGGCACGCAATCTGACATTACCTCATTGACTCTGGCAAAAATTCCCTCTTCTACTAACAAATGATACGGCAAACGAAAATGATTCATAGCTCTCACGCTTCCTTTCCTATCTATCCTGATTCTATTCCGGCATCCATCCTCACTATATCCGGCCTGTATACGGCAGAAATCCATGATGCTCCGTCAGTTCCGTTTCCTCAAATAAGCGATTCACCGCCTGAAGATATTCTGTGTACGTATTGGCCTTCCGGATTTTTTTCAGATACCTGTCAGGCTCCTCAAACACGGTTCCCCAATAATTCCATAATTCCTTTAGCTTAAACAGCGTATTCCGCTCTCCGAAATCAATGCTCCGGTATGCGTGAAGAACCTGATCATGCAGTTGCTTCAGCTCCTCCTTTTTCAGGTGCTTACCTCCTTGCAGCTCCCGGATCAGTGCCGGATTTGCAAGAAGTCCTCTGCCGATCATAACAGCACCGAAGCTGCCCTCCGGATATTGTTTTATCAATTCCTCATAGTCTTTTATAGAGAATACATTTCCATTATAACAAATGTCCATAGGCTCTGCCAATGCCTGCCGGAAGATTTTCTGACGAGGCTCTCCCCGATAAAAGTCTTCCCGATACCGCGGATGAATAATCAGCTCCCGGATCGGAAACTGCCGAAAAATCGCCAGCAGCTCTCCGAAAGCTTCTTCTCCCTCCTCTGCCGACATTCCCAGTCTGGTCTTTATCGTAATATCCGCAGTCCATTCTTCCCGAAACACGGTCTCCAGAAATGTCAGCAGCTGTTCTCTGTTCTCTAGCATACCGGCACCCTTTCCCTTGGATACCACCGTCCCGGACGGACATCCGAGATTTAAATTAATCTCCCGGTATCCTAATTCCTCCAATGCACGACCGGCACGGATAAACCCATCTGCATGATTGGTCAGCACCTGTGGTACCAGCGGAATCCCGGTATTGTTCTCCGGCAGCAGATCCCGTCGTTCCTTCGGCCCCAGTACTCGTTTCGTATTCGGCTGGATAAACGGTGCATAGACCTTATCCGCATCCGGAAATAGCTTCCATGCCTCTCTTCTGTAAATATATCCTGTAATTCCTTCCATCGGAGCAAAATAAAACCGCATAATTCTCCTTTCATTCCTTCCGGCCTGTTTCACGTTCTGTCATCCTTTCTCGCTTCTTCTGCACAATGGGAGAGAGCATTCTGCCCTCTCCCATTCGTATAACTCTCTGTGATTCTGCCGATTATTCCTTTCTCAGAATATCCACGGTATGTGCTGCCGCTCCGATCAGATCCTGCCGCTCGCAGATTGATAGTTGATACCGCATGAATTCCTCAAAGGTCTCGTCATCCATTTCATTTAACATCTTTCGCATATAATTGGCCGGTCCGTCCGGGGTTATGATCTGAACCCGCGTCAGTCCCGCTATCCTGTTATATCCATCTATATCCTCCACCCGCACATAATCATACAGATTCTCCGGATGGGATACACTGTGAAAATCCTCTGTCAGACGGTTCTGCTCCATACATTCTTTTATATGACCTTCCTTAAATGCATAGGTCAGCACACAATATTCATTCATGCAATACGCAACCAGGATGATACCGCCCGGCTTCGTCACCCGCTTAGCCTCCGCAAGCGCCCGCACCTTATCCTCCTGTGTGAACAGATGATACATCGGCCCAAACAGCAGTGTCAGATCAAACTGATCCGACTCCAGCTTTTTCAGATTCAGAGCATTGCCCTGCATCGCCTTTACGGTGCTTCCTTTCTTCTTTAAGATTCCGAGGTTATACCGCACCAGTTCAACGGCTGTCACATCATATCCCTCGTCTGCCAGTGCCACGGAATACTTCCCGGTTCCGGCTCCGATATCCAGAATGTGAATCGCCGAATTCGTATCACACTTTATCTGCTCCAGATACCGGTGGATATAATGCATGGAAGTCCGAAACTCTACCTGTCCGTATCGGGTATTCAGTCGTTTATCTTCATTAAATTTATTATAATACTGTTCGAGCTCTGTCATCTGCTTCATGCGTCAATTCTCTTCTATCTCTTACTCTTATTCTTATTCATAATACCGGAGTTCCTCCCTCCGGCATCTGCCCTACTTGTTGGCTTCATAGGTCTTCAGCCGTTTGAAGAAATCCTTACTCTCTGCCACAACCACACCGCTCAAAGCAAAGATTGCGATCATGTTCGGGATGGCCATCAGTCCGTTAAAGATATCCGCAATGGTCCATACAGCTGCAACTGTCATGTAAGGTCCGATAAAGACTGCCAGAATGTACAGCCAGCGATATACCTTAATGATCTTCTGCTTCCCGTTGAACAGGTATTCCAGACAACGCTCGGAATAATAATCCCATCCAAGAATGGTTGTAAATGCAAAAAATACCAGACACAGCATCAGAATAAAGGAGGATACCTGTGATGGGAACGGAAGACCGTTATTAAATGCATAGGTGGTAACCTGTACACCTTCCAGTCCCTCTACCTGCCATGCGCTGGTCAGAACAATCGAAAGACCGGTCATGGTACATACAATGATCGTATCAATAAAGGTACCGGTCATAGATACCAGACCCTGTCGCACCGGTTCATTTGTCTTCGCTGCTGCCGCTGCGATCGGAGCAGAACCCAGACCAGACTCATTGGAGAAGATACCTCTTGCGATACCCTTCTGCATTGCGATCAGCATCGTACCTACCGCACCACCGGTGATCGCCTTCGGATTAAATGCACCCTTTACGATCGTAACAACCGCTGCCGGAATTTCCTGTACATTACAGATCAGCAGAATAATGCAGAATACAATATAAATAATTGCCATAAACGGAACTACAGCCTGTGACACCTTGGAAATACGCTTTACGCCGCCAATCAGTACGGCTGCTACACAGACACTTAAGATCAGAGACGCAATGATAACCGTCCATGAATATGTACCGATTCCCGGAATTGTCAGTGTCCATGACATATTCGGGTCAAAATAATTATTAACTGCGGAAGAGATACCGTTTACCTGAGAGAATGTACCGATACCAAACAGACCTACGCAAACGCCAAAGAATGCAAAAATCTTAGCCAGCCATTTCCACTTCGGGCCCATACCCTTCTCTATGTAATAGAATGGTCCGCCCAGTGCATGATGATTCTCGTCTACCTCGCGGTACTTAACAGCCAGCAGGCCCTCGGCATACTTGGTTGCCATACCGAAAAACGCTGCTACCTCCATCCAAAACAACGCTCCCGGGCCTCCGGCTCCGATCGCCGTTGCAACACCTACGATGTTACCGGTTCCGATCGTTGCAGACAACGCAGTACATAATGCACCAAAGGATGATATCTCACCGTGTCCGTCATCTTCATTCTGAACCATCCACTTTAATGCCAGTGGCAGTCTCCGTATCTGAAGAAGTCCCAGACGGATAGACAGATAAATACCTCCGGCCAGAATCAATACGATCAGAGGGATACCCCATACCAATGTATCAATCTTATCCAACAGAGCATTAAACATTTTCCAGATCAAATCCAGAGTGCTATCTGCATGATACTTCGTGCTCATCTCACTTATCCAAGTGCTCATCATTACTGCATTCATTCTCTTTACTCCTTAGTTATTATTTATCGCTTCGTCCATATATAATCCTGCATATCTGATCACTACATATTAAATATGTTTAAATTACGACTAAATAAGGCTAGCATACCGAAAGAAAATTGTCAACAAAAAGCACTATTTTATCGTTTATCATTAAAAAATCGTTGACAAACAATAATTGACCTGTTATAGTTCATTTAACGATAAACATTAAATATTTATTCTTTAGCGATTTTTATCCGGGAGGAGGAGTTTTTATGAAAGAAGATGCTATCAAACGCATCCATACCATCGGCCGCGTTGGTGTTATTATTACAAATATTTACAAAGTCCTGATTATCGTCCTTATGTTGATCATTCTGGTCGGAACCATTGGACTGTTTATGATTCCAAAGGATCTGCTGACCCTGCAGTTCGATTCCACCGTCAATCTTCAGATCGATCCGAGTGCGGTTCCGGGGGATTCATCCGATGCGACTGTGAAGAATAATCTGATATCTCTGAGCAGTCTTTTCGAAGCAGGCAGTCTGTTCCTGGTTTATGCTGACGGAACTACTATCCCGATCACCGTCTCCACGCTTGACACCACTCAATATGAGGATGGTATGAATCTGGATGTCCGGACCACAACTCCGCAGACCCGCACCCTGACTATGCAGGATCTGGCATGGCTGCTGGTTGCTGTATTACTCTATCTGGTCATGTCGCTGGTAACGGTCTGCTTTATCGGAAGCCTGTGCTCCGCAGTGCGTTACTGCGACTCTCCGTTTGATACCACGATCATCCGACGAATGACAAGCTTTGCATTTTCCCTGATTCCATGGGTATTCCTGTCCTCTTTGGTCAATTCTGTCAGCAATTCGATCACCACCGGCGGCTCCCATGTCAGTCTCAGCATCAATGTCGGTATGATCCTAATCATTCTGGTTATCTTTGCTTTGACCCTTATCTTTAAATACGGTGCAGTCCTGCAGCAGGAATCCGATGAGACATTATAGGCAGACAAGGAGGTGCAATCATTATGGGAAAGATTATATTACGATTAGACCGGGTCATGGCAGACCGCAAGATGAGTCTGAACGAGCTCTCTGAACGGGTCGGTGTATCCAATGTCAATCTCTCAAAAATGAAGACCGGTAAGATCAGTGCGATCCGCTTCTCCACCTTGGAAGCAATCTGTGAGGTACTTCACTGCCAGCCGGGTGATATTCTGGAATATGCACCGGATGAGCCGGATACGCCAGACACTCCGGTCACCTGATTCTTTCGGCATCCTTTCAAAGTTCTGAATGTTTCAGCTGTTAGTTTACGGTTTCTTGACAATTCCGGGAAATCACTTCTCCCGGCGAAACAATTCCTATATACTTGTGCTGCGTGCTTCAGCACCCATATTATCATTTTAAGAAGGGAGATCATATATGGATTCACTGATACATATTGAAGATATTATGAAAATCTATAATCCGGGCGAAAACGAAGTCCGTGCTTTAGATCATGTGTCCTTAGACATTCAGCCCGGCGAATTCGTCGCCATCATCGGCCAGTCCGGCTCCGGCAAATCTACATTAATGAATATGCTTGGTTGTCTGGACGTTCCGACCTCCGGCACCTACATTCTGTCCGGAGAGGATGTGTCTCATCTGACGGACGATCAGCTGTCTGACATCCGGAATCGGCAGATTGGATTTATCTTTCAGGGGTTTAACCTGATTTCCAATCTGACTGCTCTGGAAAACGTAGAGCTGCCACTGATTTACCGCGGTATGCCTGCAAAGGAGCGTCGGGAATGCTCGGAGGAGGCACTCCGCATGGTCGGCCTGGAGCATCGAATGGATCACAAGCCATCCGAGATGAGCGGTGGTCAGCAACAGAGGGTTGCGATTGCTCGAGCCATTGCCGCCAAGCCTCCGGTCATTCTGGCTGATGAGCCGACCGGAAATCTGGATTCCGCATCTACGAAGGAAATCATGAAGATTCTCCATAATCTTCACGAAAGCGGACGGACGGTGATCCTGATCACCCACGATGACCAGATTGCCGCAAATGCCAAACGAGTTGTCCGCATTATGGACGGACGCATTGAATCTGATTTCACACGAGATCTACCGGAGTCTGAAACCTGATCCATATTTTTTCAACCATGGAATCAACTATTCCATGAAATCAGATCTTCCGTTGCGTATGCACGGAATCTATTTTTTAATTCATATAAATATATCAGAAACAGGAGGAGCTTTTATGTCTACTACTACCAAAAAGAAATCCGGCAAGAAATCGGTTTTCATTATCATCGGCATCGTCCTTGCGGTATTTATTATCGCAATCATCGGTATCAGTGCCGTATTAAATAATCTGATCAAGAATGCCGGTCTGACCGTGGACGCCACACATCCGGTCTATCAGGATATTTCTTCGGATGTTACTACCAGCGGCACCATATCCAGTGCCAATATCACTACCTACACCGGTGCGATCAATGCAACGATCAATGATGTCAACATCAAGCCGGGTCAGACTATTAAGAAGGGCGACCTGCTGTTGACCTACGATACCGCCAGTCTGGAGGATCAGTATAACGAGGCCTCTTTAACCGCCCGTTCCAGCCGGCTGACCAATCAGGCCACCGTGGATGCCTCTAATAAAACCAGTGCAGACATCACACAGGCCCAGCAAAAGGCGGACTCCTTAAAGAGTCAGATTGCTGCCATTCAGGCAGAGATCACCAATCTCCGGAACACAGATACCGGAGAGGATCCGAATCAGGATCTGACGGCTTCCCTTGCCGAGAAACGTACTCGTCTCGATGCTGTTCTTAATGAAATCCAAACGATTCTGGATACTAAGCCGGCTGCAGAGGACTTAGCCAAGAACCAGGACTATATTAATAAATGTAATGAACGTGACACTCTGACCGCTTCCATCGCCAATCTGGAAGCGATCTTAAAAACATTACCGGATAACAGTACTTCTATTATGGCTGCCATCGAGGCAAAGAATGCAGAATTATCCGATCTGCAGACCCAGTTATCCCAACAGGAAGCAACCATTGACAGTGCACAGGCAGGCTTGCTGACCTCTACCCAGAAGGAGCAGATCAATGTATCCAATCAGCTGGCGAATATGCAGGTTGAGGCTGCTGCCACCTCCTTAGAGGAAGGCCGGCAGGGAATCGTAGCGGAACAGGATGGAATCATTACCTCGGTAGAGGTTACCAAGGGCAGTGCTACGGCCACCGGTACCCCACTCTTTACCATTGCGGATGACTCTCAGATGAAGGTTACGGTTCCTCTTTCCAAGAAAGATCTCGCCGCCGTTGCTCTGAATCAGAAGGCTACCATTACCGTTCTCGACCACACCTACGAGGGCACTGTCACTTACATCAGCCGTATTGCAACCACCGGTGCAAACGGCGCTACGAATATTGACGCAGAAATTACCATTTCCAATCCGGATGAGAATCTGGTGCTTGGTCTGGACGCTAAGGTAGTCATTCATACTGCTTCTGTCACAAATGTATTAAGTATTCCGAACCTTGCAGTTAACGTTGATACGACCGGCTCCTTTGTCTATGCCGTAGACAACGGAATCGTTACAAAGAAATACATCGAAGCCGGTGTCAGTGATGTGAATAACTGTCAGATTCTTTCCGGCCTTACCACAGATGACATCGTCATCACAAATGTATCTGCCGGCATTGAGGAGGGACTTCCGGCTATCCCGAATATCGCTGATCCGGCAGAGTCAGATGCTGCCTCCCCAGCCAATTCCGATGCAAAACCGGATGCTTCATCAGATGACAACCGATCAAACTAGTTCAGGAGGGACTTTCATATGTCGCAATTATATGAATATATAAAAATGGCATTTTTCAATATACTTTCCAACAAAGTCCGCTCGCTTCTGACCATGCTCGGAATCATTATCGGTATCTCATCCGTAATCCTCATTATGTCACTGGGTAACGGAGCCAAAAATATGATCACCGGGCAGTTAAACAATATCGGTGGCGGTCAGGTGGCTATTATGTCCATGGATGAGGAGAATCTGATCTCACTGGATGACCTGGAGTATTTAAAGGAAAATGTAGACGGAATCCGGACTTATTTATACAGCCAGAGCCTGAATGGCAGTATCTCTACCCGGAAGGGAGAATTCACTGCCACTGTTTACGGCTGCAACCCGGATAACTATTTATTTGAGCAATATTACACATTAAGTAAAGGACATTATTTCACGGAAGATGATTATGCCGCCGGAAAAATGACCTGCTACCTTTCCGAAAAGGAAGCCATCCGGCTGTTCGGAAACACTGACGTAATCGGTATGCCGGTCACGGTCACGGTAGGCGGAAGAATTCTGGAATATACGATTGTGGGACTGACCGGTGAGGCAGAGAATACATCTCTGATCTCCTTCGATTATGAAGATTCTCCGATTTTTCTGAATGTTCCGCTGACCTCGCTTGAGAATTCCCTGGGGTTGGATCTTTCCGAGGACAATATGTCGGCAAACATTCTGCTGGCAGATGATGCGGATTCCAAGACGGTCTGCAACGAAGCGATCAACATTCTGGAATCCCGGCACAATTGCAAGGGCGAGGATGCATATATGATTCAGAGCTTCAGCGATTCTATGGCAACCATTAATACGGTTATTAATACCATTACACTCTTTATTGCATTAGTGGCCGCCATCTCCCTGTTAGTCGGCGGTGTCGGTGTCATGAACATCATGCTAGTATCCGTTACGGAGCGGACGCGGGAAATCGGGATCCGGAAAGCCCTCGGTGCCAGAACCGGTTCCATTATGTTACAGTTCCTGTCGGAATCCGCAATCATTACCATGCTGGGTGGAATTCTGGGTATCCTGTTTGGAATCGGAGGAGCATTCCTGATTTCCGGTGTCGTAAAAATTGCCGCACCAACCTATGCGTTTACTCCTTCCATAAGCTTCGGTGCCGTCCTCTTAGCGACACTCTTTTCATCCGTTGTCGGTATCTTCTTCGGAATCTATCCGGCCAGAAAAGCAGCGAAGCTAAGTCCGATCGAGGCCCTGCGGCGGATGTAACGGGACTGTCTATTACAGAAAAGAAGTTATTCAAGTCTGTTATTGCACATGACGAAAACAGGCAATGCCGTATTTTATAAATGTCCGGCATTGCCTGTTTTAATATCATATCTACTTCACACGAATAATATAATTCTCTTTCCTCGGAGCCGGTTCCTTAATTCCCTCCGGAAGGCCATAGCCGAGGATCACGTTTCCGATTCCTTCATAGTCTCCTTCAATGCCCCATTTCTTTAAAAGCTCCTTGCCTGCTTCGGAGTTAAACACCTCTCTGGCACGATAAATGTAGCAGGAATCCACGTCAACAGCATGTGCTGCATTTAACAGATTTCCGATTACCAGATTACCATCATCTACATAAGTATTCCGACTCCGATCAGCCAGAACGATCAATACGGTCGGTGCTCCGTAAAATGGGTCAGTATCCGCCCCCATGACCTCTGCATTCAGCTTCGACAGATAATCTCTGGTCTCCTTATCCTGTACCACTACGATCACCGGGCTCTGCTTTCCCATACCGGTCGGTGCATAGGTACCTGCCTCCAAAATAGCATCCAGTTCTTCATCCTTAATCTGTTCCGGACGATACTTCCGGCAGCTCCGTCTTGTCTTTAAATCCTGTAATGTTTCCTTCATGTTAAGTCCTCCTTTGAATATTGTAAATGCCAACATATTTAGATCACATTTATCTGGCATAATTTCATAGCTTCTATTGCGGTCTTATGCGATTCCGGTGTTACGCATGCACAGGCCTTTTCAATAATCGTTATCCCGGCTTCCGGCAAGGCCGCCTTCACCAGCATAGAATTGCTGATCACACAGATTCCCGTACATACTCCGATAAGCGTAATTTCAACCTCAGTCTGTTGAGCGGAATACTTGTCTCTCAGTAAATTTGCAAGGTCCAGCGACCCAAAGGATGGTTTGTCAATGATATGAGCCTTTTCCGATGCATAGTTATGCTGCACCGCCTCCATAATCTCCGGCCGGATCTGCCAGCCATCTGTATTCTCTATGCAATGCTTCACCGGAAGATTCCTGCCCTCCTGTGTGTCCAGATAATTCTCCTGATGTGTATCCCTTGTAAGGTAAATCTCATCATACGCATTCTCATTTATAACATCTACTGCAGCCTGCACCGTCGCTTCGCATTCTGCATTTCCAAGTACACCCGATGTAAAATCAACCTGTTCATCCACAATAATTAAAAGCTTTTTCATAGAATTCATCCTCCGCTTATGCCATTTTCCTCAACTCTGTAAATGATTATATCAAATGCTGCCACTTTTTGATATAATTATTCTATCATTTATTTAGCAGGTAAATCATGAAGAAAGATACAAGAAAACTACCATCCAAAAGAATATGGATCCTGATTATTATAGCTCTGATTCCGTTTTTTCTCTTTCAGAATAAACACCTTGTAATCACAAACTATACCTATGAGTCAGATAAATTAAGCCCTGACCTTGACGGATATCGAATCGTGCAGATTTCAGATCTGCATAATGCTACATTCGGTAAGAACAACCGGAAGCTTTTAGATGCTATTAAGTCCTGCTCACCTGATATGATCGTCCTCACCGGCGATCTGGTAGATTCCAATCATACAAATGTGAAACGTGCAGTCTCATTTGTAGAACAGGCAGTCACGATTGCACCGGTCTATTATGTCACCGGTAATCATGAGTACTGGCTTACTTCCACAGACAGACAGCAGACACTTCAGGGAATCCTCTCTGCCGGTGCCATCAATCTGGATAATCTGTCAGTTCCTATTACGCGCGGAGATTCATCCTTCCTGTTAGTCGGTCTGGATGACCACCATTTGAGTGACGAGACATTAAATCGTCTACTCACCAATCAGAACGAATTATCCATCGTCCTCGCCCATGAACCTCAATATCTGCAGGAATATGCGGATGCCGGTGCAGATCTTGTCCTATCCGGTCATGCTCATGGCGGACAGTTCCGTCTTCCCTTTATCGGCGGTCTCGTTGCACCGGATCAGGGATTTCTGCCGAAATATACGTCCGGGGATTATACAATTGCAGATACCGACATGATTGTCAGCAGGGGGCTTGGTAACAGTATTATTCCGATCCGCTTATTCAACTATCCGGAAATCGTGTGCGTGGAGCTTAAAGCATCTTCCAAAAAGCCGGCTTCTCCATAGCCACCGCCGCCACTGTTTATTATTCCAGCAATTCTAATATCTCATCTTATCAGCTAAAATTGCTGCATCCATATTATCCATCCCCGTAGTTGCAACAATATCATCAGCATTTGTATATTTTCCTACTTTTTCATACCAATTAAGTAACATTTTATATAAATATATTACCATAGTTCCCATAAAAAAACACCCCAGGCTCCGTTTTCTTCATAGAATTGTTTCAGATCCCGGTTCAACGCACTCATCTCATCCATTGCATGCATGGCATGATCGGAAACGCAGACCTTTCCGAGACTTGTAGCACACATGAGCTTGAAGAAACGCATGCAGGTCTTGCGATATTTCTCGCCTTCGAAGTCCTTGTCCTCTACCGACAGGATAAGGGAAATCATAAAAGTCAAACTTTAATCATCCGTCAGGGCATAAAAAAAGCCCCGGAAATCCTTGATTCCCGGGGAGTTGTAAACCTTTGATATTGTTCTGAACGGTTGACTAACGCTTGCTGAACTGTGGCGCACGACGAGCTGCTTTTAAACCGTACTTCTTTCTTTCCTTCATACGTGGATCACGAGTTAAGAATCCAGCCTTCTTTAATGCCGGTCTGTACTCTGGATCAGCTACGCATAATGCTCTTGAAATACCATGACGGATTGCACCAGCCTGTCCGGTAAATCCACCACCCTTAACGTTTACTAATACATCAAACTTACCCTGTGTAGAAGTAGCTTCAAATGGCTGATTTACGATTAACTTCAGAGTCTCTAATCCGAAATACTCATCCATATCTCTCTTATTGATCGTAACCTTACCTGTACCAGGTACTAAATATACTCTGGCAATACTGCTTTTTCTTCTACCAGTTCCGTAAAACTTGTTATCTTTCTTCTTAGCCACTGTTATGTCCTCCTTCTACAATTAATACTTAATCTCTAAAGCAACCGGCTTCTGTGCTGCCTGCTCATGTTCTGGACCTGCATATACGTGAAGCTTCTTGATCATCTCACGTCCTAAAGGTCCCTTTGGAAGCATACCCTTAACTGCCAAGTAGATAACATCTTCCGGCTTCTTGTTCATCTTTTCTCTTAATGTAGTTTCCTTCATTCCGCCTACATAATCAGAGTGATTGTAATATACCTTCTGATCCATCTTCTTACCTGTAACCTGAATCTTATCAGCGTTAACTACGATTACATAATCGCCTGTATCAATATGTGGAGTATAAGTAGGCTTGTTCTTACCTCTTAATACCTTTGCAATCTCGGATGCTAAACGTCCTAATGTATGTCCTGTAGCATCTACTACATACCACTGTCTTTCAATCGTTGATGGGCTAGCCATATAACTCTTCATGGTTGTTCCTCCTTCAAATTTTAACCTAACATATATGCGATAAATACTATTACCGGGGCTTTGGTTTAAGTATTAATCTTTCTTGTCACATTTGTATATTATATTACACCGTTCCATGTGTGTCAACCAATTTTCTTTTTATTTTCGGCTGATTTTCTGCTAAATTTCCGCCGATTCTCCGCTTTTACAGTTCAATCCCGATCCGTGCGGGAATCCCCTGATCATACGGATGCCGGAGCTTACGCATCTCTGTTATATAATCGGCTGTCTGCAGGATTTCCTCTGCGGGATCCCGCCCGGTCAGCACCAGCTCCACCCTGCCCTTTGCCTGCGTCAGAAACTGTTGGAACAGGCTGCGGTTCAACAGCTCCCAATTATATGGGTACGTGATTTCATCCATTATGATCACATCCGGACGCCATACCGCTTCATTACTCGCAGGGCTGTTGCTTACTGAACTGTCGCTTCCAAAACAGCTGCCTGCATCCAGTGATTCTATCATCTTCTGAAGCATCCCATTATGAATATCCATTAATTCCTGCTTCTGCTCTGCTGACATATATTCGTAAAATGGGAATTTCTTCTCACTGCGCATAAGTCTGATATTCGGAATCTCTTTCAGAATCTGAAGCTCCGAGGACTGCCCGCCCTTCATAAACTGAGAGAACAATACCTGTTTCCCGGCCCCTGCCGCTCTGATGGCAAGCCCGATGGCCGCAGTCGTTTTCCCCTTACCGTCTCCGCAATATACATGTATGCAGGCAATCTGTTTCTTTTCTTGTACACGCATGTTCTCCGTCATTTTCTTCTCTCCCTTCTCATACCCATTTGTCTTTGCTGATTCTCCGGTTGCCTGGTTCTATCTGCCCTGCTTCTCATCCGCTCGTTCTTTCAACTGCTTCTGCTGACCGAAAAATCGCTGATACCCATAGGAATACCGATTACCTGTATATTTTTTCTCACTGTCAGGAGCTGCCTGACGGAATATGCAGTCCGTATTTTTACACTGCGAACATATATGGCACGGTTTACTATCCACCTTTTTATCTGACATGATCAGAAAAAATGCGACACTTTTCTTTGGTGAGAGAATGCACTGCTCCGAGTAGGTGATTGGTCCCGGCTCTGTAAAAACCTGTCGATATAAACCCGGCAGTGTCTCAATCGGGCAATTATCCCCCACAAATTCCAGCCGTTTCGCCCATTTGTGCGTGTCCTGCTGTACCTGTTTTACAAACTCCTCATAGGCCTCTGTAAGCAGCTCCAGTCCGATGCATTCAAGCATATAAGCCTCCCGCAGGCATCCGGCATCCATATATATGCTTTGAAACTCATCCATCGCCTTTCCAAGACTCAGAAATACAAGGGCCTGATCCTCGTTTCTCTCATCCCCCGCATCTACATTTGACTGCGTCGTTTCGCATTTCGGCATTTCTTCCGTTTTCAGCACCGGATTCCAAATATAGAATGCCTCTGTCCTGATCAATGGTAGTAATGCCTGATATAAAACAGAGAGGCTTTCCCTGTCCTGTTCCAGGAAATGATATCGCTTTATCACCTGATTTATTACAGTTTCATTTTTTTCCGATTTAAGGCTTTTATATTCCATTGTTTCCTATCACCGCATATCTTAGTAACGTGTCTTAGCATTCTCTGCTTTCCGTTTGTTACTCATATATTTTTAACATGTGACCTAATTCACAGAATTATCGTGCTTTTTCGCAAGAGTTTTCCACGAATTGTTGATATTATTGTGGATATCATCATGAATTCACGGTATATTTCGCCATTTTTCCACACAATTCAAGATGTTTTACATAAGTTTTACAAATACTCGATTTCCATCAGCGTCAATCCTCTGGCTTCTGCCTTCGGTCCTGCCAGCCGCCGATCCTTCGCTTCCAGAATCTCCTTTACATGCTCCGGTGGATACATACCGGTTCCGACCTTTAACAAGGTTCCGACAATGATCCGCACCATATTATACAGGAAGCCGTTTCCGTTAATCCGAATCCGGATCATATCCCCTTCCTTTATAACCCGGAGAAAATAGATCGTCCGAACGGTATTCTCCACCTGCGTTCTGGTAGAGCAGAAACTCTTAAAATCATGTTCACCAACCAAATAATCCGCCGCCTGCTGCATTTTCTCCACATCCAGCGGATAATAGAAGAAATGGCTATAAAGCCGCTCGGTGGGGATTGCAAACCGTCGGTTCAGGATCCGGTATTCATATGTCTTTCTGGTATCGCAATAGCGTGGATGCCAGTCCAGAGGCACCTCACAGGACTCCTGAATCCGAATATCCTCCGGCAGTCGCTGATTTAATGCAAAGCTCATCTTCTCTGCCGGAATCCGGCTCTCGGTATCAAACACTGCTACATTTCCCATTGCATGAACCCCGGAGTCGGTTCTGCTGGCACCGATCACTGCAATCGGTTCTCCTACCAGCTCGGAAATGGTCTTATTTAATACCTCTTCCACTGTAATTCCATTTATCTGTATCTGCCAGCCGCAATAATTCGTTCCATCATATGCGACAATTAATTTCACCCGTTTCATTTTGCTTCTCCACTTTGTACTTTAATTATAACAATATCCGCAGACTGATCATACCCGCCAGATATACCAGCAGGAGAATATAGGTCACCCGGTCGCAGACCGTGTATTTAAGCGGTTTCATCTTCGTTCTGCCGTCTCCGCCGTGATAGCACCGTGCTTCCATTGCCAGTGCCAGATCGTTTGCCCGCCGGATCGCAGACACAAACATTGGCAGGATAACCGGAAAAAGACTTTTCAGCCGGTTCCAGATACTGCCGTTCTCAAAGTCTGCACATCGTGCTTGCTGCGCTTTCATGATCTTATCCAGCTCCTCGACCAGAATCGGAATAAAACGCAGGGCAATACTTACCATCATCGCTATCTCATGCACCGGCACACGAAACCGTTTCAGCCAGGAAAATGCCCGTTCCAGGCCATCTGTCAGCTTGGTTGGTGTCGTTGTATACGTGATCACCGCAGCTCCCAGCACAAGGAAAATGATCCGCACCGTTGTATAACAGGCCGTTCGGAATCCCTGCCATGATATATGAATAAATGCGAAATCCAGAAATGGATCTCCTTTGGTAAAAAACATATTCAGCACTACGGAAAAAAGAATAAAAATTGCAATTCCCTTCAGCCCCTTCAGCATAAACTTTAATGGGACCTTCGAGCATCCGATATAAACTACCAGTGCTGCCAGTGCCAAAAGATACATATATTTATTATTTGCCAGAAATAGACTGATAATATACAAAAAACTGATTGCCAGCTTCGTTCTTGGGTCCAATCTGTGAATCACAGATTCCACCGGATAATATTGTCCAATGGTAATATCTCGAATCATGCTTACCTCCTGTCAGGCAGTGCTTACACCTGCCCGGATAAATATGCTGCCAGCTCCTCCACTGCACGCTGCATCCGATATTCTCCCGCATTCACCTGATACCCCTCTTCTCGTAACCGTTTCATCACATGTGTAACAACCGGTATATCCAGTCCCAGCTCCTGCAGATATTCTTCCCGCTGAAATACCTCTGCAGTTTTCCCATCAAAGTCAACCGTGCCCTGATTCATTACAATTACACGGTCGGCATATTCTGCGACATCCTCCATATTGTGTGAAACTAATACGATTGTCATGCCTTTTTGATTCAATTGCTGCAACATCTGCAACAATTCTTTCCGTCCAACCGGATCCAGCCCTGCCACCGGCTCGTCCAACACCAGAATATCCGGCCGCATTGCCAGAACTCCTGCTATTGCCACCCGTCGTTTCTGTCCGCCGGACAGTTCAAACGGAGACGAATCATAAACCGCATCCGATAATCCGACTGCCTCAATCGCCTGAAATGCTCTCTGTTGTACCTCCAGTAACGGAAGCTTCAGATTCTTCGGCCCGAAGCTCACATCCTCCAGCACCGTTTCTGCGAATAGCTGATATTCCGGATACTGGAATACCAGTCCCACTTTTTCCCGCAAATGTGTCCGGTTATAGCCCTTTTCGAAAACATCTTTTCCTTCAAAATATATATGCCCGCTATCCGGCTCCAGCAGACCGTTAAACTGCTGGATCAACGTGGATTTTCCGGAACCGGTATGTCCTATAATTGCTACAAATTCACCCTTTGCAAACGATAACGAGACATCCCGCAGTGCCGGATACTCATAAATTGTTCCCGGATTATATCGATAAGAAACATGATCCAGGATCAATCCGGAACGCATCACCTCAGCCAGGTCCTCTCGCTCCGTATCCCCTGTATACTCTGCCCGTGCTTTCTGTTCCATATAAGCTGCGTGCTCTGCCTGTATCTTCTGACCCATATAAGCTGCCCGTCCGGCATGTCCTCCGCTCAGCCGCCCGGCCACATTTTCAATCTCTGACACCAGAGTATCTTCATCCAGAATCGTACCGTTTATCGGAAGTCCGTTCTTTTTCAGGCGAACCGCCAGCTCTGTAATCCCCGGCAGCTCCAGTCCGTATTCCTGCATCTGCTCCGGATGACTGAAAATTTCCTGCGGAGTCCCTTCCGCTACCAGCTTACCCAGATTCATCACTACGATTCGGTCTGCCTCTACAACTTCTTCCATGTTATGTGTAATAAACAGAATTGTAATTCCTTTTTCGCGGTTCAGCATATGTGCCGCCCTCAGCACCTCCTGCCGGCCTTTGGGATCCAGCATTGCTGTCGATTCATCAAAAATAATACACTTAGGCTGCATTGCAAGAACACCCGCAATTGCCACTCTCTGCTTCTGTCCACCGGACAACCGGTTCGGTGACTGCTCGCGATATGCAGTCATCCCAACGGTCTCCAATGCGTCTGCAACACGGCTCCATATCTCATCTGTCGGAACGCCCAGATTCTCCGGCCCGAATGCCACATCTTCCTCCACAATTGTTCCTATAATCTGATTATCCGGATTCTGAAATACCATACCGGTATTTTTCCGGATATTCCAGGTATTGGACTCATCTCTCGTACTCATGCCTTCTATCCGGATTTCTCCCTCTGTCGGATCCAATAATGTATTCAGCATCTTAGCAAATGTCGATTTCCCGGAACCGTTACAGCCCAGAATTCCTATAAATTCGCCCTGTTTTACTTCAAGAGAAAGATCCTTAACCGCTTCCACCATATCAGATACATTGCCGTTTTCATCTCTGCGAAAATATTCAAATGATACATGTTCTGCTTTTATCATAATTTCCGATTCCTATCTTACTATGTGAAAAAAGGCTGCCGCATTCTATGCGACAGCCTTGTACATTTCTTATACTAATTCAAGAATTACTTCCATAGCTGCATCACCCTTACGTGGTCCGATCTTTACGATACGTGTATAACCACCCTGACGGCCTGCATACTTCGGTGCATACTCATCAAATAACTTAGCTGTTAAATCAACCTTCTTGGTTGCTTTCTTTCTGCCGGCGCCCTCTGCAGGAACTTCAACAACCGGATAAAGAACCTTTAACATCTGTCTTCTTACATGAAGTTTGGAAGGCTGATCCTTCTTAACCTTCTTCTCAACAGTGTCATACTGAGTTACTTTCTTACCATCAACTACTTCTTTGATTCTCTTGCCATCTTTATCAAGCTTTGGAACCTTTGCGGTTACAGTTACTTCATCGAAGTTATCCTTTTCCTTAACAGCTAAAGCAATCAGATGTTCAGCGATCTGACGAACTTCCTTTGCTCTTGCCTCTGTAGTCTTAATCTTACCATTGTATAATAACATGGTTACCTGATTACGAAGTAATGCCTGTCTTGCACTTGATTTCTTACCAAGCTTTCTATACATTGCCATATAGATTTGTCCTCCTTGTGGATAATCATGCAGATTGCTCTGCATCTTCACTATGCTTACTCTTATTCAGCTTTAGTGGCATACATAGGTCTTACTCATCACCGTTGCGAAGCTCAAGACCTAATTCCTTTAACTTACCTAATACTTCTTCCAATGACTTCCGTCCTAAGTTACGAACTTTCATCATATCTTCTGAAGTCTTATTCGTTAATTCTTCAACTGTATTGATTCCTGCACGCTTTAAGCAGTTATAAGAACGTACGGATAATTCCAGCTCGTCGATGCTCATCTCAAGCACCTTACCCTTTTCATCATCCTTGGTCTCTACCATAACCTCTGTTGATTTTGCATTCTCAGATAAATCAATAAACAGGTTCAAATGCTCGCTTAATACCTTAGCGGCAAGGCTGACTGCCTCATCCGGTGCCAGTGTACCATTGGTAAATACATCCAATGTTAACTTATCATAATCTGTCACCTGACCAACACGGGTATTCTCAACAATCATGTTCACACGTTCAACCGGTGTGTAGATTGAATCAACTGCGATCACATCAATGGATAAATCTTCCTTCTTATTCTTGTCAGCTCCTACGTAGCCTCTGCCCTTGGAAATGGTTAATTCCATATCCAGACGGCAATCCGGACCACTTAAGGTAGCAATTACAAGATCCTTATTCAGGATCTCGATATTGCTGTCTACATGAATATCTGCTGCTGTTACAACGCCTTCACCTTCAAACTCGATGTAAGCGGTAGATGTCTCTGCTGTAGAATTATTCTTAATCGCTAATTCCTTGATATTCATGATAATTTCGGTTACGTCTTCTTTTACACCCGGGATAGAACTGAATTCATGTAATACCCCTTTAATCTTAACAGAAGTAACTGCGGAACCTGGCAAAGAAGAAAGCATAATTCTTCTTAATGAGTTACCAAGAGTTGTACCATAACCTCTCTCTAAAGGCTCAACTACAAAGCGCCCATACTTATTGTCTTCAGAAATCTCTGCAATTTCAATTCTAGGTTTTTCAAATTCAAACACTACTGGGACCCTCCTTTTGGGTTAATAAGTTGAGGTTATTCCTAAATACTTATGGATTATTTAGAATACAACTCAACGATAAGAGTTTCATTTACAGGTACATCGATCTGCTCTCTTAAAGGCAATTCAATAACAGTACCACTTAACTTCTCCTGATCTGCCTCTAACCATGCCGGAACTAATCTTCCTGCGGTTACTTCCACGATGTCCTTATATCTCTGAGAAGACTTGCTCTTCTCTCTGATTTCAATCTTATCGCCAGCCTTTACTCTGTAAGATGGAATGTTTACACACTTGCCATTTACCAGTACATGCTTATGATCAACGATCTGTCTTGCTTCCTTACGTGTACGTGCCAGACCCATACGGAAAATAACATTGTCCAGTCTTAACTCTAATAAAATCATTAAGTTAGGACCTGTTAATCCCTTCATACGCTCTGCTGTTGCATATAAATTACGGAAAGGCTTCTCTAATACGCCATAAATGAACTTAGCCTTCTGCTTCTCACGTAACTGGAGACCATATTCACTCATCTTTCTGTTTGCTCTATTTAATGTTCTGTTTGACTTCTTGTCAATTCCGAGATACATTGGCTCCATGCCTAAAGATCTGCATCTCTTAAGAACGGGAGTTCTATCTACTGCCATCTATCTGTACCTCCTATTAGACTCTACGACGCTTTGGTGGGCGACAACCATTATGTGGAACTGGGGTTACATCTGTGATGCTTAAAACATCCAGACCGCATGCCTGAAGCGCACGAATAGCTGCTTCACGACCAGAACCTGGGCCTTTAACCATAACGTCTACTGACTTTAATCCATGTACCAATGCTGCCTTTGTTGCAGTTTCAGCTGCCATCTGAGCTGCGTATGGGGTAGACTTTCTGGAACCTCTGAAGCCCAATCCGCCTGCACTTGCCCAAGATAAAGCATTTCCCTGTGCATCTGTCAAGGTAACAATTGTATTATTAAAAGATGACTGAATATGCGCTTGTCCATGTTCAACATTCTTCTTAACGCGCTTTTTTGTCACTTTTTTAGTAACTTTCTTTGCTGCTGCCATTACTAAACCTCCTAGGTATTCAGCGCCTGATGCGCCTGTATCATTTCAATTATTACTTCTTCTTATTTGCTACTGTTCTCTTAGGACCTTTACGGGTTCTAGCGTTTGTCTTAGTCTTCTGACCACGAACCGGAAGTCCCTTTCTATGACGGATACCGCGGTAACATCCAATTTCCTGTAAACGCTTAATGTTCATTGCTACTTCTCTACGTAAATCACCCTCAACAGTCTGAGTCTCATTAATAACTTCGCTTAATCTACGAACTTCATCATCCGTCAAATCACGGACACGGGTATCTGGATTTACGTTAGCTTCCTTTAAGATACGCGCAGCACTTGTTTTACCGATACCGTAAATATAGGTAAGACCGATTTCGATACGCTTTTCTCTTGGTAAATCAACACCTGAAATACGAGCCATGTATTTCGCACCTCCATAAAATATTAGTATTCTGTTCTGCTAATATAAAAACTTACGTATCCGCATACCGATTAAGTATGGGGTGAAATGCATACGTTCGTTCTCATACTATTACTATGACGTTTATTTAATTAGCATATGACTATGCTACAGCCGCTTTCTGTTTGTGACCTTACGGTCGATAGCAGATTGAGGAATCATTCATTAAGATCTGTGCGGGAATAACACAAATCACCAACAAATGTTCAATTACTAGCCCTGTCTCTGCTTGTGCTTAGGATTTTCACAGATTACTCTGATGCTTCCTTTTCTTTTGATGATTTTGCACTTGTCGCAAATTGGTTTTACGGATGCTCTAACCTTCATTGAAAATCTCTCCTTTCGAAAAAGTCCGCTACAAGCTAATACTTTATCACCTTTTGCAATTCTTTGCAATAGTTTTTTCTCGTTTTGCCTAACTTTTTTATTCTGATTTATTTCTGTTTCTTAATAACTTTTTCTGATAGATTTTATTTGTTTCTCCAAACGATTCTGCCCTTTGTCAGATCATATGGCGACAACTCAATCTTTACGGTATCGCCCGGAAGAATCTTGATATAACCCATACGGATCTTACCACTGATATGTCCCAGTACCACGTGTCCGTTCTCCAACTGTACACGGAACATAGCATTGGGTAACTTCTCCAAAACAACACCTTCTACTTCAATTGCATCAACCTTTGACATTTTCAAACCTCCTGATTTCTATAAATAAACCTTATGCTATAATGGAATTCCGTCTGCCTGTGAAAGAATCACCGGCTCGCTTTCCGTAATCAATATCGTATTTTCATAATGGGCAGATAAGCTTCCATCGTAAGTAACGACCGTCCAGTCATCATCCATCCATTCCACATCATACTCACCGGCATTCACCATCGGCTCTACTGCAATGGTCATACCGGGCTTTAACTTCGGACCTTTATGACGATCTGCAAAGTTCGGAATATTCGGCTTCTCATGAAGCTTCTTTCCGATTCCATGTCCCGTCAGATCCCGAACCACTGAAAATCCATGCTTTTCTACATATTCCTGTATGGCTCTTCCGATATCTATTATATGATAGCCGGGTTTTGCATATTTAATCCCTTCAAAGAAGCTCTGCCTGGTCACCTCCACCAGCTTTCTGGCTTCTTCCGAAACATTGCCAACCATAATTGTCCTTGCTGCGTCGGAATGATACCCCTGATAGATCACTCCCGCATCCAGACTTACAATATCACCGTCCCGGACAATATGTTTCTCATTTGGAATTCCGTGTACCACTTCATCATTAATGGATACGCAGATGGAACCCGGATATCCGCAATAATTCAGGAAGGATGGTTCGCACCCGAAATCCCGGATCATTGTCTCACCGATTTCATCGATTCGCTTGGTCGTAATGCCCGGCTTCACTTCTTTTGCCAGTTCATTATGCACAATAGCAAGAATTCTGCCGGCTTCCCGCATAAGTTCTATCTCTTTTTGAGATTTTCTGGTAATTGGCATGATTATTCACCTAAAATATCGCAAATTGCTGCAAAGACATCATTCATATCAACGGTACCGTCAACTTCCTTCATAATGCCTTTCTTATTATAATAATCGATCAACGGCTGTGTCTGCTCATGATAAACAGCCAGTCTCTTCTGTACGGTCTCCGGCTTGTCATCATCTCTTAAGATCAGTTCGCCGCCACAAGCATCACACTTATTTTCAACCTTTGTCGGGTTATATACAATATGATATGTAGCGCCACAACCGACACATGCACGACGGCCTGACATTCTGCGGACAATATTCTCATCCGGTACTTCTACATTGATCGCATAATCAACACTGTCACCGATTGCAGCTAATGCCTTATCCAAAGCTTCTGCCTGCGGAATCGTTCTCGGGAATCCATCCAGAATGTAACCCTTCTTGCAGTCATCTGCCTTAAACCGGTCAATCACCAGATCTACTACCAGTTCATCCGGAACCAGAAGTCCCTGATCCATATATGTCTTAGCCTTTGCACCCAGCTCTGTGCCGTTCTTAATGTTTGCACGGAAAATATCACCGGTAGAAATATGTGGGATTCCGTACTTTTCGGCAATCATTTTTGCCTGTGTTCCTTTACCTGCTCCGGGAGCACCTAACATAATTATCTTCATTCATCTTCCTCCTCGTATCTGTCTATACAATCTATTAGTTTTGCTAACACACCAATAAGCTGTAGAAATTCTACAGCTTATTTTATGTTTATCTTATTTCAGAAATCCTTCGTAATTACGTTCCAGCATCTTGGAATCAATCTGCTTCATGGTTTCAAGAATAACACCAACTATGATGATCAGGGAAGTACCGCCAAAGGATACATTCGCACCGAATACACCACTGAAGAAAATTGGGATCAATGCTACGATTACCAGTCCAACGGCTCCGATAAAGATGATATACTTTAATACCCTCTCCAGATATTCCTGGGTCGGTTTTCCAGGCCGGATACCCGGAATGGAAGCACCGCTCTTCTTTAAGTTATTTGCAACTTCCATCGGATTAAATGTAATGGAAGTATAGAAGTATGCGAACATGATAACCAGTGCAATGTAAACTGCCAGTCCTACATAACCCCACGGATGAGATTTTGAAAACCAGCTGTTCTGCGACATACTGGATATGATTTCCTGTACTACATTATTTGTTACCGTAATCTTGAATAAGTTAATGATCAAGGACGGAATCGACAACAATGAAGATGCAAAGATGATCGGAATAACACCTGCGGTATTTACCTTCAACGGAATCTCAGATCCCTTACCGCCAAAGGTTCTTCTACCACTCATCTTCTGTGAATATTGAATCGGAATCTTACGTACTGCATCCTGAAGCAGGATTACCAGTATCACTGTCACAACTACAACTGCCAAAATTACTAAGATTGCTCCGATTCCCTTTACATATTCCCCTGCGCTAAACTGTGTCTTAACAAACATCTCATAAAGGTTTGAGAAATCGCTCGGCATTCTGGATACAATATTGATCAACAGAATGATGGAAATACCATTTCCGATTCCCCGATCCGTGATCTGCTCACCTAACCACATAACCAGAATACTGCCTGCGGTCAGTGTTACAATCATGACAACAACCGTAAATGCGTTTGCACCGGTACCTAATGCTTTTGCATTATGAAGACTGATAGCCAGTCCGGCTGACTCCATAATTCCCAAAAGTACGGTCACGTATCTGGTAATTGCCGTCATTTTCTTTCTTCCGTCTTCACCATCCCGCTGCATCTCTTCCAGTGCCGGAATGGCAATGGTCAACAGCTGCATGATAATGGAAGATGTAATATACGGAGTTACATTCAACGCAAAGATTGACATCTGCTCAAATGAACCACCGGTAAATGCATTTAAGATGGAGTTCGAATCTCCAAGCAGTGAAGTCAGTGTTGACTTCACCACTTCGGTATCAATACCCGGAATTGGAAGGGTACAACCAATTCGAACTACCAATAAAATCATAAGTGTGTAAAGGATTCGATTTCGTATGTCTTTCACTTTCAAAGCATTTACTAATGTTTTGAACATACTAAATCACCTCGGCTTTTCCACCAGCCGCTTCAATCTTAGCAACTGCTCCCTCGCTGAAAGCGTTTGCCTTAACTGTAAGCTTCTTGGTTAATTCTCCATTTCCAAGAATCTTTACTCCATCCTTAGGATTCTTTACAATTCCCTGCTCAACTAATGTTGCTACAGTTACTTCTGTACCATTTTCAAAACATTCCAGAGCAGCTACATTTACTGCTACGATCTCCTTAGAGTTTCTGCAAGTGAAACCTCTCTTAGGCAATCTTCTGTATAATGGCATCTGACCACCTTCAAAACCCGGTCTTGGAGCTCCTGAACGAGCCTTCTGTCCCTTATGACCTTTACCGGCTGTCTTGCCATTTCCTGAACCATGGCCACGACCTCTTCTGAAGTTATCGCTCTGTTTTGAGCCCTCTGCAGGCTTTAAGCTTGATAAATTCATTACGTGCACCTCCTATTCCAAATTAAATTTCTTCAACTTTTACTAAATGTCTAACCTGCTGAACCATTCCTAATGTTGCAGCATTGTTTGGAAGTTCTACAGACTTGTTAACCTTATGCAGGCCCAATGCTTCAACAGTCTTCTTATGCTTAGGAATTGCTCCGATTGTAGACTTTACTAATGTTACTTTTAACTTATCTGCCATTTCAAATAACCTCCTTAGCCCAGGATTTCTTCCACAGACTTACCACGAAGCTTAGCAACTTCTTCCGGAGTCTTAATCTGAGAAAGTCCATCAATCGTAGCTAATACTACGTTCTGCTTGTTGTTAGATCCTAAAGACTTGGTACGAATATTCTTATATCCGGCCAGCTCCAGTACGTTACGTGCCGGACCACCGGCGATGATACCAGTACCTTCCGGAGATGCCTTTAATAATACAGATGCGCTACCGAACTTACCTGTCCAGTCATGAGGAATACTTCCCTCATCGTTGATTGCAACTGTAACCAGCTTCTTAATAGCATCTTCTTTTCCCTTACGAATTGCTTCCGGGATTTCAGCAGCCTTACCTAAGCCGGCACCAACATGACCATTTCTGTCACCAACAACTACAAGAGCTGCGAATCTCATGTTACGTCCACCCTTAACAACCTTGGTAACACGCTTAATTGATACTACTTTTTCTTCTAATTCCAACTGACTAGCATCAATGATTGTATGCTTCATATTTGTGTATTCCTCCTTATTAGAATTCGAGACCAGCTTCACGGGCTGCATCTGCTAATGCTTTAATTTTACCTTTATATACGTAGCCGCCTCTATCGAATACGACAGTCTTGATACCCTTTGCTAATGCTTTCTCAGCGATTGCCTTTCCAACACTTGCTGCTGCTGCAACATCATTGGTGTGATCTACAGAATCCTTTACAGCCTTCTCTAATGTAGATGCAGACACTAAGGTATTTCCAACTGTATCATCAATAATCTGAGCGTACATATGATTATTACTTCTGAAAACCGCTAAACGTGGGCATTCAGTAGTGCCACTGATACGGTTACGAAGTCTTGAATGCTTCTTTTCACGAATATCTTTTCTTGACGCTTTACTAACCATTGTTTATCACTCCTTTAATTATTTTTTACCAGTCTTACCAACCTTGCGTCGAATCACTTCATCAGCATACTTGATACCCTTACCCTTGTATGGTTCAGGCTCTCTCTTAGCTCTGATCTCTGCAGCATATTGGCCAACTTTTTCTTTATCAATACCTTTAACGATAATCTTGTTACCATCTACTGTTGACTCCAATCCTTCCGGATCTTCCATTTCAACCGGGTGAGAATAACCTAATGAAAGGGTTAACTTCTTGCCCTGCTTAGATGCTCTGTAACCAACACCGTTTACTTCCAGTTCCTTTGTAAAACCATCTGTAACACCAACTACCATGTTATGGATCAGTGTTCTGGTCAGACCGTGTAAAGACTTCATTTTCTTTAAGTCGTTCGGTCTTGTTACGATGATCTCGCCATTTTCCTGCTTGATTTCCATCTCTGCAGGTAAAACTCTCTCTAAGGTTCCCTTAGGTCCCTTAACTGTCACCTTATTATTTTCTGCGATATCAACAGTTACACCTGCTGGTACAGCGATAGGCATTCTTCCGATACGTGACATCTGCCGTTACCTCCTAATATTATAATTACCATACGTAAGCGAGAACTTCGCCGCCTACGTTCTGTTTTCTAGCTTCCTTGTCGGTTAATACACCCTTATTTGTAGAAATGATTGCAATACCCAGACCACCAAGAACCTTTGGTAAATCTTCCTTGCTTGCATATACACGAAGACCAGGCTTAGAAATTCTCTTCAGACCTGTGATAATCTTCTCGTTCTTATCTGCACCATATTTCAATGTAATACGGATTGTCTTGAAATTACCATCATCTACGATATCAAAAGCTTTGATATAACCCTCATTTAAAAGGATCTCTGCAATTGAAACCTTCATTTTAGATGCCGGAACATCAACTGTATCATGTTTTGCAGTATTCGCATTACGGATTCTTGTAAGCATATCTGCAATTGGATCACTCATTGCCATTATTGTTTGCCTCCTTTCAACTCTTACCAGCTTGACTTCTTAACACCAGGGATCTCACCCTTGTATGCTAATTCACGGAAGCAGATTCTGCAAATTCCGTACTTTCTTAACACTGAATGTGGACGACCACAAATCTTGCAGCGGGTATATTCTCTGGTAGAGAACTTCTGCTTGCGCTGCTGTTTAACTTTCATAGATGTCTTTGCCATGAAACTCTTCCTCCTTCTTACTTGCTGAACGGCATTCCGAATAATGTCAATAATTCACGAGCCTCTTCATCGGTATTTGCTGTTGTTACGAAAATAACATCCATACCTCTTACCTTATCAACCTTATCGTATTCGATTTCAGGGAAGATTAACTGCTCCTTGATACCAAGTGCGTAGTTACCTCTGCCATCAAATGCGTTCGGATTAATACCTCTAAAGTCACGTACACGTGGCAGTGCCAGGTTGATCAGACGATCTGCGAACTCATACATCTTCTCGCCTCTTAATGTAACCTTGCATCCGATTGGCATACCTTCTCTTAACTTGAAGTTTGCAACAGACTTCTTAGCCTTTGTTACAATAGCCTTCTGACCTGAGATTGTCTCCAGATCCTTAATGGCAGCCTCTAATAACTTTGCGTTATCCTTTGCTTCACCAACGCCCATGTTGATTACGATCTTATCAAGCTTTGGTACCTGCATTTTATTCTTATATTCAAATTTCTTAATCATTTCGTCAACGATTGTCTCGTTGTACTGATCTTTCAGTCTACTCACCTTGTGCGGCCTCCTTTCCTATTAATCGATTACTTCTAATTTACCATCAACTTTAGCCACACGAACCTTATCTTTCTTCTCGCCCTGGAATCCGATACGAACCGGCTTTCCCTTGTAAAGATAAGCTACGTTTGAAATGTCAATTGGAGCTTCCTTCTGAATGATGCCGCCCTGCTGATTCTGCATGCTTGGCTTGCAATGCTTGGAAACCATATTCACACCTTCAACTAAAACCTTGTGATTCTTGGCATCTACAGAAAGAACTTTTCCTTCTTTACCTTTATCCTTACCGGTAATTACTACTACCTGGTCATTCTTTTTAATCTTCATTGTTGCCACAGTCGACACCTCCCTACAGCACTTCCGGTGCTAAAGAGACGATCTTCATGAACTTCTTATCTCTCAACTCTCTAGCTACAGGTCCAAAAATACGAGTTCCCTTTGGATTTAAGTCATCCTTGATAATTACAGCTGCATTCTCATCGAACTTGATGTAAGAACCATCCTTACGGCGAGCGCCCTTCTTGCTTCTTACTACAACTGCCTTAACAACGTCACCCTTCTTAACAACGCCACCTGGTGTTGCATCTTTAACAGAGGCAACGATAACGTCTCCAATATTTGCATATCTTCTGGTTGAACCGCCTAAAACACGAATGCAAAGTAATTCCTTAGCACCAGTGTTATCAGCAACCTTAAGTCTTGTTTCCTGTTGAACCATGGTTTTGCCTCCTTACTTCGCTTTCTCTACGATTTCAACAAGTCTCCATCTCTTGTCCTTTGACAATGGTCTTGTCTCCATAACTTTTACTCTATCACCGATCTTGCACTCGTTATTCTCGTCATGTGCCTTTAACTTATAAGTTCTCTTTACAATCTTTCCATAAAGAGGATGCTTAACATTATCTATGATAGAAACAACAATTGTCTTATCCATCTTATCACTTGTAACGATACCTACACGTGTCTTTCTCAGATTTCTTTCCACAACAACTTCCTCCTTCCAGATAATTAAGCATTAGCCTTTTCAGTCATAACAGACTGAATACGGGCAATATTACGACGTACTTCTTTGATACGGCTTGTATTCTCTAACTGATTGGTAGCATTCTGGAATCTTAAATTGAAGAGTTCCTTTTTAGCAGCTACTAACTCAGCATTCAATTCTTCTACTGATTTTGTCTTTAAATCCTGAACATATTCCTTAGTTTTCACTGCCAGCACCTCCTTCTAAATCGGCCTTTGATACAATCTTACATTTAACCGGCAGCTTATGCATAGCAAGTCTTAATGCTTCCTTTGCTACATCCTCCGGTACGCCGGCGATCTCAAACATAACTCTGCCCGGCTTAACTACTGCTACCCAGTACTCCAGAGATCCCTTACCGGAACCCATACGAGTCTCAGCAGGCTTTGCTGTTACAGGCTTATCCGGGAAAATCTTGATCCAAACTTTACCTGTACGCTTAATATAACGTGTCATAGCGATACGGGCTGCCTCAATCTGATTGGACTTGATCCAAGCAGGCTCTAATGCAACGATACCATATTCACCGTTTGAAATTGTATTACCACGTAACGCCTTACCAGCCATAGAACCTCTGAACTGCTTACGACGTTTTACTCTCTTAGGCATTAACATTATTTATTGCCCCCTTCCTTTTCTCCTTTAACAGGAAGTACTTCACCATGATAAATCCATGTCTTAACACCAACTTTTCCATAAGTGGTATCTGCTTCTGCAAAACCATAATCGATGTTTGCACGCAGTGTCTGAAGAGGAATTGTTCCCTCGCTGTAGAACTCTGTACGAGCCATATCAGCACCACCCAGACGACCAGATACAGAAGTCTTAATACCAAGTGCACCATTCTTCATGGTTCTTGACATGCATGACTTCATAGCACGACGGAAAGAAACACGGTTCTCTAACTGCTGTGCAATGTTCTCAGCTACTAACTGAGCATCGCTATCCGGCTTCTTGATCTCTTTGATCTCAATGTTTAACTTCTTATCGGTCAGCTTCTGAACTTCTGCTCTCAGCTTATCGATCTCAGCGCCACCCTTACCGATTACAACACCGGCCTTAGCGGTCTGAACAATAACCTTAACGCGATCTGTGGTTCTTTCGATCTCGATCTTGGAAACACTTGCGTTCTTTAACTTCTTATTTAAGAATTCACGAATCTTGTGATCTTCAACAAGATTGTTTGAAAATTCATCATTCTTTGTGTCAGCATACCATCTGGAATCCCAATCCTTGATGACGCCGACTCTTAAACCATGAGGATTAACTTTCTGTCCCATAATGACCTCCTATTTCTTCTCATCAAGCACGATTGTGATGTGACTGCTTCTCTTCTCGATTCTGTAAGCTCTACCCTGTGCTCTAGGCTGAACTCTCTTCATTGTAGGTCCTTTGTTTGCATAACACTCTGCAATATAAAGGTCCTCCATCTTCATACCATTATTGTTCTCTGCATTTGCAATAGCAGACTTTAATAACTTCTCTATTACACTTGAAGCATATCTTGGATTGTATGCTAAAATACCAAGTGCTGTCTGTACATCCTTGCCTCTGATTGCATCAAGAACGAAGCATGCCTTCTGAACAGATACTCTGGCGTAAGAAACCTTTGCTGATGGTCTGGTATCTTTGTTTGCATTCCGCTCTCTCTTAATCTGGGATCTATGTCCTTTTGCCATGGATGTTGCCTCCTTTCAAATCTTCTTATCTCTTACCCTTCTTCTCGGTCTTATCATGACCTCTGTAAGTACGGGTTGCTACGAATTCACCAAGCTTGTGTCCTACCATGTCTTCTGTAACATATACCGGAACATGCTTTCTTCCATCATATACAGCGATTGTATGGCCTACAAATGATGGGAAGATTGTAGAACGACGAGACCAAGTTTTAATTACCTGCTTGTCATTTGCAGCGTTTAACGCATCTACCTTCTTGAGCAAATAGTCATCTGCAAATGGTCCTTTTTTAACTGAACGTGCCATTAGGTTACCTCCTTAAACTATTTAATACTCTTACCGTTTCTTCTTCTTACGATCAACTTGTTAGACTGCTTGTTCTTCTTTCTGGTCTTCAAACCAAGAGCAGGCTTACCCCAAGGAGTGGATGGGCCGGAACGTCCGATAGGAGCTCTACCTTCACCACCACCATGTGGATGGTCGTTAGGGTTCATAACAGAACCACGAACAGTAGGACGAATACCCATATGGCGCTTACGACCTGCTTTACCAATGTTAACCAGGTCATGTTCAATGTTTCCAACCTGTCCGATCGTTGCACGGCAGTTTAACGGAACCATTCTCATCTCGCCGGATGGAAGACGAAGGGTTGCATACTTTCCTTCCTTTGCCATCAGCTGTGCAGAGTTACCAGCTGCACGAACCAGCTGAGCACCCTTGCCAGGATATAACTCAATGTTATGAATTTCTGTACCAACCGGAATCATTTCAAGTGGTAAGCAGTTACCAACTCTGATTTCAGCTTCTGCACCGTTCATTACGGTATCTCCAACCTTCAAACCAACCGGTGCAAGGATGTATGCCTTCTCACCGTCTGCATAATTGATCAATGCAATGTTTGCGGTTCTGTTTGGATCATATTCGATAGAAGCAACCTTTGCCGGTACTCCATCTTTATTTCTCTTAAAGTCGATGATTCTGTATTTCTTTCTGGAACCACCGCCCTGATGTCTAACTGTAATCTTTCCCTGATTGTTACGACCTGCATTCTTCTTCAGAGATACTGTCAAAGACTTCTCCGGAGTAGACTTTGTAATTTCTGCAAAATCTAAGCTGGTCATATGTCTTCTGGAAGGTGTATATGGGTTAAATGTCTTAATTCCCATTTTTTTATCTCCTTTCAACTATACCTATTTGTTATCACGCTTTCGTTGCGTATATTGCTGTCAGTCTTACAGACCCTCAAAGATCTCAATATCCTTGCTGTCAGCTGTCAGCTGTACGATTGCCTTCTTGGTCTTGGCAGTCTTGCCGTAAACCATTCCACGTCTCTTTGTCTTGCCTTCGCAGTTCATGGTGTTAACTTTGGCAACCTTGGTTCCTTCGAACATCTTCTCAACCGCTTCCTTAACCTGGCTCTTGGTTGCTTCCGGATGAACAAGGAATGTGTATTTCTTCTCAGCCATTGCATTCATACTCTTCTCAGTTACAACCGGCTTTAAGATAACGTCATAATATTTAATATCTGCCATTATGCGTACACCTCCTCAATTGCTGCTACTGCATCCTTAGTTAATACTAAGGTATCATACTTCAAAATGTCATATACATTAATCTCATTTACAACCATGGTCTTTGCATCTGCTACATTCTTTGCTGAAAGAACTACATTGTTCTCAACATCCTTTGTAACTACCAATGCCTTAGCTGCCTTTAAGTTGTTCATGATCTCTACGAACTTCTTTGTCTTGATCTCATCCATCTTCAGCTCGTCTACTACAACCAGCTTCTCATCCTGAACCTTAGAAGTAAGTACAGACTTCATAGCAAGCTGCTTTTCCTTCTTGTTCATCTTTACGGAATAATCTCTCGGCTTTGGTGCAAATACAACACCACCACCGGTCCACTGTGGAGAGCGTGTAGAACCCTGTCTTGCATGACCGGTTCCCTTCTGTCTCCAAGGCTTTCTACCACCACCGGAAACTTCAGAACGTGTCTTTGCACTCTGTGTTCCCTGGCGATTGTTTGCAAGCTGTCCTACAACAGCCATATGCACTAAATGTTCATTTATTTCAACACCGAATACGGAATCATTAAGTTCTAACTTATCTACTTCTTTACCTTCGATGTTATAAACTGCTACTGATGCCATCTAAAAGCTCCTCCTTCCTCAAGTCTATTTACCGACTTTTACTGTTTCCTTAAGCATTACTAATGACTTCTTAGGTCCCGGTACAGAACCCTTAACCAGGATTACGTTGTTATCCATATCTATCTTAACGATCTCCAGATTCTGAACAGTTACTCTTACATTACCCATGTGTCCAGGCATCTTCTTGCCCTTGAATACACGACCCGGGGTTGTTGCGGAACCGTTGGAACCTGCATGGTTGTGATACTTAGAACCGTGTGCTGCAGGGCCTGAACGCATACCGTATCTCTTGATACCGCCTGCATATCCTTTACCCTTTGACTTAGCGGTTGCATCGATCTTATCGCCTTCAGCGAAGATGTCAGCCTTGATCTCACTACCGATCTCGTACTCTTCAGCATTATCCAATCTGAATTCTCTAACAAATAACTTTGGTGTTGTGCCGGCCTTCTTGAAATGTCCAACCTCTGCCTTACCGGCACCGTGTGGATTTACGATCTTCTTCTTGCCAGCTACATCCTTGCTTACGATTCGTTCTTTCTTCTCTCCGAATCCTACCTGAATTGCACTGTAACCATCATTCTCTGCTGTCTTAACCTGAGTTACGACACATGGTCCAGCCTGAAGAACGGTAACAGGTGTTAATACTCCGTCTTCATTGAAGATTTGAGTCATTCCGACTTTTGTTGCTAAAATTGCTTTCTTCATTTTTTTCCTCCTAATTAATCTACAGCGGATTGCTTTCTGCAATCATACTAAATTCATTGGGAAAACCAACGTATTTGGTATTGCTTACTTCATCTTTACGTCGATGTAAACGCCAGCTGACATATCCATCTTCTGTAAAGCATCGATAGTCTTCTGGGTAGGCTGAATTACATCAATCAGTCTCTTATGTGTTCTCTGCTCAAACTGCTCTCTGGAATCCTTGTACTTGTGTACTGCCCGTAAGATTGTGATCTTCTCAACCTTAGTTGGCATCGGTACAGGTCCGCTCACCTTTGCTCCTGTCTTCTTTACAGTTTCGATGATGTTCTTTGCAGCCTGATCAATTAACTGATGATCGTAAGCCTTGAGTGTAATTCTCATTACTTGACTTGCCATAAAAAAAGCCGCCTCCTTTTCGCACTTAATTTCAGTACGACAAGCGGTGACTGTACACATTCCCGTGTGTTTCTTATTTATATCCACACGTCATTTCTACCTTTCCGGTAGATGGTTCATATAGTACAGTGACTTGTCGCCAGTTTCCTAACTTGACATTCGCTCCACGGAAAACCTGCAACTGTGTGCAGCAACCTCACGCTTCAACGCTATCAATGTCACAGCAAGAGATATTATAACCTGCTTTATATATAAATGCAAGTGGTTTTTATTATTTTTTATTTATTATTTTTTATTTGTTCTTTCTACAGAATATAGCAAAAGTACTGTAGTATCAGCGGATATCCGAAGCTGAATATCATTCCAAGTACGGATACTGCCAATATCAGTGCTCCGAGCACAATTCCTATGATTGAAAATACCTTTGCATTTTGCGTTTTATTCTTTCTGGTCAGACAGCAGATTCCCAGAGCAATCGCTGTCAGCGAAAGCACATACTGGAGTCCGCAACACCCAAACACAATACTGCATATACCGGTCACCATACTGGCAACTCCAAGTCCGGTTCCCTCTCCATTTTTATCTCCCGGCATTCCGATTGGTTCCGGCTCCTCTCCATATCCATATTCATAATACGGATCCGGTTCATAGTTCATATAATGTGGATCATTCGGATCGATCCCCCGGTTCTCCGGTATTTCTCCGATAGCCGTCTGACTGTCCGGAACTCCTCCGGCAGCCGCCTGACCGTCTGTGATTCCTTCGACCGGAATCTGAACACCCATTTCTCCGACATCCATCTGACTATCTGCGATTCTTTCCGCAGCCATCTGACTGTCCGGTATTCCCCCGGCAACGGGCTCACCATCCGGGGTTCCTGCCTGCTGTCCCTGATTTTCTTCCGGTTGTACGGATTCTTCCTCTTTTCCCCAGATGCTTTCTGCATGCTTCTGTTTTGCCTGTTCCGCAAAGTCCTGTTCCGTCTGGAAAAACACCAGGTCATCCGGATCGCCGTCATAGCTATCTATGATTCTTCGCTGTTCATTCTTTTCTTCCAGCTTTTCTTCCGTTCTCTCATCCATAATTTGCTCCTGTTCCCTTTCAGTGTGTTCCCGCCTCCGGCCTAAATCCGTCCGCCGGCTTCTTCCTTTAACAGCCGGTAGAATGTCGGATGCAGTTCAAATGCATTCATCAATGCTTCCGCTTCTTTTAACATAGTCTGTTTTTTCTCCTCCGAAGCAGTTCCGCGTACGGCACGAATCAGAAGATTCTTCGGCGAATGCTCCATATCGATAAACTCCATGACCTGCGTCCGGTATCCACAGACTTCCAACAGATTTCCACGAATCGCATCTGTCATCAAGGCTGCCGAACGTTCCTTCAGAATCCCGTATCTGGACAGGATCGGAAGGACTCCCGGCTGCATCTGCTGATTCAGCTCATGTTGACAACATGGAACAGATAAAATCACATCCGCATTCCACCGGACCGCATGATACAATGCATAATCCGTTGCGGTATCACATGCATGAAGAGATACAACCATGTTGACCGGTTCCGATGTCTGATACCCCTGAATATCTCCTACCTCAAAATGCAGGTTCCGATACTGATATTTATCTGCGATCTCCTGACATTTCCGGATCACGGATTCCTTCAGATCCAGTCCGGTGATCGTTACATCCATGTGTTTGACTTCAACCAGATAGTAATACAGAAGAAATGTCAGATAGGATTTTCCGCATCCGAAGTCAATAATATGGATCCGCCCTTCCGGCAGTTCCTTCCTGACATCCTCCACAATTTCCAGAAACCGGTTGATCTGACGATACTTATCATACTTTGACTGTACAACTTTTCCTTCTTTGGTAAATATTCCCATATCAACCAGCGGCGGAATCGGGGTGCCTTCCGGAATGCAGTAATTTTTCTGTTTATTATTGCCCTGCCGCAGCTCTGCCGACTGCGTATTCCTATGCCGGTTCTGAAGCAGCTTCCCTTTTTTACTGATCTTTGCCTGATATTCCCACTGCTCTGTCCATGCACTGCACTGTAAATATTCTTTCCCGAAATAGGTCCGGAGACTGCTCTGCAGATCTGTTTCTTCTATATTAATATGAAATGCCTGTTTCGCCGTAAACTTCTCTATCTGATAGCGGATGCCCTGCTTACTCTCTATCATTCTAATCTCAACCTTACGAAACTCTGTTTCCTTCCCTGCCGGCTGGCTCAGTACGATTTTATACGGTCGTTCTTCGCTCAACTCCTGCAAATACTCTTCTATTGTCTTTTCCAATCTAACATCCTCCATGTTTCTGCCATGCTGCTATCTACGTTCAGTCCACTTTCTGTCGCATTCTATAGCAATGGTCCAAGCATATTCAATACCGCCCGCACCATCTTTCGGAATCCGGAGATCTTAATGCACTCCTCATACTGCATCTCCTCGCAATCAGTAAAGGTCTCCTCGAAATCCTTCCGAATCTCCTGCACAGCATTACTCCGATACATCCAGACACCACATTCAAAATGCAGGAACAGACTCCGGTAATCAAAGTTCACCGTTCCGACAGTTGCAATCTGATCGTCCACCAATACCACCTTCGCATGTGTAAATCCCGGCATATACCGGTAGACTCGGACACCATCTTTTAACAACGGCACACAATTAGACTGTGATAATACATATACGATCTTCTTATCCGGAATTCCGGGAATGATGATCCGCACATCCACGCCGCTCTTAGCAGCCAGTGTCAGTGCTGTCACCATTTCATTGTCCAGAATGAGGTATGGTGTTATAATATAAATCCGTTTTTTTGCCCGGTTGATCATATTCAGATAAATATTCTCTCCAAGAATCTCCTGATCCAACGGAGAGTCGCTATAAGGCTGCACATAGCCATCAGATGTCCGATGCATCTCTTCTCCGTCAACCGGCCGGAATGTTTCAAAGTCCTCAACATCTCCGGATACGCACCGCCACATCTGCAGGAACATAACAGTTAGACTCCAGACCGCATCCCCTTTCAGCATGATACCGGTATCCTTCCAACGTCCATATGGCGAAGTCTCATTAATATATTCATCCGACAGATTGATTCCTCCGGTAAATCCGGTATGTCCGTCAATCACAGTTATTTTTCTGTGATCCCGGTTGTTCAGACGCAGAGTCAGGATAGGAATAAACCGATTAAACGAATAACAGCGAATACCCTTTTCCCGCAACCGGTTTTCATATCCGGAAGGGATCGTGGCCACACAGCCCATGTCATCAAACATTACCCGGACGTCAACGCCTTCCTTCACCTTCTGCTCCAGAATCTCCAGAACAGAATTCCAGAACAGTCCTTCCCGGATAATAAAATATTCCATAAAAATATATCGTTTTGCCTTCTTCAGCTCCTCCAACAGTGGTTCAAAGTTGTCCTCCCCAAATGGATAATATGTCACTTCCGTATTCTGAAATACCGGATATTTTCCCCAGTCCCGAATATATTTTGACTGCATTCCGGCGATTTCCGAAACACTGTCTAAATGCTCCGCCACTTCTTCATCCTGTTTCAAAAATCGGCAGGCATCTGTAATACTTTTTTCAATCTTACGTACAAAATGCTTACTGGCATGATTACCCGCAATCGCCACATAAAAAACACCGCCGAAAATAGGAAATAACAGAATCGGCACCACCCAGGCCAGCTTATAGGCCGGGTTATCCGGTTTATTAATGATATAAATTACCACAACCAGACTCAGTATCGTACACAGTGCCTGCACATATGCAAAATACTTCCCGAGGCTGATCATTCCATATACAATAATTCCAATCTGTAAAACAAGAAGCAGCCCTACGATGATCACCTTTGACAGAAACAACCGATCCTTGTCCTTCTTATTTTTCTTCTGTTGACTCAACTCTCTCGCTCCCTTCTACTTGGCCGTCCACCTTCCGGCTGCCCCGCACGGCAGTACCAGTCCGGTCCTTTCTACCGGCAGTCCGATTTCCTGTGACTCCACATACCCGCCATACTTTGGCTCCAACTCCGATGCCAGCATATACGTCAGTACCGCCGGTGCCAGACCGGTTGTATAAGAGTTCACCAGTACAAATAACGGCTGTTCACTCAGCACCTGTGTACACAGCTGAATAAACGGGTGTATTTTCTCCTCAATCTTCCAGATCTCACCCTTTGGCCCCCTGCCATAAGACGGCGGATCCATGATGATCGCATCATAATGATTACCACGACGGATCTCCCGTTCCACAAATTTCACACAATCATCTACAATCCAGCGGATTGGTGCATCTTCCAGACCGGATGCCTTCGCATTCTCCTTTGCCCATGTCACCATACCCTTAGAGGCATCCACATGCGTCACACTGGCACCGGCCTTTGCCGCGGCACAGGTCGCCCCTCCTGTATAGGCAAAGAGATTCAATACTTTAACCGGCCGGGCCGCTGTCCGAATCTGTTCGGAGAACCAGTCCCAGTTTACTGCCTGCTCCGGGAACAGTCCCGTATGCTTAAAGCTGAATGGCTTCAGATGGAATGTCAATTCTCCATAGTGAATCTCCCACTGTTCCGGAAGTTTCCGGAACTCCCATTCACCACCGCCTTTGCTGCTTCTGTGGTAATGTCCGTTCCATTCCCGCCATCCACGATCTTTCCGTGGGAAGCTCCATAGCACCTGCGGATCCGGACGGATCAGCGTATATTCTCCCCAGCGTTCCAGCTTCTCTCCGTCCGAGCAATCTATCACCTTATAATCTTTCCAGTTATCTGCAATCCACATGTCTTTCTCCATTCTCTTTCCGTCACTTTATTTGCTGATTTCTACAGTCTGTTATATTGTCGCATATTCCTTTTCATTTGTAAAGTACACAGGATTTACAAGTGTTCCTTAATTCGTTATACTGTTTTTATCAGTTATAGCCATTATTACTGATGAAATTACCGGATACGTAAGGAGGAGCACCATGAGCCGTTCTACTGCAACCTATGAAACAATCAAACTGGATCAGGATGTCAATATGCGATACTCCTGTTGCACAGACCATAATTTCTTCGTACCGATGCACTGGCATGACAGCATCGAGGTCATCTATGTTTTGGAGGGTGAATCTATCATTAACATGGAACAGCAGGCCTATACCCTGTCTGCGGATAATTTTATCATTATCGATTCCAATATCATTCATTCTACACAGACTCGTAACCGATGCCATTTCCTGCTGATCCAGATTCCGTATCAGTTTCTGAAGACCTATATTCCGGATATTGACTATATGCATTTTAAGAATATTTCTTCAGTTGCAGGTGTACCGCTTTCTGACGGAATCAGTGGCAATCCCATCCTTCCTTCCGAAAACCTTCTACATCACCTCCGCAGCATTCTGATTCAGCTGGTCGATCTGTGGAATATAAAACCGGACGGTTACCGATTGAAATATTACAGTTGTATTTTTGAATTGCTATATATTATGATCACAGATTTTAAAGTTGATATTACTCAGAATGAGTACCATCAGACCGAGAAATATATGGAACGTCTGGAACAGGTTATGGATTACGTAAAGCTGCATTACCGGGAACCGGTCTCCATGCAGGACATTTCCGGCTACCTTGCCCTGAATCCTTCCTACTTTACCCGTTTCTTTAAGAAATATATGAACATGACTTTTACGGAATACTTAAACACCTTTCGTCTGCATAGCATTTATAATGATATCTTAACGACAGACCTTCCCATCCAGACGATTGCAGAACGAAACGGTTTCACCAACTATAAACTGTTCATGCGGATGTTTCGACAGACTTACGGCTGTACACCGAGTCAGAAGCGTAAGGAGCTATCTGTCACCGGCCATAACCCGCATACACACAAATAACACTGTTTCCGGCAAAGCGACCGCTTTTCGGTCATTTTGACATTTTAATTCCAGTGTGTTACTCTCTGAATATCAATACAGAAAGGATAATTTTTATGAAGAACTTTAACTTTTTTCAAATTTTCGGTTTCACCGTAGAAATCTTTTCATTTGTTGCCCTTGTTATTAATCTGATTGCAAATGCCCAGAATCCTTCTGCAAGAGTTCCTTTTTATTTTCTCTTTCTGCTCGGTGTTGTTCTGGTCTGTGTCGGTAACATTATAAAGCGCAACAAGAAATAATTACAGATCTTCCGATTCTTCTTCCTGCTCGGGCACCAGGATTCCCCGGTGTTCGACAGAAGTGGAGAATACAATGACCGTTCTGGTTCTCCCATAGCTCTGTAATTCCCCTATAAACTGGTCCAGTGCTACCGTATCCGGGAACAGCACTTCCAGAAGCATGGAATAATCTCCTGTTACACAGTTACACTCAATCACATTTCTGCATTGCTTTATATACGGATAAAACTCTTTTTTTCTGACCGGCTCGATTTCCAAACTGATAAATGCTTTAATGTGATATCCAAGCATGACCGGATTGACTTCCGCATGATATCCTGTAATATATCCTTGTTTTTCCAATCGCTCAATCCGCGCCGCTACTGCCGGTGATGATAGAAACACTTCTTCCGCAATCACCTTTACCGGAATAGTCGCATTCTCCTGCAAACGATTCAGAATCTTGTAGTCTATATGATCAAGGGTATGCTTTTTCATTTTAACCTTACTCCTTCCATCTCTCTCGTTCGGTATTCTCGTATCTGTGTGCTCCGCTTTCCGTCTGTTCACTCCGTATCTCTTTCCTTTGTCTCTTTCTTTATCCTATCACGCCTTCTCCTCCGGGTCAACGCGTCCGTTCTTTTTTCTTAATTTAATTAAGCAAACTTCACCTTTTGGTTATTTATTTAATGTTTTTGGCTTAAATAAATTAATATTTCTTGACTTCCTTTCGCCATCTTGACTTATATTCCGTTCCTTACTATTATGAATAAAGTTGATAATTTGAAAGCAAGTTACAGTCTGTGTCGCGGCAGACTCTTTTCATTATCACGCTCCTGCCGATTATAATACTCCACAGGACAGAGACCTTTTTAACTAGCAGAAAAGGCATATTCCGATAAAGATATTTCATCCACATCAGAATATGCCTTTTTTGTTGTTATAGATCATTTTCTATTATCAGCCGCCTACCGCTTCCATGTATCACGGAAAAGCAGCACTACGATCGGGAATACTTCCAATCTTCCCGCCAACATGTCCAGAATGAGCACCAGCTTGGACAGCCATGATAAGCTGCTGAAATTTCCCATCGGGCCAACCACACCGAGACCGGGGCCGATATTATTAAAGCAGGCAATAACCGAAGTAGTAGTCGTTACCAGATCGAAACCATTAATACTGACCAGCAGAATGGATACTGCCAGCAGCAGAATATAAATGATCAGATATACATTGGCAGAACGGATTGTTTCATGATCCACTACTTTGCCATCCATTTTTATCTTCTTTACACTGCTCGGATGCAGGAGACATGCAATCTCCTTCTGGGCAGATTTGATATAAATAATAAATCGTGACACCTTCATACCGCCACCGGTACTTCCGGCGCAGGCGCCCACAAACATCAGCAGTACCAGGATCGTCTGTGATAAGATCGGCCACTGATTAAAATCAGCGGTTGCGAAACCGGTCGTTGTCATAACCGTCGCTACCTGGAATGCCGCATGCTTTAAGCTTCCGCCTACCGTTCCTATCAGATGGAAAATATCGATTGCAATTACAATTGTTGCCACTGCATAAAGTATCGTGTACCAGCGTACTTCTTCAATCGCAATCGCGTCTTTAAACTTCCGTATGAGCAGCAGAAAATAGAACTTAAAGTTCACACCGAACAAGAACATAAAAATTGTTACGATGATCTGCACATAACTGGTGTAACCGCTAAAGCCATCATTCTTGATTCCGAATCCGCCGGTACCTGCCGTTGCAAGACTCACACAGACCGCATGAAAGAAATCCAGTTTTCCGATCAGCAAAAGAATTATCTGCATTAAGGTCATGCCTATATACATAATGTATAGCAGACTGGCAGTTTTTTTCAGCTTCGGAACCAGCTTACCAAAGGACGGTCCCGGACTCTCAGCTTTCATCAGATACATATTGGCATTTGCACCTACCATGGGAAGTATCGTAACCATAAACACGATCACACCCATACCACCGATCCAGTTGCTGAAACAACGCCAGAAATTCATACAGTTCGGCAGATCTTCTACCGCCGTCAATATCGACGCTCCGGTTGTCGTATAACCGGAAACCATTTCAAATACCGCATCTATATAGTTCGGAACTTCCCCGCTGATACAAAGCGGTGCCGCACTGATCAGGCTGATGATGATCCAGCTCAATGCTACCAGTACAAACCCTTCCCTTGCATGCAGCTGTGTGTTCTTCGGCTTCTTTACGGTCAAGGCAATTCCGATCATACCGGTCACCACTGCCGCCAGCAGAAAACACCAACCGGATTTTTCCTGATATATCAGTGCTACCAGACTCGGAAGCAACAGAAATACCGCCTGAAAATTAAGCACCCAGCCCAATACATATATTAATATCTGATAATTCATAGAAATCCCTCACTTAATTCAATATTTCATCAATACCATTTAAGCCCCGGTTTGTCGTTACTACAATCACACTGTCTCCCGGCATAATCCGATCGCGCCCGGTCGGACGTATGATTTTTTTATTCCGATTAATACAGCAGATCAGGGTATTTTTCTTTGTCCGCAGCTCTCCCAAGGTTGCCCGTGTCACCTTTGCATCCTCTGCTACGTTAAATTCCAGTGCTTCTACCTTGTTGTCAACCATTCTGTACAGTGTTTCTACATTACTGCCATAAGAATTCTGCATAGAACGTACATAACGTATAATATATTCTGCTGTAATATCCTTCGGTGTCACAGTACTGCCAATCGGAAGTCCTCCGATAACATCCTCAAAGGACAACCGATTAATCCTGGTGATCACCTTCGCATTGGAGACCTTGTTCGCATATAGCGCCAGCAATAGATTCTCCTCATCATAATTCGTGATCGCAACCACAGCATCAGTAGTCTCGATATCCTCTTCCACCAGAAGCTGACGGTCAGTTGCATTTCCGTTAATGATCATTGCCTTCGGCAGGATCTCACTTAGTTCTGCACAGCGGTTTTCACTCTGTTCAATAATCTTCACCTGCACTCTGGCTTCTGTCAGGATCTTGCCTAAATAGTATCCCAGCGTTCCGCCGCCTGCAAGTAATACCTTTTTGATCGGTTTCTCTTTGATACCGATCTTATTCAAAAATCCATTCAATGTAGAAATCTGCATGGTGATATAAATCTTATCTCCCGCTTGTAGTACGAAGCTTCCATCCGGAATATAAACTTCCTTATCCCGTTCTACAATACAAACCAGAGCATCTGTTTCTACCTTAGATGAAAAATCAGCCAGCATCAGCTGATCCAGTACAGAATCTGCCGGTATCTCGATTTTCACAAGATTCACTCGTCCCTTTGCAAAGGTATCCACTTCCAATGCAGACGGGATCTGCATCAATCGTGATATTTCCTGTGCTGCCGCAAATTCCGGATTCACTGCCATCGATAATCCAAGTTCATCCCGGATATAATCAATCTCTGTGAAATACTGAGGGCTCCGGACTCTGGCAATCGTCTGACAGTTACCTGCTTTCTTGGCGATCAGGCAGGTCAGCATATTCACTTCATCATGATTGGTTACCGCAATCAGCAGATCCGCTTTATCGACACCTGCCTCTAACTGCGCCCGATAACTGGTACTGTTTCCCTGTATGCCCATTACATCATACTGTGATGTAACCGTCTGTAAATTTTTACTATCATAATCCAAGACCGTGACTTCATGTCCCTCCGCTGTCAACTGCTCTGCCAAGGTACTTCCTACACCGCCACAACCGGCAATAATAATATTCATAATCTATACCTCTCCTGTATTACTATCCTGTTCAGACATCCGCCTGCTTCCATGTCATTACAGCTCTATCAGTTTTTTCGGTGAGTGCGACAGATTATCATGTCCATTCTCCGTGATCACTACCATATCCTCGATCCGGACGCCTCCGAATCCCGGCAGATAAATTCCCGGTTCCACCGTCATTATCATATTCGGCATCAACACTGTAGTATCCCGCATATTACACGCAGGGCTTTCATGGATCTCCAGTCCGACACTATGTCCCAGTCCATGTCCAAAGTATTCTCCATATCCTCCGTCTGCAATAACATCTCTGGCAATCCGGTCCACTTCCTTGCATACCATACCTGCATGCAACAGACTTTCGACTGTGTGATTCGCCTTCCAGACCAGCTGATAAATCTCCTTCTGCTTGTCGTTGGCCTTTCCCAAGACAATCGTCCGCGTCATATCCGAACAGTATCCCTTGTATTTACAACCGAAGTCCATGGTAATAAAATCTCCGCATTCCACCTTTTTCTCAGACGGAATCGCATGTGGCATAGAGGAATGAATACCGGAGGCAACAATCGTATCAAAGGAGGTGCCGGAGGCTCCGCATTTCATCATCTGGTATTCCAACTCTGCCTGAATCTCAAGCTCTGTCATTCCCGGCTTAATAATATCCAGAATCTTTGTAAATGCTGCATCTCCGATAGCCTCTGCCTGCCGCAGATATCCGATTTCCTCCGGAGTCTTAATCTGGCGCAGTCGAGTAACTGCCACTCCTAGAGGAATCCATTCTTTTATTGCCGGAAGTCCTGTCTGATATTCCCGAAACGTACTGCAAAGCATTGACGCATCCTCATAACCGACTGTCAGAAGCTGTTCCCGTTCTATCCAGTCATTTAAGATATCCGTTGTCTTTCTCAGATGGTTACATTCCTCTACCTGAAAATCACTCTCCTGCTTTGCCGCCTCCGTATAACGCGAATCTGTGATCAGCACCCGACTTTTTCGCGAGATCAGAAGAATCCCTTCTCCACCTCGAAAATGACTCACATACCGCATATTATATGGGTTGGTAATTAACATTGCATCTAAATGCATCTGATCCAGAATCTCTGTCAGCTTCATATGCATGCCTTCTTTCCTGTCCATTCTGCTGTTATGCCTGCTCCTTTGCAACTGCCTCTGCGCGCTCCGGCCGGATCATCTCATAGCCATAGCGTTCAAAATAAAATCCAAGTCTCTCATTTACTTTCTCGATCAGCTCCGGAGCATAATCATACTGATTGGTCTTATAATCCTTCATACTATCCATATATTCCTTAAAATACGGATATGCCTTGTCATAATTCTTAATGCCCAGCTGCTTGTAGATCTTCTCCAGATATTCCTCCTGGTTTTCCACAAAGTCTTCATATTTGATCTCTATTTTATCACATGGTGCCAGGTTATCCAGATCCCGGAATGCCCGTCTGTATACCCGCTCAAATATCAGACATACTCGATCCAGCAGATACTGGTCACTCACGCTCTCGGATAATGCATATTTATCCATCTCGATCCGGAACATATTCAGAGCAGAACGTACAACCGTATACGGATTCCGGTAAATATTAATAAATTTTGCTTTCGGATATGCCCGCTTCAGGAATGCGATCCGGGCTGTATTATCCGGACTCTTTAACAGCAGCTGCTTACCACCCTTGATATAGGTCAGCTTCTTTAACATATAATTATATACATGCCAAAACCGTTTCCGGTCCTTGCTGGATAACGCATCCGTAAAAATAGCTTCTACATACTTTGCACCTTTTCCGTGATCCGGAAATGCCATCATGTGACTGACCGACAGGTCGGTCAGGTTGGTGAAGCCATGTGCCTCTTCCATCGGAAGATCCAGTTCAAACTCCAGATTATCCATAGCTCTTGCACCCTTTAATCCATTCTTTGCCAAAGCAGTCAGCGGCTTCCGAAGCAGAATGCAGTTGCCAAACATAATCGTGCTGACCGGATCAAACCAACCGAACTGCGGATCTCTGGTCAACAGATTCTGTAGATAGGTCGTTCCGCTTCTCCAGAACCCGATTACATAGATCGGGTCTTTTTTTATTTTTGTAAAATGAACCGGAATCCAGAATAACAAATATTCCAAATAAGCAAGCGGTGTTAAAACAGCACTTTCCAGTGTAATAACCGCCGCCTGCGGATAGAACTCCTTATCTACTTTGTTCTCCCTCAACAGCTTCAGCCATACATCCATACGGATTCCGGATAACATATGTCCGAAATCTACCGGTCTTTTCTTCATATCTCATTCACTCCTTTTATCTTAATAAATCACATTAAACAGATTACATGCCATCAGAGAAACACCGATGGACATCAATACCTGCCAGACCATATGTATCTTTTTTCTTTGCATCACACAGACGCCGCAGACAATCACGATCATTAAAAATGCGATACTGCCATATCCCCAGCCGGCATTATCCTCTACCACACAATTGGTTCCGTACAAGGATATACCCACACTGATGAGCAATCCCGACACAATCGGTCGGATCAGATGATTCAGTGCCTGGATCATCTCCATCTTTCTCCATTTATCATATAGAATCTTCGCTATTCCAAACACTGCACAGGACATTCCGGTTGCGCTGGCAAAGCCTGCCAGAGCCGCCACGATTCCGCCCCATACGGTTCCAGTCTGATCAACACCCCACAGATAACCGATTCCGCTCAGTACCTTGCACAGAATGGACCCCGGCAGAATGTTGGCCATCGTAACAACACCGCCGTAAAACTCATCTGCGGTTATCATACCTGAATCCACGAATAATCCCTGTGCAACTGACAGGTACGCATCTCCTCCGCCGAATGACATAATTGCCGACAGAAGCCCCTGTCCGGTAAAGGCCAGCGACTTCGGCATCATGATCCATGCCGGGAGTGACAATACCACCAGGAACCCAATCCATAGCAAAATTTCAACGATTATCTCTTTCCACTCACCAATGTGAAACGATTCCTTACTCCGGAAATTCATCACCAATCGCACCAGTCCCAGCACTAGCATGCCGAGTATCAGACCTTTGGTAAACGTCGATGAGCCGATCAGATGGGAATCGCCGGTAGAAAGCAGGAATATCAGGCTGATCACTCCGGCAATTACTGTCCACCAGGACTTAAACCGCCCGCCATTGCAAATGATCACAAAAAATGCCACAATAAAAATCTCAATCGTAGACACTCCAAAAATCGGTGTGTCCGTAATGCCACACAAGCGGAAGAAATTATCTTCTCCATTAAACATCCATACCAGAAGGATCACTATCGCCGCCAGAATCATTCCCCCCCGATTGTTCTTCGCCTTCTTTAAGGTTGTCAGTATATATTGTCCCAATATCACAATGATATAAGCGGTAATTCCGACGGATGCATAGCACATCTGCGTTGTCAGTTTTTCTCCGACCATCGTGGCAAACATCAGAAATAACGTTGTCAACATTGCTCCGGGCAACGCCATTGCAGATGCTGCCGCAAACATTCCGGCTGTCCCACAGGTAGTTTTCCCGATGCCGGCCGCTATCTCAACCGGCAAAGCTCCCGGCGTAATGCTAGCTGCCACAATATCACTGTCCAGTTCATCCTCTGTAATCAGGCCTTTATCCTGCACTGCCTCCTTCTGCAGAACCGGAATCAGCGCACTGCCTCCTCCAAATCCGATGCAGCCAATCTTCAGCATGGATAAAACCAGAGTTGCAAACTTCTTTTTCATGACCCCTTTTGTCACTTTCTGCATGCTAATTCTCTTTCAAATGCTGTAACAGCTGTGTTACTGCCTGTTCTACCGACAGATCGGTAGTATCAATCTGAACCTCTGGCTGCTCCGGTTCCTCATATGGACTTGAAATACCGGTAAATACCGGGATCTCACCACTTCTTGCCTTCTTGTATAGACCCTTTACATCCCGGTTCTCACATTCCTCCAACGGCGTGCTGACATAGATTTCCACAAAATCTTCTCCGATAATGGAACGTGCCAGCTCCCGGTCTTTCCGAAATGGTGAAATGAAGGATGTCAGAACGATCAGCCCTGCATCATTCATCAACTTTGCCACTTCTGCAATTCGTCTGATATTTTCTGTACGATCTTCATCAGAAAATCCCAGATCACGATTTAATCCCATTCGGATATTATCTCCATCTAACAGCATGGTATGCTTGCCCATTGCTGTCAACCGAATCTCCAGCTCATTGGCCAGTGTTGACTTTCCGGATCCTGACAACCCGGTAAACCAGAATGTCGCCGCCTTCTGATGCAGCTGTTTCTCACGGACTTCCTTTGTAATATCTGAATTCTGCCAGGTCAGATTATCAAACTGCGTTAACGGCTGCTCGATCACACCGCAGGCAGATGTCATGTTGGTAATACGGTCGATCAGGATCAATCCGCCCAACGCTTCGTTTTCTGCAAATTTTTCAAATACGATCTTTTCCGTTGTCAGGATACTGCAGGATACGATTCCGTTTTTCTCTACCTGCGTAACTGAAATATGTTCTCCTGTATTTACATCAATCTTATATTCAATCTTAACCACACGGGCCGGAATCTTCCTGGTTCCAAGCTTCAGCATATATTCCTTGCCCTCTACCAGCGGAACATCATCCATCCACAGCATCGTCACACGGAACATATTTCCAACGACCGGTGCCTGCCCTTTCACGATCACACAGCCTCTGGAGCAGTCAATCTCCCTATCCAGGCAGATCGTTACCGGCTGTCCCTTTACAATCTCCTCTGTATCCTCACCGGCTGCCAGAAGTCTGGATACCGATGCTTGTTCTCCACTCGGATATACCGTGATCACATCGCCGATTCGAAGGCTTCCTGCCTCCACCTGTCCCTGGAAGCCACGGAAGGTATGGTTCGGTCGGCTTACACGCTGCACCGGTAACACAAAATCATCCTCAGCATTGTTGGTATCCAGCTCTAGATCCTCCAGATAAGACAAGAGTGTCGGCCCCTGATACCAGTCCATATGTTCAGAATCGGTTGTAATATTATCACCGACTGTTGCCGAAACCGGAATGACCGCCATGCTGTTGCATGGAAAGATCTGCACAAACTCCTCCAGCTCTTTCTTAATATTCCGGAATACAGACTCCTGATACTCTGCCAGATCCATCTTATTGACAATAAAAATAAAATCACGGATGCCCATCAGAGAACAGATCCTAGTATGTCTGCGGGTCTGCACCAGCACACCCTTCGTTGCATCCAGCAGGATAACTGCTGCATCCGCAAAAGAAGCTCCGACTGCCATATTTCTCGTATATTCTTCATGGCCCGGTGTATCTGCTACGATAAAGCTTCTCTTCGAGGTCGTAAAATAGCGATATGCCACATCAATCGTAATACCCTGCTCCCGTTCTGCCATCAATCCGTCTAACAGCAGAGAATAATCCAGGCTTCCATCCGTACTTCCAACCTTACTTTCCAGTTCCAGTGCACGTTCCTGATCCGCAAAGAGCAGCTTGGAATCATACAGCATATGCCCGATCAAAGTTGATTTACCATCATCTACACTACCGCAGGTAATGAATTTTAACAGTTCCTTCATCTCTAAAAGTATCCTTCCCTTTTTCTTCGCTCCATACTGCCGGCTCCCTCATGGTCGATTACCCGGCTGGTTCGTTCTGAATTCACGGCTCCCAGCGTCTCCTCCACAATTGCCTCCAGTGTATCTGCATCCGACTCTACGCCTCCGGTCAGCGGATAACATCCTAATGTCCGGAACCGCACCTTCTTCATCTGAACTTCTTCTCCCGGTAGCAGCCGCATCCGGTCATCATCCACCATAATGATATTTCCATCCCGGTATACCACCGGCCGTTCCTTTGCAAAATAAAGGGATACAATATCAATCTTTTCTCTCAATATATACTGCCAGATATCATTCTCGGTCCAGTTGGATAACGGGAACACCCGCATGCTCTCACCCTTATGGATCTGTGTATTATATAACTTCCACATCTCCGGTCGCTGATTTTTCGGATCCCATGCATGCTCTGCATTCCGAAATGAGAAGATCCTCTCCTTTGCTCTGGACTTCTCTTCATCTCTTCTGCCACCGCCAAATGCCGCAGTAAATCCGTACTTGTTTAACCCCTGCTTTAGCGCCTGCGTTTTCATAATATCTGTGTAAGAAGCGCCATGATCAAACGGATTAATTCCGGCCTTTACCCCTTCCTCATTCGTATAAACAATCATATCGATCCCTAATTCCTTCGCCTTGCGGTCCCGAAACTCTGTCATCTCTTTAAACTTCCAGGTGGTATCAATATGCATAAACGGAAATGGCGGTTTCTCCGGATAAAATGCCTTCATTGCCAGATGAAGCATAACTGAACTATCTTTTCCTATTGAGTACAGCATAACCGGCTTCTCACATTCTGCTGCCACTTCCCGAATAATATAGATTGCTTCTGCTTCTAATTTATCCAAATGGGATAATGTTTTCATGTTTTTGCACCTCTTATTGTATTTTCGCAACTTTTCCACTGCCTTCCGGTCTCCGTAACCGGATCCGAATGCAAATCTGATAAAAATACTGCTTATTGCCTTGGGACATTATAACATAGTTTATAAGAAATAGGAATTATATTCCTCTTTTTGAAAGTAAAATTTCAGTAAGGGATACGCTGCTCCTTTTCCCTTGCCATAATAAGCAAAAGCCCTGTTGATTCCCGATTCAGAAATCAACAGGGCCAGATCATTCACTTGTTAATTGCCGGATGTCGGCATATATGGAATCAGGCGCTGTGCCAGCTCCGAAATTGACACGGTCTGTAACCATACCTTACCCGGACCGGTCAGGGTTGTCAGGAACAGACCCTCACCACCAAATAGGACATTTTTAAATCCTTTTACCATCTGAGAATTATAAGTCACCGTGCTTTCCCATGCGGCTACATTACCGGTATCGATCACCAGCTTCTGACCTGCCGCCAGCTCGACTTCCCGGATCGCACCATCCAGTTCACAGAATACCAGTCCCTGACCGGTGTACTGCTGCAGGATAAATCCCTCACCGCCGAACAGTCCGCCTTTTGCGTTGGTAACAAACGCCTTCAGTTCTACTCCCGGTGTTGCGCAAAGGAATGCACCCTTCTGTGCCACAATTGTATAACTCGGCGAGATCTCAAACGTCTTGATCTGACCCGGCACCGAACTTGCCAGTGTGATCTGCTGTTCCGGCGCCTTTGCTGTATATGTAGCCATGAACAGAGACTCTCCGCTGAACATTCGACCAAAGCCCTTCATCAGGCCGCCCTTCATATTCGTTGTCATCTCAATCTGATCTGTCATCCAGCTCATACCACCGGACTGTGTGTAAATGCTCTCTCCTGCCTCTAAGGACAGAGTCACTGCAGGCATCATATCGCCCCATACTTCATACCTCATAGTATACTTCCTCCTCAATTTTTTTATTACTTCCAGTATAACGAACCATTCTTTCTCCTGTCAATGCATGAATTGTTTCGATTTCCTTACAATCCGCTACCAGCCAAACGGAATCCCGATCAACCGGACAATAAAGCATACGATCCACGCAATCGCACACTGCATAAGCACAAGCAGGACCGCTCCCTTCGTGCCAAGCTCTCGTTTTACTGCTGCGATTGCTGCGATACAAGGCGTATAAAGCAGTGAGAACACCAGAAAGATAATTGCCGTAAACGGTGTAAATAGGGTACTTAATGGTTTTTCTCCCAGCAATACATTCAGCGTGCTTACCACACTTTCCTTTGCCGTAAAGCCTGTGATCAAAGCCGTTGATATCCTCCAGTCACCCAGGCCAAGCGGTTTCAGCAATGGTGCGATCAGACCTCCGATCAACGCCAGAAGGCTCTGGGATGAATCCGTCACCACATTCAGTCGAAGATCAAAGCTCTGCAGAAACCAGATAATTACCGATGCGAGAAAAATGACTGTAAAAGCCTTTGTTATAAAGTCCTTCGCTTTCTCTCCGATCAGCCTTACTACACTTTTGGGACTCGGAAACCGATAGTTCGGCAGTTCCATAACAAACGGGACCGGTTCTCCCTTAAATGCACTTCCTTTCAGGATAAATGCAAACAATATTGCCATGACGATGCCGCCAAAATAAAGTCCGATCATCACCAGCGCCGCATGCTTCGGAAAGAACGCGGCCGCAAACAGACTATAAATCGGAAGCTTTGCAGAACAACTCATAAACGGTGTCAGCAGAATTGTCATTTTCCGGTCACGATCCGATGGCAGGGTCCTGGTTGCCATAATTGCCGGAACCGAGCATCCAAACCCCATCAGCATCGGGACAAAACTACGGCCGGACAAACCGATCTTACGTAACGGACGATCCATAACAAATGCCACACGGGCCATATAACCACTATCCTCCAGAATGGATAAAAAGAAGAACAGGACAACGATCGTCGGCAGGAAACTCAGCACACTTCCGACTCCGGTAAATATGCCGTCAATGATCAGCGATCGCACAACCGGATTAATTCCATATGCAACCAGCCCCTGATTACATATATCCGTGAACCAGTTGATCAAAAGCTCCAGCCAGTCCGACAAATACTTCCCGATCAACCCGAATGTCAGATAAAATACCAGCGCCATAATGCAGACAAAGGTCGGGATCGCCGTATATTTACCGGTCAGGATTCGGTCTATATTCATACTGCGAACATGTTCTTTGCTTTCACTTGGTTTCACCACCGTCTGTTCGCAAAGCTCCTCAATAAACTGAAACCGCATATCCGCCAGGGCTGCCATACGATCTTTACCGCTCTCTTCCTCCATCTGCGTAATAATATGCTCCAGTGTTTCCTTCTCATTCTGATCCAGACGAAGTGCCTCCAGGATCAGTTCATCCCCTTCTACCAGCTTCGTTGCCGCAAATCTTCTCGGTATCCGGTATTTTACGGCATGATCCTCGATCAAGTGTATGATTGCATGAATACACCGGTGCATAGCGCCCTGATCATCGCCGTTCGCATCACAGAAATCAAGGCGTCCCGGCCGTTCCCGGTATCTTGCTACATGAATCGCATGTTCCACCAGCTCATCAATACCCTCATTCTTTGCTGCAGAAATCGGCACAACCGGAATTCCTAATGCAGCTTCCAGCTCGTTCACACGGATCGTTCCACCATTTTCCCGTACTTCGTCCATCATATTTAATGCTATTACCATTGGAATATCCAGTTCGATCAGCTGCATCGTCAGATACAGATTCCGTTCAATATTCGTTCCGTCCAGAATATTAATGATTCCTCTCGGGCGGTCTTTTAACAGATACTCTCTGGTCACGATCTCTTCATTGGTATACGGAGACAGCGAATAAATGCCCGGCAGATCTACTACGGTAGCTTCCGGATGATTCCTGATCTGTCCGTCTTTCCGGTCCACAGTCACACCCGGGAAATTTCCGACATGCTGCTTTGCTCCGGTCAGCTGATTAAACAATGTCGTCTTACCGCAATTCTGATTACCGGCCAATGCAAATGTGATCGGTTCTCCTTCCGGGATCTCATTTCCCCGTACCTGTGTTTTATATACCTTCCGTTTCCGTTCTTCTTCTCCGACGCCCGGATGTGAGATTTCAGCCGCTGCTACATTTTTCCGCCTGTATTCATGGGCATTATGAATATCCTTTAAGCTGATATTCGCCGCATCTGCTTTCCGCAATGTCAGTTCATATCCCCGCACCCGCAGCTCCAACGGATCTCCCATCGGAGCAATTTTAACTAAAGTCACCTCCGTATTCGGTGTCAGCCCCATATCCAATATGTGCTTCCGAAGCGAAGGTGACTTACAGTTAACTTCTTCTATAATTGCATCTTTTCCAACTTCTAATTCATCCAGTGTCATCTTTATCCCTCTTATCTCATATAACGTATCTTTCTTCTCCCATTATGTGAGACAGGAATAAAAATTGCAATAGTTATTGATATTTTTTTATCAATAATTGTTTATGCGTTTTTCAGATCTTCCTGATCCAGCAGCCGGATATCACTTTTTCCGAGCATCTCAGCTGCTTCCTCCACCTGTTTTACTTTCAGGATCAGATATGCGGAATCGCTCTTTCCGGTATTAAAGTCATATAAATACTCCAGATTGATCCCCGCTTCCTCCAGCAGTGTCAATACGCGGTAGAGACTACCCGGTTCATCCGGGATTGCCACTGCCAGCACCGGTGTGATCGAGAAAATATATCCCTGTGCCTTCAGTGTTGTGGCTGCCAGATAAGAATCATTCACAATCACACGCAATACTCCGAAATCTTTGGTGTCCGCCAATGAGATTGCATGCAGACTAACCCCTGCGTCTGCCAGAACCTTTGTCACTTCAGCCAGATTTCCGATCTTATTTTCCACAAAAATAGATATCTGCTTTACCGTCATACCATCTACCTCCTCTTTGCCTTATGCCTGATACAGGTTACGCTTGTCAATGACACGTACGGCTTTTCCTTCGCTGCGTGCGATTGTCTTCGGTGCCACCAGCTTCACATCTGCATAAATACCAAGCATTGCCTTTAATGCACTTACCAGTTGCTTCTCTCTGCCGGAAATCTCGCTGATAGAATCAGAGAACATCTCCGGAGTCATCTCAACCCGAACTTCCAGGTTATCACTGTTATTTACTCTGGTTACAATAATCTGATAATTTGCCGGATATCCCTTATTCAGAAGAACTGTCTCAATCTGAGATGGGAATACGTTAACGCCCTTGATGATCAGCATATCATCGCTGCGTCCCAATGGCTTTGTCATCTTAACATGTGTTCTGCCACACGAACATTTCTTATGACTCAGGATACCGATATCTCTTGTCCGGTAACGCAGTAACGGGAACGCTTCTTTCGTAATACTCGTAAATACCAGCTCACCCTTCTCGCCGTCCGGAAGTACTTCTCCGGTAACCGGATTAATAACCTCTGCAATAAAATGATCTTCATTTACATGCATACCGGCCTGTTCTTCACATTCAAAGGATACACCCGGTCCGGAAATCTCTGTCAGACCGTAAATATCATATGCCTTGATGCCAAGCTTCTTCTCGATATCATGACGCATCTCCTCGGTCCATGCCTCTGCGCCGAAAATACCTGCCTTCAGCTTAATCTTATCCCGCAATCCGCGTTCAATGATCGTCTCTGCCAGATATGCCGCATAGGATGGAGTACAACAGAGAATCGTAGATCCCAGATCTGTCATAAACTGAATCTGTCGATCGGTATTGCCGGATGACATTGGCAGCGTCAGAGAACCAAGTCTGTGGGAACCGCCATTTAATCCTGCACCGCCGGTAAACAATCCGAATCCATAGCTGACATGTACCACATCATCCTTGGTACCTCCTGCTGCCACGATTGCTCTTGCGCAGCATTCTTCCCATAAATCAATGTCATGCTGTGTATAGAATGCAACGACACGCCGTCCGGTCGTACCGCTGGTTGACTGGATACGTACACAGTCTGAAAGCGGCATAGCCAGCAGACCATATGGATATTCGTCTCTCAAATCATCCTTCGTTATGAACGGAAGCTTATGCAGATCCTCCACACCTTTAATATCTTCCGGTTTCAGTCCCTTCTCATCCATTCGTTTCCGGTACATCTCCACATTATCATAGACATGTCTTACCTGCTTTACCAGACGTTCATCCTGCCATGCCCGAATCTGATCCTGTGATGCGCACTCAATCTCAGGCTGAAAATAGTTCCCCATGTTTGTATCCTCCACATTTGTAATTTAAATATTTTACGCACTGCAATATTCTATTTTCAGAATATCATTTTATCCTCTATTTCACAAGTCCCGAACGATTGATCGCACTGATCAATGCATATGCGGATGCATCAATAATATCATTCCGGATACCGGCGCCCCATGCCACAGCTCCGTCTTTCCGTTCGATTCCTACATAAGCACACGCCTGAGAATTAGACCCTACCTGCAATGCGTGCTCCTCGTAGCAGATCAATGAGAAGTCAATCTTGAAATGCTTCTTGATCGCATTGGCAATCGCATCCAGACGTCCGTTGCCTTTTCCATGATATACTTTCTTTGCGCCATCGACCTCAATGGTGATCTCTGCCGTAAATTCCTCGCCCTGTGTGAAATGCGCCTCTAATAACTGAATTGGGCTGCCGATATTTACATACGTCTTCTGGAAGATGTCAAGCACCTCACTTGCCTCCAGCTCCTTATGCATATGATCGGAAACTTCCTTAACCGTATATCCAAGGTCTTCCCGCATCTTCGGTGGAAGATCAAAGCCATACTTCTGCTCCAGAATATAACCGATACCGCCCTTACCGGACTGGCTGTTGATACGGATAACATCCCCATCGTACCGTCTGCCAACATCCTTTGGATCCAGCGGAAGATATGGTACGGTCCACTGTTCCAGATGTTTCTCTTCTCTCCACTTCATACCCTTGGCAATTGCATCCTGATGCGAGCCGGAGAATGCGGCAAACACCAGCTGGCCTGTATATGGCGAACGCTCATATACATGCATTCTGGTCACACGCTCATATAACTCTGTCAATTCCGGTATATTACTGAAGTCAAGCTTCGGATCCACTCCATGTGTATACATATTCATAGCCAATGTAATAATATCTACGTTACCGGTACGCTCACCATTGCCAAACAAGGTACCCTCGATCCGGTCCGCACCTGCCAGAATGCCAAGCTCTGCATCTGCCACACCGCATCCACGATCGTTGTGCGGATGAAGAGAAAGAATCACATTCTCACGGCACTTCATATTCTCACTCATGTACTCAATCTGACTGGCATACACATGCGGAAGTGACATCTCCACGGTTGCCGGCAGATTAATGATCACCTTATTATCCGGCGTCGGCTGCCATACATCAATCACTGCATTGCAAACCTCCAATGCATACTCCGGCTCGGTTCCGGTAAAACTCTCCGGTGAATACTCAAACTGGAAATTTCCTCCATCTTCTTCAGCCAGCTGTTTCAAAAGCTTTGCTCCGGAAACCGCAATCTCCAGAATCTCCTGCTTTGATTTCTTAAATACCTGCTCCCGCTGTGCCAATGAAGTCGAATTATACAAATGTACCACTGCATGTTTACACCCGCGGACAGCCTCAAACGTTTTCTTAATAATATGCTCTCTGGACTGAGTCAATACCTGAACCGTCACATCATCCGGAATCAGGTCCTGCTCAATCAGAGTACGAAGGAACTCATACTCTGTCTCTGATGCTGCCGGGAATCCAACCTCAATCTCCTTGAATCCCACTTTCACCAGCATCTTAAAAAATTCTACTTTCTCTTCCAGACTCATTGGCACGATCAATGCCTGATTTCCGTCACGCAGATCTACAGAACACCATGCCGGGGCATGATCAATATACTCCTTATGTGTCCATTTCAAACACTCCATCGGTGGCATAAAATAGCCTCTCTGATACTTCTGATAATTTTTCATTTTTTACCTCCTATCTACCGTATCCTATGTGAAAAGCCGGTATCACATGCTTCCCGAGAAGCCATCCTATACAAAAAAAGAAAAAGCTCCCAACATCTCTCCGTTAGAGACGTAAGGAACTCACGCGGTACCACTCTAATTCATACTTCTGTATGCACTCTCACAGATACGAACCTGAAACTTATTGGCAATCATAAAACTTAATCCTGATCACCCGGTCTTATATCCTACTGAAATAACGGTCAGTCACCGGCAAAGCCTACTTCTGAATCTATCCTTCAGCCCGCTGCTCAAAGGCCAGTTCAAACTTATTCCACAACTGTCTCACACCAACCGACAGCTCTCTGAATCCTTCCTAAGTTCTACTATTCCTTGTCCTTGCATTTATAAGTTTAACTTAGCATAAAATCAGAGAGCTGTCAATGACCTTATTCATCCAACCGGAAAATCTCCATCCGGTGCTCCAGTTCCTCTGCAATCCGGCGTAACTGATTTGCATTCTCGGAAATCTGAGAAACAATATCGTTCACCTCTGTTACAGATGCCGAAGTCTCCTGCGTGCCGGCTGCATTTTCCTCTGCGATCGCAGTCAGATTCTGTACAATATCTACTACGTTTACTCTTGCCTCATCCAGACTCTTCGTCCGGTCTGCGATATTTCCGACACCCCGGTTCGACTTATCGATTGCTGCAAATAACTGTTCAAACTGCCGACCCATCTGCTGAATATTTTTATTCTGAACCTCCATGATTTCCATAACTTCGTTCATGGTATCCACTGCCTTCCCGGAATCCGAGATCAATAATGTAATAATCTCTCCGATCTGCCTTGCCGACTCATTAGACTGTTCTGCAAGTTTCTGGATCTGGGATGCCACAACCGCAAACCCTCTTCCCTGTTCACCGGCTCTGGCCGCCTCAATGGATGCGTTCAGTGACAGAAGATTCGTCTGCTCCGCAATAAATGTGATAAGTTCTGTTGCCTCACGGATTTTCAAAGCCGACTCATTGGTTGTATTTGTCTGCTGATAGATCAGATCGATCGACTCCTTAGCCTTATGATTGATCTCTTCCAGATCCGATAATGTCTTAGATGCATCATCCCCCGACTTTTTCATGGCATTTGCATACAGGTACAGATTCTCAACCTCCTGGTTCGTATCCTCTACCATATTGCCCATCCGGATAACATTTTCCGTTGCCTTCTGCGTATCTTCCGCCTGCGAGCTCGCTCCTTCTGCGATTTCATAAACTGCGCGTTCCACCTGCTCTATGTTGTTCAATGTTTCCTTTGTATGCTCGTCCAACGATGCCGCAGTTGTATGAATATTATTACTCTGCGTCTTAATCTCTGTCACGATCGCATGGAACTGCTCTCTGACTCCGCCAATAGACCGTCCCAGAAGTCCAACCTCATCCCGGCGTTGTCCAATCCGTTCCCGCCTGTCATCATCACGCAGATCCAGAGTTGAAAAGCGATCTGCAATCTCTGCCATCTCCTTGATCGGCTTTGTGATAATTGCTGAACAGAACAATGCGATCACAACACATATCACAAATGCAATCAATGTGCTGAGCAGCGTTTTCAATAAAATACTCTGAATATCGGATGTGATCTCAGCTTTATCTGCGGATATGATCAGCAAAAATCCATGTTCCACATCCGGATATATGCCTGCATACTTAATCGCACCACGGAAATCATATTCATATACAGATGTCTCCTGTGGTTTTCCATCCCTAATATCCGCCAGCATCTGTTTTACAACCGCATTTTCCACCGAAACACCGATTTTCTCTGCAATCGGATGATATAACATCGTTCCGTCCAGATCCACTACATAAGCATAGCTGCTTTCTTTTCCGTTAATACTGATCTCCTTCAACAGATCCTGTACTTCCGGTGTCGATACGACATCCAGCCCGCCTTCCGTCACATATTCTCCCAGCATCCTGCCGTATGCCATTGCTACATCCTTCATGTAACTGCTCTGCATTGCCGAAAAATTCTTCGTGATCAACGGACGAATTGTAAAAAATACCGTCAATGCACATATCAATACCGTCACTACGATCATGACCAGGATCCTGCTCCTTATAGAATGTGCAAAATTAATCCTGGTCTGAACCCTCTGTTGTAATTCTTCCGTTAAATCTTCCTGTTTCATCATAGAATGCCCCCCTGTTTTCATTGATTTTCCGAGAAATTGTATAACCGCCTGTGAAGATAGATTTTAAGACTTTTTAATAAATTCCCCTCTCGATTTTGGCAATATTTTACAACAAAATTGCAAAAAAATCAAGATACTATACATTGTGTACAATACCCTGATTTCACTTTCTTTTATTTGGCCTATAAATCCCACAATTTTATAAGTTCCTGTATCTATCTCAGAACTCATACCGCACAAGCTCACAGTTCTTAATTCCGAATGCTGCAAACTCTTCATTACTCATATCTGTAAAATAAGACTGTACTGCTCTGGAAATTCCATTGTGCGCTACCAACAGATAGCAGATTTCATCCGATTCTTCCTTAATATCATCCAGCAGATTATAAATCCTCTGGCACAGGTGAAGCATCGTTTCCCCTCCTTCGTATCCGGATATAAAATTCATCTTCGCCCTGCGGAATTCCTCCCCATTTCGGGGAGTTGACTCATATTTTCCAAAGTTCTGCTCGATCAGACGCGGTTCCATCTGCCGAGAAATACCTGTCACTTCTGATATATGCCTGGCTGTTTCTGCCGCACGGATAAGCGGAGAGTACAGAATCTTATCAATGCGAATTCCCTGCGCCACAATCTGTTCCCCCAGTTGGACAGCCTGTTGATGCCCCAGTTCCGTTAATGCAATATCCGTGGCACCGCAGATCTTATTTTCCACATTCCAGACAGTCTGCCCATGCCTTGTAAAATAAAAATATCCCATATCTGTTTCCCTTCTCGTCTGTTATTTTTCGATCTGTTACTTGCTTGATCAATGCCTGTCATCCTAATCTCTATAATCTCATGATAATCTCTCTGGCAACAGTTTCCTCGATTGGAGTTGCAAACACTCCCGGTTCAAACTCTACGATATCTCCGATTCCTTTCTGGATCACAAACCGGAGTTTTCCATCCCGTACTTTCTTATCCGTATATAATTTTCTGACCAGTGCCTCGCGGTCAATATACTCCGGAATCGCAACCGGCAGCTTCGCTTTTTCCAGCAGCCGTACCACCGCCTGTTTCTCTTCTTCCGTAACATATCCCAGCTTCTGTGCCAGCTCTGCTTCCGCCACCAGGCCGATAGACACAGCCTCTCCATGCAGCAGCCGGTAATCACTGACCGTTTCGATCGCTCTTCCTACCGTATGGCCTAGATTCAGCACTTCTCTTAGCCCGCTTTCTCTCTCATCCTTCATAACCACCTGATATTTCACACGGCAATTCACTTCTGCTATATGTTCACAGACCGTCTGCTCGCAGGCAAGAATCTCCTCCATATGTGCATCCAGATATGCAAAAAACTCCCGGTCTGCCAGAATCGCATGCTTGATCGTCTCTGCCATTCCGCTTGACATCTGACGTGCCGGAAGTGTCTTCCAGGTTGCAATATCCAGATATACCTTCTCAGGCTGATTAAACAATCCGATCAGATTCGTTGCCAACGGAGTATCGACAGCTGTCTTGCCGCCCACAGATGCGTCTGCCGCTGCCAGAAGCGTTGTTGCATAATTAATGAACGGAACACCCCTTCCATATGTACCGGCTACAAATCCGGCAAGATCCGTCACGACGCCGCCCCCCACTGCGATAATGCAGCAGTCCCTGCGGTATCCTTTTGCAAGCATAGCATCCTCTACTTCTTCCTTTGTCCTGCGTGTCTTGCTTGTCTCTCCTGCCGGGAATACGAACAAGTCAGCCTGATAACCGGCTTCGGTCAGTTTCCGATAAATATCTCTTCCATATAATGGTTCTACTGTACTGTCCGTTATAACCGCAAATTTATGAATTCTTCCAACCAGTCCGTCCTGAATATCCTTTATAAGCTGATCCTCCAGGTCAAAGCCGATCTCAATATCATAACTATCATCCACTACCTTTTTTAATTCCACGCGAAATGTTTCCATTCTGCCCTCCATTCTGTCTGCTATTTCCTGCGACTATGCCATTATTCTTCTGTACTTTCCGATGTCACTTCTTCTGTTGCCTCCGAAGCTTCCCGCCGGATCAGTTCTACTCTGTCATACCCGGTCTCCGTTTGCAGCCACCGGATAATGGTCTGTTCTTCCTCTTCGCTTAACGGTTCTTCGGTCTCTGCTACAAAGAAAACATAATCTCCCTGTACATCCGACATCACTCCGCAACTTCCGGCCGTTATTTTTGTAAAGACCGCCTGTGCTTTCTTTACAATCTCCTTACTATCGACTGCTTCCTCCTGTGCAAGTTCATAATTATGAATATCCTTTTCCATATTTTTAATCTGCTTGTTTGCGTCTGCTAACTGACTCTGCAGCTCGGATATCCGGTTTTCCTGAACCGCAATCGTGATTTTATCTGTATCCGTCTCTGTGCCGTCTACATTTTCCAGAATTGAATTCTGCGTCACACGTAACGTATAACCATCCAGGTTATAATCCGGTAATGCTTTTTCCAGTGTTGCGATCACATCATCGGAAATCGGAGTTCCGACTAATGAAACCGAAATCTTCTTCTCCTGTTTGTTCACACTGCTCTGTACCAGCTGTGTATCCGGAAACGAGAACTCGTTATTTAGATAACCGGATACATTCCGATCCAGTACTGAGTCGCGAACCGTCGCCATACCTATGTAAACACTTGGGATGATTGTAACAATTGTAATGGCTAGTATGATCCGGTTGATCCGTTTCTGCTTCTTTTCACTGATATGGGTATGACGCGGTGCGCCAAGAATCAGGGCGACAAATGCAGAAGATAACATAATAAACAATGTATTGATCAGAAACAGATAAAAGGCACCGAAAATAAACTGTGGCTGCAAGGATGCGATTCCGTATCCTGCCGTACACAAAGGCGGCATTAACGCAGTCGCGATTGCCACACCCGGTATCACATTGCCTTTTTTCTTTCTGGTATTTCCAATCATTCCGGCAATACCACCAAAAAGTGCGATCAGAACATCCCAAAGCGTCGGACTGGTTCTGGCAATCATTTCAGAAGTCGGTGTCTCTAACGGACTGATCACAAAATATAACGTAGAAGCCGCTAAGCTGATCGCCACCTGCGTTCCAAAGCGGATCAATGACTTTTTAAATAAAGAAAAATCCCGTACTGCCAGAGAAAAACCCATCGTAATAATTCCGCTCATCAGCGGTGAAATCAGCATGGCTCCAATGATGACTGCTGTTGAATTCACATTTAATCCAATCGAGGCAATCAGTGCCGCCATCATAAGGATCCACATGTTTGCTCCATGGATGACGGTATTTTCCTCCATCATGGCATCGATTTCCTCATAGCTCATCATATCATCCCGAATATTAAATACATCGTACAAATATTTCCGTATGCCACTTCGGGACTTTTCAATTATCTCCGGTTCTTTATGTTCCATTCATTCGCCCTCTTTTCAAATTCTTCTACAACTATAATATAAATCGACCTCTTTGACAACTGCTGCCTCGTCAAATAAATACAAAAAAGACCTATGACAAACCTGTCATAAGTCCTTGACATGAGACACGGGGGATTCGAACCCCCGACAACTTGATTAAAAGTCAAGTGCTCTACCACCTGAGCTAGTATCCCATACTATTTTCTCCCACACAGACACCTGTCTGTAACTGGGCTAGCTGGATTCGAACCAGCGAATGCAGGAGTCAAAGTCCTGTGCCTTACCGCTTGGCGATAGCCCATTAAGTAAGTGAATCTCCAGGAACGTCCCTGGAACTTTGCCCCTTACAGGGTGGATAGAGGGACTCGAACCCTCGGCCTCCAGAGCCA